>Ga0182015_10005534_pt1 | contig 13096 bp, 7 predicted proteins | sample 712P3MmetaG_FD_120478 | JGI IMG/M metagenome (GOLD analysis project Ga0182015, IMG submission 120478) | Permafrost microbial communities from Stordalen Mire, Sweden - 712P3M metaG | ecosystem: Environmental > Terrestrial > Soil > Wetlands > Permafrost | place: Sweden: Stordalen | collected...
CTCGCCGGATTGCTGCTCCGCCGGCTGGGCTCCGCGTTCGTCGAGCGGTTCGACCGCCATAAGGGAGGCTCGGACACGCGGCGGGTCTGGAAACTGGCAGCGACAGGCCAGTCGCTGGTTTTCTTTCCGGAAGGGACGTTCGACTCAACCCCTCAGGTAGGCAAGTTCCTGGGCGGCGCCTTCGCGACGGCCCAGCGGGCGAGCATGCCCGTGGTCGCCGTCGCCGTTCACGGCACCCGCAAGGTACTCCCGGCGGGCACTCTGATGGTTCGGCGCAAGCCAATCCGTTTCGAGGTGCTCGGCGTCATGGCGCCCGACGGCGCCCGCCAGCGGAGCCGCGAGATGATCGCCGCGGCGGTCGGCGAGCCGCTCGCACCCTAACCGGCCGCGCTCCGCGGTATAATTGTGGTCTTTCCCCTTGATGGATTCGCAGCCATGAGCAGAGACCCCCTCGTCATCTTGTCCGCGCGCCGCACTCCGGTTGGAGCTTTTCAGGGCGTCTTCGCCGGGATGACGGCCCCGCAGCTGGGCGCAGTGGCCATCAAGGCCGCGCTGGCGGATTCCGGTGTCGCCGCCGCCGACGTCGACGAGGTGATCATGGGCTGCGTGCTGTCCGCCGGCCTAGGTCAGGCGCCCGCGCGCCAGGCTGCGCTCGGCGCGGGGATACCTGCGAGCATCCCCACCACCACGGTCAACAAAATGTGCGGATCGGCCATGCGCGCCATCATGCAGGCCGGCGATCAGATCCTGGCCGGATCGGCCCGGATCATGGTCGCGGGCGGCCTCGAGTCCATGACCAACGCCCCCTATCTCTTGCCGAAGGCGCGCGCCGGCTACCGCATGGGTCATCAGGAGGTGCTCGATCACATGTACACGGACGGGCTGCAAAGTCCCTGGGACGGTCAGCTCATGGGCTGTTTCGCGGAGGCGACGGCGGGCAAATACGATTTCTCACGCCAGGCGCAAGATGACTTCGCCCGGGAATCCGGGCGGCGCGCCCAGGCGGCGATCTCGAGCGGCGCCTTCGCGGACGAGATTGCGCCGGTGACCGCGAAGACCCGCAAGGGTGAATCGGTGATCGGACAGGACGAGACGCCGGGAACCATCGATGTGTCGAAGATTCCGTCGCTGAAGGCCGCCTTCCGAAAGGACGGGACGGTGACCGCGGCCAGCTCGGCAAGCATCTCCGACGGCGCCGCAGCCGTGGTGTTGACCCGGGAGTCGGTGGCTCGCGAGCGCGGACTCAAGCCCATCGCGCGCATCCTCGGCTACTCGAGTTTCGCGAGGGAGCCGGAATGGTTCACGCTGGCGCCGGTCGGCGCGATGCAGAAGCTGTTTAAACAGATCGAATGGCGTGCCGAGGATGTCGATCTCTATGAGATCAACGAGGCATTTGCGGTGGTCACGATGGCGGCCATGAAAGATCTGGGCCTCGATCACGGGAAGGTGAATGTGAACGGGGGCGCCTGTTCGCTCGGTCATCCGATCGGCGCCACCGGTGCACGCCTCGTCACCACGCTGCTTCATGCGCTCAAAAACCGCGGCAAGAAACGCGGGATCGCGAGCCTCTGCATCGGCGGCGGTGAAGCGACGGCGATTGCCGTCGAGCTGGCCTGAGGCGGCACGGCGCGAGTCGGGGGTGGGCGTCCCTGCCCGACCATGCCCAATTCCATTGGCCATCCTTGGTTAGCAGCGTCCGTGGCCTTCAACCATGGTGTCCCCATTGGGTAAAGCGGCGTCTGTCGGATAAATCCCTCACGGGCTGTCCGCTTGGTGGACACCAGTCGTCGCATCCGGGCATTTGTGATCTACTACGCCCCCTTTTTCAATGACTTAGGTCTAAAGGACCGGGTGGCAAGTCGATGACCGAAAATCAACGGGATGTCATGGAATACGAGGTCGCCATCGTCGGCGGGGGCCCCGCCGGCCTCGCCTGCGCCATCCGATTGAAGCAGCTGAAACCCGACCTCGCGGTGTGCGTGCTCGAGAAGGCCGCGAGCCTCGGCGCTCATTCGCTGTCCGGCGCGGTACTCGAGCCCGGCCCCCTCGACGAACTCCTGCCCTCTTGGCGCGAGCACGCTCCCGCGATCTGCGTCCCCGCGACTCGGGACGAGTTCGTGTTCCTGACCCGGCGCAATCGATACAAGCTGCCGATGACGCCGCCGCAGATGGTGAATCACGGCAACCTCATCATATCCCTGGGTCAACTGATGCCCATTCTCGGAGCAGAAGCAGAGAAGCTCGGCGTGGACGTATTCGCAGGCTTCGCCGCGGCCGAAGCCTTGTTCGATGAAGCCGGGACGGTGAAGGGCGTGCGCATCGGCGACATGGGCGTCGAAAAGAACGGCGAGCCCGGCCCGAATTTCGCGCTGGGCCCCGAGATTCACGCCAAGGTGACCATGTTCTGCGAAGGCTGCCGCGGCAGCACCTCGAAGCAGCTCATCCGCCGCTTCAAGCTCGACGCCGGCAAATCGCCGCAGACTTACGGCCTCGGCTTCAAGGAGCTCTGGCAGCTTCCGGCCGGGCGAGTGCAACCCGGCCTCATCCAGCATACGGTGGGGTGGCCGCTCGACAGTCGAACCTACGGCGGAAGCTTTCTCTATCACCTGAACAACGATCGCGTGTACGTCGGATTCGTCGTCGGCTTGGACTACGAGGACCCCCGTCTCAAGCCCTTCGAAGCATTCCAGCAATTCAAGAATCATCCTTCCGTCAAGACGCTCCTGCAAGGCGGCGAGATTCTGGCCGGCGGCGCCCGCACCATCATCGAAGGCGGCTATCAATCCATGCCGACGCTGGAGATGCCGGGCGCTCTGCTCGTGGGCGATGCCGGCGGCACGCTCAACACGCCGAAGATCAAGGGCATCCATCAAGCCATCCGCTCGGGGATGACCGCTGCCTCACATTACGTCGAGACCGGGGGCACTGCCGGCTTCGACAAGCGTTGGCGCGAATCGCCCGGCGGCCGCGAACTTCACAAGGTGCGCAACATCCGGCCCGGCTTCAAGCATGGTCTATGGCTCGGGCTCGCCAACGCGGGATTGGAAACCGTCACGCTCGGCAAGCTGCCCTGGACCCTGCCCAATCATGCCGACGACAAGGCGCTCAAGCGCTTGGACGATTACGTCTCGCCCGATCGGGACTGGGGAGACCGGGACTTGCCGCCGCGCGATCGCCTGGCCTTCGTTTTTTTCGCCTCCACCACGCACGATGAGAATCAGCCGACTCACTTGAAGGTCGCGGACCTCAACCTCTGTGCGACGAAATGCACCCGGGAGTTCGGCAACCCTTGTACGAATTTCTGTCCCGCCAATGTGTATGAAATGATCGATGATGGCGCGGGCGGCCGGAAATTGCAGATCAACGCATCGAATTGCGTGCACTGCAAGGCGTGCGACATCAAGGAACCGTACACCGATCAGATCACCTGGGTCACACCCGAGGGCGGTTCGGGTCCGAATTACCAGAGCCTCTAGCCGGCGGCGCCGCCATAAAAAATCACCGATTGCAGCTCGACTCCTCCCAGCAGGCGGCGGCGGTCCGGCTCGAGCGCATCTCCGAGGGACTCAAGCTCGAGCGGCGCCCATGGCTCGCCGGTTGGCGCAAGCGCGCCGGCGGACTACGAGGGGCGTATTTGTGGGGCGGCGTGGGCCGCGGCAAGACCCTGCTGATGGATGAATTCTTCGCCTCGCTGGGGTCGGTGCCGCGCGAGCGCTCGCACTTCTACCGTTTCATGCGCCACGTGCACCAGGAACTCGGTCGCGCCAAAGGCCGCGAGAGCCCTCTCGACCTCGTGGCACGGCGCATCGCCAAGAGGGTGCGCGCGCTCTGCCTCGACGAGTTCTTCGTCGCGGACATCGCCGATGCCATGATCCTGTCGGGCCTCCTCGAGGGACTCTTCCGCCGCGGCGTGACGCTCGTCGCCACCTCGAACGTTCCGCCGCAGGATCTGTACAAGGACGGCTTGCAGCGGCAGAGGTTTCTGCCGGCCATCGCGGTCATCGAGGCTCACGTCGACGTCATCCAGGTGGAGTCCGGCATCGACTATCGCCTGCGCCATCTCGAGCGGGCGCCGACCTATCTCGACTCCGCCTCTCCGCAGACGCCGGAAGCTCTCATGCAGCGCTTCACGGCGCTCTCCGGGGGCGGCAAGGTTGCGCCGCCGCCGCTCATCATCGAAGGCAGGCCGATTCGCGCGGTCGCGGCCGGTCCCGACATTGCCTGGTTCGAATTCCGCCAGCTCTGCGAAGGTCCGCGCAGCCAGAACGACTATATCGATCTCGCCCGGCTCTATGGCACCGTGTTCATCTCCGACATTCCCGTGTTTACGCCGCTGACCGAGGATGCGGCGCGGCGCTTCATCATGCTGATCGACGAGCTCTACGATCGCGGCGTCAAGACCGTGGTATCGGCTGCTGCTCCGCCGGAAGAGCTTTATCGGGGCGAGCGGCTGCGAGCCGAGTTTCAGCGCGCGGCCAGCCGGCTGGTCGAAATGCAAACGCAGGCGTATCTGGCGGGGCGCCACCGTGCATGAAGCGCCATCCTCTCCGCCCTGGCATAATTCGCCGATGCGGACGGCGGCCGATTTAGAAATCGAATACAGGTGCATGCTCGACCCCAAAGGTGCCCTCGTCGCAAAACCGCCCGCTTTCGCGACGGACTACGAGGACGTGCGCGCCATGTACCGGGCGATGACGCGCGAGCGGCAGTTCGATGCGAAGGCGGTCAATTTGCAGCGTACGGGTCAGCTCGGCACTTACGCCTCATCGCTCGGACACGAGGCGACGCACATCGGCGTCGGCGCCGCGATGCGTCCCGAGGATGTGCTCGCTCCGGTGTACCGCGAAATCGGCACTCAGATGTGGCGCGGGGTGACCATGACGGAAATCCTGGCCTATTGGGGCGGCGATGAGCGCGGCAACGACTTCGCGCACGCGCGGCATGATTTCGCCTGGTGCGTGCCGATCGCGACCCAGACCCTGCACGCCGCCGGCGCTGCGATGGCGTTCAAGATACTCGGCGAGCCGCGCTGCGCGGTGGCCTATATCGGCGACGGCGGCACCTCGGAAGGCGCGTTCTACGAAGCGCTGAACCTCGCGGGCGCGCGCGCGTTGCCGGTGATCTTCGTGATCGTGAACAACGGCTGGGCGATCTCGGTTCCCGTGGCGGAGCAAACCGCGGCGCGCACGCTGGCTCAGAAAGCGGTCGCCGCGGGAATACCGGGCATCCAAGTGGATGGGAATGACGTATTCGCCGTGCGCGATACGGTCGGCGCGGCCCTCGAGACGGCGCGGCACGGCGGCGGCCCGGCGCTGATCGAAGCGTTGACCTATCGCTTGGGCGATCACACGACGGCGGACGACTCCGGCCGTTACCGCAATCCCGATGAGGTCAAGAAAGCCTGGGCGCTCGAGCCGTTGATACGCGTCCGCGAATACCTGGCCGGTGCGGGGGCCTGGACCGCCGCCGATGAACGGGCTTGGACCGAGGAATGCGCCCGCGAGATCGACGCGGCGGTGAGCGATTATTTGAAGGGCACCAAGCCCTCGACCGATGCCATGTTCGATCACTTGTTCGCCGAGATGCCGCGGCACCTCCTCGAGCAGCGTGAGGTGGCGCGAAAATACGGCGCCAAGCCAGGCGGACATTCCAGCGGACATTAGAGTTGGCGAAAGTAACCATGGTCGAGGCCATCGCAATGGCGCATGGCTGGGAAATGCAGCATGACGAGCGCGTCGTGGTGATAGGTCAGGACGTCGGCCTGAACGGCGGGGTGTTCCGTGCGACCGCAGGACTGCAAGCGCGTTTCGGCAAGCTTCGGGTGCAGGACACGCCGCTCGCCGAGGCGATGATCGCCGGCATGTCGGTGGGCATGGCCGCGCATGGTTTGAAGCCCGTGGCAGAGATTCAATTCATGGGATTCATCTATCCGGCGCTCGATCAAATCGTCAATCACATGTCACGCATGCGCCATCGCACCCGCGGGCGGCTCACCTGCCCGGTGGTGATCCGCACACCTCACGGCGGCGGCATCCACGCACCCGAGCACCACTCCGAGAGCACCGAGACCCTGCTCTGCCATATTCCTGGAATTCGCGTCGTGTGCCCCTCATCGCCGGCGCGCGCCTATGGCTTGCTGCTCGCCTCCATCCGCGATCCGGACCCCGTCATGTTCCTGGAGCCGTCGCGCCTGTATCGCGCCATGCGTCAGGAGGTCAGCGACGACGGGCAGGCGCTGCCGCTCGACCGCTGCTTCGTCCTGCGCGAGGGCAGTGACTTAACGATGGTCACCTGGGGCGCCATGACCGTCGAAACGCTGCGCGCGGCGGCCGAGCTCGCCGCATCCGACATCAGCGCCGAGGTCATCGATCTGGCGACCTTGAGCCCCATCGACAGCGAGGCCATTCTGGCGTCGGTCGCCAAGACCGGCAGACTGGTCATCGTGCACGAGGCGGCGCGCAACGTGGGCATCGGCGCCGAGATCGCGGCCATCGTAGCCGAACACGGCCTGTACGATCTTCTGGCTCCGATCCAACGCGTCTCGGGTTTCGATACCGTGATGCCGCTGTTCCGGCTCGAGCACGACTACATCCCCAGCGTTCAACGCATCGTCGATGCGGCGCGACTGACTTTCGCCGACTAGAGCATCTGCATGGGTACATTCAGGCTTCCGGATTTGGGCGAGGGTTTGGCGGAGGCTGAGATCCTCGAGTGGCACGTCAAACCCGGTGACCAGGTACTCGCCGATCAGCGGATGATCTCCGTTGAGACAGCGAAGTCGGTGGTCGAGGTGCCCGTCCCCTACGCAGGGACCATCATGAAGCTGCACGGCGCCGTCGGCGACATCGTCGCGACCGGCGCACCATTGATCGATTTCGATTCCGGCACCGTGGTGGGGAGCATGCCGGTCACGGCGGAAATGGAGTTCGTCGACTCGGCGGTGCCCGCCGCCGCGCGCAGCAACGGCGCATCGCGCCTTCGCGCCTTACCGGTGGCGCGCGCGGCGGCGCGCCATCTGGGAGTCGATCTCGACGGACTGGTGGGCAGCGGGAGCCGCGGAGCGATTACTCTCGATGACGTGCTGGCGCACGGCGCTCTCGGAGGTAAAGCGGGTCTCGCGGGCGGCGCAGCGAGCGGCGCAGCCGGTCGGCCGGCCCCGGCATTGCCGCCCGGCGCGGCTTGGGAGCCGTTGCGCGGTCTGCGCCGGGCGATGGCGCGCAGCATGTCCGCATCCCAGGCGGAGGTGCCGCTCAGCACCGTGTGCGACGATGCCGACCTGCACGCTTGGTCGGTCCCCGGGGATTACATGCTGCGGCTGATGCGCGCGCTCGTCCGCGCCTGGCGCATCGAGCCCGCCTTGAACGCCTGGTACGACGCCGGCTCGAATGCGCGCGTGCTTCTGGCCCACATCGATCTGGCGATCGCCATCGATACGCCGCAAGGATTGATCGTGCCTGTGGTGAGGAACATCCAGGACAAGACCGCGGGGGAATTGAAGGCCGCCGTCGCCGCGCAAAAGAGCGCCGCTCATCAGCGCAGCGTACCGCCCGAGGATCTTCGCGATTTCACCCTGATGCTCTCGAACTTCGGCACGCTGGCAGGTCGCTACGGCATTCCCATCGTCGTGCCGCCGGCGGTCGCGATCCTCGGCGCCGGCAAGGTGCGGCCGGACGCCGTGGCGGTGGGAGGCACGGTGGCGGTGCACCGGCGCATGCCGTTGTCGCTCAGCTTCGATCATCGTTGCATCACAGGGGGCGAGGCGTGCCGTTTTCTGGGCGTCGTGATCGCCGACCTCGAGAGACCGGACTGATTTCCAGGACCAAACCATGCATCAAGCGAGCACTGTTCAATACCGACGAATCGTAGCGGCCGTGGTGACCGCGGCGGCGCGCCTGCCGAAATCCTTGCGCGCACCCGATTACAAGCGCTTCCTGGCGACCTACTACGCGAACGTCGATGCGGAGGATATGTCGGCGCGCGCTCCCGCAGACCTCGCGGGGGCGGCGCTGTCGCATCTGAAGTTCGCCGCCAAGAGGCGCGGTCGCGCGCTGGTACGGGTCTTCAATCCGACGCTGCGCGAGCACGGCTACACCTCGCCTCACACGGTCATCGAAATGGTGAACGATGACATGCCGTTTCTGGTGGATTCGATCGGCCTCGCCCTGACGCCGCGATCGTTGACCATGCATTTCCTGGCGCACCCGATCTTTGCCGTATCGCGCGACACGGCGGGCTCGCTGCGCACCCTCGAAGAGCGCAGCGCGGCCGCTGAAAAGCATCGGCGCCTCGAGTCCTTCCAGCACGCCGAGGTCGACCGGATCGTCGACTTGGGCCTGCTCGAATCGCTGCGCGAGGATATCGAGAGGAGCATGCGCGACGTCCGCGTGGCCTACGCCGATTGGACCAAGATGCGCGCAGCGGCGCGCAAGGCGGCCGATGACTTGGGCGCCCTGAGCGCTCGTTTCGATGCGCGCGATGTGAGCGAAGCTCAGGCGCTGCTTTCCTGGATGGAAGACCGGCACTTCACCTTCCTCGGCTACAAGGAATATCGGCTGGGCAGCCGCAGGGGCCAGGGCGCGCTGCAGTCGGTGGAGGACACCGGGCTCGGGGTTCTGCGCCCCGGTCACAAACGGCCGTCCAGCACCGCGAAGACGCTCGCCAGCGACATCCGGCGCCAGAGCCGCTCGCGCGATCTGGTCCTCGTCACCAAGGCTAATTTGCAGTCCTCGGTGCACCGCGCCGGGCACCTCGACTATGTCGGTGTGAAGTCCTTCGACGCCGCCGGACGGCTGACCGGCGAACGCCGATTTCTCGGACTGTGGACCTCGGCCGCCTACAATTCCACGCCGCGCGAAATGCCGCTGGTACGCCACAAGGTCGCTCAGGTCGTGCAGCACTTCGCGCTGGCACCCGACAGCCACGACGGAAAGGCGCTGCAGCACATCCTCGAGTCCTTCCCGCGGGACGAGCTGTTTCAAGCCGGCGTGCCCGATCTGATCCGCCTGGTGACGGGCATCTTCGGACTGCAGGAGCGCCCGCGGGTGCGGCTCCTGCTCCGCCGCGATCCCTTCCGCCGCTTCTATTCCTGCCTGGTTTTCGTTCCGCGCGAAAAATACAACACGCAGGTGCGCCAGCGCATCGAGCGCGTGATCGGCGATGCGCTCTCGGCCACCGGCATGGAGTCGCAGGTTCAGATCGCGGAATCGAACCTCGCCCGCATCCACATCGTGGCGCGGACCCTCCCGAGCGCCGGATCGCGCATCGACGGCGACGCGTTGGAGCGGCGAATCGCCGTCGCCGTGCGTTCCTGGGCGGACGACTTCAAGACGGCGCTGTTGGCGCGGTTCGACGAAGCGTATGCGCTGCAGCTGTTTGCAACTTACTCGCAGGCGTTTCCCGCCGCTTACATGGAGGATTTCGGCGGCGAGGCCGCGGCCGTCGACGCGACGTTCCTCGAGGCCGCGGAGCGCGAGCCGGACCGGCTGCACCTGGACGTCTACCGGCCCGAGCCGCGCCGCAAGGACAAATTCTTTCTCAAGATTTTCCGCAATCAGGAGGATGCCATCCCGATCTCCGACCTTCTGCCCATGCTCGAAAACATGGGCCTCAAGGTCATGGCCGAGCGGCCGTACGGGCTCGAGTTCGCCGGCGGCCGGCGGGCCTGGATTCAGGACCTCGAGCTCAACATCCAGGGTTCCGCGGTCGCAAAATTCGACGTGCTGGCGGATGACATCAAGAGCGCGTTCACCGCCGTATGGACCGGCCTCATGGATTCGGACCATTTCAACCAGCTGACGCTGACCGCCGGCGTGCCCTGGCGCCTCGTGGTGGTGCTGCGGGCCTATTGCCGGTATCTCCTGCAAACCGGGCTGCCCTTCAGCCAGGGATATATCGCCCAGGTGCTGGTAAATAATCCCGCGCTCGCGCGCAACCTCGCCGATCTGTTCGTCACCCGGTTCGATCCCGACATCTCCGCGACGGCGCGCCGCAACGGCACGGCGCGGCTCGATCAGCAAATTCGATCCAGGCTGGAGGAGGTCACCCGCTCCGACGAGGACCGGATACTGCGTGCTTTGTGGAACGCACTGTCGGTAACGGTGCGTACCAACGCTTACCAGCTCGCCGAGAGCGGTGGGCTCAAGGACTATCTCTCCTTCAAGATCGAGAGTCAGAAAATCCGGGAGCTTCCGCTGCCGAAGCCGATGTTCGAGATCTTCGTGTTCTCGACTCGCATGGAAGGGGTACACCTGCGCATGGGATTCGTCGCCCGCGGCGGCATTCGCTGGTCGGACAGGCGCGAGGATTTTCGCACCGAGGTACTCGGGCTCATGAAGGCGCAGCAGGTGAAGAACACCGTGATCGTGCCGGTGGGCGCCAAAGGCGGCTTCGTCGTGAGGCGGGTCCTCACCGGCGATCGCGACGCGCAGCTCGCCGAAGTGATTGCGTGCTACCAGACCCTGATCCGCGGCATGCTCGATCTCACCGACAACATCGCCGACGACAAGATTCTCCCGCCACCTCGAGTGGTGCGCCACGACGGCGACGACGCCTACCTCGTAGTTGCCGCGGACAAGGGCACCGCGACGTTCTCGGATATTGCCAACGCCATCTCCCAGCAATACGGCTTCTGGCTGGACGACGCTTTTGCTTCCGGCGGATCGGCGGGCTATGACCACAAGAAGATGGCCATCACCGCCCGCGGGGCTTGGGAATGCGTCAAGAGGCATTTCCGTGAGATCGGAATCGACATTCAAAAACAAGACTTCACAGTGGCCGGGATCGGGGACATGGCCGGCGATGTGTTCGGCAACGGCATGCTCCAGTCACGGCATATCCGGCTGGTCGCAGCCTTCAACCACCAGCACATTTTTCTCGATCCGGACCCGGATGCGGCCCGCTCCTACCGCGAACGCGAGCGCTTGTTTCGCCTGTCACGATCCTCCTGGGAAGACTACTCGAAGGCGGCCATCTCCAAGGGCGGCGGCGTGTACTCGCGCAGCGCCAAGAGCCTGACCCTGTCGCGCGAAGTACAGGCGCTCCTCGAGATTCCGGCCCAGGTCACGCCGAACGAAGTCATCAAGGCGATCCTCAAAGCTCACGTCGATCTGCTCTGGAACGGCGGCATCGGCACTTACGTCAAGGCGACCGGCGAGTCCAACACTGACGTGGGCGACCGCAGCAACGACGCCGTGCGCATCGACGCCACGATGCTCAACTGCAAGGTCATCGGCGAGGGCGGAAATCTCGGCTTCTCGCAGCTCGGGCGAGTCGAGTTCGCGCGCCGGGGAGGCCGGCTGAACACCGATTTCATCGACAACTCGGCGGGGGTGAATTGTTCGGACGTCGAGGTCAATCTGAAAATCCTCCTAAATGGTGCCGTGCGCGCCGGCGAGATCACTCGCGCCGCCCGGGACCGGCTCCTCGTGCAGATGACCGACGAGGTTGCGGCCCTCGTATTGCGCAACAATTACCTGCAAGGCCAGGCGATCAGCACCGGGGAATTCCATTCCAGAGAGCGGCTGAGCGAGAACGCTTCCGTGATCCGGGTGCTGGAGCGCTCCGGCGATCTGAACCGCGCGCTCGAATTCCTGCCGTCCGACGAGGAGATCGCGGAGCGGCGCAAGGCCGGTGAGGGGCTGACCCGTCCGGAGCTCGCGATCGTCCTCTCCTACGGCAAGATCTGGCTCTACAAAGCGCTGATCAATTCCAATGTGCCGGAAGACCCCTACCTTTCCGGCGAGCTCATCCGCTATTTTCCAAATCCGGTGCAGCGCCGCTTCGCCTCGCGTCTGAAGCGCCACCGGCTGCGCCGGGAGATCGTCGCGACCGCCATCACCAACAGCCTCATCAACCGCATGGGGCCGGTGTTCCCGGTGCGCGCGCAGGACGACACCGGCGCCGATCCCGCGGCCATCGCCCGCGCCTACACCATCGCGCGCGAGATCTTCGCGGCACGCGACATCTGGGCACAGATCGAATCGCTGGATAACGAGATCCCGGCAGCCGTGCAATACACGGCGATGTACCAAACCACGCGTCTGCTGCGTCACGCGAGCTATTGGCTCATCGAGAACGTCCGCGAGCGTCTCGACATCGAGCGCGCCGTCCGCCGTTACGCAGCGCAGGTGCAAGAGCTCTGGAGCGAGCTCGGGTCGGTGCTATCCGCCACGGCCTCGGCGCGTCTCGGCACCGATCGCTCGAAATTGATCGAACAGCGCGTGCCGGAGCGGCTGGCGACGCGGGTCGCCTCACTCGACACCCTGCATTGCGCACTGGACCTCGTCGAAGTCGCCATGGCGGCAAAAGTCCGCATCGGCTATGCGGCGAAGGCCTACTTCGAAGTCGGCGAGCGGCTGGGGCTCACCTGGATCAAGGAACAAATCGAGAGTCTGGCGGTGGAGGGACAGTGGCAGGCCGCCGCGCGCCGGACCGTCCGGGACGATCTCTACGGCCTGCAGCGCAAGATCACGGGAGCGGTACTCGAGTGCAGGGGCCGTGACCCGGCCGCGCGGGTCGATGAATGGATCCGGCACCGGTCGGCATCGGTCGATATCCTGAAACGGATCGTGGTAGACCTGCGCACCGGATCGCCACCCGATTTCGCCACCTTGTCGGTCGCCCTGCAGGCGGTAAGGCGGCTTGCGCAAGCATGAGAATGCCCAACGACGCATTTGGCGTCGGCTATTTGCAGGATCGGATCGACCGCGAGTTTCCGCTGGCGCGCCACATCGATGTCTCGGTCGACTCTGCGCACGATGGCGGCGTCGTGCTCCGCGCACCCTTCGCTCCGAACTCCAATTACAAGGGAACCGCGTTCGGAGGAAGCCTGTTCTGCGTCGCCGTGCTCACCGGCTGGGCGTGGGCGACGCGTTACATCGAGGCACGCGGCTTGAACGCGGATGCCGTGATTCAGGAATCGACGATCGAGTACTTGAAGCCTGTGAACGGCGAGTTTCAGGCAATCCTGAGGGCACCGCCCCCCGAGCAGATACAAAAGTTTCTGAAGATGCTGGCGCGCTCGGGGCGCGGGCGCATCCGCCTGCAGGTGCAAATCCACGACGATCCGGCCATCGCTGTCCGGTTCGATGGCGTGTTC
>Ga0182015_10005535_pt1 | contig 13095 bp, 13 predicted proteins | sample 712P3MmetaG_FD_120478 | JGI IMG/M metagenome (GOLD analysis project Ga0182015, IMG submission 120478) | Permafrost microbial communities from Stordalen Mire, Sweden - 712P3M metaG | ecosystem: Environmental > Terrestrial > Soil > Wetlands > Permafrost | place: Sweden: Stordalen | collected...
AAAGTGCGGACAGCAGCTGTATCTGGAGCGCATCGCCGTGCGCGACATCGAAACCGAGCTGCCGGCGATCTTCGAGCGCTTCTATTCGAGCGTCGAACGCCGCAGCTGCCGCGCCTGCGGCACGGTCATGACGGCGCCAACCTGAACCATCCCGAGCTCACCGCCGCCGCCGCTCTGGCGCTCGATGCGCGCGATTCTTTGTCGGCCTTTGCGTCGGAATTTCATCATCCCTATGACGACGCCGGCCGCAGATCGATCTACCTCTGCGGCCATTCCCTGGGACTGCAGGCCAAATCCGCCGCGCAATACGTCGAGCAGGAGCTGGCCGATTGGCGGCGCCTGGGCGTCCTCGGTCATCACGCCGCCGCGCGCCCGTGGATCGGCTATCACGAGGCCCTCGCCGCACCGCTCGCCGAATTGCTCGGGGCGGCGCCGCAGGAGGTGGTGGCCATGAATTCGCTGACGGTGAACCTGCACTTGATGATGGTCACCTTCTTCCGGCCCGTGGGCCCGCGCAACTGCGTGCTCATTGAAAAGTCGGCATTTCCCTCGGATCGCTATGCTGTCGTTTCCCAGCTGAAGTTCCACGGCCTGGATGCCGTGGCTCATCTCATCGAGGTCGAGCCGCGTCCCGGCGAGCGCAATCTTCGCACCGCAGACCTCGTTTCCATCATCGAACGCGAAGGCGCACGGCTCGCGCTCGTGTTGCTGCCGGGAGTTCAGTATCTGACCGGCCAGTGCCTGGACTTGGGCCCGCTCATTTCCGCGGCACGCGGCGCCGGGGCCGTGGTGGGCCTGGACTTGGCGCATTCGGTGGGCAACACCGTGTTGCGCGCGCATGATTGGAACGCGGACTTCGCCGTGTGGTGCAGCTACAAGTACCTCAACGCGGGACCGGGCGCCGTCGGCGGTTGTTTCGTGCACGAGCGGCATGGGCATTCCCGGGCGCTGCCGCGCTTTGCGGGTTGGTGGGGTCAGAGTAAGGCGACGCGCTTCGAGATGGGGCCCGAGTTCACGCCCATCGAGGGCGCGCAGGGCTGGCAGATCAGCAATCCGCCGATTCTGTCGACGGCTCCGTTGCTGGCGTCGCTCGATATCTTCAAGCGCGCCACGCTGCCGCGCCTGCGCGAAAAATCCCGGGCGCTGACCGGATTCCTGCAGCGGCTGATCGAGGTCCTGTTGCCCGGTCAGGTGGAAATCGTGACGCCGCACCCGGCTGATGCGCGCGGTTGCCAGATGAGTCTGCGCATCGCACGGCCGGCGCCCGAAGCCCGGCGCTGCCATGAACTCTTGACGGCCTCCGGCGTGATAGGCGATTGGCGGGAGCCGGACATATTGCGCCTGGCGCCCACGCCGCTTTACAACTCCTACAGCGACGTTTTTCAGGCCGCCAACGCGCTCGCGCGCGCGCTTCGCCCATGATGGGCGGCGCACGGCCGGTCGGCATCATCGGCGCCGGACCCACCGGGTGCATGCTCGCGCTGCTGCTGCAGCGTCGCGGCATGCCGGTCACCCTGTACGACAGCCGTCCCGATCCCCGGGGCGGGCCCGGCGAGTCGGGCAGATCCATCAATCTCGCCCTGGCCGATCGCGGCATCCACGCGCTCAAGGTCGCGGGCGTCTACGACGCCATCGCCGGCGGACTGGTGGCGATGCGCGGACGGCAGATTCATCGGCAGGACGGCAGCGTCGCGTTGCAGTTGTACGGCCGGCGGCCGGGTGAAGTCATCTACTCGATATCCCGCCATCGGCTGAACCAGTCCTTGCTGGCGGCGGCGGCGGCACAGCAGGCGCTCGATTTGAGATTCGAGCATCGACTGGAGAGCGCGGACTTCGTCGGCGCCAGCGCGCAAATCCGCGATGCCCGCAGCGGGAAGACGTTCCGCGTTCCCATGCAGCCTCTTCTCGCCGCCGACGGCGCCGGGTCCGTCGCGCGCCGCTGCCTGGCCGCCTCGGGCCTGATCGATGCCGAAGAGACCGACCTCGATCACGGCTACAAGGAATTGTCGATTCCGGCCGGCCCGCGGGGCGTCTACACGATGGCGCCCGATGCGCTGCATATCTGGCCCCGGGGTGATTTCATGCTGATCGCACTGCCCAACGCCGACGGCAGCTTCACCGCGACGCTGTTTCTGCCGAAGCGCGGCCTGGTGAGCTTCGAGGCGCTGACTTCGGCTGCGGCCATCCGCGGATTTCTGCGGGCGCAGTTTCCCGACGCCTACGGCTTGATGCCGAACTGCGTCGTCGAATTCCAGGCTCATCCGACGGGATTTCTGGGGACCGTGCGTGCCGGCCCGTGGCACACAGGCGGCATGGCCGCGTTGATCGGCGATGCCGCACACGCCATCGTGCCGTTTCACGGGCAGGGCATGAACTGCTGCTTCGAGGACTGCCTCGAATTCGACGCCTGTGTGGCGCGGGAGGCGACCTGGGAGTCGGCATTCGAGCGCTTCTACGCCGCGCGCAAGCCGAACACGGAAGCCATCGCCGAGATGTCGCTGCAGAATTATCTGGAAATGCGCGAACGCGTCTCGGATCCCGGATTCGTTCTCCAACAAATGCTCGCGCTCGAACTCGAGCGGCGCCATCCGCAACGCTTCATCCCGCGCTACTCGATGGTGATGTTTCACCACGAGATTCCCTACCGCACCGCCCTGGATCGCGGCGAATTCCAGCACCGGCTGCTCGCCGAACTCACGGCCGGCGCGCACTCGCTCGAGGACATCGACTACGATCGGGCGGCGCGCGAGATCAACCGCGCGCTATGCCCGATATCCGATCCAGCGTGACGAAGCTGAAGGCGAAGTCGTTCTTGTCGTCCGCCGCGTGACGCTCGCGCCACGATTCGCGCCACTCGGCGGCGCGCCAGCCCGCGAAAAGAGCATCGCCGCCCTCGATGCGCGTGTGCACCAACGTCAGGTGGATCCGGCTCGCCAACGGCAGGCACTGCCGGTAGACCTCCGCCCCGCCGATCACCATGAGAGGGGAATTCATCCCCGAGCTCTCGCGCGCGGAATCGAGCGTATGGATGACGGTGCAGCCCGCGGCCGCGAAGCCGGCGGACCGGGTCATGACGAGATTGGCGCGGCCGGGCAGCGCCCTGCCGATCGATTCGTACGTCTTGCGGCCCATGAGGATGGCCTTGCCGATGGTGAGCGCCTTGAAGCGCCGCAAGTCGGCCGACAAGTGCCACGGCAACTGGTTGCCCCGGCCGATGACATCGTTCTCAGCCACCGCGACGACCAATTCCAGGGCGGCCGGGGAAATCGGCGCTCCGCGGCGCGAATCATCAGCGCCGGCGTTCAGGCGACGCGGCAACTCTTCAAAATCCACTGGGTCAACTCCTGCAGGTCGTCGCGGGCCGCATCTTCCGGTCTGTGCAATAGTACATAACTCTCGTTCGTGGCCAATTCCGCGGCGAACAGCTTCACGAGTCCGCCTGCGATGAATCGATCGGCGCTCAGCCGCGACGGCACCAGTGCCACGCCGACCCCCTGCTCGGCCGCCAGCACGACGGCGGACATGGTGTCCAGACGCACCAGGCGATTCGGCTTTATCGGCGCAATTCCCAGGCCGAGCGCCCATCGCTCCCATGCATCGCGCCGCTCCTCGTGGAGCAACAGGGTCTTGCCGTTCAAATCGTGGTAATCGTCGATGGGATTTTCGAGCACGAACTCCGGCGAGCATGCCGCAATGAAGCTCTGTGCGAACAACTCGTGCACGGTGAGCCCTTCCCATGGGCCGGTCCCGACCACGATGGACAAATCCGCTTCCGCAGGGTGCGTCTTCGGCGCCGAGAAGGTCGTCTCGATGCGAATGTCCGTCTCCTCCCGCGCTTGCGAGAACGACGCCAGGCGCGGCAGCAGCAGTTCATTCGCGAAATACGGCGGCACGTTCAAACGGATGATCGTGCGCCCATAGCGAGCCTGCAGCTGTTCCGTGACCTTTTCGAGTTTCGCAAAAATGTCGTTGATGTGCTCGAGGTAATGCGCCCCGGCATCCGTCAGCGTCAGTGCGCGCACGCCGCGCTCGAACAGCGGCACGCCCAGCTGTTCCTCCAATACCTTGATCTGATGGCTGACGGCGGAGGGAGTGACGAACAGTTCCTCGGCGGCGCCTTTGAAGCTCTGACGCTTGGCCGCGACCTGGAAGGTCTTCAGAAATTTGAGCGACGGCAAGCGCATCTTTTCGATTGATACCTGGATGATTCGGGTGTTTGGTTACCGTTTGGGGCCCGGTGCGGCGTACCCGGGTTATACTATACCATTCATCCCAGCAACATCCGTGCCAAGCCCAAGTGTCGCAACAAGCCGGTGAATGCGCGCTATTCACGACAGCGCTGCCGTGTTCACGAGCGTCAGGATCCGCGTGCGCACGAATCTAGCGCATGCAATGATTATGAGTCGCTGACTACGAATCCACGACGCCTGCAATTGTCATCACCGGGAGTGTCGGGGCGCAGCCTCAAGGGCGTGCCAGCTCGGTCAAATACCAATCCACGAAGCGCAGCGCGTACGATTCCTGCAACGCATAGGGCCCGGGCTCGAAATAGCGCGAATTTACCCCCGCCTGATTCAATTCCACGATTTTCTTGTCCTCGGCGCTCGTCGTTCTCCACAGCCAGGTGAGCCGGTCGACGTCGTAATCCTCACCCTCCACGGCATCTGCGTGGACCAGCCAGATGACCTCCATCTGCGTGTGACCAACGGCACGGGGCACGAACCGGTACAGCACGCCGTGGTCCGCATAGGCGAGAAAATCGCTCACCGGTCCGATGTCGAAATACGTGGAATTTCCGTCATGCTGCGGGAAGTCCCCCATCAACCGCGCAATGGGCCGGTCATCAGGGGTCGCGCTCGCCACTCCCTCGGAAAGCGCGCTGCGAAACACGGACACCGATTCCGCGCCGGGCCGCGCTGCGCGCGCGTATTGGTCGACGTCGGCGATGAAAATGCCCAGCTCCTCGGAGCGCCGACGCCCTGCCCGCTCGAGCTCGACGCTTTGCTTCGCCGGGCGCGCATAGACATGCCGCTTCGAGAACTCAGGGTGAGCCGGCTGGCAGTGGTAGCACTCCATGTAATTCTCAACGGCGAGCTTCCAGTTGGCATTGATGGAATAGGTCTCGCGGTGCGCGACCTTCGCCGTGGCCCAGCCGTGCACGCCCGCGCACCGCGCCAGCGCCTGCTCGGCGGGTCCGAAGTCGAGCGGCGCCGCGGCAAAGGTGGTGAAAATCAGGCCTTCGACCACCCGAATCGGGAGCGACTTCAGGCTGAACTCGTCCCGGTTGAATGCATCGGGCATTTCCCGCGCAACGGTCAGCCGGCCGTTCAGGTCATAGGTCCACGCATGATACGGACAGGTGAACCGCCCGGCCGCAGCCTTCCCCGACCGGGCCGTGCAAATTCTCGATCCACGGTGACGGCACACATTCAACAGCGCCTTGATTTGCGCATCGTGGGTGCGCACGATGATGATCGATTCCGCGCCGAGTTCGACGAGCAGGTAATCCCCGGGGCGCGGCACGCTGGCCGCATGCGCGGCGCAAAACCAATGGCACAGCAGCATGCGGTCCATGTCGCGCTCGAATATTCGCGGGTCGGTGTAGAACTCGCGTTCGAGCGCATGTCCGGCCGCATGGCGGGCGATGAGATCATCCACATTCAGCGTCGCTTGAGGATTCATCGGTTCGATCGGTCGGGTGCCCATGATTCTTGCATCAGCCGCGAAGAAGTCGCCGCGCGAGAAGAGAACTCATATCGCGCCTGCCGTCGGCAATCAAATAGACGACAACCTGTCCACCAATAACTCGATATATGACCCGGTAGGGCTTGAAGAAAACCTGGCGGTATTCCTGGTCGCCCAGCGACCTGAGTTCCTTTGGTCGAGAACCTCGTTCAGGTGTGATTTCGAGACTCGCGGTTGCCGCGACGAGACGATCGAGGAGATGCTCCGCGCTGCGACGCGAGTCATGAGTGGTGATGTATAGATATAGATCTTCGAGGTCGCGCGCAGCATCCTGCGTGAGAACGATGTCGTAGCGCATCAGTCCTCAGCCACCCCTCCTCGCAAGGCGTTGACGATATCAGCCAACGGCTTCACCTTACCCCGTGCGACCTGGCCGTTGCCGAGTGCCAGAATCTTCAGAAGTGCCAGGGTTTCCTGGGTCTCTTCGTAGGAAGCCACATCCTGAATCACGGCCTTCGCCTCGCCGTTCTGCGTAATGACCAGCGGCTGACGCTGCGCGGTCAGTTCCTTGAGCACTTCGGCTGCATTTGCCTTCAGATAGCTAATGGGCTTGATTTGAGCGGAGTAACGCATGGTGCCTTAAGGAATGGTCCAGATAGGACTGAATATAGTCCTTTAACGGTCTGATCGCAAGGAAGCGGACATCTACACCCGCCGGCGAAACCAGCCGCTCACGCTCAGGCGGTCGCGCGCCGTCGGCAGCACCTCGTGCTCACGGCCTTCGGTCAGAAAGCATGCCAGCCGTCCGGCGACCGGTTCGATGTCGAGCGCGCCGCCGCCGAACAGGCGCAACTCCCCGCCCGCACCCGGCTCCCACGCCTCGTTCAAATAGACGATGACGGATACCATGCGCTGATCCCGGCCCTGCAGCTGGTCCATGTGCCGTGCGTACCCGGCGCCCGGGGGATACCACGCGTAGTGCAATTCGAGATCGAACAACCCCAGAAACCCCAGGCGGTTCAGATCGAGCCGCAGCTGGTCCAGATCCTTGAGCAGCGCGCGCTCCTCCTCGAAGAGCGAATCGCCGAACCAACACGTCAGATCGCCGCGAATCTCCTCGCGCCGCCGCCACCGCCGGTCGGCCCCCACGCGGGCGGGACCGAATTCGCCGCGCGCGCGGCGAAGTTCACCGCAGGCCGTGAGCGCACGGCTGCGCACCGGCGGCAGATAGCCATCGTGGACGGCCACGCCATCGGCGAGCAGACGGGCCGCCAACCCGTCGGCGGCGCCGCTCACCCGATTCGCCATGCAGCGTTCAACGCCGCGCACCCGCGCGCCGCTTCGCGGGACGGCGCGCGGTGGCGGGCCGGGCCGCCGGCATCTTCTTCGATCGTTTGGCGGGTCGCTTCGCGGATTTGGCAGCCGCGGTGGTGCGCCCCTTGCGGCGCGGCTGCGGGCGGGGCTTCGTGCGCGCCACCAGCATGCTGCCCCGGCAATTCGCCGCCCCGCAGTGGCAGGCAAAAATCACATCGACGTTGGGCGGATCATCCGGATCGCGATCGATCTGATAATCGTAGGCCAGCTCCTCGCCGGGTTGGATGGTGCGGATCGCCTCGATGTAGATTCGCTTGTCTTGCGTGGTGCTTTCACAATTCGGATCGCAGCCGTGATTGACGAAGCGGGCTTCGTTGCCGTTGACGCCCCCGTCGATCACGGTCCTTGCGTCCACCGTGAAAAGGAACGTGTGATTGTCGTTGGGATCCTTGTCCTCGTACCTGGCGTCCGCCTCTGCGTGGGTCACCCGATCCCCAAGATATTCGATGACCGTGGTTCCCCTGCGGATGCGCCGCAGCGCGAAAACGCCATGACCGTGGATGGGCGAGTGTCGAACTTCGAACAAGGGTTGGCGGCCGGCGCGCTTCTTCATAGATTCCTGATAGGTTCCTTGGGGGCATGCTGCATTGAGATCCGGGATTCAAACGGCGATCGGGGCCTTGATCGCCGGATGGCATTCATAATTCCGGATTTCGAAATCGTCAAACCGATACTCGAACAAGCTTGGCGGCCGGCGCCGGATGTGCAGCTGCGGCGGCGCGAAGGGGGTGCGCGACAGCTGCAGGTCCACTTGTTCCAGGTGGTTCAGATACAGATGGCAGTCGCCGCCCGTCCACACCAGCTCCCCCAGGCGCAGATCGCACTGCTGCGCCACCATGTGGGTGAGCAGCGCGTAGGAGGCGATGTTGAACGGCACACCGAGCAGCGCGTCGGCGCTTCGCTGGTACAACTGGCACGACAGACGGCCATCGGCGACGTAGAACTGAAACAGCGCGTGGCAGGGCAACAACGCCATTTGGTCCAGTTCGCCGACATTCCATGCGCTGACGATGAGGCGGCGCGAATCCGGATTCGCCTTCAACTGATCGACGATGCGCGCTAGCTGATCGATTTCACGGCCATCCGCGGCCGCCCAGCGGCGCCATTGTTTGCCATAGACCGGACCCAGGTCGCCGTTCTCGTCCGCCCATTCATCCCAGATGGTCACGCCGTTGGCGCGAAGGTAGCGGACATTGGTATCGCCGTTCAGGAACCACAACAGCTCGTGAACGATGGAGCGCACGTGGAGTTTCTTGGTGGTCACCAACGGAAATCCCGCGTCGAGGTCGAAGCGCATCTGATAACCGAAGACACTCAACGTTCCCGTGCCGGTGCGGTCCGCCTTGCGCGCGCCGGATTGCCTGATTGCCTTTAGGAAATCCAGATACTGACGCACCGTCAGGTCCCGGCGGCGATCAGGTTGCCGCTGCGCCGATTGCGGCGGTAGGCATAGATCATCATCGCCGCTCCGAGGAAAATCATCGGTGTCGTCAACAACATGCCCATGGTCAGCCAATTGCCGAGGAGGTAGCCGATGTTGGCGTCGGGCAGCCGGACCCATTCCACGAGGAAGCGCCCGCTACCATAGAGCATCAAGAAAAGTCCGAAGGGCGCCAAGCGCGGCCGCGGCTTTCCCGTGAACCACCATAGGATCGAGAACAGCACCAGACCCTCGAGGCCGGCCTCATAGAGCTGCGAGGGGTGGCGCGACACCAGCACGCCCTCGGCATTGGGCACGCCGAAGCCCCACGGCAGGCTCGTGGGTCTGCCCCATAATTCCCCGTTGATGAAATTGCCGATGCGGCCCGCCAGCAGGCCGATTCCCGGAAGCGGCGCCAGAAAATCCGCCACGTCGGCAACGTTCTTGTGCTTCAGGCGGGCAAACAATATCCCCGCCACCGCCACGCCCGTGAGGCCTCCGTGAAACGACATTCCGCCGTCCCAGATGTGAAATACGTTCAGCCAGTTCTCGGCAATCACATCGTGCCCGTACACGAGGCACCACCCCGCGCGCCCGCCCACGATGACGCCGATGGCGCAGTAAAAGATGAGGTCATCGATGTCCAGCGCCGTCCAGGTGGACCCGGGTTGGCGCGCCCTATGACGGGCCAGCGACCACGCAGCGAGGAAACCGATGAGATACATGATGCCGTACCAGTGCACGCGCAACGGCCCAACGCCGAGCAGGGGACCGATGGAGATCGCAATGGGATTGACGTGCGGATAGGTCAGCATATTCGCTACTTTAAACCGTCGGTGACCCGACAGAAATAGGCTTTCAAATAGCGCGTTTCGGGGATCGCCGGATGCACCGGATGGTCGGGCGCCTGTCCGCCGAACTCCAGGATCTGAACGTGCTTGTCCGCGGCGCGCGCGGCCTTGGCGATCGCGCCCTCGAGATCGTCGGCGCTCACGTGGTAGGAACAGGAACACGACACCAGAATGCCGTCGGCGGCGATCAACTGCATGGCCAGCTGGTTCAATCGCTTGTAGGCGGCCAGCGCCTTGGGCAGGTCCTTGCGGCGTTTGGCGAACGCAGGCGGGTCGACGATCACCACGTCGAAGCGCCCCGGCTCCTTGGCAAGTTCCTCGAGTATGTCGAAGGCATCGCCCTTGCGCGCCGCGACCGTGACCCCGTTGCGTTCGCCATTCTGCACGGCCAGCTCGAGCGCCGGGGCCGAGCTGTCCACGCTGATGACCGCGGATGCCCCGGCCTTCGCGGCGCGCACCGCCCAGGCGCCGACGTAGCTGAATACATCGAGGACGCGGGCGCCCTTGCGCACGTACTTGGGCAGCGCCCGCCGATTCGCGGCCTGATCGAAGAACCAGCCGGTCTTCTGGCCCAGGACCAGCGGCACGGAGAACGTGATGCCGTCCTCGATCACGCGCCCGAGGCCGTCGAACGATCCCTGCGCCGTCTCCACGTAGTTCGCCAGTCCCTCCATCTCGCGCGTACCGCCGTCGTTCTTGAAGAGCAGCGCATCGCATTCGAGCACCTGCAGAAGCGCCGACTGGATCTGCGGTTTGAGCAGCTCCATCCCAGCCGTGCCGATTTGCACCACGCACTTGGGTCCATATCGGTCCACCACCAATCCCGGCAGACCGTCGGATTCACCGTACACGACGCGGTAGTAGGGGGCGGCGTACAAGCGTTCGCGCAGCGCGAGCGCCACGCGGATGCGTGCGGCCAACCATTCGGCATCCGGCGGTGTCCAGCTCTGGAGCATGCGCGCACAGATGAGCGATTGAGGATTGACGTAGGCCAGGCCCAATGCGCGGTCGTTATGGGCCAGCACCCGCGCCAGTTCACCCGCCTTGAATTTCGCCAGCGGCGTCTGCTGCGTTTCGACTTCGTTGCTGAAGACCCACAGATGCCCGGCGTGCAGGCGGCGATCTTCATTGCGCTTGAGGCGCAGGACGGGCAGTTGCGCCGCGGCGGCGGTTTCAGACATTGGAAGCACTTCGGTTATAGTGGCGCGCATTCTAGCTTAAGACGGGTCTGCAAGATGCAACGCAATCACCTTGCCGGCGAAACCAGCCCGTATTTGCTGCAGCACGCGGAGAATCCCGTCGACTGGTATCCGTGGGGCGAGGCGGCGCTTGCGCTGGCAAGGCGGGAAAACAAGCCAATTCTGTTGTCGGTGGGTTATTCGGCCTGTCACTGGTGCCATGTCATGGCGCACGAGTCGTTCGAAGATCCCGGCATTGCGCGGTCGATGAACCAATGGTTCGTCAACATCAAGGTCGACCGGGAAGAGCGTCCCGATTTGGACAAGATTTATCAGGTCGCGCAGCAGCTCATCACGCAGCGCAGCGGCGGCTGGCCGTTGACCATGTTCCTGTCGCCCGAGGATCAGCGCCCGTTCTTTGGGGGCACGTATTTTCCCAAGGAGCCCCGCTACGGGATGCCGGGATTCGGCGACATCCTGAAGCGCGTGGCCGAGTATTTCTCGGGCCATGCGGCCGAGATTCGGCAACAGAACGCAGAGCTCGCGCTGGCCTTCGAGCGGCTTGCGCCCGACAGGATATCCGGCGAGGGTCGCCTGGACGAGGCGCCCCTGATCGCAGCGCGGCGCGTCCTCGAGGAGTCGTTCGATGCGAAATTCGGCGGGTTCGGCCGGGCCCCCAAATTCCCGCAACCGTCCAGCGTGGAGCGTTGCCTGCGCCACTGGCTCGCCACCTCGCGTGAGGCGAATCCGGACCTCAAAGCCCTGTACATGGCGACGCTCGCGCTGACCCGCATGGCGGAGGGAGGAATCTTCGATCAGCTGGGCGGCGGCTTTTCGCGCTACTCGGTCGATGACTTCTGGATGATCCCGCATTTCGAGAAAATGCTGTATGACAATGGACAGCTTCTCGCTCTATACGCCGGGGCGAGTCTGGCGACCGGAGAAAAATTGTATGCCCGCGTCGCGGCCGACACGGCCGATTGGATACTGCGCGACATGCGCTCGCCCGCGGGCGGCTTCTATTCCAGCCTGGATGCGGACTCGGAAGGTCACGAAGGCAAATTTTACGTGTGGAGCCGCGCCGAGGTCGAGGCGCAGCTCACGCCTGCCGAGTACACCCTGGTCGCCCGGCGGTTCGGCCTCGATAAGGATCCGAATTTCGAGGGTCAATGGCACCTTCATACCCAAGAGACGCTGGATGACGCCGCGCGGGGTCTCGAGGTGGAGCCCGCGGCCGCGCTCGAGACGGCGCGCGCCAAATTACTCGCTGCGCGCAACCTTCGCATCTGGCCGGCGCGCGACGAAAAGATCCTCACCTCGTGGAATGCGCTGACCATCAAGGGTCTGGCCATCGCGGACCGCGCGCTCGATCGGCCCGACTACACCGCGGCCGCCACGGCGGCCGTCGACTTCATCCATCGCACGCTCTGGCACGAAGGCCGACTGCTGGCCACAGCCAAGGACGGTCGGGCGCATCTCGGCGCTTATCTCGACGACTACGCGTTCCTGGCCGACGCTCTGCTCGAATTGCTGCAGAATCGCTGGCGCTCGAGCGACCTGAAATTTGCCGTGAGTTTGATCGACGTATTGCTCGCGAAGTTCGAGGACTCCGCGGGCGGCGGTTTCTTTTTCACCGCCTCGGACCATGAACAGCTCATGCATCGCGGCAAGAGCTTCGGCGACGACTCCGTGCCCTCCGGCAACGCCGTGGCGGCGTCGGTGTTGTGCCGGATGGGTCATCTATTGGGCGAGCTGCGCTATTTGGACGCATCGGAGCGCACGCTCCTTGGTGCGCAGCGCGCCGCCCTGCACCACCCGCAGGCGCATATGAGCATGCTGAATGCGCTCGAGGAATTCTTGACGTCCCCGCGAATCGTCATCATCCGCGGCGGCGGCGTTGATCTCGAAACCTGGCCGAAAGCACTCCACGGTTGGTATGCGCCGATGCGCATGATCTTCGCCATTCCGCGCGATGCTGCAGAGCTCCCGCCGGCGCTGGCCGAGAAACGCACCGCCGGGGTCACGACGGCCTACGTGTGCAAGGGGCTCGCCTGTTCGCCGCCGGTCACCGATTTCGAGTCCCTTGCGCGGCTGGCGCAATTTTAGTATACTATACCTACCAATTTACTATACTAATAGCACGCATGAAGCTGACGGCGCGAAGTGAATATGCCCTGCTCGCCCTGGTGTACCTGGGCCGGCTGAAGTCCGGTGAGCTTGCTTCCGCCGATACCATCGCCCGCGCCCAAGGCATCCCGCTCAAATTCCTGGAACAGATACTGTTGACGCTGAAGCGGGCGAAATACTTGCGCAGCACCAAGGGTCAGCGGGGCGGATATGAACTGGCCAAACCCGTGGAAAGCATGACGCTGGCGGAGATCATCCGGCTGCTGGACGGAGCATTGGCGCCCACCGAATCGACCAGTCATCATTTCTACGAACCGTCGCCCATCGAGAAGGAACGAAAGCTGTTGCGTGTATTCCGTGACGTCCGCGACATGGTATCGAACCGGCTCGAGGGCACGACGATCGCCGACGTCGTTTGAGCGTTTTTGACTATTTACCAGACTAATTCTATAGGATAACG
>Ga0182015_10005536_pt1 | contig 13094 bp, 7 predicted proteins | sample 712P3MmetaG_FD_120478 | JGI IMG/M metagenome (GOLD analysis project Ga0182015, IMG submission 120478) | Permafrost microbial communities from Stordalen Mire, Sweden - 712P3M metaG | ecosystem: Environmental > Terrestrial > Soil > Wetlands > Permafrost | place: Sweden: Stordalen | collected...
TCCCTTTGAAAAGTGGCTTTCTGTAAGTCTATATGCCGGCGCGGTTCTCGCGCGGGCCTGACGGATTCACTAGGGTCGGACGCGGCGTCGAGCCTCCCCCTGAGACCGGCGGATCCGCAATACTCTGGCGCACGCTGTCGGTGACCTGCTCGAGAGCCTTGAGGAGTGAATTGCGCAATGCTTGCTCGCTTGAGCGAGTGAGTGACGCAAGAGCAGCCTGACCAGTGTCGTTCAGCTTGTCCACTGCGACATTCACCCACAGCTCGCTCGCGCCGTGCAGTTGATCTTCGTATTTTTGGAGCGACTCCCCGTTGGCGCGCGCGAGTTTCTCGTACCAATCGCGGACTTGGTCGTCGCGCTCGATTCGCGCCGCCTCGACCGCAGCCGCAAGCTCCCGGGAATGGAAGTCGCGTGCTTCGGTGAATTTCTGCTCTCCGTATGCGGCCATTTCCGTGCGGTGGCGCTCGAGCAGCGTCCCAGCGGCATGCTCGAAATTCATCCGCATCGCATCCGCGGCTCGCTCGATCTGATGCGTTCGCTCGGTGAGAGAAGCATCGCTCGATTCATTGAATCTCTGCACCGCGGATTCAGCAACCTGGCGGACTCCCTCCTCGAACGCGCTCGCCATAGCGTTCGCGGCGCCTTCAAGTTGGCTCGCCGTACGTCCAATCACCTCCGACGATGTACCTTCGAGCTGGCGTTTCGCCTCATCAACGTGCACCAAATTCTGCTGCGCCAGTTGCTCTCCGAGGCGATCCGATATCTCCTGGGTTCTCGCGTCGAACACGCCTTCGGTCCTCGCTAGCGATTCCTGTGTGAGGGTTTCGATATACGCCTGCGCTTGCTTTTGGTGCCACTCCGCGTTCTTTACGAGTTCTTCGATCACCGCGTGGCTCGCCCGAGCTCCGCTCGCTTCCAGTTCTTCGTTCCAGCGAGCCAAAGCTTCGGCCCGCGCGTTTTCGAAATCGGTCCGCAGTGCCGATAGAGTCGCCGACATTTGCGCGCCGGCGTCGCGCCGGCTGCTTTCGGCCGCCTGGCGAAGCCGCTCGCGATACATCCGCAGGCCTTCTTCGGCTTGCACTTCGTGCGCCGTCAATTCGCGGACCAGCTCCGGCACGCGCTCGAGGTGCGGTGCGAGGCGCGCGTCTATTTCCGCGAGCGTCTTCGATACAATCTGATGGCCTGCGGAATCGAGAGCCGGCTGAATGCGTTGCGGCAGGTCGGAAGTCAACGCGTCGGCATGGCGGCGCAACTCTGTCACCTGAGATTGCACCGCTGAATCAAGCCGCTGGTGCAGTTGGTTGACCGCGTCGTGGCTCGCGGCATCAATCTGCGCGGAGAATTCGCGCATCCGCTCCGCAGCCCCTTCGATATCTACCAACGAAGTCCGCGCGCGTTGCAGTTCCACATCCAGCGCGCTTCGGATTCCGGCAAGAGCCTGATGCGCGTCCGAAACAGTGTTCGCTACCGGCTGACACAACTGACCGATCCGCTCGGCCAGTTTGACCTCGGCGTTCTCTAGCGCCGATTGGGAATTCTCGCCCAATCGAGAAGCCAGCCGTTGTGCGGCGCCGTCGAGAGACGTTTGCAGCAATTCGTTCCATTCGCTGCGCGCTTGTCCCATCTGCTCTTGAAGCTTCTCGCGCCACGCTTTGCTCAAATCGTCGAGCGCCACGGTTTCCTGCGCCGCGTCTTTCAGCCGGCGCATTCTCTGGTCGACGGCCGCTTCCGCCGATTCAAGCGCAATCTTGATTTGGGCGAGGCGGTCTCCCGAGGATGCCGCAGCCTGCGATTCCTCGCGCACCGCCTGTGCACCTCGTTCGAGGTCGGCGACGAGGGCCCGGATCTGGTCGATGTGCGAAGCGAATTCCTGACGCAGGTCCGCGCGCAGTTCTTCGCGCACCCACGACATTTGCCCGGTAACACCCGCGGAAATTTCGTCCTGCACGCTCGCCATTTGCTCGCTCGCGCGCTTCGAGATTTCTTCCCGCGCGGAATCGCGCTCGCGGTCCAGATCGTCTCTCCATTGTTGGAAAAACGCCTGGGCGGACGCGGTGTGTTCTCGTTCAACGGTTTCGGCGGTTCGTTTCAGCGCCTCACTGGCCTGCGCGACCGCATCTTCAGCGGCTCTCGAAGCCTGGGATTCGATGTGCCCGCGCAGTTCGCGGAGAAGCGGGCTGTCGAGCGAACCAGCGGCTGCTGCTTCCGGTACAATCGTACCGGCAAATCCGAAGGTCTCGGAACTTAACGGCGCCGTTCCCTCGTTAGTAGCGATTTCCAAATTCTCGTGTGTGTGGTCAGCCAGGGGAATCTCCATTTCAGCTCGGATGTTTTCTGCAGGGAACTGCTCCGCCTGCGCGCGCGGAGTTATTTCTGAATGCATCCATTCGAGTGCGTCGTTGGCAGTACGGTCTTCGGCAGCCGTCGCCTCGTTCTCCCAATCCGTCGGAGGCGAATCCAGGCTCCAAATGTTGCCGGGGGTTTCTAACTCGACGGCAATCTGGAACATCTCGCGAACCGACCGGGGCCGTTGAATCCACACAACGCGCGCTCGCACGCGGTGGGGTCCATCGGCATTTTCGGGCGCCGGGATTTCCAAAGTTATCCAGGTGTTTTTTGGAAGGTGATGCTTCGAGGGATACTTGCAGCCGTAGGTATTAAGCGCGACTGTTGCTGTGCGCTCTTCGAAAGATTGACTCAGCAGATCAACGCCGCGAACGGTGAGAGGTATCGAGCGAATGATTCGAGTACTGCGGCGTCGCTGGGCTTGTGGCTCGGTCGCTGCTGCTTCTTGCACCCTGATCCCCCAAGCGGAAGTCAGAGCATAGCACTGTCAACTTGTCGGGTCGAGTCCACAGTAGAATTCGACGCAAGAAATCTGTGGAAAATGATCTCGAAAAAATCCCGCTAGCGTTGGCGGACGATTTCGCCGCCACAATGCTAACTGCCCGAACCCTTTTTCTTTGCTCGCTTGCCCACGGTCGTATCCACGCCCTGATCAAGCTGCTGGAGTCCGTCGATCGCAGCCTTCGCCTGCGCGGCGTACGGGCCGGCCGGTTTTAAGTCAATGCACTTCTGGTACGCTTCGACCGTCCCGGGGGGAATGATGTAAATCATCTTTTCGCCCTGCTGCTTGGTGTCAATCGTTGCCGAGAGCGCATTGCCGAGCAGATACCACGCCTGATCGTCCTTCGGATCCGCTTGCGTCGCCTTCTGCAGGAAAGCTGCGGCTTCCTTCATCTTCCCGGCATTCGACATAACAATTCCCAGGTTCTTCCAGCACATCACGGCGACCGACGGATCGAGCGCGATGGCTTTATCACACGCCGCCGGAGCGTCGTCAGCCTTGCCCGACTTGGCGAGGTCTGTCGCTTCCGCCACGTAGTAGGGCGCGCTCGGCTTGAGGTCAACCGCATTCTGGAACGCCGTCGCAGCATCCGCCCACTGGTTCAAGCCTTCGTCTGCCGCTCCCAAATTGGCCCACGAAAGGGAGTGATTGGCCACATCCTTGGGACCAGCCGCTTGTTCGGCCTGTTTGAACTCGGTAGCGGCCGTCTGGTAGTCGGCCGCGAGCTTGTCCTTCAGAGATTGGTCGGTGGGGGCAGCCTGCAATTGAGTTTTCACAGCCTTGGCATCGTTCATTGCGGCGACGCCCGCCATAAAGTGCGCCTTCAGTCCCTCGAATTTGTTCTGCTCTTCATCTTTCTTTTTTGCCTCATCGGGATGTTCGGCTGCTTGTTTTGCCATCAACTCTTTAAAATTCATGTTGTAGGTGTTGTCGGAGCCTTCCGTAATCTGCTTCTTATCCTGAAAGTTCAGCTTGTCCTTTTCATTCACCAGGGTTACGGAGTAGACGCCGGAGCGTAGGCCAAGGATCGTGAACTTGCCGTTCTTGTCGGTCTTGGTTGTAGAAGCCGATCCGTTGTCCGGGTTCTTAATTGTGACCGTCACGTCAGGATAAGGATTTCCCTGGCCGTCGCGGATCTCTCCATCAAGGCGTCCCGTTCCCTGCGCCACCGCGGTGATGGCCGCGAGCGAGATCAACGCGAACACGCTGCACATTCGAACAAGTGTTTTTTTCATAGCTTCTGCTCCCCTCGAATGCGAATCTTCAACGCCGCGCGTCCTTGTCACACCGCACGACAGCCACACGACGCTGCCACACCGCATAACGGCCACGCGGCATTATGACGCAATTCCCGTCCGGTAAGCGATAGCGTCCGCGTGTCCCGCCTCTTCGAATGCGCTCAGGCGCAAGCGGCAACTATCGCAGACGCCGCAAGCTTCATCGTCAAATTGATAGCATGACCACGTACGGTCGAGCGGTGCGCCAAGTTCGATGCCGCGGCGGACGATTTCGCTCTTTCGCATCGCGATCACCGGCGTCGAGATCTCTATCCTCGTTTCCGGGCGCGTTCCCGCTCGTATCACAGTCTCGAACGCCCGGTAATATTCCGGCCGGCAATCCGGATAACCAGAGCTGTCCTCGAAAACAGCGCCGACGAAAATTGCCGACGCCCCGATGACCTCAGCCCAACTCACCGCCGCTGAGAGAAAATGCGCGTTGCGGAACGGCACATAGGTGATCGGAATCCTATGCGAGTTCACGCCGGTTTCGGGAACGGAAATGGTGGGATCGGTCAGCGCCGAGCCGCCGATCTGGGAGAGCGCGTCGAGACGTATCACTAGCCGCTCGCGCACACCGTAGAAGTTCGCGACCTCATCGAAGGCGCGCCGCTCGCGCGCCTCGGTTCGCTGTCCGTAGCTTGCGTGCAAGAGCGCCAGGCGATGCGTTTGATTCGCAATCGCCGCGGCAACGCACGAGTCCATCCCGCCGCTTAACAGCACGATTGCCTTCTTCGTCCCTGTCATGGTTGTGCCGAGTACCGTTCACACCCCGTGAGTGGCCGGGTCCCAGATGAACTTGTGCAATTGCAACCCCAGCCGCACCGGCAATCCATCCGCGAGAATCCATTCGACCAGCTCGCGCGGATTGAGTCCGGCCCACGCCCTCGCGGGGTCCGGAAACACGGGGGAGAATATCACTTCGCGCACGCGTTCGGGAAGCAAGCGTTGCGGCAAGATTCACGCGGAGAATCTATCAGCGGCCCGCGGCGGCTTTGCGACGGCGCATGTAAATCAGGCCGCCGATGGCCGCTGCCATCTCTACGATCGTCACCGGTACCGAAACGCGAAATCCCCAGCCTAGCGACAGGTAAAGGAACGAGGTAATGAATGCCGGGATGGCGATAATGTAGAAGGCGATATTCATCAGAGATTCGGATCGCGTTAGGGCCGGTACGTCGCCGCAGTCACGTCGGTTTCCCAGACAGTGATGCTCGAAATTCCAGCGCCGTTCTCCGTTTGCTTCATCTGTTTCGAAGTTTCGTCGTAGATGTAGCGCGCGATATTCTCAGCCGACGGATTGATCGAATCGAACGGCGCAAAATCGTTCAGGAAACGGTGGTCGAGCGAACCGATCACGACTTGGATCACTTGCTTCAGATGCACGAAATCGTAAAGCAGCCCGACGCTATCGAGTTCCTTGCCGGCGAGCGTCACGCGCACTTTGTAATTGTGCCCGTGAACGTTCTCGCACTTACCTTTGTATCCCCGCAGCGCGTGCCCTGCGGAAAATGTCTCATCCACACTGACTTCGTACATGAAATGTCCCGTCCCGAGATTCTAATAGCCGCGACGCGTGTGCGCCGCCCTCAACTTTTTTCCATGAAGCGCGCGACAACGGCGAGGTCTTGCGTGGTCGTGTAGTCGGGCAACGACTCCAGGAAAATCTTACCATAACGCATCCGTTGGATTCGGGTGTCGAGGATCGCCAGAATTCCGCGGTCGCTGCGCGAGCGAATCAGCCGCCCGAACCCCTGTTTGAGCGCTAGCACCGCTTCCGGTACCTGATATTCCGCGAAGGCATCGCGGCCATCTTCTTTCAGCGCGCGCACGCGCGCTGCCACGATCGGGTCGGACGGCACGGCAAATGGCAAACGGTCGATGATGACGCATGAAAGCTGCTCTCCCGGCACGTCCACGCCCTGCCAGAAGCTCGCGGTTGCGAAGAGCACCGCGTTCGGCGTCGTCTTGAATCTTTCGAGCAGCACCGAGCGCGGCGCGGTGCCTTGCAGCAGGAGCGGAAAACCCACTTTCGACCGAACGCGCTCGAACGCATCGCGCATCTGCACGTAGCTCGTGAACAAGCAGAACGCCCGCCCCTCCGTGATTTCAAGCAGCCTCGCGATTTCCTCCGCGGCATGAGTTGGAAACGACGCGTGCCGCACGTCCGGCAGCGCCTCCGGCAGATAGAGAAGCGCCTGTTCGCGAAAATCGAATTCGTGCGGCAACACGCGCTCCGTCACCGCTTGCAGCCCGAGCCGCTGCTTAAGGAAATCGAAATGGCCGGCAACCGCGAGCGTCGCCGACGTCAGCACGACCGTATCGAACTGATCGAACAGTTTTTCGCGCAGGATTTCGCTGACGTCAATCGGCGTGGCCGCGAGAAATACTCCTTTACCGCGCCGTTCGAACCAGTACACGTAGTTGTGCTCGTCGCTTTCGAGAAGAAACGCGAGCTCGCGGCGGACATCAGCGGCTCGTCGCGCGATATTAATTACTTCATCTGGCTTGGCGGTTAGCGCGGCCAATTCAATTTCGATCCGCTTTAGCCCCATGGCCAAGCTGTCGTAGGCTTCGCGGTTCTGTTCGAGGAAGCCTGCGCGCTCCGATGGTTCAAAAGGGTAGCGGCCTTCGCGCGCCGGAAATGCGTCGAAGAAACCGTGCGCGCGTTCGCGAAGTTGCGTCACGCTCCGCCGCACGGTCGGCGCCGATACCTGCAGCAGCCGGAGCGTTTGCTCCGCGTCCCGCGCAAGCTCATCGAGCTTGTAGCTCGAAACCGCCCGCCCGAAATAATCGCTCGCCACATCTTCAATTTCATGCGCCTCGTCGAAAATCACCGCGGCGTACTCCGGAAGAATCGAGCCGAAATCGTCCTGGCGAATCGCGAGGTCGGCGAAGAAGAGATGATGATTGACGATGATGAGATCCGCTTCCTGCGCGCGTTGATGCATCCCCGTGATAAAGCAATTTGCGAATTCGGGGCATTTCTGGCTTGTGCACGTGTCGCTGCGCGCGTCGATCCGATTCCAGAGCTCGGAGTCATCGGGAAGAAACGTCAATTCGGCGCGGTCGCCCGTCTCGGTCAGTTTCTCCCAATCGCGAATCTGCGAGAACCAATCGATTTCGTCCATTCCTTTGAGGACGGGCTGGCCTTCCATCAAATGGACTTTCTGCCGGCAAAGGAAATTGTTGCGGCCCTTCATCAACGCAACTTTCAAGTCGGGCGCGAAATATTTCTGCAGAAAAGGAACGTCTTTATTGAAGAGTTGTTCCTGAAGCGATTTCGTCGCCGTCGAAATCACGACGCGACGCCCGCTCTGAATCGCAGGGATCAGATAGGCGAGAGTCTTTCCCGTGCCCGTGCCCGCTTCGATCAGCGCGTGCTGGTGCTTCAGGAAAGCGTTGTCAATAAGCTCGGCCATTTCCAGTTGCGAGCGGCGGAATTCGTAGCCGGGATGCCGCTTCGACAGAACGCCGCCCGGGCCGAAGATATCGGCCATAGTGAGAGCGCTCGGCTGCTCTTCTTTCGCTCGTTTCGGCACAGGTGTCACGGAGTGTTGGCGGAATCCCCGACGGAATCCATAAGATAGCACGGAGGCGCAGTCTTAGTAAGCTTGCTCGCGCAGTTTAGAATTCGACGCGCGCGTGAAACGCGATCATCCGCGGTGAGCTGTCGCCGCCCAGGCCGACACCGAGAAGCCCCGTCGGCGGCGAAGTGGTGTAGCTGAGCGCGCCGAATCCAATCTGCGTCGAAGCCTTTCCCGGAGTCCCCGCCAGCACGTTGTTCGGCAGCGCAAAATTCGGATGGTTGAAGACGTTGAAAAACTGGCCTTCGAATCGCAGCTTTACGCGCTCGCCCATGGGAAACCATTTCGAAATATAGAAGTCGCTCCAGAAAAAATCCGGCCCGCGCAACGAGTTTCGCCCCAGTGATCCGAACTGGCAATCCTCCGGATTGTCGCCGCCGTCGCACGCGCCAGTGCTTGGATCGACGCTGGAAACGAACGCATCCGGGTTTAGCCATTGAATCGTCCCCGGTTGCGTCACGCCCGAAATCGAATTGTGGTCGTATCGCGAAACGCCGGCGACGCCGCTCGCAAATTGCGGTCCTCCGCCTTGCACGATCCCGTTTCCGTTTGCCGAATAAGACGTGCTCAGTACGGAGAAGGGAATGCCGCTGTGCCACACGGCCGTTCCTGAAATCTGCCAATCGTTCACTGCGTATCCCAGCCAGCGGCTCCGCGCTCGAATCGGAAGCTGATACGTATACTCCAAATTCAGGTTGTGCCGGATGTCGTAGTCGCAGGGGCCGTAGTCGCGGGTGAGGTCTCCCGGCAGCGGCGTAATAATTCCTCCGGCGGAAAATTGAAGGAATCCGCCGTTCGACACTTCATCCATGCAACGGCTGAAGGTGTAATTGATCTGCCCCTGTAGACCGTGGCCGAGCCGCTTCATCGCCGTGAGTTGCAGTCCGCTGTAATGGCTGTTTGCGCCCGTCGCGAATTGCGTCACGCCGCCAAACCTCGGATCCATCGGCTGCTCGTAGGGATATTGCGCGAAGCAGCCCTGGCACACCGTCTGATACCCATTCACCTGCGTCATGTACGGCTGGTTGACCGCGCGCGTGCCAACGTATTGCGCGTGCAAGCTTCCGGTAGAGCCAATCTGTTCTTCGATTCCGAGGCTCCACTCCATGAAGTAGGGCGCGTGCAGCGTCCCGCTCGGCACTGCCGTCATCGCGACCGGCGGAAGACAGGCTGCCGGATTTGCCATTGGAGATGCGCACGATAGCTCGCCTTGCGCGAATCCCGAGCCGAATGCCTGATTGGCCGCCGTGGTTGCATCAATGGCGCTGTTCGCTACGTTTGGCGCAATCGCGATTCCGCCGACCGTGCCGAGCAGCCCGCCTTGAAATGTCCGCACGTACGGCGGATTCACGCCGATCACGTCCGCAACGCTGCCGGGCAGTAGGTCGCTGAAAATTCCGAAGCCAGCTCGAACCACCGACTTCGACTCGAATTGCCACGCGAGCGCCGTCCGCGGCTGAAGAATTGCGATGGGCGTCGCCGAAAACAAATGTCCGAGATTAGTTTGTATCGCGGCGTTCAGCGGTTGATTGACGTCGTGCGCGATCGAATTGAATGCTCCGTCCAGCCGCGCAATTTCGTCGTGCGGCTCCAATGGATTGGAATTGAATGTATCGCGCAATCCGATCGTCCACGTCAGCTTCCGTGTCAGTTTCCAAGTGTCCTGAGCGTAGAGGTCCAAATTAAGGAATCGGAACGGCTCGTTTGCCGTGAGAGGAAAAGTTTTCGTCGCTGTCGAAGCTACCCCATAGATGAATTGTGGTAGCGTTGTGTATACGACCGTCGGCACATTCCCCTCGCCGAAATCGTAATCGTTGAGCCGAAAGATTCGCGTGTTCGTTCCGAACCGGAATTCGTGAGCGCCGCGGCTCCACGCCAGATTATCGTTGATAAAAATCCGTGATGCGCGCCTGCCCTGAAGCCACGTGTTGTCGAGTCCGCCGATCGTCGTAAAAGGAGCGTTCGCCCCGAGCCCTTGCAGCACGATCGGAAACGCCGCCAGCGTCTTCTGAAAGTCGCTCGGCGCGAACAGGCTTTCGTACCAGGAAAATCCAGGGTTGAAATAGTTCACCACATTCTGCGACACGACCCGCGTGTATCCGGCCGCGAACGAGTAAAGCGGCTGCGGTGAAACCGAGTCGAAAACGGAATTAATCGGATCGGTGTAGGCTGCTTGCACTCCAGTGTCAGCCTGAAAGCGAAACCACGCGAAGTTCTTCGCGTTGATGTTGTAGTCGACCCGGACAGTTTGCACTTGCTCGTGGTCATCGCTCGAGTGTGAAACACTCTGCCGGTTCGCGCAGCCGTTGCCGTTCGGCGGACTGCCCGTTGCGGCGCCACCCCCGGCATCGAAGGGGCAGCCGAGAACTGGGAGCGGTGTGCCGCCTGTATTCCCATAAAGCGAGAACATTTGTTGGTAAAACGGCACCAGTTGGGGAGCTGCGGGATAGGTCGATCCAGTTACGGAGTCCGCTCCGCCAAGTGGCAGTTGCTGGAGGACGTATTGCTGAAAGGCCGCGCTTGGGACCGTTGTTGGCGTAACGATCGGCAGCGCTATGCGCACCCATTCGCTGTCGAAAAAAAAGAACAACTTGTTGTGCAGCATCGGCCCGCCCAGGCTGCCACCGAAATGATTCACGGTTGATCGCGGTTTGTGATTCCCTGGCGTCGCGTTTGTGAAGAAATCCGCTGCGTTCAGGAGCGAGCCGTTCCACATTTCGTAGAGATTTCCGTGAAATTGGTTCGAGCCCGACTTTGTGACGTAGTTGATTTGCGAAGCGCCGTACCGACCCTGGTCGGCCGAATAGGAAAGCGTGTTGACTGTGACTTCAGCTATCGAATTGATTCCGAGAACGAGATTCGTCGAGAGGCCGCTGTTCAGATTCGTGAGCGGATCGTTTGTCTCGAGCCCGTCAACGATGTATCCGTTCGATAGCGCGGGAAGCCCGTTGAATTCCACGTTGCCGTATCCGTTCGAGTTGCCGACAAAATCGTTGCCGCTGCCGGCCGTGTTCATCAGCGCGCCCGCAGCGAATTGCAGGGGATAGGTCAGATCGCCGCCGGGATTGGGAAGATTTTCCAGGGCCTGCGAGTTAAGCGTCGTGGATGTGTTGGCGTTTTCGGGATTAATGAGCGGCGCTTCGTCCGTCACTTCCACAGTGAGTTTCGACTGCGCCAGCTTCAGCGAGAAATTAACCGTCTGCTTTTGTCCGAGGCCCGCGACTACATTTTCGTATTGCTGTTGCTCGAATCCTTCCGCCTGGACCTTGACGGAATAATTGCCCGGCTGGAGCTGAGGAAAATTGTAACGGCCTTCATTGTCGGTTTTTGCCACTCGCTGGAGGCCAGTTTCGCGATTCGCGACGGTCACCGTAACGCCCGGCATGGCTGCACCTGTCGGATCGTTGATGCTGCCGCCAATCGCGCTAGTCGTTTCGCCCTGCGCGTAAACCAAACCTGCAAAAGGAATTGAGAGCATCGTCGCGAGCAGAAATCGGCGAGATGTACGGGAGAAGTGTGCTCGCGCTCTATTATTTTGCATGAAGCCCTACCGGTGTTCATCGAGGAGGTTAACCTCAGTTAATACGATGTGTAAAGCTAAATATATATAAGCCTGTTCACGAGAGAGGACTGGCGGCTTCACGCATGGCCCTGGCGAAGCGAAATGTGGCGCCGCCGCTGATATTGCGGTTGGAGATAACTCTCGTTGCGTTTGGCGTTGCAATCGATTCATCATGTCATCATGCGATTCGCATTTGGGCCCCAAGCCTGTTAGGGTAGACGCGGGACTGCGCTCGATGACACTGGAGCGAATCGCTGGCAGTTCTGTCCGAAGCCGGCTGTGACTATTCCCTTCGCTCCAAGTGATTGAAAACAAAGCCATGCTGCGGGTCCCCCCGCCACAGAAGGGAATGTTTGAAGGGCGCTGGCTCCGAGTTTCATTGCCACGAAAATGACTGAAAAGCTTCCATCCATCGTAATCGTCGGCCGTCCGAACGTCGGGAAATCCACGCTTTTCAATCGCCTCACGGGCACGCGCCGCTCAATCGTCACCGACGAGCCCGGTATTACGCGCGATCGCATCTACGGCACCGCGATTTGGGATGGCAAGCCATTCGAAGTTGTGGACACAGGCGGAATCGTCCCCGACGACAAAGCGGGCATTCCCCGCGAAATTTTGCGGCAAGCGCGTGTTGCAATCGAAAATGCGGCTTGCGTTGTGCAAATCGTTGACGCGCGAACGGGACTCGTTCCTCTCGATATCGAGCTTACGCAGTTGCTGCGTCGCGCCGGCAAGCCGCCGATTATCGCCGCGAACAAAGTGGACACGCCGCAACATGCCTCGCTTGCCGCGCCGTTTTACGAATTGAGCGATCAAGTCTATCCAATGTCAGCGGAGCACGGTTTCGGCCTCGACGACCTTCTCGATGTGATCACGGCGTCCTTCGCCAAAGGCGACCCGGCAGAAATCCCGGCGGAAACGAACGTCGCGATCATCGGCCGGCCGAACGTCGGGAAATCGACGCTGTTGAATCGCCTCGTAGGCGAGGAACGCGCCATCGTTTCGCCGGAGCCTGGAACCACGCGCGATGCCGTGGACACGGTTGCGGAACGCAACGGGCATCTTTATCGCTTTCTCGACACCGCCGGAATCCGCCGGAAAGGGAAGACGACGCTCGTCGCTGAAAAATTGAGCGTCATCATGGCGAAACGGCATCTTGAACGCGCGGATGTCGCGCTGCTCGTCGTGGACGCGTCTATGGGCGTCACGTCGCACGACGCAACGATTGCCGGTTACGCAGAACAGTCGGGCCGGTCCGTGATCATCGTAATGAATAAATTCGATCTCGCGCTCGAAATGGCTCGCAAAAAAGCCGCGACGCCCGCCAAACGCGAGCGCAAAGATGGCAGAAAACGCGCGACCGGCGTCGATCCCGCCACTCTGGCCAAAAATTACGAAGAAATTGTCCGCGCGAAGTTGAAATTTCTGAGCTATGCGCCGATCGTGTTTATTTCGGCGCTCACCGGCGATCGCGCGCAGAAGCTATACCCGTTGATCGATCAAATTGCGGAAGCGCGGCGCCGCCGCGTCTCAACCGGCGAGTTGAACCGCTGGCTCACCGAAGTGGATCTCGATCGCGGCACCTCTCCGGCCAGTCGCAAAATCAAAATTTACTACATCACCCAGGCCGCGACATCGCCGCCGACATTCATTCTCTTCACGAATCAATTGCGGCCGCTGCATTTCAGTTTTCAGCGCTTTCTTGAGAACCAGCTCCGCGAACGCTTTCAATTCATTGGCACGCCGATTCGCTTCATTCAGCGGCTCAAGAAGCGCGATCAGCGCCGCAGCAGGCCGTCACGCGAACGAGGCGCGTCGGA
>Ga0182015_10005537_pt1 | contig 13089 bp, 13 predicted proteins | sample 712P3MmetaG_FD_120478 | JGI IMG/M metagenome (GOLD analysis project Ga0182015, IMG submission 120478) | Permafrost microbial communities from Stordalen Mire, Sweden - 712P3M metaG | ecosystem: Environmental > Terrestrial > Soil > Wetlands > Permafrost | place: Sweden: Stordalen | collected...
AGCGATTGCAGGGGCCTCGGAACGGTCGATCATGAACCAGACGGGGCATAGGTCGGTTCAGATGGTCCGGCGCTACATCCGCGACGGCAGTTTGTTTCGGGAGAACAGCGCCGGGAAACTGGGGTTGTAGTGGCGTGGGACACCACTCCGCATACGAGTGATAAGCTGCCACGCGCAGCTTGGGGTGGTCTTACGAGAAATTGACCCTTGGAGGGCCATTTCAAACTGGTGGGGAATTTGGCTGCGGTTTTTTTAGCTGGCTCGACTCTTAGCTTTGCGCAGCTTAACAATGCCGATTACGCCAAGTCCCGCGAGAATGAATGCGTAGGATTGCGGCTCCGGCACCTCAGACGTAGACGGAGCCAAGCTCACGTCGACTTGGACGTAGGAACCGTCGCTGACGGTCTGTCCCTCCAAGTTGACTGACACTTCGTCCGCAGTAAAGCCCAGGCCGACCTGCGAAGAGGTAAACGTGCTTGATGGGTCGAGCGATACGCCAGTGATTGTAGGCGCGCCGGTGAAGGCGAAAAGGTAGCCGTCGAACGACGTGGTTGTTACTGTGCCGCCAGGATCTCCGTTGAACGAGATATCAATTGTGTCCGCACCTACGGTAGTATTGAAACCGAAGAGGAAGAAGTCTGGCGGAACCGTGAACTCCGAGGTGGTGAATGTGGCGGGCACCGTCTCCGTAACTGAATTAGTGAGGGCGGTACCTAAGGTTGGATAGTCGCCCGTCAGAGTGACTTGCGATCCCGTAAGTGTAGAAGCCTGCGCCAACGCGGCCATTGAAAGACAGACTGCAACCAATACTGAGGCAGACCCAAGTTTCATCAGGTTCTTTCCTTCCGCTTATCCGTTTTGGTTCCAGGCCAATCTGCCTGGGATTTCCATTTTGGCCTCCCAGTTGACGTTATTGTACTGCAAGCGCCTCGATTGCGGGGGATCTTTGGGGCCATGCGTACCCGGAATCGTATTAGGAGTACCCGAGGCGGGCGGTGGCGCTTCCGTTGGCAGCCATTGCCGGAATCACTCCCACCGGCGAGGGTCACGAAAAGTTGTAGTCGGCTGATCTTGATAATATCGACGCCATGACAATTAGCGACGGGACTGTCCCCGGCGGCGTGGAGTACACCGAGCACGAAGACGGCACTTGGTCGTTCAAACTGACATTCGAGGATGATCCGGTCCCGATTGAGAGCGTGGGTAATTTCCCGACCAAGGAACTCGCGGAAGAGCGGTGAACTAATGAACTTCAGGCGGCCTTCCTGCGGATCGCACAAGGTTAAGGCCGTCCGTGCAAGAATCTGCCTCCCGTCCGACATCGAGCAGTGCGATCATCGAAACGAAGAGAGCATCGTGACCTGCAAGAGCTGCAAAGTCGCCATGAAGGAACTCAAAGGGCACATCTACCACAAGAAGCGAAAATGGCGGTGCCCGAAGTGCAAGAGGGTCCGAATGCAGGGGCACAAGCCGCGTTAGCGGGAGTGAGACCAAGATCGCGCACGCCCGCGAGGAGATCGAGAAAGCGAAGCATAGATGAATTCTGGCCCGCCGGTGTCGGATTTATGTTTCAACACTCGGTATCCTGCACGAATGGACCTCAACAAAATGCTCGCCGAGCTGCGGAACGAACGGGACCAACTCGCCGAAGCGATCCTCACCTTGCAGCGCCTTGCAGCGCCTTGCAGCAGGACAGGGCAAACGCAGAGGTCGCCCACCAGCCTGGATGACAGCGCTGAAGCGACGCGGCAGGCCGCCGGGGAGCAAGAACAAACCGAAAGACGCCTAACGCCGCGCTCACGCGACCTGAAGTCACTCGATGACAGGTATCGGCATCCGTCGCGATGATAACTTCTTGCCCGCGGGCGGAGTGGCTCTCGAAACCAGGCCTGTAAGCGAAAAGGACCTACTTTCCCACTACCAGGATGGAAAATGAATCTGGCACTATCTGGCCACGTCCGGGGCGTCCACCGGGTTGAGCCGGTGGAGTCGGCGGACCGAATTCAGCAGTAATCAGGATGATGTGGTTTGTCTTGATGTCTAGTGCGCTTGTCCTTGCGCCGTTCATCGTCGGCAACGTCTGCTCTACAACAAAGCTAGTAGGGCTGTTCTCCTTGATGATCGTCAGTGTGCCGTCGATGCCCTGCGAGCTGAACGCTTCCATCGTATTCGGATTGAACGTGGCGCCATCCGTCCCCATCCCGATCGGTAGCGTCGTGATGATTTTGCCATCGTCCGCATTGAGGATAACCATGTTCGCTGGATTGCGGCAAGCCGCGAAAAGAATGTGATTCTTCGCGTCCATCGCGAGGCCGGCGCACGTGCCACCTTTTCCGGCTACATCATAATGCGCGGTCACATCGAGCGTCTTGGTGTCCACTACCGCGATATTGTCCTTGTCCTCCACGTCGATGTACAAATGGCCTTTGCCATCACCTGCCGCCTGTTCCGGCATACCTCCAATGTCGAACGATTTTATGATGGAGCCATCCTTCGTGTCGATCACCGTCACATGCGGCGAAGCGTGGCTAAGAATGTAGGCCCGCTCATCCGACGGATCGAAGAAAGCGCCATCCGGGTTGCCCTGTACCTCAATAGTCTTGATGGTTGCAAGCGTTTTTGAGTCGAACATCGTAATCGGCTTGGTAGTAGCAAAGCCGTGGTTCGTTTTCGGATCGATTACGGCTCCGTGCGCGTTGGTGGTCATCACTTCGCCCACCGGCTCCAACGTGTCGAGATTATAGACGTTGATGCGCGGAGTCTTGCCGGTGCGCGCGATGTACAACCGGCGATTTTCTACGTCCACATTCACGTAGTCGAAACCGCCATCGCCGCCGACTTTGGCTGTCTTCAGCACCTGATAGGGTCCCGCGGCTGGGGCCTGCTGGGCCCATCCGGTGGAGGCACAAATTGCCACCACGGTTGCAATTCCTAGACCGAGTCGAAACATGAAAATTCCTCGCCTGAGTATACATCGTCGGCAGCCCGAGGTCTTCCGGGCTGGAGCAATCCGAAGCACGCCACCGTAGAATAAAGCGAAGCATGAAAGTCACCTTGAACATCGTGGGCGCGGTTCTGGTTCTGTTCGGCGCGATTTGGTTCCTGCAAGGGATCAACGTCCTGCCGGGCAGTTTCATGACCGGACAGATCCGATGGGCTGTCTATGGTGGGATCGCAGTTGTGGCGGGATTAGCTCTACTATTCGTTGCCAACCGGGGAAGGGTGGACGGCAGACGGTAGAGCCCCGCGCGCTAGAGCCCGTGTTTCCCGAGGATCGCCCGCGATTTGGCGCTCGGCCTCGTCCCGTGCCGCTGAAGTCAGCGCCTTTTTGTAATACTCTATCGTGATGGACCTCGAATAACTGCACTATGAAAACCTGGGGACTATTTATTACCGCGACTCTCGGCCTGGTCTTCGCCGTTTGGAGCCAGACCCAACCGCAGGACCAGAACAGCCAGCTTCCAACGCCGGGGTTCCATCACCTGCACCTTAACTCGCCTAACCCGGAGGCGGCGATCGACTTCTACACCAAGCAGTTTCCGAGCACGTCCAAGTCAACTTGGGGCGGCTTTCCCGCGCTGAAAACGGGCAAGGTTTTCGTGCTATTCACCAAAGTCAATTCGGCCGCCCCAACAGAACCCCAGACGGCGATCTGGCACTTCGGCTGGCATGTCGTTGACGTGCGCAAGAACCTCGCCACGTATCAACAGAATAAGGTTCCCTTACTGCCGCTCTATACGTCACCCGAGGGCGGCGAGGTAATGATCAGTAGCGACACCTGGCCGGGCACCGACGGTACGCTTGGCCGGACCAGCGCGCAGATTGCAGAGGCCAAGGCGAATGGTGCAAAGCCAGCCGGCGGCGCAGGATTCGCGTATATGCAAGGACCGGACGGCGCCATCGTAGAATATCAGGGCAACATGCCAGTGGAGCGATTCAACCACGTACACATGTACCAGGAAGATCCGCTTTGCGCAGTGCTGTGGTACCAGAAACATCTCAATGCCCGGCCAAACGGACGCGATCCGCTGCCCACCGAGGCCAACTGCAAAGTAGAGCGTAGCGCGAGGAGCTGGCCGGCGCTTGAAATGGAAGGGACCAGCCGGAAGCCGTCGGGCGGCGTCACTTTTGATGACGTATCCGTGCAGTGGTACGCAAGGCAAGGCGACGCTCCGCTAGCAAGCACTCGGGGCCACTTGGCTGATCATTTTGCGCTCAGCGTCACCAACCTCGATGCCTGGATCGCGAAGCTGGGGAGCGAGGGGGTGAGGTTTCTAGGTCAGGAGAAGGAACTTGGCGATGGCCGTCAGCGGATCGAAGGTTTGGGCCGGCCATACAAGCTCGGGGACACGCGCGCCGTCATGATCGAAGGTCCGAGCCGCGAAGCGATCGAGCTGGTAGAAGTCAAATGACGGTGTGGCGGCATCGCGAACGCTTAGCAACGCAAGTAGAATGGATTAACTGAGCCGTATTCAACCATTTTGCTCTGCCGCAGCCTCCACAGGTTCGGGCGCAGGTGGCAGTGGGCCAGCCGCCCGTAAACGTTGTCTCTCAATCGCCTCGGCGGCAGGGGTCTTGGGGAACTGAATGCTGTTGCACCTGCCACGAGCGCCAGAAGTCCGCTACCGCTGGGCACAACGCATCTGGGTGTGCTTTTACCAATGCTCCTTCCAGATCGTACACCACCTTCAGAATGATTTCTGCAATGCTTTGGTGCCGTCTGCCACTGTAATTGTGGCCTAGCCTTTGCCTGGCATCTGCTTCGATTTCACCGAAGCGCCAGTCTTCATCTAGGTAGCATTGAAAGCTTCTCGAAACGCCTTCCGACAGCAGTCGGATCTCTTCCCTGGCATCAAACTTGGGCATCGCGCCGAGTTCCTCAACCGGGAAAAACTCTCGCAGCGTTTGACCACATGTCGCACCTGAGGTAGTCAGCCACCCGCCGAATCGGTACCGGGCCTCGCCAGCCTTGCTGTCTATTTAGAATCCGATCCCGGCAAGGGTCCTTCGTCGTCTCTTCCGGCTCAGATGAAAACTGGACTTCAAAATTGAGAACCTCTTCCGCCTCGGATTCGGAGCCAAAGAACTTCGGACGCAGCACCTCATAGGTTGCCTCGGGGCGTCTGCAAACGGCCCACTTCGGCGGCGCGTCTGTTGGTGGCCCCGCCTTGGGCAGCACGAACTGCTCATTGCGGCGATCACCTTGGGCGGGATTGTCCGACGGCTCAGCCGGCGAATCGTTGGAGGGCGGAACTCGTCCACCCTGCGGCTCGGGAGCGACAACCTTCGGTGGTATCGTACGCGCGCAATCTTCAAACTTCTTCGTCCAGTCTGCTGACGCGGCCTGCAATTCCGCCCACTTGTCCGCGCTGACCGTTGGCGAAGCCCATTCCGGCGACAGGTGTATCCGAGGGCTAGCTGAGCCATTCTTTTTCGGCATTGCTGGAAACTCCTAGCTGAGTTTTGCTCCTGAGGTACGAAAGGCCGCCTACGTGGCAGGAGTTTCCAAAGAAGAGCCTTCGTCCTAATTGATCAGACCGGAACTAGGCGGCCTACTAACAATTTTACTGAGATCAGACCGAAAGGGCACGGACCAGGAACACTTTGGGGAGTTCTTTGGGGAACACTGTTCAAAAGTGTTGCCAAGGGTGAGCAATACTGCGTAATTGGAATGTCTGCTAATGGGCTGAAAGTAAAGATGCCTTAGTAAGCGCAGAGCAACAGAGAACAAGGTTGGCAAACGGATTTCCTCTGATTACAAATCAGATGCTCTACCAACTGAGCTACGCCAGCTTATCAGGAATTGCCGCCACTGCAACGCATCCCTCGCATCGGCTTGCGCTCACGGAACTCACGTGTTCCATGATATCAAGCGGGCGGCCTTGCGCACGATTTTAGTTAGCCGGGCGTGGTTGTATCACTGTGGCGGGGTCGGCTTCTTCTATCTCGGTTAGCTTACCCGGCGTACTGAAAAGCTTCGCTACGTGCTCCTTGGCGTCGAAACGATGGTCAATCCCGCACCCGCAAATGTTGTTCTGCAAGTCGAAGATGTCGTCCAATGCCGCGACCAAATTGCCGATGTCTTCCGGCGAGGCCCAGCTCTTGTCGTGAAGTTGCACGATCCAGTCTAGAACTTCGGCGGAGTTGTTCGTTTGTGCCAGCGGGAACCAATAGTCGTGTGGCCCATCATAGTAGATGGCCCGCCTGACCCGGTCGAGCTTCCATTTGCCCCAGCGTTCCGGAAGCGGTTTGCTGAGAAACCGATCCAGGAGTTCGATGATGGAGTGAAAACCGCTAGTATCCAGTTCGGGCATGGATTCCCCTTCGAATCATGGACGATCGTGGGTTCACAGCGATTTCCTCATCAATACTACGACGGCTCCGCCAGACAATTGTTTCCTCTTATCCGCAACTCTCCAGTCCAAGACTTAGACCGGGGATCGTCAGGATCGAGTCGAGCTTATGCGGGCCTGGAGCGGGGTACGGGAATCGAACCCGTGTAAATCAGCTTGGAAGGCTGACGCCCGACCGCTAGGCCAACCCCGCACTCGTTTCCGGCTACCGGAACCATTGTACGGAACGGCGGCGAACCGGGTCAATTTGTTTACAGCCGCACGCCCCGATAGATGTCGTGCAGCCGCAGCAGCCCGAGACACGCGCCGCTCGATCGATCCACCACGGGCAGCACCGAGATCTGCGAAGGGCGATCTTCCATCAGCCGCAGCGCTTCTTGCAAACGCACGTCAGGATCTATGGTGGCGGGATTCACGGTCATGACGGCCGATGCACGCAGGCCGCGAATGTCATCGTGAGCTTGCAGCGCGCGGCGCACGTCGCCATCGGTAATCAGCCCACACAAATGCTGCGCGGAGTCAATGATGCAGGCCGCGCCGTGCGGGTAGTGCGTCATGGCGATCACCACTTGCTTGAGCGAATCCTCGGGATGGGCCCACGCGATCTCCTCACGGCCGTGCATCACTTCGCGAACCGTGAGCCGCAAACTGCGGCCCAGATGGCCTCCAGGATGATAGCGTTCGAAATCTTCGGCGCTGAAGTTGCGCGCGCGTATCAACGCGACCGCCAACGCGTGGCCGAGCGTGAGCGCTACCGTGGAGCTCGCCGTGGGCGCGAGATTGTCCGGATCGGCCTCGCGCTCCACCGAGGCGTCCAATACCACGTCCATCTCGGCGGCCAGCGGTGAAGACGCATTCCCAACGATTCCAATTCGGGGCGACGGCAGCTCGCGCAAAAACGGGATGAGCTGGAGCAGCTCAAACGAGTTGCCGCTTTTCGAGACCATCAGAGTGGGGTCGCCCGGCAAGTAGAGGCCAAGGTCGCCATGGGAGGCTTCCGCGGCGTGCAGAAACACGGCCGGGGTTCCAGTGCTGCACAGGGTGGCGACGATCTTGCGCGCGACGTGGCCGGACTTGCCCAGGCCCGTGACCACCACTTTACTGGGGTGCGCCAGGATCAATTCCACCGCGCAGCTCAGATTACCGTCCAGACGCCGCGAAGCTCGAATTACAGCGTCGGCTTCGATTTGCATGGCCTTTCGGGCGGCTTCAAGCCAGACGGAGGCCGGTGCGTTTGCATCCATACAGTAGACTGAACCATCATCGCATTGCGGCGTGGCGGAGGGGGTCGCCAGCCTAAAGGAAAACCGGGTTATGCCGATAGTACTGGCATAAGGTAAATATGCTACCCGGTCTTACGACAGTTTCGCTGCCTCAAATCTACTGCCGGTCGTGCCATTTGTCGACGCGATCGGATATGATGCGCTGCCTGCATTGCAACCGTCCGCTAAACCCAGCGCCGGAGCCCAAGCGAACACTTCGCAAAGCGAAACCCTCGCGCCGCACGCACTGAATCACCGAAAGCTGGCGTTCCACGCGAGTGTGAACGCGGCACGCAAGAGTGCGTGCGCCACACGTCCTATTCGTAGCGCAGGGCAACCACTGGGTCGAGCCCCGCGGCTTTGTTGGCGGGCCAGATTCCAAAGAACAGCCCAATAGCCACCGACACCACCACGCCCAACACCGCCGCCCACCAGGGCACGGCGGTCGGCAGCGCCGGATACACCATGCGGCAGGCAAACGATACCAGCCAACCGAGTGACATCCCGATCAGTCCGCCCAAACCGGTCAGCACCACGGCTTCGGTGAGGAACTGCAGCACAATGTCTGCACGCTTCGCGCCGATGGCCTTGCGGACTCCAATTTCACGCGTGCGCTCGGTCACCGAAACCAGCATGATGTTCATCACACCGATGCCACCCACCAACAGTCCGACGGAACTCATCACTACCATCACCAGTGCGACCATCGCCGTGATGCTGTGGAATTGCTCCACTAACTGATCGGAAGTGGAGATGGAGAAATCGTCCGGTTTGTTGGGCGGATCGTGTCGCTGGATGCGCAACACGACCGTGGCTTCATCGACGGCCGCAGCCAGGCGTCCGGGCTTGGCGATGATCACCAGCAAGTTTTCCTTAGACGCGGGGAACAGCTTGTGCATGCTGAAGTACGGCAGCATGACGCGGATGTCATCCTGACCGGGAAAAGACGCGCCAGGCTGCTTCATGACCCCGATGATCTCGAACTTATGGCCATTGACGTCGATCCACTTGCCGATTGGATCTTCGCCGTTCATTAGCGCGCGCGGGACGTCGGCGCCGACCACGGCCACAGGCATGTGGTGCTGGTTTTCGACGTTGGTGAAGAAACGCCCCTCCTGAATCTCGGCCTGGCCGCTCTCTGCATAAGATTCTTCCGTGCCCGCGACATCGGCGTTGTACAGCTCGTTTCCCTTGTAGCGCGCGATGTTGATCTGCGGCCCGCTTCCGGGTGTATTCGGGATCAAATACGGGCTCACGGCCTGCACCGACGGACAGCGAGCCGCGATCGCCACGCCATCGTCATAGGTGATCGGCTTGCGCCGGATCTCTTCGGAGGTGAGCCGGTGAAAGGCGATTGGAGCTTTGAAGATCATTGCGGTATTGGTGCCAAAGCTGCGCAGAACACCTGTGACGGCGCCATCCAGGCCCGCGATGATGGAGCCGACGCCGATGATGGTCCCGGTGCCTATGATCACGCCCAGCACGGTGAGAAACGAGCGCATCTTGTGCTCGCGCACGGTGGCCAGCGCCAGGCCGATCGCCGAACTCAATTCCACCCAGGTCATGTTGCCACCGTCATCATTCCACTCTCAGAGCCTCATTCCACTCTCAAGGCCTCGATAGGATCTAGCTTAGAAGCGCGCTGCGCCGGATAGATTCCGAAAAACAGGCCGACGGCGGTGGAAAGGCCCACGCCGATCAGAACCGCGGAAACAGGAACTTCCATGGGAACCGCCGTGAAGTTTCGCACTAAGGTAGAGACAATCCAGGCCAGCACCACTCCAATGAGTCCACCCATGCCTGCCAGCATCGATGATTCCACCAGGAACTGGTTGAGGATATCCTGGCGGCGCGCGCCCACCGATTTGCGAATGCCGATCTCGTGCGTACGTTCGCTGACCACGGCCAGCATGATGTTCATGATAACCACACCGCCCACCACCATGAAGATGGACACGATGGCGACCGCGGTTGCGGCGATGGCGTTGGTGAGCTGGTCAAAGGCGCTGACCAGCGCGTCCGAGGAGAGGATGGAGAAGGTGTCGTCCGAGCCCAGCTGTTCATGCCGCCGCGCGCGAATCAGCATACGCATTTCGTCCTTGGCCTGCTCCAGCACTTTCTGGTCCACAGCCCGCGCTGCATAGCGGATACCGGTTCGCGAACCGTAAATTTGAAAATAGGATCCGATAGGAATATCGACGAAGCCATCCTGCGACTGGCCGAACACGCTGCCCTTGGCTTTGGCGACGCCAATAACCATGAATGGCCGGCCCTCCACCTTGATCTCCTTGCCGATGGGATCCGCGTCCGCAAATAGGTTAGACTCCACATCGGCGCCGATGACGGCGACCGTGGAGCGATGCCGGTCTTCAATCTCGGTAAAGTAACGGCCGTTCGCGATCTCGGTGTCGCCCAGCGCCGCCCAGTTGGCGGTGCCTCCGTTCAAAGAGATCTGGGTTAAAGTTTGCGATCCCAAGGAAACGCTCACGCTACGGCCGGCGCTCATCCCAAAATCCTGGACCAGCGTGGCGTGATCCTTCAGGTATTGGAATTCATCCGGGCTGAGCTCCGGATTCCTCTTCTGCATTTGCAGGAATTTCTTCGGATCGAAATTACCGAGCATTGCAATCTTGACGACTCGAAAACCATCGGAGCCCATGCTGGTAACCGTGTTGGCGATGTACACATCCATGCCGTGAATCATGGCCATCACAGCGATCAAGGTGGTAGTGGCGAGGATGATGCCGAGCAAAGTAAGAAAGCTGCGCAGCTTGCTGGTGCGCAACGAATCCGCCGCTATGGCTGCCGCTTCGCGAAATGACGCGGTTTGTCTTAAGCTATGCCCCACTCTATTAAGGGACGAAACCGGCCGGGACCTTGTTCCGTACTTCCAATACCCAGTTTACGAGAACTTGGTCCAACCAGAAGCGAGGCCTGGTCTTCGAGATGAATCCGAGATGGCCCCCATGCTCGGTGGCCAGCAGGCGCAGGTTGGGATTATTGGAAAAGGCGGGGTGATCGTAGACAGCGAACGGGATCAACGGATCATCCTTGGCTTGTACGACGAGGGTGGGCACGCGGATCCGTTCCAGGAACTGGTTGGCCGATTGCGTGGCGTAGTAATTGTCGGCGCTACCGAAGCCGAAGGCTTGGGCCGTAAAGCGGTCATCGAAACCGTAGATGTCCCGCACCTGATCGAGCCCGCCGAGGTCGAACAGGCCGGGAGTGAGCCGCTCTTTCGCGCGCACGCGCTCCTTCAGGCGCGTGACAAACCGTCTGGCATAGATGCGGTTGGATGGCTTGTCGAGCTCGCGGACGCAGGCCGCTAAATCGATGGGCGTGGAAATCGCCATCACGCCAGCGATCAGATCCGAGGCGGACTCGCCCAGCTCTCCGGCCAGCTTCAACACCACATTTCCGCCCAGGGAAAAGCCCGCCAGAAACACCGGTGCGCTGCCGGCGAGCCGGTGGATGACCGCGAGCAGGTCGGACGTCTGGCCGGAGTGGTACAGGGTTCGGCCGCTCAGGTGCTCCGTGCCGCCGCAACTGCGCATGTTGAATCGATGAACGGCGCAACCAGCCTCCAGTGCGGCCTGCGCCAGGCTGCGCGCATAACCGGCCTCACTCGACCCTTCCAGACCGTGAACCAGAATCAGATGCGCGACCGGCACGCCTTCCGGCGCCTGATATTGCACCCGAACTTGGACGCCCGGCTCGGTGTCGTATAGCTTCGTCTCCACCGGGAAGCGCTGCTGGTCCAGCTTCCTGCGCCAGTAGTTGCCGGCGATGGTGAGCAGGTGAGGATTCCGGAAGAAGGGAACGAAGGGCCGCAAGAAACCATTTTAGACGGACAGCGGCGTTTAGGCGGAAACGCAAGGCGGGAAAAAAGTGAGGGGACAGCCAAGGTAACCGTCCCCTCGAAAGGACACAAGACGCTATTGAGCAGCCGCTGACATCACGAGCCCGGCACCAGTAGCCGAGTCAAGTCAACGGCTGCTCGTCTAGTCAATAGAGATCGGTTGGCGGAGTGGAAAAGGAATAGTGAGAACTTGGTACTACGTAGGGCGGAAATTCGCCTTATTTACGCGCCGGCCGTGTCCAGGATTTTCTGGATCAGCACATCGTAGGGCAGCCCGGCGGCGCCCGCGGCTTGCGCGAAGTCGCCTTCACAGTCCAGCGCAGGATTCGGGTTGGCCTCGATCACCACAACTTCGCCGGCTTGCGTGAGACGCACGTCGACTCTGCCGAAGCCGGTAATCTTCAGGACGCGATACACCTTCCGCGCCAGCCGCGCGAGTTTTTCCTGCACACCCGCGGGAAGCTCATTCGCGGGCCCGTTTTGAATGCCCCACTTCTTGCGGTAGGTGTCGTCCCATTTAGCCTTGAAGGTGGCGAATTTGGGCATGTCTTCCGGGACATCGTGGAAGAAGATTTCTCGCGGAGGGAATACGCTGAGCTTGCGATTGCCCATCACGCTCAAATACAGCTCACGACCTTCGATGTATTCCTCGATCAGCGCGTCACAATGAAACTTTTCGTGAATGAAGCGCGCGCGCTCGAGCGCTTCTTCCTCGCTCTTGGCGAAGGAAGCCTTGGCGATGCCGTCGGACGATTCTTCACCCACCGGCTTCACGAAGGCGGGGTAGATGAAGCGGCGCAGACGCTTCAACGGACGAAGCTCGGTGGAGATGACGAAATGCGGAACGCGCACGCGATGGTACGCCAACACCTTCTTGGCGAGGGCTTTATCCTTACAAAGCATCAGGCCGTCCGGACGCGCGCCCGTGTACTTCACGCGCATCAGCTCGAGCAGCGCGGGAATATTCGGCTCGTGAGCCCGGCTGGAATGAAAGGATTCTGTGAGATTGAAAACCACCTCTGGCGCGAAGTTCTTCAACTTTTCCACCATGCACAGCACGTCGTCGAAGATCGCCAGTGTCTCCACTTCGTGCCCCAGGCGTTGCAGACAAGCCAGCACGTCGGCCTCGGTAGGCTTGTCCTCTTCTTCTTTGAGCGCTTGTGGAGAGAACGTGCCAGCGGCAGCCGCAATACGATACGCGATATCGAAGAGCACCAAGATCTTCACGGTTAAACCGACCTCTTGAACCGGCCCGTATGCAGATGATTGGTGATCATCGCCGATAGATACGCGGCCAGTTCAAACGAGACACGCTCGCGCCCGAGCGGCGGCGGAGTCGTGAGCTTTAGCTCTTTGCAGCGCTCGATCAACTTGCGCACTAACATGTCCACCGTGTATTTGTGCTGTCCGGTCCAACGGACAATCGACCCGACCAGCGCCGAGCGATTGCTGCGCATGACCTTTGCGGCCGATTCTCCATTCGGCTCACCACTTCCGAATATAACGCGCAGATCGGCGTCGTAGAAGTCGGGGAAGTCCTCGGCGTAGAGCTTGCGGCGTTCGGTGTAGTAGCGCGCCAGCGTTTTGCGCAGCCGGCTGGCTTCATAAATGCGGC
>Ga0182015_10005538_pt1 | contig 13088 bp, 12 predicted proteins | sample 712P3MmetaG_FD_120478 | JGI IMG/M metagenome (GOLD analysis project Ga0182015, IMG submission 120478) | Permafrost microbial communities from Stordalen Mire, Sweden - 712P3M metaG | ecosystem: Environmental > Terrestrial > Soil > Wetlands > Permafrost | place: Sweden: Stordalen | collected...
CTTATTTCGGTAGAACCAGAATTTTGTGCATCATGCCCATATCTTCATGCAGCAGGATGTGGCAATGAAACACAAATGTGCCCGCAATCGTGGGATCGCGAAAATCCATGCGCATCTTCACGCTGTGGTACGGATGGCCGGGACCTTCCCAGAAAGGAATCTCGATGGTGTCGCGCAAATCCTGATCCACGACCGGTTTTCCGTCGACTTCCAACATTTTGAAATGAATCTGGTGAATGTGAAAGGCGTGCGTTTCAAGCGCGCGATTCTCCACGATCCAGTCTTCAACGGCGCCAACGTGAGTCGTGATCGCTGGCTTTTCGTTCGGTTCAAACACTTTTTGTTTCTGGCCGTCAACGGTGATGTAGAACTGGATGGGACCATTGGTTCCGCCAAACTCCTCGGAGAAGTAGAGGTTGCGCACCGCGGTCGGCTTCACTTCGTCCAATCCAGTGAATTTGATGGGGCCAACCGATGAGCCGCTATTGGCGTCTGGCGTCTTCTTGGCTTGCGTCTCCTCTGCATCCGAGCTGACCTGAATCTTGGCTAGTTCCTGCTGAAGATCGGGGTTTCCCGTCGGACCAGTTGCATAAGCATTCGACATGAAGGTGGCTACATTGTCTTGTGACGGCGCCCGCACGATAAACTCGGCTCTCCCAGCCGGAGGCACGAGAATAGTGTCTTGAAATCGCGGTTTGTCCAACGGGTAGCCATCGAGAGCTATCAATTCAAGTTGCTGCGGTTTGCCGTTGAACTGTACCTGCAGCGGCATAAAATCCTGGATCGTGGCATTAGCCACGCGCCAGAATTCCTTTTGGTTGGGCTTCATCTGGATGATTGGGTCAGGGAAGGTGGGACCAGCGGCCACCTGGTAATTAATGGTTAGCTGGTAAGGCCCGGGTACCCATGGAACCAGATACTGCTGGCGGAGAACAAACACCCGCTCTGGAAGCCCATCTACTTCGGGCCGCAATTTTTCCATCCCTTCAACGATCAGCGCGCCGGCTGCGCCTCCATTCACCTGGAACTCGGTGAACCCATGCACATGGGGATGGTACCAATACAATCCAGGGGGCTCGTTGGTCGGAATTTGCATGTTGAATTGAAATGCCGGTTTGCCAGGTTGAATCAAAGTCGTGAGCACATCGTCCTGATGGCAGATGGGCGGAACGTTCAGGCCGTGGAAGTGAACGTTGGTCGAAGACAGAGTCGGGGTTCCTGAGTCACCACAAATCGGCACGCCAGACATGTCCATCGCGGCCATTCCCGACGAGTCATCGTCGCTTTCAATGCGGTCTTTGACGTCAAGGATTAAACGGTCGCCCTGGTTGAGGCGCAATGTCGGAGCCTCAACTTCTCCTTTGGCGGTTTCATAGTTAATGCAATAGTGATTGTATCCACCGCTATCGACCGAGTGCCGCATAGTGAATTCGGCATTAAGAACGCCGTTCACACTATCGATACTCAGAGGATCCTGAACCACGGTGCCGGGATCGGGTCGCGCCGGGCACTGGGCTTCAACGCATACAACAGAGAATCCGCATAGCAGGGTTGCAAGCAAATACCTAGTAAAAGACTGCATACAAAACTCCTTAGAAAGGCCTGGGCGGAAAAGCTCCGATGGACAACAGGCCTGGACTATTTCCGTCAACCACGGGCGAGTGAGACGACTCTGTAAGCGTACACTTCCCGCCTGACGATTTCACATTAACTTCACCGATGGACGATGGAGCCCCGTACTCGGCAATATACACAACTCCGCCGGTGCCGGTGGTTTCGTTGAACGCCATCGATGCTACATAGGACCAATTGCTGTCGAAGCCCTTCAGCGCATGAGACACACAACCTTTGGTAAGTTTACCTTCGTTCTTCTCAAAAAAAGCCGCGGTAATCGTTCCCGATTGATTGTTGCTGATGTAGAGAAGGGTTTCGTCCGGACTGAGCAGAACATCGCTGGAGTTCATTTTATTCCCAAGACGAAAGACAACGGTCGGGGTCAACTTTCCCGAGGAGATGTCTGAAACTTCGACAATTGTAAACGGAGACGTATCACCGAAAATGGCGAAGTGTCCGTCCTGCGTAATATCGACTCCGCTGGGATAAGTATTGCCCGTGCGCGAGCCAGTGGAATTCTGTTCATCCCCGTTCGACACTGGCATACCCGAAGAAATGGTGAAGGATTCGATGGAGCCGTCGCCATAGGTGACGACCATGATATTGCCGCGAATCGCCATACCGTCGATGAAGCCGCCTTGCAAACCCTTCACACTAACATCGCCAACAAACTTGATTTTGCAGCCCGGTAACACGCTGAAAGTTCCGATATGATTTGAATCGGTGAAGCTGGCGTACAGGTAGTTGGCGTTCATCGCCAAGCCGACGCCGTTGGACGCTCCGGTGTCCTGCATGGAACCTGTTGCACTGCCACCGACGACTAGCGTCTTAAGAACGATGCCTAGGATGTCGCCGGTTTTAGCTACGGAAGCGTACACGCACTCCGCATTTCCGCTATCAAGTACATTCACCCGGTTGGCGGCGAAATAGCCGCCGGCAATACCGCCCGTTCCAAGCAAGACCCTGTTCTTGAGGGTAAGTTGTCCGCTCATCCCAATGGCGAAAAACGAAAGGCTAGTAGCGACACGCGGTGGCACGTCGTCATTGGTTACGACCCAGTGGGGCTGGTCCGCGCCAACTGCAACTCCGTTAACGATGCAGGCCCCGAGCAGCAATGCCATCACTCGCGATGGCCAAGACTCAAGGGAGATTCGCATACCTTTTCCGGAGGGCAAGAATTGCGCCAAACAAGCTAAACATCAGTCGCGGTTTAGTTCAACAAAGAAAGGAACCTATTTTACCGCAACGTCATTAACAGTGAAAAAAGTTTGCGGAAAAGTGGCAAATTCGCATCCGTGAAGCCCGATTGTAGCAGTCTCGAAATGGTGACTTTAAGGAGCAGAATCGCTTTTGCGGCCAACGACTTTCGTTATCAACTGCCTGAGTTGCGGACTCATAAGTTGAGCATTGTCATCTCTCCCGTTGTTATGCTACGGTAATTGAAAGTTCACGCCTTCAAAATCCACAACACAGTCGCGCCGGGTTGTGGCCCGCATTAAAAAGCGTGTCAGATAGGTGGTGCTATGGCTATGAAAGATACGGTTGATTCCCTGCCGGTGGAACGTCCCATCGAACCGGAAACCTTTGCCAACCGGAAGCTGATTCGCCCCTCGTTAACACGCAACGACCACAACCATTCTGGCTCGCCGGTGGCGGAACGCCGTGACCGTCCTGAGCGCCCCGTTGAACGTAACGACCGCAATGACCGTAATGATCGCAATGGTGGTGGCGGGCGCAAAGCGTCTCCACCAGAACAAACCAATGCGGAGAACTTTTATTATCAAAAGCAAATGCAGGCGAAAACACTGATGGTCATTGTTCTCCGCGATGGCGAACAAATCCGCGGCGTCATCGAATGGTATGACAAGAGCTGCCTTAAGATAAATTGCAACGGCGCCCCGAATCTAATGATCTACAAGCCTGCAATCAAATACATGTATAAAGAAGGCGAAAACGCCCGGAAGTAGACTGGCGTCGGGCTTCACGCTTCGGGGTTTTAAGAGAATCGGAAGCCGAACCGTTTGAGATTTTGACCGGAAGCCCAAATCCCCACGCCTGAAGCCTCTTCTTGACAATCTCATATATGTCCCTTAGCATCAACCACTTGATGCAACTGTTTTGAGCCGCTAAAGGGGGGAAACCCGTGATCAAGCTAGACATCATCAACGAAGTGGTCAACAAAACCGGGATCACTAAGACCAAGGCGGAACTCGCCGTGGAAACGGTGTTCGGAAGCATGAAGCGATCGCTCGCCAAAGGTGATCGCATTGAACTGCGTGGATTTGGTGTGTTTAATGTCAGGCCGCGTAAAACCGGAATCGGACGCAACCCGCGCACCGGCGCCGAAGTTTCTATTCCGCCGGGCAAAGCGGTACGCTTCAAACCCGGCAAGGAATTACAGTCCATCGACTGAGGTCGATTTCTCCGGTACGATGGAGAATGGAGATATGGGCGTTAGCGTCCGCACTTGCTCTCGAACCGTAGAATCCTGATGCCTGAATTTCTTCCCCCAGTATCCTCGACTACTACCGATTATTACCGTCCCGTAGAAGTGTTTGTTGTAGAGCCTCCAAAGCAGCGTTATTGGCTGCACATCGTCCTCCTGCTGGCGACGATCTTTACGACCCTCGTTGTGGGCGCGCGCATGGAATATAACTTCCAGCACAACCAGCCCGCCTTTTCGTTGAATGACGACGAGGTCCCGTTTTTCCCGATGCGATGGGTGCTGAGCGATCCCTCCCGGCTGCTGCTTGGCTTGCCCTTTGCATCCACGCTGATGTTGATCCTTTTGGCGCACGAGATGGGACACTACCTCTGCTGCCGCTATTACGGTGTGAATGCGACGTTGCCATTTTTTATTCCTGCGCCTACGTTGATCGGAACGCTGGGCGCATTCATCCGCATCCGTTCGCCGATTCGCTCGCGTGCCGCGCTTTTCGATATTGGAATCGCTGGACCAATCGCGGGATTCGTAGTCGCCATGGTCGTGTTGATATTTGCTTTGCCGCTCTCGAAGCCGATGCCATCAGATCTAGCAGGTCCCGACATCCAACTGGGATACCCGCTGATTTTTCGCCTGGTCTGGTACATGCTTCCGCTGGTTCAGCTCAAAGCCGGTGCGGGATCTGCTCTGCACTCCATTTATTTTCATCCCATCGCAATTGCGGCCTGGGTAGGAATGTTCGCTACCGCGCTTAACCTGCTGCCCGGCGGCCAGCTCGATGGCGGGCACATCGTGTTCTCTCTGGCTCCGCGAGCGCACAAGTTGGTCTCACGTCTGACTATCCTGGCGCTGATTCCAATGGCGCTCTATTTCTGGGCCGGTTGGTTAATCTGGGCGGTGCTACTGAGGATTAGCGGCATGCGGCATCCTATGGTCGCGGAGTGGCCGGAGGTCACCGGGGTCCGTCGATGGTTGGCCGGGTTCGCTCTGCTCATGCTGATTCTAACGCTGGCGCCAGCGCCTTTTGCGCATAGTTCCCTGGTGCAAGTGTTCCGCGAGTTACGCGGACACTAGCTGGTTTGCAAATATCGAGCAAAGTGGATTGTCCGCGCTGTCGCAAATGCAACCCTAGCCGAAAAACCCTGTGGGACTTTGCAAAGATTTGACAGACTGATGACATAACCGTTCTGCCCTCATAGTACAAAGCTGATAGCTTGATTGTGCTATGTTTTCCGCAAAAGGGACGGCGGCCATCCATGCGAAACACTAAGTTTTCTAAGATCATTCCACGGCTGACTTGTACAGCGATTTTGCTCGCGCTCTTCTCCTTCGCGCAGGCACAGACTTCCAACGTGGGATCAAAACCTCCAAAAGGTCCGGGCAACGTGTTCGTCCACCCCGCGCTTGGCGGCACCATTTTCGGGTTTGACGTCGACCAAAACGGCAACGAGGGGATGCTTAGCGAGGCCATCGGAACTGGCGAATGCCCTTACGCAACCGAAACCTTCGATCAGGCCACTGGCAAAATCGTTAAGGTCGTTAGAAAAGGCAAATCCGCCAATTGCGGCGACGATGACGTTACCTGGGGAGTAGTGGGCTCTTCGGTCGGACTCGTCGAACATCAGCATAGCCCTACCATCGATCATCTTCAGATGACCTTCCCGGTGCTGAATCCGCTGGAGGGAAATGAAGTCACCGGATCATGGCTGTCCCCTTTCAAGAAGACTGCCGAGATTGAGGCAGTGAGCCGTAACCAAGGCACGTCCATGAATGCATTCCAGTTCTTCGACTTTAGCACCATGCTGGAATATGTGGTTGGCTCCGACGTGGCGAAGAATGAGTTCGGCCCAGTCGTTCAGATTACCTCCACTCGCGGGATCATTGGTCTCAATACGAAGACCAATACTGCTCTTGTGACGGTGGCGGATGGCGTGTTTGGTCCGTCCTACATTAATCAGATTGATCTGACTACCGGCAAAATTAAATCGTTCTTGGGCATCGGATCAGGACAGGTGATGGGCATTGCGGTGGACTCGGATGACGATATGGTGGTTACGACGACCTTTGCAGATGCCGGCGTAGAATTCTACGACCTCAAACATCAGACGGGCTTCGAAGAGACGCTGCCGTTCATCCCGGAAAACTGCAACAACGCCTGCACCGGAGTCGATGTCGAGTTCGATCCCATCCATAAACTTTTTCTAGTTGCTCAACCGATATCCAGCCAGCAGCAGAATTCAAACTTCAGCACCATCTATGTGTATGACAGGCAGGGGACGCTGCTGGAGACGCTAAACGGATTTAACTTCTTCACGCAAAGATTCGATGTGTTCCCGGTGCATATGGCTATCCATCCCAGCGAGCGCAGCGGTTTCGTCGACGTTACCAATTCCATAGGCGTGGGTTCAATGCAGTCGTTCACGTACTAGTGAACTCGAGTTTACATTCGGCCCGCGCGTAGAAGTTACGCGGGCCTGTATTTTCATGCTTTGCTTTGGCAGAAGGGCTCGCCCTAGTTATTTTCTCTAACTCCCGCGAATAAATCTGTTTCCTGCTCAATCGATCCTGGAGCTATCCGGGCGACGAGATGAAACATTTCCCGGCCCCCGCGCTTACGTACGTGAGATTCGAATAGAGGCCACAACGGCGCTTGTGTTGTATGCGCCCTGAATGCGGCGATTTTGGTTTCGAGGTATTTCCCAATGTCGATGATCGCGGTCGCTGGCGGCAGCGTGACCGGCTGGCGGTCAGGAAGATTGAAGTCGACTGTGCCGTAGTAAAGCTTCTGCGTTCGATGCGCGGTAATTCCTCCAACCAGCTGATCTGGATAACGATTGGTGCGTCCTGCCCAGTGAAACGCCAACGTGGCGAAAACCGAAGCCATGGAATGATCGATGTGGCCGGTGACAGAGCCGTCCGGTCCGAAGGTAATCAGCACCTGGGGACGAAAACGGCGGATGTGCAAGGTCAACTCGCACACGACTTTATAAAGATCCTGGCGATACAGTTGACCGTCGGGATAGTTCAAAACGATTCCGCTGGAGATTTTCAGAATTTCGCAAGCCGCCTCAAACTCTTTGCGCCGCATATCCATTAGCTCTTGGTCATTTGCGGCATTGCCCCGATGGCTCGCTGCTTGCCCCGGAGTGAGGCAGATTACGCAAGTCTCCACGCCTCGGTCGTGATAAAGCCGAAGCGTACCACCAAAGCCTCCAGCTTCGTCGTCCGGATGAGCCGTGATGCACATCAATCGCAGCATGAGGTTATTGTAACTTGATGGTTGCGGTGCGCTGATTCTGGGCTAAATATGCAACATCTTGCATGGGCCGAAACGTTATTGCCTTAACAAACCGTTGATTTCGCACTAAAATGGTGCCGCTCAGCAGGGCGGGATTTCGGCATATTCGATTATGATTGTTCTAAGGCTATGCGGAAGGATGAACGCTCGCGGTTGCAACACGGGCGAGGACGCCCGCGCCTACACTAACAGGAGAGAATTGTGCACGTCCTTGTGACCACGGATACGCTAAGCGGAGTCTGGGCCTACACCCAGGAACTGGTCACGGGCCTGGTTAGCCGAGGTGTGCGCGTCACGCTGGTTAGCCTGGGCGATATTCCGCTGCCCCATCAAACCTCGTGGATGGATGAACTTCAGGCGCTTGAATATATTCCAACTGCATTTCGTTTGGACTGGATGCACGAAGCCGAGCAAGACTTGACAGACTCATCCGCCTATCTGAGTGCATTGGTAAAGGAACTCAAGCCTGATCTGCTGCACGTGAATCAACTGTGCTATGGAAACCTTTCGGTCGACGTGCCGCGGGTGGTCGTGGCCCACGGCGACTTAATCAGTTGGTGGAAGGAAGTGCATGGACACGAACCGCGAGAAGGCCGCTGGATGCGCTGGTATCGCGAGGCGGTGATGCGCGGCTTGTGGCATGCCGACGCGGTGGTGGCGCCGTCGCTGTGGATGCTGGACGCCATTCGCGAGTGCTATGCGCGCCCCAGACGCGACGCCGTCATTTACAACGGCCGCAATCCCGCCTTCTTTAATCCCTACGTGAGTAAGGACGATTCTGTGCTCTCGGTTGGGCGCCTGTGCGATGCCGGCAAACAAGTAAGCCTGTTGACCCAGCATATTCACCCGTTGCCGGTCTGCATTGTCGGGACGGAGGCGGCGGTCGCCGATGCCAAGATTCCCATCCGCACCGATGTCAAGCTGGCAATCGACCGCGTCTCCGTGGCTTTGAAAGGGCCGCAGACGGAAGCGCAGTTACGCACGCTTTATAGCCGCGCGTCAATTTACGCTGCGACGTCGAGATACGAAGCATTTGGCATGGCGCCGCTGGAGGCCGCGTTTTCGCGATGCGCGATCGTTGCCAATGACATTCCTTGCTTCCGGGAAATTTGGGGGGATGCCGCAATTTATTTCGAGGCCAACGACGCGTCGAGCCTGGCAGATGTGATTCGCCGAATGCACGAGCACCGTGATCTATGCCGAGGCTATGCGACCCGAGCCTATCAGCGCGCGCGCGAATGTTTTACCGCCAAGCGCATGATCGACGAATACGTGAAGCTGTATCACAGCCTGGTGGGAGCGAAATTAGCGGTGGCGTGAGAACGCTTCGAGCTCCTCGCCTACAACTCTTCCTTGATGAATCCGCAGTTTTCCCCATGGGGCCGAATTGACGCGCAATCAATTGTTGTGGCTAGCAGCTAAGTTAGCAGCTAGGAGCTAAACGCCAGAAGCTGTTATCTTCATACTCAACACATTTCATTTGGAGGACTCATGGCTACAGTCAAAATCACCGTCAGGCCCAACGGCCCTTATCGCGTGGAAGCTCCCGAAGGTGCGGTCGAGTTAGTCGACATCAACGGCACCAAATACGACCTGACCGGTAAACCCGCTTTTTCTCTGTGCCGCTGCGGTGGATCAGTGAACAAACCATTTTGCGATGGCACACACAGCAAGATTGGTTTCCAAGGCGCGGAGTTGGCAGTCAAGAAGGCGGAGGGCTGAAGCAAAGTTTTTCAAAAGCGCGGCTTGGTGCCGTTACGGAGCAAAATGGAAAACCAGCTTGGCCTTGGTTTGGTAGCCCACAGGTTCGTACTTCCATTTCTTGATCGCTCTGACTGCAGCTTCGGCCAGGATCGGGTTTCCTCCGGTCACGTTAGCGCTTTCAACAGATCCAGTCGATGAGATAGTTGCTTCCAGGCGCACGTAACCACCAATGCCAGCGTGCTTCAGGTCCGGCGGGTATTCCGGCTCAACCCGGTAAACGATTTTTCTCTCTTGAGTTTTCTGAGCGTAGGCTGCTGGCACAATGGACGCGGTCAACACTGAAAGGCTGACTACCAGGGCAAAATAAATTGCCGGCAATGAGCGGCTCTGCGACAGAAGGCGAAATGAAATTGGTTTGCGCACACAACTCCCATGGGAATCTACAAACTAGCGGATGTCTACATGCGCGGACAAGGTTACCAAGGTAAGTGGCGCACGGAGCAAACCGGACTCGGAAGACGATTTACGCTGGCGCCCATGCCCAGGTAAGAAAAGTTCCGAGAACTTGGACTAGTGGATGGTCTTCGTCTTTCGCGACATGTAATCCATCAGCAGATACTGTCCCAGCGTGTAAGGGGTCGTGAAGTAGGCTTTGCCGCGGCACATTTCCGTTACCTTCTGCACGAACTGCACCAGGCCGTGATCCGAAGCCAGCATGAACGTGTTGATCAGGACTCCGGCGCGCTTGCACTTCGACACTTCTTCGAGCGTCTGGCTAACCACCAGCGGATCAAGGCCGAAGGCATTTTTGTAGATGCGGCCGTCCTCAAGTGTGAGCGCCGACGGTTTTCCGTCGGTGATCATCACGATCTGCTTCATATCTTTGCGCTGCCGCTGCAGAATGCGTTGCGCCAGCCGCAGACCCTCGCGAGTGTTCGTGTAATAAGGCCCCACTTTCACCCGAGCCAGTTGCGATAACGGCACTTCTTCGGCGGAGTCGTGGAACAGAATTAAAGACAAAGAATCGCCGGGATACTGGGTGCGGATCAGATGCGACAGCGCCATGGCAACTTTTTTTGCCGGCGTGAAGCGATCTTCCCCATAAAGGATCATGGAGTGCGAACAATCGAGCATCAGCACGGTGGCGCACGAAGACTGGTATTCGCATTGATGGACCTGCAGGTCGGAGTATTCGATGTTCAGCGGAAGATTCATGCCTTCGCGCTGGATGGCATTGGAAAGAGTCGCGGTAATGTCGAGATTCAACGTGTCGCCGAACTCATATTGTCTTGATGCGCCACTGGCTTCGATGCCGGTAGCCATATCGCGAGTATCGTGGCGTCCAAAGCTCGATTTTCCCAGCGACCCCATCAGATCGCGCAGCGTCTTGAAGCCAAGAAAATCCAGGCTCTTGTCGGTGATTTCAAACTTCACTTGCTGTTGCGCTTCGCCCACCTGCCCGCCCACGCTTGATTGCCGCGAAGGATCGTGAGCTTCGTCAATGCTGATGTAATCCTCCTGCTGCATGCGCTGAATCAACTGATCGATCAGTTCATCCAGCGTTCCTTCCATTTGCATCTGCTGAAGCTGTTGGCGCATTTGCTCATCGAGGAGGTCGCTGTCCAGCAATGCCTGCTCGAGGGCGCGCCGCAGATCATCCAGCGTCTGCTCGCCGTTGCCGAAATCGTCGTACATGTAATTCTGGAAGCCGCTCTGCAGCAGGTAATCGGAGAGTGCGCTGAGCAAGTCTTCCATGCTCATTTCGCCGGCGGGATCGGGAACGTATTTGCTGTAGCGGATGCGTTTCATAAGAAGTCGTTGGCCGCTGGTCGTTGGCCAAATTCAAACTGCAGATTCCTCGCGTTGCGGGGAATGACAACTCACGGGCTGACTCATTGTTCGTCGGCCAACGACTAACGACGAATGGCCAACGACTAATTAAACGACCTTCTGCCGCGAAACGGCATATCCTCGCGCTCGAAGGGTTTTTCCGCAACCTTTGGCGGTTTTTCTCCGGCGCTGAACAGGCGCTCTTCGTTTCGTCCGATGCGCTTGTGCGCGTGCAGGCCTTCGAGTATGAACTCGGCTGCTGAAACTTGCGTCTCCGGAGTTTCCTTCGGTCCAACGTTTAGCTTGACAAGCTTCTCCATCAGACCCTGAATGCCGCGGAGCGATTGCAGCGCTTCGACTGCGCCGGCTGCATCCGCTAGTTGAATTTCGCCGCCGAGGTCAAACCACTGCACCACTTGATTCATGTCTGTGCCTTTGAAATATCCATCGTAAGTTTTGGCGATGGCGGTTCGAATCAACTCACGGCTCACGTGGTCCGCGCCTTTCATCTCGCCTTCATACTCCAGTTCAAGTTTGCCGGTGATGGCGGGCATCGCCGCGTACACGTCGCCGATGCGTGGCACAACCAGCTTCTCTTCGTGCCGGATAGCGCGGCGTTCAGCGTTAGAAATCACATTCTCCATGCAGGAAATTGGCAAACGCTGGCTCACGCCGGAGCGCTTGTCGACCTTTTTATCCTCGCGTGCGGCAAAGGCAATTCGTTCGATAACTTCGTGCACATATTTCGGGATATGCAGCTTATAGCCGTCACGCTTGGTCCACGCTTCTTGCGTGGTGATGGCGATGCCTTCTTCGACCGACGCTGGGTAGTGCGTGCGAATTTCAGAGCCAATACGATCTTTTAATGGCGTGATGATTTTGCCGCGAGCCGTGTAATCTTCGGGGTTGGCGCTGAATACCAGCGCAACATCGAGCGGCAGGCGAATGGGATAGCCCTTAATCTGCACATCGCCCTCCTGCATGATGTTGAACAGGCCCACCTGAATCTTTCCTGCCAGATCGGGCAATTCGTTGATGGCGAAGATGCCGCGATTGGCGCGCGGCAACAATCCGTAGTGAACCGTCATCTCGCTGCCCAATTCGTGACCGCCTCGCGCGGCTTTGATGGGATCGATGTCGCCAATCAGATCGGCAATGGTCACGTCGGGCGTGGCCAGTTTTTCCACGTAGCGATCGTCTTGGGTAAGATAGGCAATCGGTGTGTTGTCGCCGTGCTTGGCAACCTCGTCGCGGCAACGGCGGCAAATGGGCGAGTAAGGATTGTCGTGAATCTCGCAGCCAGCGATGTATGGCATTTGCGGATCGAGCAGCGTGGTCAGAGCGCGCAGAATTCGGCTCTTAGCCTGCCCGCGAAGTCCCAGCAGAATAAAATTGTGGCGCGAAAGAACCGCGTTGATGATTTGCGGCACCACAGTATCGTCGTAGCCGACGATTCCGGGAAATATTGGGCCGCCCTGACGGAGTTTCGCAGTCAGATTGTCGCGCAATTCGTCCTTCACGCGCCGGCTTCGTAATTGTTCTTCGGAGAATGGACTGTGGCGCAACTCGCCGAGCGTCCGAGGAAAACTCATGATAGAAAAACCCCCACTGCCTCTGGCCCGATTATACGCCGAGCTGAGCAGTCATCCGGCATGGCCATTGCCTCCGGCTTTGCGGCGGACGTGCACGGTGCGGCGCATGGTGGGCAAAATGTTTTCGAAGAAGGAAATGATGGCACGCAGGCGCTCGGTCTCCGACTTCATCCCCAGCAAACTTTGTTTAAAGTCGAGATCAAGCGGAAGCGAGCCCGCCAGATGAAATGACAATTGGCCTTCATCAACTTCGGATGATCGCTCGGGCTGGGCTCCGGCCAGAGTCATGATTTCTCCGTGCAGCTTCAGAGCCTGGGCTATTTCCTCACGCGACGCAGCGCCCAGTTCATCGCGCAAATAGATAACCTCGCCTCGCAGAAACGAGCGCTCCTGGTTGAGTTGCAACACCTCGAAGCGCACGCGTCCCTCGGTAACGATGTCCATGCGTCCGTCTTCATATTTCTTTGTCACCGTGAGGATTTCTGCGGTGCAGCCGATCTCGGCAAGCTCCTGCTCCTTGCCTCTGAGCACTCCGAAATGTTGGCTGCGGTCGAGGCATTCGGAGATCATCTCGCGGTATCGTGGTTCGAAAATATGCAGAGGCAGA
>Ga0182015_10005539_pt1 | contig 13087 bp, 17 predicted proteins | sample 712P3MmetaG_FD_120478 | JGI IMG/M metagenome (GOLD analysis project Ga0182015, IMG submission 120478) | Permafrost microbial communities from Stordalen Mire, Sweden - 712P3M metaG | ecosystem: Environmental > Terrestrial > Soil > Wetlands > Permafrost | place: Sweden: Stordalen | collected...
TCTCAAGGACGGCAGCCCTGTATAACTGCTTCCATGATTGGACATCTTGGGATCGTCGCTCGCTCTCATTCATAGAGCCTCCTCGTCATGGGAAATGAGGGAACACAATTCAATTTAAGAACACGCATTATATCCGCGGTCTGGGCAGTCTGTCAGTACGTTGAGGGACTCATGAATGTGCGATGGCGAGCACGGCAGTACAGCGACTACGAATTGCCCGGCACCCCTCAATCGGGCCGCACGACATCGAGAGGTTCTTTTGGATACTCAAAGTTCTAAAACGAACGGGCGGGGATCGGGGGACATCTCGGACGACACGGGTACCGGAGTTGTAATAGCGAATGGTGACATTCTTTCCACCGACATCGAATGTCGAGAGCGAACGCCAGACACTCGGGCCTAGTGTTCCAGAGACACTACCTGATTTATCGGAACGTCGAGTGTGGGGTGCTCTATATTATTCGCACCACCTACTCGAAGAGTGGCTCTCCCTTGAACCTCCGCCAGGAATACATAAAATCCGTCTTTTCCCATGACTTTCACGTGATCGCCCTTTTCCAAAGTTGCCTCCTTTGACCCACTGGCTACCCCTCTAATGCAGATAGAATTGCCAACTGGGTTGCTACACTTCGTGCGACTTTCCGGGTACACGAATTCAAAGTGCAAGATGATCCGCACCTTATATGGCGGTGGCGGGTCTCAGAAATGCTATGCCTCATATTGTAAGTTTACTTCCGATTGCTAGGAAGGTACCGTTCGATGAAGCCTCATTGGGTCAGCAACCAATGTCGTACGATAGCCAAATGGCGCTTTGCCTAGCTGATAGTGGGTCCTTTAAGGATCATCAATGCCAGATGTTTCGTGGTCGAAAGGCGTGGGCCTGTTGCCCAAGGTGGTGATCGACAAAAGGAGTAGAACTCTCTGCGAGTATACCGTCACCACTCTGGACTTCGACAGCACCAACGGCAACCGTAGGACCCAGGCGGCAGGGGCAATCAACCAGCACGGTGCGGGATCACATTTGCGCCAGCGAGTACTGGTATCGGCAAAATCCTGCAGTCGAGTTGCCCTATGAAGTCACTCTCGCTAAGACAGATACTGTCCGGAGGCTGCCCGACGTGCCGCGCCAAGCCCAGAGAAAAGTGCACACTTAGTACTGGACAACCATGCGTGAAGACACATCATTCGAGAAGCCTTACTGCTGCAAAAGGCGGACTCCGCGTGGGCTTTGCACAATCCGCTCTATGAATCTATAAGGCAGTCACCACACGCCGAGTGCGTATCGTTTAGGTCGAGCGATCGCTCACCAATACTCTTCAGTTGTTTGAGCTTGTCTATCGGGAATGACAGATGGTAGTTCGGACGCCAATCGCCAAACAGCCCATCCAACAATTTCGCTGTGAAAAGAGAAACCGCCATCAGCTTGTCCGGCAGCACGGTTCGTTTCAGTTAAGATTCAGGTTTTAAGGAATGTTGACAGTGCCACGGTCTCTCCCAAAGCGAGCCGGATTGCGCCCAAGAATTCATGATTATCTGGAGGCTTCTGGAAGAAGGCCACCGCCCCGGCGTCCAGCGCACGTTTCTTATTGTCAGCCGGATCTCGCGCGCTGAGCACAATGACGGGTATTGCCACAAGATCTGGCAGGTCTCTCATTCGTTCCAAGACTCGGAAACCATCACCAGCCGGCAGTCCGAGATCGAGGATGATCAGATCTGGTACCTCCTTGCGCGCGACTGTTATCGCAGAAATGGCATCCGCGGCGCAGATCACCCTATAGCCTTTTGCCTTCAATTTGGCAGTCAAGCCCAGCAGGAGATGTTGATCGTCGTCGATGATCAGAATTTTCTTCTCAGTCATTGGAGCCTCTCCTTGCCCAGAAGGTGCGCTTGAACCAATTGTTCGACTCGTGCCGCGACGTTGTCTATCTGTTCTTCCCCGAACTGCCCGGGGGCCAGGAGCACTGTTGTTGAGGAAATTACCGGCTTGAGTTTTGAAGCGCTGTCGAAGTTCAGCAACTCCCTGACAATCCGGCTAGCGATGACCTCAAATCCTTTGGCGTCAGTGCAGGCGACAATGAAAAAGGTCTCTACCGGCTCTGCGTCGCTCATCGAGGGCAAGAGCACATCCTGCCCAGGGCGAATGCAGCGCTCAAGGACCTGCCTTATCTCCAGCAGGATATCCGCTTGAACGGCTCCCTCGACCGCGGCCACGTCCACCGCAATGAAGGTCACGCAACCTGCCTCTAGGTTTGGCGCGGTGAGGACGTGCGCACACAATTTGGCCAGCGAGAATACTGGCAGGGTAAAGTAAAAAATGCTGCCGTGTCCCAGTTCGCTTTCCACCCAGATTCGACCACCGTGCCGCGACACGAGCTCTCTCGAAATGAATAGTCCAAGACCCAGGCCGCTGCGACTTGCTTCGGTGGTGCTTCTCACCTGGGACAGACGGTCGAAGACAATCTCGCGGTTTTCACTGCTGATTCCACATCCCGTATCGGATACTGAAAGACACAAGAAACCTTCGTCTTCCGGAGAGGGCCGAGTCGCGACAGTAACGTTTCCACCAGCGGGCGCAAACTTGATTCCGTTATCGATCAGGTTGATGAGAATTTGCCGCACACGGGCCGGGTCTGCCCAAATAAAAGGAAGACTCGGCGCAACGTCGGAGCGCAAGGTGATATTCTTCACTGCCGCATTCGTAAGACATGTGCTGAGAATGTCGTCAATCAGCTTGGCCAAGCTTAGGTGCTGGGGCTCTACAGTGAGTTTATGCGTTTCGACGCGGGTTATGTCGAGGAGATCGCTGACCATACTCTTCAGTTGTTTGACATTGTCGAGCGCGAACGTCAAGTGCTCGTGTTGGTAGGGTGTCAAATCACCACAAACGCCATCCAACAAATTGGTTGTGAAAATGTAAATCGCCGTCAGCGGAGTGCGGAGTTCGTGCGAGACGTGAGAAAGAAGCTTTTCTTGAAGGCACTCGCGCTCCTGCCGAGCCTCTTCCAGCACGGTCGCGATCTTCCTCCGCTCGGTCACATCATGCACGATGATGGCAAAGCCGCGAGTGATACCCGCATCTTCCAATGCTGTAATGTTGACATTGGCCCAGAACTGCTTCCGGTCCCCCCGGACGCGCCATCCCTCATCTTCCGCCCGGCCTTCTTCCAGAGCCTTTTGCAGCTGTTTCTCGGGTACGCGATTCTGAATATCTTCTCGAGTGAAGATGCAAGAGAAATTTTGACCCATGATCTCGGCCTCAACGTAACCCAATAAGCGCTCCGCTCCGCCATTCCAACCCGTCACACGTCCGGTTGGATCCATTGTGAAAAGCGCATGGTCCCTAACCCCCTCTACGAGCAACCGAAAACGGCCGTTTGTCTCCGCTAGCTTTGCCTCGAGGATCGCGCCGTAGCGTTGCCGGAGAAATGCGTGACCCAGGGCACAAAGCAAATCGCCAGATGCCCGGAGGACAGCGTTGCTTACCGGGCGCTGCTCCCGCGCCAATTCCCAAAGTCGCTGCGCCGAAACACCAAACTCCTTCGCCACGCGCCGCAACAATAGCGGCTCGGGATATCGATCGAACACTTGCCCCGCAATGATGGCTCCAAATCGCAGCTTGCCCAATAGGAGTGGGACCGCGACATGGGTTAAGCCAGCTTGGTCACGCACCATCACCGCCCCGCCTGTTCGCAAGGCGTCCGCAACCGCAGTACAAGGCACATGCGTGGTTATGCAGAAGGGACACCCGGAACCCCAGCCACATGCAGCGTCACGAACCAGCCGCCAGACCGGCTGGGCATTGTGACATTTTCCCAATACTTGGCCTTGGGAGTCGGTTAATGCGACTGCCACTCTCATCGTTCGGCCATACGTCGTTAGAATCTCGCTCCAGGCGTTGAAGTCGAGCAACTCGGCCCGCAATGTGGGCGAGACCTCCATATTGGCGCTTTCGTGTAGCAGGCCGCTATCGCTGGGGAAGAGTATCGGAGTCGCTGGAGACAAATATTCGCTTGCGTCAACTCGTCGAGACGCTTGTGAAGTCATTCTTTGTCCTGTACTGCGGCGCCGCCGTTTATTCGCGTTGGGAGAGAGAACCTCGTGGGGGCCCGGCTCAAGAGACTGGAGTAGCTCTGCAGCGGCAACGCGGGGACCGGGTTCTGCTCCAGCGGTACCAAAGAGATACCTCCTCGGCCGATCACGAATTCGCGAGTATCGAAGGAATGTTTACTCCCCCGGGACTTCACTACCGAAATGCAGCGGTGAAGCGAGTTGTTGATTTCGACCAAGCTCAACAGAATAAGATTATCCACGATGGAGCTGAGCGGAAAATCCGGCATATAGGATGAGATTCCGAGGAACTCCGGATTCTCATAATTGAAGAAGGTTGTCATCAAACGCTGCTTGCTGTAGGCCACCATGGCGTGGAAGAAATCGCGGTACACGCCGATTTCTCCAATGGCAGTGCTGTAACTTGTCATTCCATCAATCACCATCCGTTGTATGTCATGCTCCTCGATGAGTTGGACAATGCGAGCATAGTGCGAATCAATGTCCAACTCTTGAGGGCTCTCGAACAGAATTTGGATCGTTCCGTCGGCAACCTGTTCTTCCAGGTTCAGGCCCAGAGTCTGAGCATTACGAATGATTTGCGCTGGGTGCTCGTCCAAGGAAATAAGTAAGCCCCTTGTTTTTTGTTTCAGAGATCCTTCCCTCAGAATCTGCGTGCCCAGCACAGTCTTTCCCACTCCCGAAACCCCAACGACCATTGTGGTTGACCCATCAAAAATGCCGCCGCCAATGAGAGTGTCGATAGCCTCGACCCCGATGACTGATCGCATGGTACTGGACGTCGGTTGCTTTGATTTAGCGGGGAGAGGCGCCTGAACGCGACGGAAAACTTCCAAGCCCCGGCCCCCCGTGATCTGCATAGTGTGTTCACCAGCCTCATAATCCTGGCCCCGGCTCTTCAAGATCTCCACGCTCCGCTGTATGCGTCGACCATGTCGTTCGCGGCCTAACTGAATGACCGTATCGGCAAGAAAATCGGTCGTTTCCGCTGTTGCAATCGAATCGCGCGCGTTGCCAAGCTCGAGAGAAAACATGGCAGTGAGATTCTCTCGGTTCAACGACTCGATCAGTTGCTGTAACAATTCGCGGTACGTACGGTGTACGGAGTTGCTGTCGACTAGATTAGTGTTTAACAACCCGACGCCGTCAACAAAAATCCTCTGCGCACCCATTGCGCTGGCAGTTTCGAGCAGTAGGCTGTCCGGCGAACGCACTTCCTGATCAAACACCTGCGGACTGGTAAAGATGATTTGCAGCTTCTTCTGTTGCTGCAGTTCATCCAGATTCCAGCCGAATCCGGCAGCGTCTCGGATAAGTTTGTCCGGGTTTGTCTCAAACACCACGATCAGCCCAGGCTCGTTATGTTGGGCGATCCCCCGATAGATAAACTCGGAGCCAAGCAAAGTCTTTCCGCTTCCGGCCACACCCTGCACCAGGATCACATTGGTCCTCGGGATCCCGCCCAGTAGGATGGCATCAAGGCCCTTGACGCCCGTCTTAATCAAACCGTCTTCAGACATAACCGCTTCTCTTCACTTTCTAGACTTAGCTCGCTTGTTCTTCTCGTCCCGAGTCCGACCAGTGAGCCTTCAGTCGTTCTGCCAGCTGCAGCCGCCCGGCACGACTTTCCGACAGACAGATGAGTTGCCGAAAGCAGCGCCGATGTCCGGCATCCATCGAAGCTAGGATTCGGTAAAAACACACTCCCTGAGAGGGCCGCGAGCGTTCGATCAGCTTCTCGCGCTCCAGTCGGTCAAGCACGTCACTCACTACCCTCCTTTCATAACCAATAAGCCGTGCGATCTGGTCGGCACTAGTGAGACTAGCTCCGTGACGGTACACGAAAATCAATACATCCCACTCACTGAGCAGTGAAATGCCCACGCCATCTAAACAATTTTGGACTGAGAGTTCCATAGACCTTTCGCGCTCGATGTCACAACGCGGACCTAGGCGGCAATGATTTTGCCGGTCCGGGGAGTGTGCAGGACCTTGTAGACCTGGATAAGCAGCGAGTGCAGAGTAAATGGTTTTTCGAGCAACGCGGTATCAGGATCGAGGATGCCATGATGGTCGATCAGAACGTTGTTGTAGCCTGACATGTACAGTACCTTGACTCCACGCTGGGAAGTTAAACGCTTCGCCAGTTCACGACCGCTCATTCCCGGCATAACGACGTCGGTTAGCAGCAGATCAATGCGGCCGCGGTGCTTTTTCGCAAGCTTGAGAGCTGCCGCAGCATTGGGGGCATCGAGCACAGAGTAGCCGTTGCTCTCCAGGCAAATACGGGCCAACATGCGCAGGGGCTCTTCATCCTCGACGACAAGAACGGTTTCGGTCGCAGGGTGAATTGTCTCGACCGCCTGGGGTGGCAGGGAAAGTTTAGCGGCATCGCCAAGCCGCGGCAGGTAGACTCTGAAGGTTGTTCCCTTTCCCAGCGCGCTGAACGCCCTGATGTACCCTGCATTCTGTTTCGCGATTCCGTAGACCGTGGACAATCCCAATCCCGTTCCTTTGCCGGCCTCCTTAGTCGTAAAGAATGGCTCAAAAATGTGGAGTTGTGTCTCTTTGTCCATGCCGCAACCGGTGTCGCTGACGCTCAGCATGACATAAGATCCTGGAGTCACATGCACGTTCTGGTGGGCGTCGGTTTCGTCCAGTTCGACGTTGGCTGTTTCAATGCAGAGTCTGCCACCTCGGGGCATAGCATCGCGGGCATTTACGGCCAAATTCATCAATATCTGCTCAACTTGCCCGGGATCCATCTTTACCCGTGCCAAGTCCGGGCTGCGCTTAAATGTGATCTCGATGTCTTCCCCGATCAAATGGTGCAGCATCTTCTCAAACTCTCTGGTGGCTGCGTTCAGGTCGAGAACCACCGGCTGGATGACCTGCTTCCGGCTGAAGGCTAAAAGTTGGCGAATCAGGGTGCCGGCGCGACGCCCAGCCTTGGTGATTTCCTCCGCATGCCTGTGGGATGGACCTCCAACAGGCAGTTGCATTTGCAGGAGATCGCTATAGCCGGTGATTATGGTGAGCGTGTTGTTGAAGTCATGCGCTATTCCTCCTGCCAACTGACCCACAGCGTCCATCTTTTGCGCCTGGCGGAGCTGGTCCTCTAAGAGCTTACGTTGGGTCACATCCTCGTTCATTCCTTCGTATCTCAACACGACACCATTTTGGGAAATGGCCCGGATATTCGCGCAGAACCACATTTTACTGCCGTCTTTCCTGTAGCCCTGGCATTCAAAATTTGTTGCCACTCCCTTCTCTCTTGCTCTGCGTTTTAGCTCTTCGTGAGACTCGGGATCGACATAAACTTGCTGAGTAATGTCGGTGATGCTTGCCACGAGGTCTTGGGGAGAGTCATAGCCAAGCATATTTGCCATCGCTGGATTGACGGTCATGTAGCGCCCCTCGGGCGTGCTCTGAAAGATGCCAACGGCAGCATTTTCCACGATGTCACGATATTTCTGTTGCGCCTGGAGGAGCTGATCCTCCAGCAGCTTGCGGTCGGTTATGTCTTCGAAGGTACCTTCATAACGGACGATGGTGTTTCCCTCGCGGACTACTTGAGCGTTAGTCCAGAGCCAGACCTTAGTGCCGTCCTTGCGCTGGACTTGCAGCTCAAAATGCTTCACGACTCCCTGTTCTCGCAGCAGATGCTCGAACTCTTCCCGGCGTGTAGGATCCACATAGACTTGGCATTGAGGGTCCGTGATACGGGCGATCAATTCTCCCGGGGAATCGAAGCCAAACATCCGGGCCATGGCTGGATTGGCACTCAGCAGACGCCCATCGAGGGTGCTCTGATACATTCCGACAATCGCTTCTTCAAAAATGAGTCGGTATTTCCGTTCCGCCTGTCTCAGAGCCTGTTCAGACTGCCTCTGCTTGGTGATATCGCGCACAACTATCACCTGCGCTGCATGCCCGCCAAATGCAAGGCCGTGGTAAATCACCCCGACATCGATGAGTCGGCCGTCTTTGTGCAGATGTGTCCACTCGCCTGAATGCTGCACTCCCGTGCGGGGTCGGGCTACATCCTCAAGAAGCCGGGGCACATCTTCTAGGGGATGAATGTCGGTTAGCAGCATGCGCAAGAACTCATCTCGAGAATATCCGTAATGCTCGACAGCGGCATCGCTGACCTCGAGACAGTGCAGGGTTTTCAGATCGTAGACCCACATTGGTTCTGGATGATTGATGAACAACGTGCGGAAGCTGACTTCGGTTCCCCTCAAGATATGTGTCTTCTTTGACGCAGCGGGTGTGATGGCGGGCAAAGCTTGTAGAGTTACTTGGACTTCTTCGGAATGCGACATCAGAGCTCCTCAGTGGATGGCCGACGACGACAGGTCGCTCGGTTGACTAGATCACGAGCCAGAAGACAGAAGGGATGATTGCATGTCCCGTTTGACGGCTCTAGGCTGCTACTGCTTTCTCAACCTAAGCCGCACCGGCCTATGCAGCGAACAGTAAAACTGCTCCGCCTGCTCCCGATGCCCTAACCGCTGCTCCCGCAACTTCCCGCTCCCGATGTCAAACGTGGCCACCTGCTGAAAGCTCGGATTCAAACCACAGCCTATAGTCCCCATGACGTTGGCTCCTCTCTCGAGCCTTTGGCCTTTTTCGTCGCAACCAATGTACTCGCTGCGAGCCAACATCGTTATCCCATCAAGCATGACGCAGCGAGTGCGCCTGAATCGACCTAACGCTCTTGAGACGGGTTCACGTCGCAAGATCGCACGAGTCGACCGTTGCCCCGCTTCGCTTTTACCATCGAGTACTTGCATTTCTTGCGCCATCTCGGAGAATAGCTAAGGTATAGAAAAGGTTGGCTTGGAGACTGGATGCCCTGTGTCGACTTTGTCGAATCGTCTGTTCGCGACAGTGTCGACACTGTGACACTGAGATCGCCGGATCGTGTTTCCTATGATTTAGCTGTTACGCGGAGATGGACCCGTAGATGCAATGCCTGATAGCAACAAACGCGGAGGGGGCAACCGTGAACTGGTGACATTCTTCAGCGCGAACTCGTCGCCAGCGGGTCAGTGGATTGGGCGACGTCAGCCGCTCGCGTTCAAGAAGCACCGTCGCACACGTTGGCCCTCCCCCTTGGGGTGCTTCCAGTGTCTGGTGGTCTGCGGAATTTCCTTGCGTTGCAGATCACCACACGTTAGAAGACGCTTCCGACGAAACAGGACGCAGAGTTACATGATATTTCGAAAAACTATAGGAAGAAGGAGTCACCTCTATGTTCGCTCGTGTTGTGGAATGTCATTCGAAAGTTGGCCGAAGTGGGCAAGTCGGGAACAAGTTAAGCAACAGCGTGCTACCAATTCTGCAACCGCAAGTGGGCTTTGTTGACTTTCTGATGCTCGCCGACAAGACGGACCCCGAAAGGCTGGTGTGCATCAGTTTCTGGACCTCGCAAGAAGATGCCGACGAATATGATAGCCAGCACTATTACGCGATTACCGCATATTGAAGCCACTCTTGGAGTCTCCGCCAGCACTGGAGACTTTTGAGGTAAATGCGTCAATAGCACATCGCATTGCGGTCGGCAGAGCAGCTTGAGCGGACAGGCCGATCGACCCGGCACGTTGAATCCGCAGTGCCGGGGGTGCCTAAAGTGGTATCTCACTAGAATGCGGAAGGGTACATGCAAGGCCTAGGTAGACAGCAACAAAGGCGAAGTGGGGCAATGTTCGACTCATGGCATTCTTTGACGCGAAATCGTCGCAACTTGTGTTAGGTCCGGGCGATACCTCCCCTCGCGTTCAAGAATCACCGTTGCACACGCTTGAAGCCCGTTGTAGGTCGGGGCACTACTTGGCGGCAGTCGTGCCAATAACGGACGAGGTAAACCGAACGGGATATCAGGTGCTGGTGTTTCGGCAGGGGAACGAGGTGTACGAAGAAACGGAACAGAGCTTAGAACAGGCGATACAGACCGCCAAGGCCTACCTTGATTGGCGGGTACAGCAAGACCTCGACAGTTAGACAAATTCCACGGAAGGAGGATGGACCCATGTTTACAAGCATCGTCCAGTGCCAGGCAAAAAAAGGTAAGACCGAGGAGCTAGCCAGGAAGGTGCGCAATGAAGTGCTCCACACTCTGCAAAACAGGCCAGGCTTCATTGATTTCGTCGCGTGCGATTTCCCTCCGCGGCGTTTTCTCGTGGAGAAACTCCCAACGCGACGGTCGGGTCTTGCGCTGCGTGCACCTTAGACAGACGTTGATTGCGTATGACGCATGAGTATGCTCCCGCTTTTGATCCACTTCTGCAAAATGTGCGAATCTCTCCAGTAGGGTTTTACGGCTACGTCGGTAGCGCTGAGTTTGTGTGAATTGATTTAGCGAGTACAGTTGTCCGGTTGGCCGACTGTACGAGAGTACAAACGGCATCGGTAGACATCGCCGTATTTTTCGATGCCTATCTGGCGTGGCCATGAGTGAATCGCTGCGACTCACGAGTTCGTCCCGAAAGCAAAATGCCTTGAGGGGAGTATGACTAGAAAATTTGATGTGATCGCAATCGGAACAGGATCAGCCGCCTCGGCGGTGGCGTCGCGCTGTCGCGAAGCAGGATGGCAGGTTGCGATTGTGGAGGCGCAGGCCATCGGCCACGCCGCCATCCAGCAGGGATACCGCGTGCTCTATCGCGAGACCCACGCCTTGCTCGATGATCTCGCCGAAGCCACTCTCGACGACACCCGCAAGGAGCACATAGAGTTTTTGGTGACCGTGCCGTTACTCATCCTCGATGACCTCGGCATGCGGAAGTTGCCCCTCACCGCCGCCGAAGAACTGCTGGAGATCATCATGCGCCGCTATGAGCGGGCCAGCACCATGCTGACCTCCAACCGCCCGGTGGAAGACTGGGGAAAACTTCTGGGAGACGCGGCCGCCGTGAGCGCCATGCTCGACCGCTTACTCCACCACGGCCACGTGCTCAAGTGTGGCCCGCGCAGCTGGAGAACTAAAACGGAATTGGTTTCGACGGAACCACAAAGGTGAAGGCTGCCAGGCGAACAGACGGCGCAAGCTTGCGAGAACGCCTGTTGCGACAGTCCGACTCAATGAGCACGTGGTAACCTGCGGGGTCATGGCTCTCCTCATAATACTCGCCGGACTGCTCTTCGCCGTCGCGGTCGCTCTATGGCACTTGACCCGAAACAGCCGTTGGCACTGGAAACTACTTGCCAGAATCGGCGCTGGCCTGCTCGCGCCATCGTTGGACGTTCACGCCCATCACGAGCAGCCACAGGCACAGCGATAGTTCCGCAACGCCGGAAGGCAACAGAATGTAGGGGTAAAGATGGTCTTGGAACGGCGGTGCCAGGAGGTTCGCGAAACTGTTGATCAGGTAACACAAACCCGCAATGGCCATCAGCACGCCCAAAATCCGCGGCAGAAAGGTCGACCTGAAAATGAGGTGACCAATCAATAGGCAGTGGAACCCAAAAAATACCAGGCCTATGTTGTACCCCGTACCGTGCAAACTGAGAGACGCGAGGGCCAGGGCTTGCAATTGATCGGTCTTGAAGGCGCCCAATAAATGCGCGTCTCGCAAGAGCGCCAGTGGAACGAAAAGGATGAGCGTGTTGAAGGCCACAACCGCAACGTGCAAGAGCCGGAAGGACGCGCCAGCTAAAGCAACGCCCCTGCTCACCGGCTTAAGCAACTGATAGAAAATGATCGCCACGGCAGCATCGCACGTGAACGCGATAAGGTCAGCGCCGCCAGCCAACCGGTACAACGTCTCATCCGCCACGATGTTCGTCGCTGTAGCCGCGGCGTCGCCGTCTACAACAAGCTTGCCGCGAACAAAGACTTCGGCGAATGGGGCAGCCGCGATGATGATCAGGTACAAGACGCCCGCGATTCTGGCCTTGAGGCGTGGTGACGCTTCCACAATCCCTTTCTTCATTACATCTGCAGCCATGTTCGTTCCTCCCTAGCGAGCAGTGAATGAAGCGCATGTCACGTTAGGATCATCGTTTTCCCGTCGCGCAGGCCTGCTCGTTCCATCGTTGAACGTTCACGCCCATCCCCAGGAGCCACAAGGTCAGTGATACTTGCCCGAGAATACCAGCGGCCATGTTGTAGGGGGAAAGATGGTTTGCCAGGCCCTCTGGCTGAAAGGTCAGCCAAGCCAAGCCGGCAATCGTCATCAGCACGCCGAGAAATCGAGGCAAAAAGGTCGACCTGAAAATGAGGTAGCCGATCAGGAGGCAATAGATTCCGAGAGATATCAGGCCGATGTCCACGCCGGCGGGGTGCCACTGCATAGCTCCAATGGTGCATACCACCAAGCCGAAGAACGCCGCAAGTAAAGAGAGGCCCCTGTTCACAGCCTTAAGAATGTCATACAGCAGCAGCGTCGTCACTACATAGAACAAGCCCGCGATGAGCTCGGCTACAAGACTTAAGCTGCCGTGAGCGACAAACGAGGCGAATACTCCTGTCAATATGGCGAGTAAACTAGAAACGCCCGCGATTCTGGCCTTGAGGCGCGGCGATGCTCCAGCGATGCGTTCCATCATTACCCTTGCGCTCATACTCTTTCCTCCTCAGGAGAGTGATTGAATCAAGTGGATGGTGCGCTACGATTGCCGTTGCCCCGCCGCGCTGGCCTGCTCCTTCCATCGTTGAACGTTCACGCACATCGCGAGCAGCCAAAGGAACACCAGAACTTCCCTGAGGAGATCGGCGGCCAGATTGTACGGGGACAGATACTTCACGAGCGAGTTTGACAGAATAGGTCAGCCAGCCTAACCCCGCGATTGCCATCAGCGCGCCCTTGCGGCATTCTGGACGCTGGTATTTGTCTTGATGCGGCTTGTTATTCCGAGCGGTTTCCGCATTGTTCTCGACAATCAGACGGTAGCGGATACCAGAATTGACGTAGACCACGGTCGCGAACGTGATTAGGTAAGCAAACCCCGCGACTCTTGCAGCCGTTCGTTGTGAGTCGTCGATAGGGCTGATCTTCGTTTCATTACCCCCTAA
>Ga0182015_10005540_pt1 | contig 13087 bp, 13 predicted proteins | sample 712P3MmetaG_FD_120478 | JGI IMG/M metagenome (GOLD analysis project Ga0182015, IMG submission 120478) | Permafrost microbial communities from Stordalen Mire, Sweden - 712P3M metaG | ecosystem: Environmental > Terrestrial > Soil > Wetlands > Permafrost | place: Sweden: Stordalen | collected...
ATCCGCCTCCCGTAAAATGCGAATCTTGTCTTCCGTCGTATATCGTTTGCCTTTCATCGTCTGGTCCTTTCTTAAGTCCCAGACTAACTCATCAGGTGGCCCGAAAAAGTGAAGTCACGTCAGACTGGCATAAACAGTTTGAACAGATCCGCGGCATCCCTGTCTCAATTAATGTAGTGGTTTTCATATGACTGGGTTTAAGAGCTTGGCTGAAGGGTTGGCCAAGCTCTTTTTATATTTCCAGAACCAAAAGAAATTTTACGCCTTTCACACCGGCACTTGTTCTTGGAAGCCATTTCATCAATGCCTAAAAACATCGAAAAATGGGCGAAATTCATATTTAAGACGGCTTCTAGAAAAAAAACGAAGGTCATTTTGATTCATGACCTTCGCTTTCAGACTATCTCTTCAATTGTTTGCGTCACATCGAATATGGATCACTTGTGGAAGATGCGGCGCCGACAAAAAATTCCCATGCCACCTGCTGCCAACATTGCCCAAGTTGAGGGTTCAGGAACAACTGTCAAATTATTGAAATCAACGTCGCTGGCATTACCCCCTTTGTAATTGAACACATCCATTCCAATAAGAGATCCGGAAAATGTGCCGCTCCAACTGTCTGAACCAGCAACGGCACTGTAGGTACCAGCGCCGGTGACAGTAAAGGCAATATTAAATTCACTTTGATATTGATAACCCATGCTCCCGGCATTTGCATCAGTTGACCCTGCATCGGTATAATAATAGTTATCGGGACCCTGACCAATAATTGAGAACGTTATTGCATTTCCAGAACCATTCAACAAACTAAGTCCAGCCTGCCCCCCGGCATCAAGCGCTCGCATCTCAAAGTTTATTGAAACGGTTTGCCCGATTCCCAAGGCTCCGCCGGCAAATGTGGTGTTGGCGTTGACACTTCCGCCGTTTCCAGCGCCATCATTCTGGTAGCTATACTCCTGCCACCCTGAAAGAGTCTCACCACTAAATGCCGTGCCTTCGTAGACTCCTGACCCATCGACGCTGGTTAAACCGGGGGTAAGAATTACCGACCAAACATTAACCGGGTCTGAATTTTGATCTACTCCATCTGGCGTGCTGCCCGGAGCAGCAGTCGCAGTGTATGAGAAATCATTGGATGCAGACGCCAAACCAACGGCACCAATTACACTAAAAAGAGTTAAGATGGTTTTTTTCATAAGTTTTTTAAGTTTTTAATTTTCACAACGGGGCTTTTTTCATGTTAGATTATGATGTTAGTTTGGATTTCTGCATTATACTGATTGACATTTCAAAGGCACAATTTGATACCTAGCATCTTTGGATATGTAACCAAAATACTACATTATAATTTACTGTCAACATATATTTACATTTTTTCACTGATAAAATGTACGAATGTACGCTATTCCCGGTGTTGAATTACTTATTAGCCATTATCAATGAACAGCTTAAGAAATTATTTAGTCAGGTTTTAGTGGAATTACTGTGTAAAAGTTCTATTATCTACTCCTTGTCCTAAACGAGGAAATTCCTGCTAGTTCAAGCAGCCGGAGGAAATGCAGCAGACGCTTATTGAAGCCGTTGCTGTCGTTGTGCGCCCAAGCACTGCCGATACGTGTCCAGAATCCTTATCCGGCTGGGCCACCCGTAGCAACCGTGGGAGCGGAAGTTGATGTTGTTGGCGACCCTCCAGCTCCAATTTATGAGACCGCTCCACCTTCTCCGGGCGTTGATTTTGTTTGGATTGGAGGGGCTTGGATTTGGCAGGGCAGTTGGGTATGGGAAAAAGGCCGTTGGGCTAAATCTGTCTCAAAATGGTTAGGTTTTTAGGTCTGTTTTTTATCAACAATCTGGTGTTGCATAGCCCGATTTGTTATACAAAAGGGTCGCGGATAAGGATGTTGCCTCGATTTTTAGTTTATGCGAATTCATTAAGGCGGTTGTGGATGAGGATAACATTCTCACCTTTGATTTGCCGAAAACCCACACGGCGTTTTATAGAAAAACCCTGATGAGGTTGATTGAGGCTGGCGAACTGCCTGCGGTTGCCCAGGAACAATTCGACCGCACCTTTTCATCGGATTCCGTAAATTCACTGGCTTAAAAGGTTGGCCGAAACAACCTGAATTGCAAAAAGCATTTTCCAATTTTGCCTGCCTTGCAAATTGGCAGCCGCTCAAACTTGGTATCCGGCTGCCCACGTAATGCGCGCCGGGAATCTTCAGCGGCGCAACCACTGTGCCGGTCGTGGTGTCGCACGAAATCAGAAAGAGCGCGGCACCGGCTGGAATGCCAGCCGCCAGCACCACAACCAGTGGTTGTTTTAGTTTCACTGGTTTCGATTTTGCGCCAGGGGTTGATTGGTCACTGCGGCAGCCTTGATGATTTCAGCCACGATTTGGTCGGAAAGGTTTCCCCCCGTCGGAAAAACCGTCTGCAAATGGCCGGTGGCATCGATGATGAGCGTGCGGAAATTATGGTTGATGGTGCCGTCGTCGGATTCATACGTCACGCCTGACCCGCGCGCTAGTTCGGCGATTTTGTCCGGCGGCCCGGTCAGAAAACTCCAGTGTTTCGGATCATATTGATAACTTTCGCCGTAGGCTTTGAGCATGGCTGGCGAATCAAATTCCGTGTCGAAAGAAATCGAAAGAAAATGCCAGTTGGCGGGCGGGTTGGACAAAGAACTTATTTTTCCCGACGCCTCCTGAAAGTTTTTAGACAGGCGCGGGCAGTAGTCCGGCAACGGACAGCGCGTGTAAAAAAATGTGATGGCCAGCGCCTGCCCATGAAAGTCATTCAAGCTGACGGCCTGTCCCAGTTCGTTCGTGAACTTGTAATCCAGCAGCGGATTTTTTCCCGGATCAGTTTGAACTTGCGCCAACTGTGAATCAGCCGGCTTTGTCTTTTTCACGAATGGAACCGCTCCAATTATTTTGATTTGATCAATCCAGCTATTGGTGTCAGTCACATGAAGTTGAAACAAAACCTCGTCGCCCGCGCGGACACCTGCCAGTTCGTATTGATCTCTAACTTTGAACGGCATGGTCATGGCGGCCATGTAATTTGAAATCGCCACGTGCCGGATGACCACCGTCCGGCTGTCGGGTTTTAGTTCTTCCACGACTCCCTTGGCCGTGAATGTCCGCGCATCCGACTCGGTTGTGTTTGAGGGCAAAGAAATTTCAACCGGTTTCGCGCTGAACGAAATCAGGAAGACACCCCAAAAAGCATTGACGATGATCGGCCACAACCGCATATGCAAAAAAATTCGGACGCGAAGCGTCACGGATTTGGCAGGCGGATAACGCGATAAAATCCGGGGTTCGCGATCGCGTTTGAGTCCACAAAAGTCACCGGGTTGCTGGTGGCCGTGTTCGTGAAAATGGCAATCCAATTAGTCGAGGCCAGATTGGTGGACTGTTGGATGACGTAGCTCAACCCCACGTTGGCCGAATAGTTGAACTGAAAACTTGTGGAAGATAATTGCGTCGGGGTGTCAAGCGCCAGCGGCACGGGAGTGACGACGTTGATGGTGACTGCATTCGTTGCTGTCAGCCCGGCGTTATCCGTGGCCACGGCGGAAAAGGTGTAGCTGCCCGCCGTGAGATTGTTGGTGGTGACAGAGAAAGGAGCGACCGTTTCGTTCGTTAAAACCGTCGAGTCGGCGAGGAATTGAACATTGGTCACGGAGCCGCCGCCATTTGAATCAGTTGCGGTGGCTTGGATGGTCACATTGGCTGGCTCGCTGAATACCGTGCCATCTGCGGGATTGGTGATGGCAACGGAGGGCGGCAGGCTGGCGGCTGCCACCAACACGGCGCCGGTCATGCCGACGTTATAATGGACCTGGCAATAATAGGGGAAACTGCCGGCGGAACTGAACGTGTTGGTGAAAGAGTGCGCACCAGCCACCACACCCGAATCCCACAACCCGTCAGGGATGTCATTAGTCGAGGTTGGCGTAATGACTACCGTGCCACTGGTCGTGGAATGTGGTCTGGTTGCCGGACCGCCCCAAATCCATATCACCTGGTCGTTAACGGCGATATTGGTTGTGGCAGGCGTAAAGACCAGCCCGTTGCTGCCCACCTGCACCGTGGCGGTTGCGGCCAAACTGGAAATCGGGCAACCGAAGACCAGCAACACTGCCCCGGCGACGAAGATTAGTGCTTTTCTTGGTGAGAAATTCATAGACTCTTGCAGATACGATGCGTGATTTCGAAATTTGTTCCCGGAAAAATTGGATGGAACAAATGAAGCGTTGCGCGCTCTTAACCTTGATGTTGCAACATGGCTGACAGTCTGGACTTTGACAGTCTGGTGGTTCGTTATTACGAGCCGCTGTATCAATTTGCCTTCAGCCTGACCCGCGACGAGGCGGATGCCTGCGACCTTGTGCAACAGGCTTTTTGCATCTGGGCGAACAAAGGCCACCAATTACGCGATGCATCAAAAGTGAAAACCTGGCTGTTCACCACCCTCCACCGCGAATTTCTCGTTGTGCGCCGGAAGCAAACAAACTTTCCGCACATTGATTTGGAATACGCAGCGGAGGAACTTCCGGTTGTGCCGCCGCCCTCGGTCAACCGCCTTGATACCGCGCAGATGCTGGTTGCGCTGGCGCGGTTGGACGAAATTTACCACGCGCCCGTCGCCTTGTTTTATTTGCAGGATTGCTCTTACAATGAAATCGCCGCCATCCTTGATGTGCCGCTTGGCACCGTCAAGTCGCGCCTTGCCCGCGGCCTCGCGCGATTGCACCAGCTTTTGACCGGAACAAAAAGGGAACCGCCCAACCAGATCAATTTGTGAATCACGACGAAGCCAAAAACATCTTGCTGCTCTACCGGCACGGCACGGCGGACGCGGATGACCCGCAAATCGCCGGGGCGCTGGCGCTGGCGCAACGCGACCCGGAACTGGCGCGCTGGCTGGAAGAACATTGCGCGCGGCAGTTTGTGCTGCGCGAAAAATTCCGGCAAATCGCCGCGCCCGCCGGACTCAGGGAGCAAATCATCTCCGAACACGCAGCGCAGAAAAAAATGGTTTTCTGGCGGCAAAAAATCACGCTTGCGACCGTGCCCGCGTTGATGCTGCTCACGACCCTGATCCTGTTCTGGTTTCTGCGTCACGGGCATGACGACACGCTGGCCATCTACCAAAATCGGATGGCGGGCGTCGCGCTGCGCGGCTATGCGATGGATTTGACGACGGACAATCCAGAACAAATCCACGCCTACCTCGCGCAAAACCACGCGCCGGCGGACTTCGTTTTGCCGGCGGCACTCAAGCAAATTGCCCTGGCTGGCTGCGCGGTCGAAAGCTGGCAGGGTGCAAGAGTTTCGATGATCTGCTTCCGCACCGGCAGGCCGCTCGCGCCCGGCGGTCAGGGCGACCTCTGGTTGTTCGTGGTTGATCGTGCTTCAGTGAGGGGATCGCCCGCTGGAAGTTCACCGCAATTTTCCAAAGTCAACCGGCTGATCACCGCGACCTGGACGCAAGGTGACAAACTTTATCTGCTCGGCACCGAAGGCGATGAGCAGACGATCAAACAATATCTCTGATGCAAATCCGAATTGCCATTTTCGTGCGTGTTAGTTTTCAATGCTCATGTGTTGCAAAACCCAGTCAAGGTCGGTTAGTTCATCGGCCGGCATGGCGGGAATTGCGATGGGAAGATTTGCGGTATTCGGCGCGGAGGGAGGGGCGGTTTTCGATTCCAGCCAGCGGTGCAGTGAAGCACTGCCGTCGGCAAAAGAAAAGGTGGCGGAGTTGTTATGATATGAAGCGGGCAAATGGAGCCATTCAGCGTAAGCGGCACTATTAGCACCGTAAGCATTGTTGGCCACCGACGCATTCTTGTTCAAAAAATAACCGTCGTCAATGCTGTCAGGATGTTCATCGAGAAACACAAAAATATCCGATGGGTGCGGTATTTGCGTGATTTTGAAAAACTGCGTGTAATTGGGATTGTTGACGTTCACGCCGTTGGTCGAAAAATTTCCGGCGTTTCCCACCATGGCGTTCATCGAATAACTACGGATGCGGGCCGTCCAGCCGGCAGCTTCTTGAATTGAACTCAGCACGTGATCGGACGGGCAGCGATAAATGGCCGTGTTGCCGCTGACAAAAGGCCCGAGGCTCGCTCCGGTCAGCGTGGCCGTGTTCGTGTTGTCGGAACTCAAGTCCCAGGTCATGACATTGTTGACCCAGTTGAGATCGGTGCGGAAAGACGAGCCGGCCATGCCCAAGTTATAAGGCAGCTTTTCCTCATTATCACCTGCGTAAAGTTGCCACGCCAGCGCAAGCTGGCGCGTGTTGTTGAGACACGATATGCCTTTCGCCCGTCCGCGGGCCTTGGACAGCGTCGGCAGCAAAAGCGCCGCCAGAATTGCAATGATCGAGATCACCACCAGCAACTCAACCAGCGTAAAGCCGAAAACCCTCGCAACCTTCGTGAAGGGTGATTTTCCTGCAAGCTGCTGGATATTCATGGCCTGAATGGAGATGTGAACTTTACGGCGTCCGTATCAATTTATTTACGTTGATTATCCGTTCGTGTCAATGCTGCACTGATATAATCAGCGATTCATTTTAAGTATCAGGGCATTCCATATGTGCGTTATCTGGCACAATATCAGGCTGAACTCTTTCTGCCCATCCCGTTATTCAGTACGTTCTGGCGAATGGATGAGTTTTTTTTGGAAACGCATCGTAATCCCGTCACAAATCAAATTCATTTTTTGGGGAACCTTTCTACGACTCGTTCCTCATATCCATGTGCCGAAGTCTAAATGTGCATTGAGACTCAAGACAAAAAACGAAACCTGAAAGAAATCATATGAAGAACGTGTCGAAATTATTCTCCATCCGCATTGCTCTTGCCGTCGCCGCAGGCCTGGCCGCCTCCACCACTTCCAGCCACGCGCAGGGCGCCACCGCCACTATTTCCGATGTGCAGGCAGGCAGTGTTTTTGATTACACATTAACGGTGCTGAATACGGGTTCCGACAATCTCAATAGCATTTGGTATGGCTGGACGCTGGGTGGCAATAACTTGCCTTCAGATCCAACGAGCGCAGGAAATTCGCTTGGCTGGGCCAATGACTTGGACGGAAACTCCATTCAATGGGAAAACAGTACAGGCACCATACTGCTACCGGGTCACTCGGGGGTTTTCACCTTTGTCAGCACTGCTACACCGTCGGCCATCACCACCTCACCGTCCGGGGAATCGGTGGCTTACGTCAGCGGGACAGGACCTCAAAGTTTCGGCGAGAATTCACCTGGATCCGCGAGTCCGGTGTTCTCTCCGACTTTGGTGCCTGCGCCCGAACCTTCATCGGTCAGCCTGCTGATGGCCGGTTTGTTCGGTCTGGCCGGTTTGTCCAGGTGGTCGGCGGTTTCACGCAAACGGCGGCTGACACCAAAATCTGCCGGTTAAGTTCTCCGCGCGACCTGGCAAAAGGAAGATTCAAAGGAATCGTTTTCTACGACGGAAATAGCTGTGGTTCTAAAGGCGTAAGCGACTGTGTAAAACCCGACACATGACGCCGGTTGGCAGCTTCAGTTCCTCGTTCTCGATTGACATCATTTGTCCGGCGTGGCTCAGTATGCGGAGATGAACACGAAGATGGCAATTTGCGGCACCGCTTTGCTTGGTGCGGTATTGGGTTTGAATCTGGTTTCAGCCGCCGGCCCCGACACAACGTCAGAACCGGCCATCGCCAAATCGAATGCGCCGGGTCTTTCAACCGATGCCGACGGAGATTTTACCATCGGGCCAGACTACACCAACGCCCCGGAAATGACGGCCAAAGAAAGCGTGCCGAAGGGAACCCTTCATCTGTTCACGATGAACTCGGCGGACAGCAGGATTTATCCCGGCATCGCCAAAAACCAGCCCGGCACCGTGCCTTACCAGCGCCAAGTCTGTGTTTATGTACCGCGACAGTATGTGTCCGGAACCGCCGCCCCGTTCATTGTGGTTCAAGATGGCATGGGCTACGCAAACCGGATGGCCACCGTTCTCGACAACCTGATCAACGAACATCGCTTGCCCGTGATGATTACTGTCATGATCAACTCTGGCGGTGGCGATGCACAGGGAAGCGAGCGTGGTTTGGAATACGACACGGTGTCGGACAAGTATGCGACGTTCATCGAGACCGAGGTGCTGCCTCGCATCGGGAAGAATTACCACGTAAAGTTCACCACCGACCCGGAAGGTCGTGCGACCATGGGTGGAAGTTCGGGTGCGGCGTGTGCGTTCACGATGGCGTGGTTTCGTCCTGATCTCTACCATCGCGTGTTGAGTTACTCCGGCACGTTTGTGAACCAGCAGTCGCCGCTCAACCCGGAATCGCCGCATGGCGCGTGGGAATATCACGAACATCTGATTCCACAGAGCGATCCCAAGCCCTTGCGTGTGTGGTTGCAGGTTGGCGACCGCGATCTTGGCTACCAAAAAAACGAAGCCTCATTGCACAATTGGCCGCTGGCCAATCAGCGCATGGCGGCGGTCTTGAAAGCGAAGGGTTATCACTATCAATTCGTTTTCTGCGAAGGTGCCGGGCACGTTGACGGCCGGGCCGTCGGGCAAACTCTCCCGGAAGCCCTGCTCTGGTTATGGCAGGGTTACCCGGTCAAGTAATTGGATAAGTACCATTTCTTGTAAACGCGTAGTATTTCTGTCCGGAATGCGAGAGTTCCAAGTTCCAGGTTTTCAGGCAAGAGCAATCACGCACTGACCCGGTAAGGATGCGTCGCCGACCGCAAGGTCCACCGCGTCCCAAATATCTTTTTGTAGCAGCGGATGTGAGTCCGCTCTGTTCCCGGTAGGGATGCGTTCACTCTGACCCGGTAAGGATGCGTTCCACCGCGTCCCACTAATTTATGGCTCGCAAAGGAGAACCGCGTCCGGTCTAAAATCAATCTACCAATCGCAACTCGTCACCACGAAACTCCGTTTCGATTCCACCGCATATCTTTGGCGCAAAAGGGCACATCAGCGCGTGTCCCGCGAATGACGATTGCACGTGATATACCTCCCGCTGCGGCGCTTCATATTGCGAATTCTGTTCAAAACTTTTCTCGACAAATATGAAGGAACCAAATAGACTCGCGAACGTCACCAAGCCGTATCGCCGTTCACAAGTTGAAACAAACCAATCGCACTATGAGCAAGCAGTCTCAAAAGAACGAAAGCGCCTTTGCCTGTCCGAGCACATTATGTGGCGCGGTATGCTGTCTGTTCGTCTGCGCAACGATTGCCTTCATCGCCTACCTCGTCGTTTCGCAGCCTCCCGTGCCGTCGCGTCGGCTTTGGACGCCCGTGGTGGTCGAGACCAACGGCAACCAAACGACGATTTTGGGAGAGACGCGTCAGCTGGAGTTTTGGACCCCTTCCGCCAGGACCAAGGATTACCTGCACCAGGAGGGCGGTGAGGTTTCCACCAGTGAGCAATGGCAGGTTATTCCGAACGATGACGCTGTTTTACAATTTGGCACGCTGCTTCGCTCGAATGTAAATGTGTTGGGTTATCGAAGGGTCGAAGTGTGGGGGCAGGGTCGGACGGCCTTTAAGACGGGGTGGTGGTGGACGATGAACGTCTTCACAAATTACTCGGGTGTTGATTTGGCGCATGATTATCAAAGCTTTTGGAAGGCGTCGCAACCTTTGTTTGTCGAGGTGATTGACAATCGCGGCAGCGAGTAGCGGTGATGGGGCAGGCCTGAAGGCGGACGGCGGAACACAGACGGCCAAAGATCAGACTCACATGAAAATCACGGTTGGGACGACTTCCACGTCGTCCCCGGCAGAGTTGAAGGTAGCAGTGGGTATTGGCTAGGCCGCATTCACACTTGCCTTTTTCTTTCGCTCTATATGTAGGTTAAAACCATGTGCGTGAAAATTTCACGCATCGCGCGTGAAGTTCACGCACTCCATAAGCCTAATCAGGCACAAAATATGCGTCACTTGAATTGCACCCATGAAAACCAATATGAAAACACTCATCCGACCACTGGTGGTTACTGGCCTGACGCTCTGCGCCGCGCTTTGGGCCATGCCCGGAACCGCTCACGCACAAATCTTTGTCGCGAGCTCTTCAACTGGCACGATTGGCGAATACAACCTCGATGGCACGACAATCAACGCCTCGCAGGTTTCAGGGTTGAATGCACCATATGGCATCGCGGTGTCTGGCGGAGACATCTTTGTCGCGAGCTCTCCAACTGGCACGATTGGCGAATACACCACCTCGGGTGTGACGGTCAACGCTTCGCTGGTTTCAGGGTTGGGGGGGTACCCAAATGGCCCAACGTGCATCGCGGTGTCTGGCGTAGATATCTTTGTCGCGAACTTTAACGGCACGATTGGCGAATACACCACTTCGGGTGCAACGGTCAACGCCACGCTGGTTTCAGGGTTGGGGGGGTACCCAAATGGCATCGCGGTAGTTGCGCAACCGGCGTTGGGAATTGTGCCGACGAATAATCAAGTCATTGTCTTTTGGCCCATCCCGCCAACGGCACAAACCGCGTTTTGCAGAGCACGACCAATCTGTTATCGCCAAATTGGTTGCCGACCACGGATGCCTTTCCGGTTAATTATGGCCCGCAGATGGCCGTTTCCGTCACCAATATATGTTCAGTAACGTTCTTTCGGTTGTCACTGGTTCCTCCCACCGCCGACGGCATGGTTTTCATACCGGCAGGGTCGTTCACCATCGGAGACACATTGGATGGCGAGGGTGATGCCATTCCCACGAATGTCTATGTGTCGGCGTTTTACATGGACACGAATCTGGTGAGTTTGAATCAATGGCAGACGGTTTATTCTTATGCCACGAATAACGGCTACAGTTTTGACGATGCCGGTGCGGACAAGGGGACGAATTATCCGGTGGAGACGGTTGACTGGTTTGACTGTGTAAAGTGGTGCAATGCGCGGTCGCAGTCGGCGGGGTTGACGCCGGTCTATTACGTGGATGCGGGCTTGACGCAGGTTTATACCAATGGGGACGTAGTGTATACTTATGCAAACTGGGCGGCCAAGGGGTATCGTTTGCCGACGGAAGCGGAGTGGGAGAAGGCGGCGCGTGGCGGGTTGAGCGGGCAACGGTTTCCGTGGGGTCTCACAATCTCCGAAAGCCAGGCTAACTATTATTCATATACCAACGACTATAGCTATGATTTGGGGCCGTATCTTGGTTACAACATCTACTTCGATCCCGAGGAATTTCCGGAGGTGCCTGTTACGAGCCCGGTGGGATCGTTTGCACCGAATGGCTACGGACTTTATGACATGGCGGGGAATGTGTTTGAGTGGTGTTGGGATTTGTATGCTCCACCGCCTTATCCGGCCGGCAGTCCGTATTTGGGAGGCACCGATCCCCGCGGCCCGGCAACAGAGGACGAATACGGTGATGGCCCTGTGCTGCGCGGCGGCGATTGGGCCGGCAGCGCCGAATACGCACGGTGCGCCGCTCGCAACGGCGGCGGCCCGTACTTCGACGGCAACGTCGCTGGCTTTCGGTGTGTGAGGGGCTATTAGTTTTTGCCCTTTTACTCTTTAACCCTTTTTAAAGCCCGCGCAGCGCTGAATTTTTTGTGAGGAAAATGGCATGGCGGAAAGTGACAACATTTTGACGAAGCTGCAAATGTTCTAATCAGGTTAAAAACCTTCAACGAAACCTTCAACGATTTCTTCATTGCGGAGACCTGCGTGTTTCGTCAGGCGCATACGTTTGTTCAACCCGCTGCCGCATAAGCGATGAGCGTCTCGAAATATGACACCGACCTGCGAATTCGTTAACGGTGGCAATGAGCGGGAATTTCTGGGCATGAGTTATGCTTTTTAAATCATCGTGTGAATGAATCAACAAAATCAGGTTGTTTATGACAATAAATGATAGGCTGACACAACTGTGGTCATTGCTCGTGGACTCGGCCCATGCTCGAAAGGTGTTAACCGATGACATTCTCGGACAGATAATCGGCGTTCCAAAACAAGGCATCGGATGTTTTTTGAGACCGATCCGGGATTATTGTAATTATCACAATTTACCGCCCTTGACGTTGCTGGTCGTGAACGAAATGGACGGATCCCCGGATGGTGATTTGAACGCCGCCGGCGACACCTTCGGGGAACGGGCGCGCGTCTATTTGTTTGATTGGTTTAGCCAAAAATCCCCAAAACCGGAAGAATTTTTAAAAGTGACCGGCAAGGGGACCAATGAAATGTCTTGGTATAACCGTTGGCATAGCCAGCCGTCTTCGCCCGTTCCGCCCATGCGTAGCGGTAGCTGTGCAACGTCACGCCGCTAATCCCAAGCCGGCGGCAATGTTGCCCAAACTCCGTCGCCCTGTCACCGGCACGCACTCCCGCCAGATATGGAATTTATTCAGTGCGACCGGACTGCGCGCACCGCTGCGCTCGCCCAGGCCAGCGCTCCTTGGGGATTTCGCGCTTGTCCGCAAAAGCAGGAAGCAAATTGTTAAACTGTTTTTACGTTCAAGCTGCAACAAAAAAAGACGAACAAGGGCGACTTTGCTATCACTACAACAAAATTTTGATGTGCGAGACTTTCAGCCTTGAAAATTTTCTCAAGGCTTTGGATTCTGCATTTGTGCTCGTAGATTTCGATGCACGAACTGGCCACAATCACGGAACTAAATTTCGTTTGCGACAAGACAAGTTGCCGTAACTTTATGCTCGCGTTACGGAAATCGAATAGTTCAATCGAATAAAAGGGGGGCGCACGGGTGGAAAAAAGATGGAAATGGAGTATGTTGAATTGGCTCTGATGGCAGACAGATCTGTGCATAGGTTCCTCCGATGTTCAGGTTCCGCAACTGTTGTCAGGGCCATGTATTTTCTGGGATTGTTCACCTTTGTCTTCGCTTCACAGTAGCTAGAGCATTGACAGAAATGATGTAGCGATGCGGAGCGGGGGGGTTTGGCTTTTGGCAAGGCTGAGGGAGGGAGCCTGCCCGCCGTTCCCTTCTCCGCGCTGGGGAGCAACGGTATTTAATTTGAGAGTGCAAAGTTTGGATTTTTGAGGATGTGGTTCATAAGGAC
>Ga0182015_10005541_pt1 | contig 13087 bp, 16 predicted proteins | sample 712P3MmetaG_FD_120478 | JGI IMG/M metagenome (GOLD analysis project Ga0182015, IMG submission 120478) | Permafrost microbial communities from Stordalen Mire, Sweden - 712P3M metaG | ecosystem: Environmental > Terrestrial > Soil > Wetlands > Permafrost | place: Sweden: Stordalen | collected...
GGGGATATGTACGATGTCAAGGATAAACCTCTAGCGTGGGTCAGTGTAAAAGCGTTCTTGGCGATGGCACAAAAGCTAGGAAAGACCCTCTTCCATCAAGGCGATCTATCATACATCGAGGTCTATCCCATCTTCTTTCAATTCCAATTGTCAGGCGGTGAACATGGAGACTCTGCGTAACGCGATGGGATTCTTTGAGGAGAACGGTCAAATTGTGGTCCGAAAGTCAAAGTCGGGACGACAAGAAGCTGCAATGACATTGCACCCAGACTGGATGCCGACGTATTTCCTTACCATTAATATTCCCTGACCACAGACGTCTCCCCAATGGCCAGATCTCCGAAGACGGGAAACTATGGAGCCTCGTTGAAAAGATCTCAATCTCCCGTCGTGAGGGAAAGAATCGGTACTCCACTCGAATAATACATGCTGATTTCCCAGTCGAGATAATCCTACCGTGTCAAGGCGTGTACTGCAATTAGCCGATTTCATCGGTCAAACCCTCGAAAAACAGACTGCAAGTTTAGAAGTCGTCCTCAAAGGTGGAGGAGGTGATGTTTTCACCACCAAAGATATCCAACTGTCAAGAAAAGCGCGCAGAGCAATAAAACTGTAAATCAAGAATTTGAGGGAAATGGGGCGTTGGTGGGTGCATGATAGCAACCTAATCTAATGGGAGCTAAAAATCTCTAATTTTCTATTGAACTTTTGATCCCTAATCTACACTGAGAAATATATCATGTCTTCAGAACCCCGAGCCCGTGTTGGACTAAATGACAGTTCTGCCAACTCTCCTCTCGTTCCGTCTCTTACCATTTTCACGTTTTCAACTACGACGTTGAGATCGCGGGTCATTTTTGAGCAACTTTCTGCGCTTTCGTTGATTTTGCCGAGCTCGGTGAGTGTGTTGACCGCTTGAGATACTAACAACGAATCTGAGGGAGTTGTTTCGTTTGGTAGAAACGATTGGACCACGATTGCGATGGCGGCAGAAAATATGAAATGGAAGGAATGGAAAGTGTATGGCGATAACGGCGCCAATGAATGGGAGAGGAGGAGGTTTTGCCTAGCGGCTTGAAGAGTTGGTCGTAAGTTTGGAAAGAGGTCCGAATGTGGAGGGAAGGGGTCGGGGTTGAATAGATCTCCGGATTGTGATATTATGTACTCGAGAATAGAGGTTCGCAGAATGACGAGAATAAGCTGGATGTTAGTAAAATTGTGGAGAGCTATACTTGATTGTGGTTGAGATGTAAGAGCAGTACACTTCGAGACGGGGAGGAAAATTCGTCATCACTGAGCCGCAATGCTGGGGGAAGTGAGTCTTTCCACTGCCGCAAGTGCATGAGAGCCTCGTCAGCGTCCTCCTTCCGTCTCCGTCGAGTCCGAAACACTTGTGACACAATCTGTCCCATGATCGTAGCTAACCCGACATGCGCACGGAGTCCATCCGCAGGTGGAAACCCAGGGGTGTCACTCACAGCTTCTCGATCGATATCTTCGTCCCGGATCTGTGATGGACGGCCCATCAGGAATTCCGAAGACCGTTCTATAATGTATGTCGTCCACCATATCCGGATATTGTTTTGTAATGTAGCAATCGAGATGTTTAGAGTACTTGGATTTGTAGCGTGATTTGTGGATCGTCTGTGAAGGCCGTGTGGAAGTGCGATGCGCATTGCCATGCCGACATAAGTGTACGCTGCATCTCTTCGATTCGCACCCATTAGGAACAATGCCTATATCAGAAATATCTCAAGTAGCGCTTACCAAAATATTCAACGTCTGCACCGATAAGATATTATTATCCTCGAGTACAGTCGCAAGTAGTAACTTTACACGAGCAAAGAATTCCATCCCAGGTGACGTCTCTTCCTCGGTCTCCGCAAGACCAGATGCTTGAGCACCTAACGCCAGCGCAGCATTTACCAGTGCAAGCACACAATGATTATGTCCCGGATCTTGATAGCAAGCATCCAGAAACTGTGACAAAATCGTTGGATGAACGAGGTAGAATATTTCCGGCGGATACGTGGCGAACAGTGAATTGATTAGGGAACTCGCAATCGCCCGAGCAGGTAAGCCATACGGTTCTTGTGGAACAAAAGCGATAGGTCGAGAATCCCAGGTGTGGTAATAATTCAAGTAATGCGAGAAGTCGGCATCAGGATAGAGTGACCCCTTGACAAAACTCCGTACTCGATCAATGTACGCAGCACCAGCAGAGTCTCCAATATATCGAGCATGGCCGCTGGGATCGACGAGGAGTTTGGCGATTTGCTCCGCGAAGCCCTCGAGAGGATCCCGGTCGTCTTCTGCTTCATTTTGTGCTTGAAGTTGAGGTGATGGGGAAGGAGGAAAAAGACTCAGAGGTTGGGAATTGATGTGTTCTTGAAGTGATCGAACTTCACTTTCCAGTGCCGCATTCTTCTGCTCAATTTCGAGCACATAACTAGCGTGTTAGCCAAGAACCTCCTCTCATTTGCAAACCTCGCGGAAATATATATCCGTCTCTCGTCTGGAGGATAGACACAATTCGCGTCGGCGTCCAAGCAGCCCTTACATGGGCGGTCTACAACATGAGAAATGAATCTGAGAAAGACTACCTCCACTGCATTTGATTCTTCGTGACTTGCAGCGATTGCACCTATTTTGTCGTCAGAGACAGTTTGAGAATGGAAGGCTCACGCAGCTGCTACTCGTTTCCTTTCCTCTTTAGGAACCTTTTGCCGACTACTTGAGTGCGCTCTGGATCTCTGAGGAAAAGAGTTCAGTGTTGTGGTCGTGGGAGAAGACATTGACAGGTCAGGTCATATCACTTGTCACTCCCAAGAATTTTTACCCCACACTTTTACCCACAAAGATTATGGACCCGAACCCTAACCCGAAACCGATTGAGGATTTAAAATTATTTTTGCAATTCCTCGCTATTTTATATAATATTCAATAATGCGGGTCTACGAACTCCACTCGATGAATGCAGCGCCTATAACACTTCCCGGCCAACTAAACCAATGCTTGCTTCTAACCTCGCCTGTCACTTCATCATTCGCTTCAGCGAATCCTCCATCCCATTGCATCTTTTTCAATGTCCGTTCCTTTGCATCCTCTAATTGCTCCTTGTCTCCGCAAATACGCGCAAATATCATCTCCTGCGCATCTCCCAACGGCCATGGATGAGTAGTATGAATACTGCCCAAGCCATGGTACTCGCCTTCGGGGAAATACGCCCTTTCATTCTTGCTGCTGAATGCGAAGTTAAACAAATTCAACCATCGCGGATCATCACTTGAACAAAACGACCATTCCGGCGCGAATACCGAGGGGAGATCATTTGCGTCGTGGTATATTTCGAAAGAACCTTCCAAATCACACAAGTATGCAAAAATAGGTTTATTGTTGTACGTCGTAGTGAATGCTTCGATGGTGTCGACATGGATCTGGCCGATCCAATCGTGGATGGGAGTCGTCATTCCCAATGTGTGGGCGTGAGGTGCGAGTTTCCGAAGAGTATGCCAAACGAGGACGTTACTCGAGAAATGGTATTGCATCGAAACGGGATCGTCTCCGGGGGTCTCACAGGTTTGAAAGACCCATTTGTCTGCCGCTTTCCGTGTCAAAAGAACTTGCAATATTTCGTCAACGATACGACCCCATCGTCGAGCTTGAGATGGCTCCAGGGCAGCAGATTCGAGGAACTCGGCAAGTTCGAGGAGTGGATAACATTGTTGATCGAGTTGGAATACATGTCGATCTTTCAGTTTTCCGTTGGCGAGATATGAGCGACCCCAGAATCCCTCCGTTGTGCGTTCGGCATGATTGTATATCCACACGAGATGTCCGTACAGGATCCGGTCGATTTCGGTGACCCAAGGATCCGATGTCGACGGAGTAAATAGACGTCCAGCATTATCCTTCACGGTACGAAGGAACTTCATCTGCCAACTGCTTGTCAGTTTTGTCATTGGCGGGGAACATACTAATTGTCGCGATGCCATCCAAGAGGAAGTGCAATATGATCTGTCAGAACACAGATCGCATCATTGCCGATCGGGATGCAACAACATGACAGAATATAGTCGAGTGTTCTTCGAATGACGAAATCATCCAGGCAATGATTTCCATCTGGGCGATACACGAATCCCGAACGGGGTGAGAAAGAGGACTTTAGTCGCGAATCAAGTCGCTTGGGGAGTTTCGAATCTGTAGGAGTGGCGCGGAGACGGTATATCGCGGTGAGATCGCGCTTGGTCCAAGGTGAGATGTCCATATGTACGGAGCGCACTAATGAAATAGGTTCGGATGACTCCGTCGTCGGTCCATCGAGAGGGATCTGAATATCTTCAGAGTAGAGCGCGCAGTCTAGCCAAGCAGGAAGGTTGGGATTGTCGATACAGATCGAGCCATTGCTATACCGTGCGCGATTCAGGCATGGTGGGATCGGAACTGGGCCCGCTTCGGTGAGTTGACCGTAACTTGCTCGATGGACGCTTATCATACCCCCAAAATCCACATCAATGGACCGTTGCTCGGAACTGGTATTCACCAACGTCATTGAATTGACGATGACGGGATCTTTGCCACCCGTTACAATGAAGGCACTTTCCACTTCGATGCCATTGACAGAGTAGTTGATCCGTGGCCATTGACCATCGACATATCCGACATGGAGATTCTTCACCGATCCTCGAGGTTTCAGTCCAAATCCACTCCCTGGTCGGTCAAAGCAGTCGAGAAACTTTTTGCGGTACGTCCGAACGAAGGATGAATCCCAAAATTTGTCGCCGCCGGGGAATTGTTCGAATGGGTTTGCAACGATAATTCCGTGTTGAGGATGGTATACCGACGCCGATATGAGGTCACCTAGACTACCGACGCTGCAGACGACTCCATCAGACCCGAAATCGAGAGTTTTCCTTGGCCGCGAATTGTCGAAGGGAAGAAGTGGCAAAGGCCCGTTCACCAATTTCAGCGTCTCTTGCTGAGATGCGTGTGTGTGGGTGACTGTCTGGACGGTCATGATTGAAGATGAGGGGTGAAGCCGATGGGGGAAAAGGGTCCGTTGTCCATGGGTTCAACTTAAATATAATCTAGAGTTTGCCTCCAGTCGACGATCTCGCAAATAAACGGAGTTGGCTTCCGATCTACACTACGTACTACACGGCTACCGTAGCCAAGCGGAAGATGGCTACTGCAGCCGAAGCGGGGAAAATTCGCTCCGCTAACGTCTCCGCTAAATCGCCTACCACTTCCAGCCAATGGACGTTTGCATATGACGTCGTTTTCCGTAGTCAAAATCCTCCGCAAGTGTGGAGTGATCGACGGGAGCTGCGCTTGCCAGATTATGCTTCAAGGATACAGCTTCCGTCGGCCATCGCAAGAATAAAAGGACCACCGTTTCTCCCCACATGGGGTCAAGCACACCTTGCTCAAGTCTTCCACTTCCAAGTTTTGCAGCAATGTCTATTACACCTGAAAAGACCGATGTATCCTACGACGAAAGTAGTCCGACGGCCGGTATGGCTGGTACTCAACTTGCCAATAGGCCGGAGGGGTATTACCCCGTTACCCCGGAAGAGAAGGCAATGAATCGACGCGTCAACCGCAAGGTGGACATCTTCATTCTTCCGTTCTTGAGTCTCATGTATCTCTTCAGCGGACTTGACAGAGGTATGTTTCCTCGGCATCACGCAGTCTGATTTTGTAGGGAACGTCGGAAACGCGGAAACAGATGGATTCACGACTGATGTCGGAATTCCTGCTGAATCTCTCAATAATGCGGTCAGTTTATTTTATATCACGTTCGTCATCTTCCAGCCTATCAGTGCAGGGATAGGTAAACGTGTTGGTCCGAAATACTGGTGAGATTTCCTTTTTAGTCAAACACTGACATGTAGGATGCCCGCTATCATGTTGTGTTGGGGAGTCTTCACCATCGCTCATGCGTGGATCAAGTCCAACGGCATGCTCATCGCGTTCAGGTTATTGATCGGTATGTTTGAAGCTGGATTCTACCCAACGGCATGCTTCTACCTCAGCACCTTCTACACGCGCTACGATCTGGCAATCCGAATTGGCTTGTTCTATGGGATGTACGCCATTGCAGGCGCTTTCTCGGGCGCGATTGCATATGGTATCTTTCAGATCAACGGAACTCTATATGGCTGGCAATACTTGTTCATCATTGGTAAACAGAAATTTTGCGACATATTTCTAATTGTTTTAGAGGGCTCACTCACTGGGTTTATGGCAATCTTATGTCTCTTGATCCTCCCCTCAGGGCCAAGCACCGCGAAATTCTTGTCGAAGCAAGAAAGATTGTATGCAGCGAGACGAATGCAAATCGATTCCGCGCTCTCCGAAGAATCCAAGATTACGAAGAAAGATATCATCGAGACATTGAAAGATTGGAAGCTCTGGTATGTCTTGGTCTTCAACATCCTTGCCAGTGTTCCACCTCAAGCTTTCGGTGTGTTCCTTCCTTTGGTCGTCAAGGTATCTCCACCATTAAAATGCAACTAATTATAAGGGATTGGGTTACAGTGGTGTTCAAAGCAATTTGATGTCTGTTCCTCCATATCTCTTCGGCGCCTTGGGCCTTTACATGTTTGCGTTCTCATCTGATCGATTGTATTCGCCCACCGTTTTGAGACGAGCTAACTTGATAGCAAGGAACGTGGCTACCATACTTTGGGATGTCTTGGAATCACTCTTATTGGATTTATCCTCGTCTGCGTTATCACTGCCCCCACTCCTCGATACGTCTGCCTTTGCATCCTGCTCTTCGGTTCGTATGCGTCGGCACCCCTCACTATCGTCTGGCTCTCCGGTAACACTCCTGCACCGGGTAAACGAGCTCTGGTCTTGGGCTTCAACGGATGGGGTAACTTGGCTGGAGTTATTGGAAGTCAATTGTTCCGCCCAAGTTATGCTCCGCGCTACTTGCCTGCATTCTATGCCTCGCTGGGGATTATTATCGTAGCTTGGATCGGATATGCAAGTTATCGATTGACCCTCAAAGTCGTGAATCGTAGGAGAGCGAAGATTCTGGCTGGCTGGACTGAAGAGCAAATTGAGATGGAGAAGACCGATGATGTGCGATATGCGGACAAGAAGTACACCTTTGTATATGGGCTGTAAGAAAGGTTGGGAAAGCGTGAGGTGTTATCAACTATTCACTCTTAGTATCTTGGTTTCCTGTAGACTTAGGGACATGGAGCGGTTAGCGAAATAAGATACCTAGTTATTCGAAAATGATTTGTATAAGCAATTGATTCATCAGTCATAAAAGTTTATCGCTAACCGAAGTTGCGCTGGAGCAAGCAGTTCAAATACAAAATACCTTTGATTACAACCTATTCTAACGCACCTTTGCCCAGACGATAAGGACAATGATGATGACCAATATAGCAATGATCCCCCCGGTAATCAGTTTATTTGTTTGCATCCTAGAAATTACCTCGGTATCAAGACGAGAATTAAAAGTACCGTCTAGCCATCCCCTTCAAAGTCCGTAGACTCTTATCCACATACCCATCTGCTTCCATAAGCGTATCTCTCGTATTCAGAATCTGTTCTCTCTGGACATGCAAGTCGCCTAGAATCCCGGCGCCAATGTTTTCCGTCTCATTTGCTATCCGTTGAGAATCTTGTAGACGTTGTGATGAGCGTTCCAGTCTTTCTGATCCAGAGAGAAGTCGCGTACGTTGACTGTCCTGAGATTCAAGGTCTATTCCTTCGTCAGTGTAGCGAGACCCGAATAATGCTTCCCGAGCAGTAGGTTTCGAAGCTCGTTTCTGAACCGGTTAGCCACGTTTTGCTTGGCGGACATACCACCGATGCCTTTGATTTCTGGAGAGTAGCCTTGTGCCCACGGAGTCTCGCATTTACTTTAGGACGTTGAGCTGTTGGTATATTCATGACTTCCATCTCCATTTGGCCTATCTACATTCAGGGTCAGCGTTGCGCGACATCGGTGGGGTACGATCTCCTCAGCCTCCTCGGCGGCTCGTTCGGCTGCACGAACAGCAGCTTTCCGGGACTCGCCATCCTGGTCCTGTAGATCTTGCAGTTTGGATGATATGTCGGCGATGATGAGTTTGAAATCATTCTCATATCCAGCGAAGAGCTCGGTGCCGATGTCGGTGTCCATATGGTGATCTATGTTTGTGGCGTGGCAACAAGAAATTAGCGGCGTGCAGATTATATGGGGTTCGATCGTTCTAAAAATACCACATCTATCAATAAAATTGCCGGCTCAGCTCATGGATCTCATTAAAGGATGCAATATCAGAATATATGTCAAGACAACTCAGATAACAAGGAGAGGTCCTTCTCCGAGAGAGTACTTGGAAGTCACTTTAAGCCGAGATATTGTGAAAGATCCGATTGTGTGTACGAGATATGGCACATACCAATCTTTTTCCCTATACCACTACCCAGATATAGCTGCCACTAATGACCAGCCCGTCTAGCCTCTGCAATGCTCGTCTGGAGTTCCTCAACCTTCTTCTTTGCCCTTAAAAGAGTTCCCAACTACAAAATCAGAAATGAAATGTGAAAGATTGATACGCGTTTCTTTGCAAGTTTGCGTGCTCTCTTATCCTTGTTGTTCCTCAACAATTCAATAATTCGCTTCTCATATGGAGCAGTTCTACACAGTCAGGGTCGTCGCTTATAAGAGACCATACCCGCACACTTCTTTGATGAGGGATCGGACGGCTTGTGTCTTTGTAGAAAGAACTCCCCTTCTGCGTGATGGACGGGGAGGAAGTTCTCGACGTTGGACAACACGTCCTTTGTTCATGCCAACGGCAATGCCTAGATATCAGCACATTGTTCCACAGCGAGTATTTTTTGGGAGAAAACGGCCGGTCGATTTCATCAATGCATCCATCTCGTTCGAACGCTCCCTCGCAGAAGAAAACATTCCGAGCGAAGCCAGAGCAGTGATTGATACGACTTTCGTGTTCAGAAGGAGAGAAACTACCTGTTTTCTCGGTTTTCGAGGCCATTGCAAGTTTGGCACTCTGATCTGGTGATGCCGGAACTTTGAAGAGAACTTTTTGCACTAGTCCAAATCGCAACCACGCAAAAGTGTAGCCACCAATCAGAGGCTCCACTTTAGTCCGAATAGGGGTAACAAAGCGCTTCCGATTCTCCCCTTGAATATGGCTGCGGATAACATTGCAAGTCACTACGTACAAATCCTCCAAGTCCATCGTCCCTATACATTCATTCGCTCAAAGATTCGTAGATTGTTCGCAATAAACCTCAACAGTATTCTCATCCAAATCCAAAAACTTGCCTACAAAACGCTGTCCATCAACCAATTCCGGAACCTCAACCTCCTTACCCCCTGTCGCGACAGCCTTTTTATAAAACTCCACCACCTCCTCGCTATCATCGACTTGAAGCTGAATAACGCGTTTCATGGGTCTTCCCGTATTCGCTTGAACAATAGAAAAGTTTGGACAGTGAGCCCATTTCCCGAATGTCTGCAAGTTGGCAAAGTTGTGTTGCGGCGCGTAACCAACCGTGCCCAGGACGCCCCTCCAAAACTCATTCGCTTTATTGAAATCGGTGACAACGACTGGTTCGAGTTCGTACATACTGTATAGCGTTCAATAGAATAGCGGGTTGTAACAGGGTACGGGTGAAGAAGGCTCAAGTCGTTCAGGAAGGTTTGCGGGTGAATATGCAGTTAGGACGAAAATGGGGACGCACGGAACTTGGAAAGTAAGACTAATAATTATTAGAGTGGGATGCCATCACATTTCGTACAGTTTATAAAACTCAGCCTTAAAGGAGTTCCATTTACAGTCACACTCAAGTGGTCAAAGCGTGAGTTCCCGACAGACCCGACTCCCAAAAGTTAAATGCACCTAACCCGCCAAAGCATATCATTTTGTGATTGTCCGAAGAGAAGTTGAAAATGATTTACTCAATGGTCGGAGAACATGTTACTCCGCCGCACACTTGGAGCAGCATCGAAGTGAGCTTCTCAACACCTGCATACGGACTTATCCGAAAACGCCGCATCGTCTTACTTCCAACCAGAACTCCCCGTTCACCCACCCAAATCTCCCGACCTGATTCCGCATTTCGGTCTTACCGATCCATTCTCCCCCATCGCAAATCAAAGGGACGAAAACGACCATGTTCAACTCTCAAATGACCCAGAGTTTTCGATGGACATTCCACGCCGAAACTTGACCCAATCTGAAGTGGTTGAGATCGTCAAAACTGCGATCACTGGTGTTCTGCAAGCCAAAGAGGCCCAGATGAAGAGAGTATTTGAGGAAATGGACACCGAACTTAAATCCAGGGAGAAGGATCTGATTGGAGAAGGATATGAAAAAGGCTTGAGATCAGTATACCTCATGTGTAAGTCCCTTCAAGGAGAAGCACTTGCTGATTCCGATCCAGTCAAAGAGCAACCTGGAATTCCCACAGTCATCATTGAATACCTCGCCAACCGGACAAAGGGATAAGAACGCCCCTCCGGAAGACGATAGCTGGGACATTTCGAAATTTGAAGGTGTTGGCAGCGTTCTCGCAAGTATGGACGGAAATCTGATTAAGGCTCTCGGGAAATATGACGGATTGGTCGTCCACGTCCTAACGACTGGCCAAGTGAAGACAAACGCTACGGACAAGGACGGTTTTTTTGGAAAATGCACGGTCACCGTACCGGACAACACTATGAATGGCTACGTTGTGGGGAACCTGCAGGGATGGGGAACAGCTGTCATCATTGGAGCCGATGATTGTCTTTACTTATACACTCCTCACCATGCACTTGATTGCGAGTGGGCACCTATGGATGGAAGTCGCGGTGCTATGTTGCAAGTCACCGACGGTCAAATCACCTTCTCAAAAATGCCCGATTTGGAAGTAGTTTGCCTCTCGGAATGGTAGGAAGAGTCCTTGTAGATGGAAAGGTTGATAAGGATTTTCTTGTTCAGCATTTATGCAGATGGTTCAATTGAGAAAATTGCGTTGAGAGAAATATGGTTTTGATTCTATTCCCTCAACATCCAATTGCATATTTAATCACACATGGCTTGTTATCACGTTTACAGCATTGTGGGCCCTCTCCCGTCCGCCCATGGTCCGGAGGAGACAAAGATAGAAAGGAGTCACGAACGAAAGACAAGGTTTGGGTACGGAATAGATACGAGAAAGTGTCGATAGTCTCTTAGAGCATTATATCGAGTCCCTAAATAAAATAGGATTTCAAAATACGAAATCTACGAGCACCAACACCAACACCAACACCAACACCAAATTTCTCCAACCTAATAAAGCTCAAATTATGAATTCCGATGAAAGATTTTAGAGGACATGCAACATGACGTCTAGTGCGTGAGGGTGATGAATTGAGGCGCGGTGAGGCATTGCGAGATGTCGATACTCTCCGAGATGGTAACTTGAATTACGACGACATTGCCAGTCTCGAGAGAATTCGAGACAGAACAACCATTGTTGGAATCGAATTCGGTATAGAATTGGCTGGATCCGAGGGAATAAGCGCAATATAGCTGGTCGACTCCCTGGGGAGGTGAAATGTTGGAATTACCGCCGTACTGGAATTGGAAATTTGAGCTTACGGAGACTTCTTGGAAGGCTGTGATGGACGTCTCTTGGAGTGCGAAAGATTCGGAGCTGAAGCCCAAGACTTCAAGGATGGTGCCGCCGGGAAGGGAAGTGATGCTGGGAGCAACGAGAGTGACTACTTGCTCAATTGAAAGAGGAGTTTCAAAGGCGCTGGTGAAGGCGTCTTGACCGAGAACACTGTTGGAGAAACTTGATTGACGAGCTTCAATCGACATGATAGACGCAGCCGATGAAAGGATCTCACTGCTGCTGATAAGCGGCGCTGCTCCGAGATACGCGCTGACGGCAATTCTGCAGTTAGACGGCAACTGAGTGGGTGTAGATACTGTTCTTGTACAACAACTTGCTCAACAAAGTCCACGGGAGTGTTGAACTGGAAAAAGAACTGAGGCTGGGTGAGGGGTTGTTGGCCAAGACTCTCGATGACCTGGACAAGCGTGTCGACATGGATCTGTTCGACGATCGCAGCATTTTGGAATTGAATGACTTCCGATTCAGACAACCCAATAGAGATCATGTCTTCGACACTGAATTGGGAGAATGCTTGATCGTAGAACAAAGTTTGGGAGATCTAACGATTAACGCACTCTTGAAAGGGGTGTTAACCTCGAGCATCAATGCGAATTGAAGAATATCAACATCGTTAACCGACCCAAGTTTAAAATTATTGAACGATCCGAAATTTCCGACACCGTAGTTCTGCGAAGGACGTTGGGAGCTAAGTTTTCCACAATCGAAGTGTCGTTTGCTGATGGGCCCAGAGATGGCCAGACCTGCAAGGCCGAAAAGGGAGAACAATTTGACAAGGCGGGAATGCATTTTAGAAGCTGGCTCGCAGACTTGCTTGTATGGACAACTAACGTCGAAGAATTGATAGTAAAGAGCGAACTGAAATGTCTCCTGGACAGGATGCTACCTGTTTTTTTGTCAGCTCTCGATCACAACAAGGAGGTCATTACCGGAGCAAGCGAAAGAACGAATAAGTAAGATAAGAGGGAGAGGAGCGGATGAGGTGATGAGGAAAGAATTGCGGGAAGCAGAGGCCGCTTATATGTATCCTGGAAGGGGCCACATGTAGTACTCCCTGTCATCATCAAGTAAGTTTGAGTACACATGGATAATCCTCCCCAATTTGCACAGCTCTTATTCGTTGATGTCTCGTGCGCCAGGGGTAACGTTTCACCAATATGAGACGTTTCAATCAACGCTGTGGCCCATCAGTACACACATCCATTGGCCAACGAAGCATTAAGGAGTCGACGATGACAATTAGACCGCCCGTATGAAACCACTCTCACGACATATTGAGTTTTAGGATTGAAGCCCAAACTCTGAAAATTGCAGTCTTTTTGGTCCCGCGCGTTCGTGATTGGCCTGCCTTTAACTTTTTTGTAAAGGTAAGCGGTCTGATTCACCCGCTTAAATATTTACCTTTTTAATTTCTGAAAGCTTGGGCCTCAGGATGAAACGA
>Ga0182015_10005544_pt1 | contig 13083 bp, 13 predicted proteins | sample 712P3MmetaG_FD_120478 | JGI IMG/M metagenome (GOLD analysis project Ga0182015, IMG submission 120478) | Permafrost microbial communities from Stordalen Mire, Sweden - 712P3M metaG | ecosystem: Environmental > Terrestrial > Soil > Wetlands > Permafrost | place: Sweden: Stordalen | collected...
CGTCATTGGAGGATGGTGTCAGCTAGGCGTCGGATCGTAGTTGCTGCGGTCATCGCGCTCGTCGGCGCGGGCTTCGGCGCTGCTGTCGCCGCGAGTTCCTCAAGCGCGGGCGTTGATACGGCCGGGTCGTCCGCCGCGGTCGCCGGCGAGCAGTGGACCGGCACGATTGGCACGAGCACTACTCGCCAGTACAACGACTCTGATGGCGACGGCGGCGTGTGCATGGACAGCTGGCAAGGCACGCTGTCTCTGTCCGTCGCGTCCAACAATGTGATTAGCGGGACGGGCACGCTGACGAGCACATCATTCAGCTGCACTTTCTACTCCAACGCTACAGAGATCACGGGCGCCACCTTCTCGGTGTCGGGCACGCAAAGTAAGAGCAACCTCACGCTCGTCTTCGGCTCGGAGGTCTCCAGCCCCGCCGGCACCGGAGCCGGTTCCGGCTCCGATGCCGGCTTGTCCGACCTTTTCACCACCGATGTGTGCAACCCCGATGCGACCACCGGGCCGCAGATACAAGTGCCCATCACGGACGCGACTCATGCGTCGGGAACCTCGATGCTGCAGTATGTGCTCGGCGCCTGCGCGGGCGGCTCGGCCGGCGACACGCTGACCGCGAACACGACGATCGCGCTGACAAGCAGCGGCTGCGACCCGGACAGCTACGATAACGCCGAGCGCAAATATGCCACGGCCGAGCAGCTCGTGGCCCAGGGCGAGAAGGATCTCGATGCGGCCAAGGACGGCGACCAAGACCTCCTCGACGACACCGCGAACGAGACGGTCAAGGCCGGCGGGATCGGCGTTCTCATCGCTGCGCTCGAGCACGGCCTGGAGCTCACTCCTACCGAGGCACTGGCCGCCGAGATCGCTCACATCCTCAACGACGTGGCCACGATCTCCGAGAACATCTCGCTCAACAGCCAGGACTGGACGAGGTTGACCGACGACGCGAGGAGCGAGTTCGAGCACGCGGCGATACTGGTGGCCAGCGCGAACAACGACATGGCCAGCGCGCTGTGCCCGGATGAGCAGGAAGCGCAATTCGCCAAGCTCCTCGCCGAGCAGAAGCTCGACGATGACGCCCGCACGGTCATCGAGTCCTGGGACAACAACGGAAACCTGTACCTGAGCAAGATCAGCAATGAGTGGGTAGAAGCAGACCGTGCCTTCGCGCAAGCCAAGGCGGCGCTCTCCGCGGCCGCCGCGCCCACGCACGCGCGTGATCTTGCGACCACGGCATCAAACAGCGCGTTCGCCGCGCACATTCGCGCGGCCATCAGCGCTCTCACAGGAGCCCGTGGCTACACCAGCGCCATGCACGCGAACCTCCTCCGGCTGAAGTCCGCGACAGCAACCGCACTCAACGCTCTCGCCAAGCTACCAGCGGCGTGAGCGCGCGCCCTGTCCGCCTTCCCACCAGCCGCCGACTCCGACAGTGCCGCTCGCACGTGAAAGGAACGCTCTCGCCGACTGGGGAGTGTCCACTGTGTCGCGCCGCCGTAGCGCGTCAACTCGCCGACCCGCAGCCCGGCGAACATCAGCGTCGCGATCGTGGCTCGACGTTCGACATGCCGACCGCGCGATGGGCGCTGCGGTCCAGTTCGCCCGCAGCGTCGAGCAGTGCCGCGACCTGCTCCGCGCTGTCGAGGTAGGTCCGCTGCGGTGCCGTTCGCGAACTCTGCGCCCCCGGCCCTTCGGCGGGTTTCGCGAGATCAGCTCCCTCGACCGCGCCTTCCAGCACGGCCGCGAGCAGCACGACGGTCATGTTGATCGGCCGAGCCGACAGCGGCTTCGGTGCCCCAAGCTTCGCGGCGACATACCGCTCGACCGCATCGAACGTGACCGTCGCGGCCCCACTTGATTGACGCCCGGAGTCACGCCGCCGTGGGACGGAAAGCGATCGTCGGGTTTGAACTTCTCCCCATGGGTCGGGGGCCGAATCACCCCGGCTGGCCGCCCCGGCGGAGGTACGTTGGACGTGTCGGCATGTTGGAACTGAACGGTGGCTCGCCGAGACGCTGGACGCAATCGGGGCTGCTGCGTCGGCACCACCTTGGAAAGCTGCAGAAATTGGAAGGTTGTGCCTCTGATGAGCGGCGACCAGACGGTCAAGCGGGATGCCGACGATGGAATGGGCGTCCCCGTAGTCCGTGTATCAATCTCTAGCGTGAAACGCGGAGCTGAATCGATCGCCTCCGACTTTCTCTACGACGCGATCGTGGCGCTCGACCGAGACGAACCGGTCGCTATCGAGGTGCCCTATGAGAACATCGGCGACGGATTCGAGCGCTCGGTCATCGTCGAACTGCGGTTCCACGACGTCCGGCCATGACAGCACAGCACTCATCGCGCCACGTGACACCCGTCTTGACTCAGCGACGCCTAGGCTGTAGCGCTTCATCGCGTCCTGACTAAGCGGCACGCGATCCGCCCTCGCGCGCTCGGACGGACTAATGCGAGTAGCCGTTCCGCGACGAGGCGGTAGAAACCGACCCGGCTGGCCGGGGGCAGTTCGCCAAACTGACCAACTACCGATCGGTTGGGTCGTGGTTTCGGGCGGTTGTGGTGTGCAGGATCGTGTTCGTGGGTTGCGGGTCTGGAGGGATGCTAGTGAGCGGTCGGGCGCCGTTGCTGGTGGTGAGTTGGGGCGTCGTGTCGTTGGTCGCGGGGAAGCGTCCGGCGCGCATCACCGAGGAGGCGGCGGCGACCAGGCATGCCACGACCGCGAAGATGAAGGCCTCGTGTAGGCCACTTCGAAACGGTGCGGAGATGAGGTGCGGGAAGAAGGACCGGCCGGTGAGCACAGCTTGGTTGTGTGCGGAGAGCGACGCGAGCACGTGGCTCCCGAGCAGGTGTTGGATCGGGTTGTAGCCGAGAAACGCGGCGAACAGGATCGACACGGCCGGCAGCGCGGCGACGCGCTGCGCGGCGGCAGCCGACACGCCGTGTGCGCTGAGCCCGGCGAACATCGTGTGCGGGAGGGTCGTGGAGAGACCGAGGATCATCAAGGTGAAGAAGATCCCGATCGAGAGCACCTGGGCCGAGTTCTGGAAGGTCTGGTTCATCCCGGCACCGGCTCCGCGGTGCTGGGCCGGGAGGCTGTTCATGACAGAAGCGCGGTTGGGAGAGGCGAACAGCCCCATCGAGATGCCCATCAGCGCGAGCACGAGCGCGAAGTCCACGAACCGGAAGTTCGTTGGTAGGAGGGCGAGCAGGACGAAACTCAGCGCGGTGCCGAGTGTGCCGCCCGTCGCAAACCAGCGGGAGCCGAAGCGGTCGGAGAGATAGCCGGAGACCGGCCCGGCGGCCAGCAGGCCGATGGTTAGCGGAAGCATGTAGAGGCCTGCCCGTAGCGGGGTGTCGCTGAAGCTGACGCCGTGCTGGGGAAGCCAGATTCCCTGCAGCCAGATGACCAGCATGAACAGCAGACCTCCGCGTGCCACCGATACGAGGAACGTCGCCACCGTGCCCAGGGTGAACGCACGGATGCGAAACAGCTGCAGGCGGAACATCGGCTCGGCGACGCGGCGTTCGATCGCGGCGAACGCCGCCAGGCAGGCGACCCCGGCGGCGAGTAGGGCGAGCACCTTCGGGCTGCCCCAGCCGGTTGCCGCTCCACCGTAGGGGCGGATCCCGAACGTGATCGACACCATGATCAGGATCAGGCCGATCGCGAACGTTGCATTGCCCCACCAGTCCACGCGCGCGCGCCGTGGCTGACTGCGTTCCTCGAGCTTCAGATACGCCCACACGGTGCCGAACAGCCCGACCGGCACCGAGATCAGGAACACGAGGCGCCAATCGATCGGCGCGAGAAGGCCGCCAACGACGAGCCCCACGAATACTCCGCTGACGCCGACGATGTTGTTGATACCGAGCGCCATCCCGCGCTGGTTCGCCGGAAACGCGTCGGTGATTATCGCCGCCGAGTTGGCCAGCAGGAACGCCGAGCCAATGCCCTGCACGACACGGAAGGCGATCAGGTAAATGGCCCCGGCACGCCCAGTCAGCCAGTCGATCGAAAGCAGCAGCGAGGCGACCGTGTAGATGACGAAGCCGAGGTTGAACATGCGCACACGACCGAACATGTCGCCCAGCCTGCCGAGACTGACCACGAGGACGCTGGTGACGACCAGGAAGCCGAGGATCATCCACAGCAGGTAGAAGCTGTTGGCCGGCGCGAGCGGATCGAGGTGGATCCCGCGAAAGATCGACGGCATCGCGATGATCGTGATAGATCCGTCCAGCGTGGCCAGCAGCACGGCAAGCGTCGCGTTCGACAGCGCGATCCACTTGTAGCGGTCAGACGCGGACGAGCTTCCCCCGAGTGCCGCCACGCTGGTGCTCCCAACCGCCACGCAGCCAATTATACAGGCCAACTGAGTAGTTTCCCTGTCTTTCTCGAGCTATAGTCGTGTCAATGACCGAGACGCTCGACACCGCCATGCTCGCCAGCGAGCTACGCGTCGTGCTCGGCCAGTTGGCGCGGCGCCTGCGGGCCAAGCACCACTTCTCACTCGCCCAGGGGTCAGTCCTCGGTCGTCTGGACCGCACAGGCACCGCCAGCATCGGCGACCTCGCACACGCCGAGCATGTGCGACCGCAGTCGATGACGCAAACGATCAACGACCTCGAAGCCGACGACCTGATCGCACGCCGCCCAGACCCCACAGACGGACGCCGGACGCTCATCGAGCTGACCGATCGCGGGCGTACGACGCTCCAGGAGGACCGCCGCCAACGCGATACCTGGCTCGCGAACGCCATCACCAGCGATCTCTCCGACCTCGAGCAACAACAACTCGCCCACGTCCTGACACTGCTACGCCGACTCGCCGACACAACGACCTGACCCAGCGCGGCGCACGTCGCGTTGCGGCGGTAGGGTGCGGGCGGCTTGTGTTGATCGGACGCAAATGCGGGAGGGGCGCGGTGGCGAATGATGTGGAGACGAACAGCGTTGAACGGCGCCGCTGGAACGACGAGCGCTGGGTCTCGGTCTGGCCCAAGCGCGAGCAATTGACCGGTGCCGTGACCGCCGTCTTTCTCGATCACCTCGGCTTGGGCGAGGGTGAGAACGTCCTCGACGTCGGCAGTGGCGCCGGAGGTGCAACGATCGCCGCCGCTCGACTCGTTGGTGGTAGCGGTTCTGTCGCCGGCGCGGACATCTCCGCTTCGCTCGTGGATTTTGCGCGGCAGCGCGCCCTCGAGCAGCGCGTCGCAAACGTCTCCTTCAGCGTTGTCGATATGCAGAGCGAATCGGTTCACGGGGCGCCCTTTGACGTCGCAATGAGCCAGTTTGGCGTGATGTTCTTCGACGAGCCGGCTACGGCCTTTGCCAACATCCGCCGCCATTTGGTCCCCGGCGGCCGGCTCGGATTCGCGTGTTGGCAGCCCCCGGCGACCAACCCGTGGTTCGTCGGCCCCGTGGTCGCGCCCTACGCACCGGCCCCGCCCCCACCCCCGCCAGGCAAGAGCCCGACCGGCCCCTTCAGCCTTGCTGATCCCGAACGAGTCTTCGACATCCTCGCTTCAAGTGGCTGGAAAGGAGTCGAGCACGACGCGCTCGAACTGGTCGTGCACGTCGATCGAGAAGCGATCGACGACGACGGGCAACTGACGTTCCTCGGCGTGCCCGAATCCTCGATCGAACAGGCCCACGCAGCGGTTGACGAGCACCTCGAAACGCTCACCGGCGGCGACGGGCGTATCAGGGCTTCACTCGCCTTCCAGATCTTCACCGCCACCGCGTGATAGCCGGAACGTGCGGCTCGCTGCCGCTTCACGAATAGCAACTACTACCTGCGGCTGCGCATCGGCTACAGCAGCTCCTATCGGACCGGGCGCCCAGATCCTCAAGACGAGGCGTCGCGAGCCGTAGCTCGGCGCTAACCGCGGTGAGCCGGATGTGCAGCTACCCGCGATGGTCGCGCGAGTGGATCAGTCTGGTGCTGCAAGGGCGGCGGCGATGGCGCAGCCCGGACGGTGGCCTTGGGCGAAGGGGGCTTCCGAGCCGCTGCACTCGGGGCAGGCGCCGTATGACTTGAATGGCGTCAGGCCGGCCCATTGGTGTTTCTCCAGCAGGCGGCGCAGCTCGGCGTTCTGGGCCTGGAGGTGCTGTTCCAGCGCCGTACTGGCCTGAGCGGTGTTGCTGGATGGCAGCGCGTCGGGCATGGACTCGCCCTTCTTAGAGGGTGTCGAACTTCTTGACGGTGGTGCCGTTGGCGGACAGCCAGGTCATCGTCATCGGTGAAGTGAGGCGGTTGCCGCTGCGAGGGACGGTGACGACCATCAGGTTGCCGACGATTTTCGTCTTAACGGTGACGGCCGGTGTTCGTTCGCGGTCGAAGCCGCCGATCCGGCCGGCCGGGTAGTGAAGCGTTACGGTCGCCACCTTGTCGGGCACGAGCATCGTGATCGTCGAGCTCGAGGGTGGGCCGGTATAACTGAGGGCTCCAGCGTTTTCGATGTTTGCGGCGGTGCCCGCTGCGGCGGTGGGGAACTGGCCGGGAACCCCGTAGTCCTCGACGGTGTTGGCGATCTCCTCGCTGATGCTGGTCGGCTTCGCGCCCCGCCCCCGGTCCAAACAGCGGGTCACGATCTCGGGGAACGCCCAGTAGGTGACGGCGCCAACGACCTGGACACGGCGCACATAGTTCACAAAGAGCGTTACGGCCTGGCCGAGCTGAGGGGCGAGAAGGCTTCGCTCGACGGCTGCCGGGAGGGCGTCTGCCGCGGTGGCCGGGCGGCGCAGCACGCCGAGGATCGACAGCAGTGACTGGCTCGGCGGGCCTGGCACGGTCCTGCCGGCGGTCGCTGTGATCTGGCAAGAAGCCGACGTGAGGGATACCGGCGCGGTCGTCGTCGGCGGTCGGTGTGAGCTGGGTGCCTGTGCAGGATGCGGGCTTCCCGATCCGCCCGCAAGCGCCAGACCGAGCGCTGCAAATCCGGCTGCTGCGATGCTCGCGATCCCGGCGATGCGACGCTGACGGCGTTGGCGTACTCGTGCTTCCTCGATCACGCCCGCGTCGACGTCTTCACGCAGAGGCTCGACGGTGATGGTCATCGGATGTGAGTCCTCGGCCCCATCTCATGCGCTACTATGACTGGCACAATGTTGGATGTCAAGATCGATCGCAACAACCCCACCCTCCTGCACGACCAAGTCGCCGCACAGATCCGCCGCGCGATCGCCGACGGCGAAGCCAAGCCAGGTGAACGGCTCCCCCCGGCACGTCACCTCGCAGCCGTCATGCACGTCAACACCAACACCGTCCTGCGTGCCCTGCGGCTACTGCGCGACGAAGGACTACTCGAACTGCGCCAAGGACACGGAATCCGCGTGACCGGCACCCCCGAGCGCGGCGCCCTATTCGCCAAAGCGCTCGACCTCGTCCAACTCGCCCGCGACAGCGGCTACACCCGCGCCGAACTACACGCCATCATCGAACAGCTGCCGTAGGCCAGCGCGCTGAAGAAGCTCGCAAGTGGGCGTCTGTCTGCGCACTGGTGCCGATAGAAAGCGCGGCAAACTGCGGTCGCAACCCGGGCGGAGCTCGCGTATCGTCAGCGGATGCGGACCCCGTCGCCCTTTGTGGCGTTCATGCGCGACAAGTTCACGTTACACATGAACATCTACAGGCTCATCCTCGGTGCCGTGGTTCTCGCGGTTGTCGTCCCCTTCTGGGCCAGCGGTCACCAGCCGATGTGGCCCGCTGCGCTCCTCGCGCTCTTCGCCGTGACTGCCGCCGGCGTCCTGCTGGCACGGCGAGCCCCGTCTGCGCGAGTGGCTGCACCGCTGATGTGAGCGCTCCAGGACCCGCAGGGGCTCGCGCGTAATCCCAGCGCTGCCGCAAGACGCTCGACGGTGTGGGCCGAGTGGTATCGGCCGAGGAGAGCGTCGAGCGACAGCGAGACCGTCGAGGGGCCCGGTGGCGCCGGCCGCGCCACCAGGGGCCCGCTGATTCCACACTGACCAGATTTGCGAAGCTGCTGCTCGTGACTCTGCTCGAGCGCTGCCGCCAGACACTCGAAGGGAGCTGGACCGTCGGCGAGCGCGACGGTGTGCCGTTCGCCTACACGCGCCCCAGCCCCGGGCGCTACCGCTGGCAGTGGTATTGGGACTCCTGTTTCGCGGCGATCGCGTGGCGCCACATCGACCCGGCGCGCTCGCGCGCCGAGCTTGAGACACTCCTGGCCGCGGCACGGCCCGACGGCTTCATCGGGCACACGATCTTCTGGGAGCACCCCGTCAGCGGCTCGCGCGAGCTCTACTACAACGTGATCCATCGTGGCGACGCGATGACCGCGACGATCCAGCCCCCGGCGCTCGCGTTCGCCTGGAAGGTTGCGGTCGGCGATCCCGCGCTCGAGTCGCGGATCGTCGCCCACCACGCCGCGATCAGCGCCGAGCGCGACCTGGAGGGCGACGGGCTGTTGTGGATCCTGCAGCCAGATGAGTCCGGTCTGGATGCGTCGCCGCAGTTCGACCCGATCTGGCGCCATCGAGCGCAGGGGCTGCCCGGCTTCGTCGAACTGGTGCACCGAAATCGACAACGCGGGTTTCGGATCGAGGCTGTGCGCGCCGACGGTGGCCCGGTCGTTTGTGAAGTGATGACAAACGTGATCCACGGGCTCTCGCGACTGGCGCTCGGGCTTCCATCGATCACGCCGGCGCTGATCGCCAGGCTCTACGACGAGCCGAGCGGGCTGTTCCTACCCGCGGTGGCGCCGGCGATCGAGGAACGGATCCCGCTTACCTGGACCGCGCTCGCGCCACTCGCGCTGCCGGATCTCCCCGACGAGATCGGCCACCGACTGGTCGAGTACCTACTGGACGAGCACCGCTTCTGGACCGCCGTCGCTCCTCCGGCGGTCTCACTCGATGAGCCGGCGTTCTCGCTGCGGGAGCACTTTGAGGGCCTGCGACGCTATTGGCGCGGACCAACGTGGGTCAACAGCGCGTGGCTCGTCTGGCGCGGCATGGTCCGTCTCGGCTATGAGCAACACGCGGCCACGCTCGCTCGGGCGATCACCGAAACGGTGGCGCGGGAAGGGTTGCGCGAGTTCTACGACCCCCACGACGGACGCGGCATGGGCGCCGAGGACTTCGCCTGGTCCGCGCTCGCGCTCGAGCTGCTCGACCCGACCAACGCGAGCGTCGGCGTGCCCGCCCGCGATGGCTGACCGCTGGAGTGCTCGGCTCGGCTAGCGCCCGAGATACTCGGCCCGCAGCCAGGCGACCGTTGACGCCAGGCCGCTCACATAGTCGACCCGTGGTTCCCAGCCGAGCATCTCGCGGGCTTTGCGGGTGCTGAAATCCTGGTCCGCGCCCAGCACGTCCACGGCCTGCCGCGACAGCAACGGCTTTGTGCGCAGGCGCGTGGTCGCGCGCAGAAACCGGTAGCCGTGCTCGAGTGAGAAGCCAAGGGCGTTGGCCAGCCAAAATGGCAGGCTCCAGCGCGCCTGCCGACAGCCGAGGCCTTCGGCGAGGCCGTCAGTGAACTGCTTCCAGGTGATGGCGAGGCCGTCGCTGACGTTGAACGCGTTTCCGGGTGCCGCGGCGGAGTGCAGCGCGGCCATGGCGGCATCGACCAGGTTGTCGACGTAGCAGAGGCCTGCGATCGCCCGGCCCCGATCGATCAGAAGCATGTTCCCCCCGCACAGCGCCCGCGCGATCTCTCCGACGACGTCCTGCGAACCGGGTCCGTAAACCGTGGCGGGGCGCAGTATCACGGCGTCAAGCGCGTGCGCCTCCGCCGCGCGGCGAACCTCGGCCTCGGCCGCGAGCTTCGTCTGCGCGTACCAGTTGCGAAACCGCGTCGCGACGTAGGTCTCATCGACCGCGCCACCCGGCGGATAGCCGTAGACGTCTGTCGTGCTCAGATGGATCACGCGCTCCACGGATGCCTCCACGCAGGCGGCCAACAGATTCGCCGTGCCCTCGACGTTGACGCGCTTGATCTCCTTCACGATGGCCCAGTCCGATACCAGCGCGCCGCAGTGAAACGCGTAGCGGCAGCCCTGCGCCGCATCAGCAAGCGAGCGCGCGGCCGTCAGATCGCCGAGCGCGAACTCGACGCCGAGCGCGTCCAGCCGTGACGTTTCGCTGCTCGGGCGCACGAGGCAGCGCACCCGGTAGCCCTCCGCCACCAGGCGCCGCGCCAGACGCCCGCCGATGAACCCGCTGGCGCCGGTGATCAGGCAGACGCCGACACGGGACCCGTCGACTCCCACGGCACCGGGCGGTCCGTGATCGATCACCGAAATGCCGGAGGTCGGCGGCCGATCGTCGCCTTGGCGATATCGCGCACGACGGCCCAGTTCTTGCTCGCGGCGCCGTGACAATCGGCGAGCACGGCGTCGAGTGCGCTCAGGAAGCTGCGCGCCTGCGGTTCCGAAAGGGTCAACGGCGGCAGCAGCTTGATCACGTCGTTCTTGCCGGCCGCCATCGTGATCACGCCGTGGTCGCGGTGCAGCGGGATCACGATCAGCTGAGGGAAGAGCCCCTCGCTCGCGATGTGAATCAAACGCCAGTTCATCCGCGCGACCCGGGACTTCGGCGCGCACAGCTCGATCCCGATCATCAGCCCCCTCCCGCGCACCTCGCTGATCATCTCGTAGCGCGCACTCAGGTCGGCAAGCCCCGCGAACAGCAGATCGCCGATGTGCTCCGCATGCTCGAGAAGACCGTCGCGCTCGATGATTCGCATGGTCGCCAGCCCAGCGGCCATCGAAAGGCGGTTGCGACCGTAGGTCGACTGGTGGACGTAGCAGCGGTCGAGCGTCCCCACCGCCTGTTCGTACACCTTCCGCCGCGTCACCATGGCGGCGACCGGCATGTAGCCCCCGCTGAGCGCCTTACCGACGAGAACCACATCCGGCTCGAGCCCCCAGTGCTCCAGAGCGAACCATTTGCCGGTGCGCCCGAGCCCGGTCTGGATCTCGTCGATGACGAACAGCGTGCCGTGGCGGCGGCAAAGCTCCTGCGCGCCCTGGAGGTAGCCAGCCGGCGGGGGCGTCACCATCCGCCCCTGGATCGGCTCGACGATGAACGCCGCGACGTCGTTGGCGCTCAGTGTCGCCTCCAGCCGCTCGAGGTCGCCGAACGGGACGCGCTCGCAGCCCGGAAGCAGCGGACCGAATCCCTCCTTGAAGAACTCGTCGCCGACCAACGAGAGTGGGCCGAGGGTCACGCCATGAAAGCTGCTGTCGCACGAGATCAGCCGAGGTCGGCGCGTCGCCGCGCGCGCGAACTTCATCGCCGAGTCAACCGCCTCGGCGCCCGTGCTCGTGAAGAACACGGCATCGAGCCCGCCGGGCAAACGCTCGGTGAGCGCCTCGGCGAGCATGCCGGCCAACGCCGAATAGTGGAGCTGCACACCATCCACGAGGTCCGCGGCCAGCGTGGCCTGCAGGACATCGCGAACGTCAGGATGGTTGTGCCCCAGGCTGGCGAAGCCCTCGCCGGTATGGAAGTCCAGGTATGCGCGCCCCGCTGTGTCGTAGAGGTAGGAGCCCCGTGCCGACTCGTACTCCCTGTCGAAGCCCAGGATGCGCAGGACATCGACGAGAGAGGGATCGAGATGTCGCGCGGCCAGCGCCAGCGTTTCGTCCGCCCGCGCGATCGCGTCCGCGACCACCCCGAGAGAATCGACGGCATGAATGGATCGAGGTTCAGCGTTCATGGCGAGGGCGGCCCACTGCGCGAGCAGCGACGGCCCGGGGCGGCGGATGCGCCAGCCCGCCCGCAGTCTACGTCTGTCGAGCAGGCGCCGCGATCACAGCCGCCTGCGACGCGCCAGCCCCGCCCCCCGTTCCGCACGCCGGACGAAACGGCGCGCGCTCCGCTCTCGCTAGCCGGGGGCTGATGGGGTCCGTCGGAGCGGCTCAGGCCGCCGCGCCGGCCACCACCCGCGCCACCTCGGCACGCACCAGCGGCGCGACCTCGGTGCCGAACAGCTCCATCGAACGCAGCACGTCGCGATGCGCAACCGCCCCCACGCTCATCTGGGCGATGTAGCGCTCGTTGCCGAACAGCGCGTGCTCGGCCAGGATCTTCTCGGCGACCTCGCTCGGCGAACCGACTGCAAGCGGTCCGCTCGCAGATCTCAGCGCCTGATACTCGCGCAGGGCGGACGGCGGCCAGCCACGCTCGCGCCCGATCCGGTTCATCATCGCCAGATACGAGGCGGCGAAGGCGTGGTCGGCCTTCGCCGATGTCTCGGCGACGAACGCGTGGGTGTTGATCGCCACCCTGGCGTCAGCTGGATCGTGTCCGGCGGCGACGAAGGCCTCGCGGTAGAGGGCGACCAGTGGCGCAAAGCGCTCGTAGGTCCCGCCGATGATCGCAACAGTCAGCGGAAGGCCCAGGGTGCCGGCGCGCACGACCGACTGCGGCGAGCCGCCGACGGCGACCCAGATAGGCAGCGACTCCTGGAGTGGACGCGGCCACACACCGGCGTCGTCGAGCGGCGCACGGTGGCGGCCCGACCACGTCACGCGCTCCGCGTCGCGGATCTTCAGCAGCAGGTCAAGCTTTTCGGCGTAGAGCTCGTCGTAGTCGTCGAGGTCGTAGCCGAACAGCGGAAACGACTCGATGAACGAGCCGCGCCCAGCCATGATCTCCGCGCGCCCGTCCGAGAGCAGGTCGACATGGGCGAACTGCTGGAACACGCGTACCGGATCGTCAGAGCTGAGCACCGTCACGGCGCTCGACAGGCGGATCTGCTCCGTGCGCACGGCGGCTGCGGCCAGCACCGTCGCCGGCGACGAGATGAGGAAGTCCTCTCGATGGTGCTCGCCGATCGCGAACACGTCGAGCCCGAGCTGGTCTGCCAATTCAACCTCCTCCATCAGCTCGTGCATGCGCTGGCGCGGGCTGACACCCGAGGCGAGGTCTGCGAAGGTCGCGATGCCGAGTTCCATAAACCCAGCATAGCAAAAGTACTTGCGCGCGCAAGCATCTCTCCGGACCCGCTCGCCCCGCACCCGGCAGTCGAACCCGCGTCCAACGGCCGTCTTGCCGACTCGAGCAGCGGCTACACTCGGCCATCTTCAGGCGATCGACCGGGGGGC
>Ga0182015_10005545_pt1 | contig 13079 bp, 8 predicted proteins | sample 712P3MmetaG_FD_120478 | JGI IMG/M metagenome (GOLD analysis project Ga0182015, IMG submission 120478) | Permafrost microbial communities from Stordalen Mire, Sweden - 712P3M metaG | ecosystem: Environmental > Terrestrial > Soil > Wetlands > Permafrost | place: Sweden: Stordalen | collected...
CCGCCGCGTTGGAGAGGAAGGCCGATGTGATCGGGCTCTCCGGGCTGATCACACCGTCCCTGGATGAGATGGTCCACGTGGCCAAGGAGATGAGGCGGACCGGCTGCACCGTCCCCCTCCTGATCGGCGGCGCGACGACGAGCGCCGCCCACACCGCGGTCAAGATCGCGCCCGAGTACGCCCACGGGGTGGTCCACGTGCTCGACGCCTCGCGGGTCGTCAACGTCGTCAGCTCGCTTCTCTCGCCCGAGAACAAGCCGGCGTTCATGGCGGACGTCACGGCCAAGCAGGGGAAGCAGCGCGAGGACTTCGCGGCGCGGCGGGCGAGGAAGCCGCTCCTTCCGCTCTCAACCGCACGGGCGCGCGGCCAGAAGTTCGACTGGGCCGCGGTCGACATCCCAAGGCCCGACTTCCTCGGGACGCGGGCCTTCCCCGCCGTGCCGCTCGCCGACATCGTCCCCTACATCGACTGGGGGCCGTTCTTCAGCGCGTGGGAGCTCCACGGGCGCTATCCCGACATCCTGACGGACGCGGTCGTGGGCGTCGAGGCGACGAAGCTGCTCGGCGACGCTAAAAGGCTCCTCGGCAGGATCGTGGCCGAGAGGCGCTTCACCGCGAACGCGGTCATCGGTTTCTGGCCGTGCAACGCAGCCGGCGACGACATAGACGTCTACTCGGACGAGGGACGGGGGACGGTCGTGACCACGTTCCACATGCTGCGCCAGCAGCAGGAGAAGCCGGCCGACCAGTTCAACCACAGCCTCGCCGACTACATCGCCCCGAGGGACAGCGGCCGCCTGGACTACATCGGCGGCTTCGCCGTGACCGCGGGGCACGGCGTCGAGGGCTTCGCGGCCGAGTTCAGGGCGGCGTCCGACGACTACTCGGCGATCATGAGCCAGGCGCTCGGCGACCGGCTGGCCGAGGCCATGGCCGAGATGTTCCACAAGAAGGCGCGCGAGGCGTGCGGCTACGGGCTCACCGAGAACCTCGGCATCGCCGAGCTCATCCGGGAGCGCTACCGCGGCATCAGGCCCGCCCCGGGGTATCCCGCCTGCCCGGACCACACGGAGAAGCCCATCCTTTTCAAGCTCCTCGGAGCGGAGAGTGCCACCGGCATCGGCCTCACGGAAAGCTGCGCCATGACACCGGCCAGCAGCGTCAGCGGCTGGTACCTTAATCATCCCGATTCCAAATACTTCGGCGTCGGCAAGCTCGGGCGCGACCAGGTGGACGACTACGCGGCGAGGAAGGACTGGACGATCGAGGAGGCCGAGAAGTGGCTCGGCCCCTACCTGGATTATGATACTGGATAAGGTGGCCCGGAACTTTAGGATGGGTCCTGCGTCTCACCATAGAGGATGACCTTCCATCGCCCCACCCTGAAAATCGCCCGCGCCGGGCTCCTCTGCGCGGCGCTCCTCGTGGCGACGACGGCGCGGGCGGCGGAAGCCAGGTTCAGCGACACCCTGACGCCCGAGGAAAAGGCCGCCACCGGCTTCACGAGGCTGACGCCCAAGCAGTCCGCGTCCCTGGACGGCCTCGTGGCCCACGACGCGACGCTCGCCCGCCAGGGGGGCGTCACGGGATTCTCCTCGGCATTCTCGGCGCGGCACACCGCGAGCGAGCGCGCCTCGGCGGGCCTGGACGGCCTTTCCGCCAGCGAGCGCGAGGTCCTCGACACCATGGTCGCCCGGGCGATCGCCCTCGGGCCGCCGCCCGACCAGGGGTTCACCTATTCACCGGCGGCACCGTCGCCGACGCCCTCCCCGGTCCCGCCCCCTTCCGAGACGACCGTGTCGGCCCCGCTGCGGGCCGAGATCCACGGCGACCTCTCGTTCGTCGTCGGCGGCGGGAGCCATCGGCAGAGCTTCTATGGGACGTCGGCGGACTTCACGGTCACCGACCCCTCGGGCAACTTCACCCTGGGCGTCGGCTTCGAGGAGCTGCGCGGGAAGGGCATCCAGCCCTTCTACGGACCCTGCGGGCCGTACTCCCTCTATGGCCCGTATGCCCCGCTGGCGCCGTTCGCCGGCGGCCCCGCCTTCTGGGGTTGGTAGCCTGCGGTCGCGGTCACTTCTCGGCTACGAAGGCGTCGAAGCTGTGCGGCAGCACCGGGAACATGAAGTGCGATTTCGGGGTGGCGTCGGCACGCTCGCGGCGGCGCCGAAATCCCTTCGGCGGCTCGGGGATGTATGAGGGGACGACATCGCCCGTGACCAGGTTCCTGAGCTTCGTGTACTCGCCCTGCACCGTCACCCTCACCTCGGTCAGGCTCGGCAGGAAGGACTCGACGACGAAGGCGCCGTTGTCGTAGGCGAACAGCGAGACCTGGCCCTGGCCGTCGAGTCGCACGGGAAAATTGGCCATCACGGTGTCCTTGATCGCGCTCGTGACGTCCGACGGGAGGGCGTACAGGTTGCGGAAGTCGTCAGGGATGGTCCAGACGTAGAGGGTCCCCTTGCTGTACTTGTCCATCAGCATGATCGGGTACCCGTTGCCGTTCTCGAGCGCGCTCACGAGGCCCCAGGCGTCGTTCGTCAGGAAGCGCACCTCCGGGAAGAGGATCCCGGGCTTGCGGTCGTCGGCCCCGAGGTCGGTGCGGTCGCCCGCGCCGAAGCCGGTCGAGTACTCCCGGGCCAGGACCTTGTTGTCCGAGACCTCCACCTCGCAGATGCTCTCTATCCCCTTACCCTTCAGTGCGCGCAGGAGGCCGGAGGTGATGACGACCGACTTGCCGGCCACGAGCTGCCCCTTGATCTTCGCCACGATGTCCGGGTCGAACTTCGCCGACTCGGTCAGGAGGACGAGCTTCGCGTCCGTCGGGAACTCCGGGTGCAGGTCGATCGGTATACCGATCATGCCGATGTAGTTGTGCAGGAAGTCCTCGCCCGTCGATTGGTAGGGTTTGTAGCACTCGATGCCGATCGGGTTGCCGAGCTTGCCGAGGACGGCGTCGGCCTGCCTCAGGGCCACCCCCGCGACCGTGCCCCAGGTCGGGGTCTGGGAGGCGCCGTCGCCGACCGGATGGTAGTCGGCCGAGACCGCGTTGTAGTTCAGGGTCGTGTTCAGGGTCTCCCAGTCCTTCCGGTCGCCCGCCGCGGCCTTCCCGAGTATGAGCCGCCAGTTGAAGAGCGTGATCTCGCGGGCCTTCGCGAACATCGTGTCCCATAGCTGCTCCGCGTAGCGGTCCGCGTAGCGCGAGCCGTAGGTGTCCACCCATCCCCCGCCATTGCCGCCCGGCTTTATGTTCTCGAAGTAGCGGATGATCTGGTAGCTCTCATACTGCTGCAGGAACTGGTCCGTGTAGACCGGGTCGCGGGTCTCCGTGCCCGTGTAGATCCCGTCGAATATCTTGGGCTCCTTGTCCAGGTCGAAGCCGAGGCCCTGGAAATGCTCGTACCAGTTGGGAAACTTGATGACCACCTTGATCTTCGGGTTCACGTCCTTGGCGGCCTTGACGACCAGGTTGGCCCCGGCGTCGTCCATCAGGGCCAGCCGGAAATCGGTCCACGAGCGGTCGCCCTTGGCGGCGATGTCGGAGTCGGTCTTCGTGTTGACGAAGAAGAAGTCGTCCAGGATGAACTCGTCGAAATGCCGGGCCGCGAGCTCAGAGACCTTCTTCACGAAGTCGCGGTCACCCGGCTTCGTGTAGCAGAAGGACTTGAACTGGTCCGCCTCGGAGTCCGAGAACGCGCTTCCGGCCGCCACCTGGACGCCGCGGCTCGTGAAGAACGCCTTCACGTCCTCAAGGAGCTTGTCGTCGGCAAGGACCCGGTCGCGGTGGACCTCGATGTAGACCTTGTCGACCTTCACCTGGCTGTTGATCAGGTCCCATTCCGACTGGAGGACCTTCGGGTCGGCGAAGGTCTTCACCACCGAGACGGGGATGTAGACGGCGACGCCGAAGTTCTGGTAGTTGCCGGCCCGTGCCGCGCAGAGGGCGGCAAGGCACGCTAGGATGGGGAGAAGTTTTTTCATTGGGGTTTGTCTTCCACCATAAAGATTCCACTCCGGAGCCTTCACAAGCCGCATTCCATGTTAATGTCCAACGATCGTTTGCCTAAGCAGTGGCGGCCGTGCCAGGGTCCCTTGAGATGTTCCTGCGGTATCTCCTGCTTTTCCTAGGCGTGCTGGCGTGCTCGACCTCGGCGATCTTCATCAGGCTCAGCGCGACCGACCCGTTCGTCCTGACGGCGCTGCGGCTCGTGATCGCCTCCATCCTCCTTTCGCCGGTCCTCGTTTTCCAGCTGCGGAGGCACCGGGGCGCCTTCACGGCCGCCCACCTGCGCCGCACGCACGCGCCGGCCCTCGTCCTCGCGCTCCACCTGATCCTCTGGACGCTCGGGGCGCGGATGACGGTCGTCGCGCAGGCGACCCTGATCGTGAACCTGGTCCCGGTGGCCCTCCCCTTCTTCCTCGTCTGGCTCGCAAGGGAAAGGATCAACCGGACGGAGGTTGCCGGCACGGTCCTTGCGATCGCCGGGCTCCTGACGCTGTCGGTCAGGGACGCCCTGAACGGCGGCGGGAGCCTTGCCGGGGACGCGGTGTGCCTCCTCTCGATGCTGCTCTTCGCCCTCTACCTCGCGCTCGGCCGCAGGAACCGCGACTTCCCCTCGATATGGCTCTATGTGATCCCGGTGTACGCGCAGGCGGCCCTCATCTGCCTGGTGGTAGCGCTCCCGAGGATCCACACCTTTGACGCCGGGTCCGGCCGCGAGTGGGCGTTCATGTTCGGGCTGGCGGCGATCCCGACGGTCTGCGGGCATTCCCTCCTCAATTCCGCGATGCGCCGGATCCGCGGCCAGATCGTCAGCCTCTGCAACGTGAGCCAGTTCGTGTTCGCCGGCTTCATGGGCTTCCTCCTCTTTGGCGAGGTGCCCCCCGCCCTGTTCTACGCGGCGAGCGCGATCGTGGTCGCCGGCGTCGCCATCGTCGTCCTCGGGGCGCCGGCCGCCACCGGCGAAACCTAAGCGGACGCGGCGGCCCGGACGAAGGCGAGCGCAAGCGGCGGCGTCTCGCCCCGCAGGGCCGCGCGCTCGGGCTGGAAGAGGACCCCGGCAAAGAAGGGGTGCCCGGGAAGCTCGGCTCCCCGGATGTCGCCGGCATCGTCCCATGACGTGAACCTGAGGCCCGCCTTCTCGAGTTCCGGCCGGTATTTCGGGTTGAGGCCGTAGTTGCAGCGGTAGCCCTCCATCGAGTCCTGCGCGCCGTATGCCGATGCGAGGAGGCTTCCGGGCGCGAAATGGACGGCCGCCACCCTCTCGACGTGCGAGCAGCTGAGCGGGGTCACGAGGAGCGAGTCCCCGCCGGGGTTCGTCTCCGCATGGTCCGCGCCGGCGATCCCGGCCACGTTCCTCGCGAACTCGATCAGCGCGTGCTGGAAACCCCCGCATGTGCCGAGGAACGGCCGGCCGCCCTCCCGGGCCCAGCGCACGGCGCCGAGCGCCCCGGCCGTGTTCTCGTAGGGGCTCGCCGGGACGACCCAGACCGCGGAAAACGGCGCCAGGTCGCGCGCCGGGTCGCCTATGTCCCGCGTGGCGACCCATTCCCAGGCGACATCGGCGCCCGACTGGGCCCCCGCGAGCCTGAGGGCCTCGGGAATCGCGCGGTGCGCCGTGTGCCTCTCGGAGTAGTCGCCGACGAGGGCAATCGTTCGCCTGCTCACGGCTTTCGCTCCGCGGGGGCGAGCTTCACGGTCGCCAGCAGCGCCCATGCGAACGCAGCCGCGCAGGCGCTGGCGGCCACGAACCAGTCGCCGTGCTCGACGTAGAAGCTGTTCCTTCCCACCCAGCGCCGGTCCCGCGTCACGTTGGCGAGCGCCGTCCCCTTGTAGTAGATGCTCCCGTCCTCGTTTTTCATGACCCGGCGGATGCTCCCGAACTCGTCGATCCATCCGCTCCAGCCGGCATTGCCGCAGCGAAGGACCGGGCGGCGCGTCTCCACCGCCCGCAGGACCGAGCTGGCGGCGTGCTGGAAGGCAGCCGCCCCCTCGCCGTACCAGGCGTCGTTCGTGATGACGACGAGCGCATCGGCGCCGGAGCGAACCTCCTCCCGGGCCAGTTCCGGGAAGAGGTCCTCGTAGCAGATCAGGACGCCGAAGGCCGCGGCGCCCCGCCCCATGGGAACGACGAGCGGCGCGGAGTCGGTCCCGGGCGTGAAGTCGCCGTCGCCGAGCGGCGCGAACTTCCCGATCCAGCCAAGGAGCGGCCTTATGGGGACGTATTCCCCGAACTGGACCAGCCTGCGCTTGGCGTAATAGGAGGTCTGCAGCCCGAGCTGGGGGTCGACGACGAAGGCCGCGTTGTAATAGGCGTCCTTGTCCGGGCCGACCCGCTCGATGGCGTCGGCGCCGATGAGCATCGGGGCCCCGGTGCGGGACGAGAGCTGCTCGACGAACTTCTGCATCGCCGGGTCGCCGCCCTTGAGGGCGAATGGAGTCGTCGACTCCGGCCAGAGGATCAGGTCCGGGTGGAGCTCGCCCGCGGCAAGCGTGGTCGACATGAGGGTGCGCAGGATCTCCGGCGCCTTGGTCTCGTCCCACTTGACCATGGCCGGGATGTCGGGCTGCACGAAGGCCACGTTCGCGAAGGGCTCGGAATAGCTCGGGCCGTTCGTGATCTCCTGGACGTAGATCGAGAGGCAGACGAGGAGGAGAAAAAGCGCCATCAGGAACTCCTGGCTCCGCCTGCGCAGTCCCTGCTCCCCCTCGCGGAACAGGCGGTTCGCGAAGGCGGCGAACCCGATGTTGAAGGCGACGAGGACGAAGGAGACGCCGACGGCGCCCGTGTAGGCGGCCACCTGGAGGACGCCCCTCATCTCCCACTGGGTCGCGGCGAGCGGCATCCAGGGGAAGCCGCCCAGGAACCACGAGCGGGTCCACTCGATCAGCACCCAGACCCCCGCGAGGCCAAGGCTGACGACCAGGCGGACGGGAGTCGGCCTGCCGACCATCCGCGGCATGGCCCACCACGCGGCAAGGTACCATGCTCCGGTCCATACCCCGACGATCGGCCCAAGGAGGAAAAGCCCTGGCCAGGTGACCGGGTGCAGCCACCGCAGGTTGATCGTCCAGGCCACCGCCTGCGCCGCGAGCATGGTCCAGGCGAAGACCTTCAGGCGGGGGCGCATGTACGCCCAGAAGATCCCTGGCGCGAGGCAGACGTACGCGGCCTCGGGCGAGTGGAATGGCGGGAACGCGACGACGAGAAGGACGACCGTGAGCGCCGCGACCAGCGCCGGGACAATCCTCGCGGAGTGCCGGTCCCAGAGCGTCGGGACGGTGTCGTACGGGTCCGCGCTCACGGGGGGCTCCTCAGGCCCCGTGGCAGTGCTTGTACTTCTTGCCGCTCCCGCAGGGGCACGGGTCGTTGCGGCCCACCTTGGGCGTGTCGCGGCGGATGGTCACCTTGGGAAGCTGGAGCTCCGGCTGGGCGAGCTGCGACTCCGGGGAAACGCGGCCGTTCTGGGGGGCGGCCGCCTCGGGCTGCGGCGCAACGACGTTCTCCGGGCCCTGGGTCCTCGCGCTCCTCGCCAGGATCGAGAGCATGTTCTCGAACGACGAGAGGTTGGACGCGCTCCGGAAGAGGCCCGTGCAGATCTGGAGCCGGACGTTCGTCATCAGCTCCTCGAAGAAGTGGTAGGCCTCGCTCTTGTACTCCACCAGCGGGTCCTTCTGGCCGTAGCTGCGCAGGCCGATCGAGCGGCGGAGTTCCTCCATCTCGGTCAGGTGCTCCTGCCAGTGGTGGTCGATCGCGTTGATGACGACATACCTCTCGAGGGAGCCCAGAGCGTCGGGGACCTCGGCGGACTCCTTGACGGCGTAGGCCTTCCTGATCCGGTCGACGACCAGGTCGGCGAGGGCCACCGGGTCGTCGCCGGAGAGCTCGTCCACCCTGAGTCCCACCGGGAAATGCGTGTTCACCCAGCCGACAAAGCTCTCGATGGCGGCGGCGTTCGAGCCTCCCTTCTCCCCGAACCCGGCGATGGCGAGCCGCTTGTCGATCTCCTCGGCGACCTGCTCGAAGATGATGTCCTTCGAGCGGGGGGCGTGGATGGCGGCGTTCCTGATCCCGTAGACGACCTCGCGCTGCTGGTTCAGGACGTCGTCGTACTGCAGGAGCCGCTTGCGGATCGCGTAGTTCTGCTGCTCCACCTTCTTCTGGGCCGACTCGATCGATCGGTTGAGGAGCGGGTGCTCGAGCTCCTCGCCCTCCTTCATCGACCCCTCCATCAGGCGCGACGCGAGGTTGCCCTGGAGGAAAAGGCGCATCAGGTCGTCCTCGAGCGAGAGGAAGAACTTGGTGAGGCCGGGGTCGCCCTGGCGGGAGCAGCGCCCGCGCAGCTGGCGGTCGATGCGGCGCGACTCGTGGCGCTCGGTGCCGATCACGTAGAGGCCGCCCTGCTCGCGCACGCCCTCCCCCAGCTTGATGTCCGTGCCGCGGCCGGCCATGTTGGTCGCGATCGTGACGCCGCCCCGCAGGCCGGCGCGGCTCACGATCTCGGCCTCCTGCTGGTGGAACTTGGCGTTCAGGACCGTGTGGATGATCCCGACGCGCTTGAGCATGCGGGAGAGCACCTCCGAGGCCTCGACGCTCGTCGTCCCGACGAGGACGGGCTGGCCCCGCTTGTTGGCCTCCTCGATCTCGCGCATCACCGCGTTGTACTTGTCGCGGCGCGCCTTGAAGATCACGTCGTTCCTGTCGATCCGGACGCAGGGCTTGTTGGTGGGGATCACCTGGACCGAGAGCCGGTAGATGTCGCTGAACTCCGTCGCCTCGGTCTCGGCCGTCCCGGTCATTCCCGCCAGCTTCTCGTACATCCTGAAGTAGTTCTGGATCGTGATGGTCGCGTAGGTGCGCGTCTCGCGCTCGATCGTGACGCCCTCCTTGGCCTCGACCGCCTGGTGCAGGCCGTCCGACCAGCGCCGGCCCGCCATGACGCGCCCGGTGTTCTCGTCGACGATCATCACCTTTCCCTCCTGGACGACGTACTCGACGTCGCGCTCGTAGAGGGAGTAGGCCCTGAGGAGCTGCGAGATCGCGTGGATCTCCTCCGATATGGTCGCGTAGTGCTGGTGCGCCGCGAGCTTGAGCTCCTCGCGCTTCTCCGGGGACATCGACGTGTCCCTCTCCAGGTCCGAGAACTCCGTCGCAAGGTCCGGCATCATGAACGCGTCGGGGTTGTCGGGGCGCAGGTGCTTGCGGCCGATCTCGGTCAGGTCCGCCTGGTGCTGCCTCTCGTCGATGACGTAGAGGAGGTGCTCCTTAAGGTGGTACATCTCGTCCTTGTTGAGGTCGGAGTTGAGCTCCGTCTCGACGCGGTCGAGGAGCTTGCGCCACTCCGGGTTCTCCATCAGGCGCAGGAGGAGCTTGTTCTTCGGGTTGCCCATCTTGACCTGGACGAGCTTGCGGATCGCCAGGTCGCGGTCGTCGTTGGTGCGGTCAGGCCTCTCGAGGATCTCCTTGGCCTCGCCGACGAACCGGTTGCAGAGCCGGGTCTGGTCGCTGACCAGCCTGTCGACGCCGGGCCTGAGGCGGGTGAAGGGCTGCTCCCGCTCGATTGGCGCCGGACCCGAGATGATCAGGGGGGTGCGCGCCTCGTCGACGAGGATCGAGTCGATCTCGTCCACGATGCAGTACCAGTGGTCGCGCTGGACCTGGTCCTCCTTGCGGGTCGCCATGCCGTTGTCACGGAGGTAGTCGAAGCCGAACTCGCTGGCCGTCCCGTAGGTGATGTTGCGCCCGTACATGTCGCGGCGCGCGTCGGGCGCCATCGACTGCTGGATGCAGCCGACCGTGACGCCGAGGAAGGTGTAGAGCTGGCCCATCCACTCCGAGTCGCGGCGGGCGAGGTAGTCGTTCACCGTGACCAGCTGGGCGTTCCTGCCGTTGAGCGAGTTGAGGTAGAGGGGGAGCGTCGCGACGAGCGTCTTTCCCTCGCCGGTCGCCATCTCGGCGATCCGCCCCTCGTGGAGGGCGATGCCGCCGATCAGCTGCACGTCAAAATGGACCATGTCCCAGGGGATCTCGTAGTCGCAGACCATGGCCGTCGTGCCGACCAGCCGCCGGGCCGCGTTCTTCACCACGGCGAAAGCCTCCGGCAGGATCTGGTCCAGGGTCTCCCCCGCCTTGATCCGCTCCCGGAATTCCTCGGTCTTTGCGCGCAGCTGTTCATCGCTCAGGGACGTAAAGGAACGATCGAACTCATTGATCCGCACAACGATAGGTCGGGCCTTTTCGAGGAACTTCTTATAGTGCCTCCCGGCGAAGGGCTTGAGCAGGAGCGAAAGCATCAAGGGTGAGACATTAGACCGTTGGCCCGCATTGGCAAACGACAAAATGCTCCGGGCCGGGCGGCCGAACTAGAGCCGCTTTTTGAAGTACGAAATGGTGCGCTTCAGGCCGTCCTCGAGGGCGACGGCCGGCTCCCATTTGAGGAGCTTCTTGGCGATCGTGATGTCGGGCTTGCGCTGCTTCGGGTCGTCGGCGGGAAGGCGCTTGTGGACGATCTTCGAGCGGCCGCCGACGAGCTTCAGGGTCAGCTCGGCGAGCTCCAGCATCGTGAACTCGCCCGGGTTGCCCAGGTTGATGGGGCCCGGCGTCTCGGTCTGCTTCATGACGCGGACGAACCCCTCGATCAGGTCGTCCACGTAGCAGAAGGACCGCGTCTGGGTCCCGTCCCCGTAGACCGTGATGTCCTCGCCCTTGAGCGCCTGGACGATGAAGTTCGAGACGACCCGCCCGTCGGCCTCGTGCATCCGGGGGCCGTAGGTGTTGAAGATCCGCACGACCCGGATGTCCACCTTGTTCTCCCTGTGGTAGTCGAAGAACAGGGTCTCGGCGCAGCGCTTGCCCTCGTCGTAGCAGGAACGCCTGCCGATCGGGTTCACGTTGCCCCAGTAGCTCTCCGGCTGCGGGTGCACCTGGGGGTCGCCGTAGACCTCGGAGGTGGATGCCTGGAAGACGCGCGCCTTGAGGCGCTTGGCCAGGCCGAGGCAGTTGATCGAGCCCATCACCGACGTCTTGATCGTCTTGATCGGGTTGTACTGGTAGTGGGGGGGCGACGCCGGGCACGCCAGGTTGTAGATCTGGTCCACCTCGTACTTGAACGGGTCGATGACGTCGTGGCGGACGAGCTCGAAGCTCTTGTCGCTCGCGAAGGACGCGATGTTCTGCTTACTTCCCGTGAAGAAATTATCCAGGCAGACGACCTCGTTGCCGTCCGACAGGAGCCTCTCGCAGAGGTGGGAGCCGAGGAAACCCGCGCCCCCTGTGACAAGAATGCGCATACGGCGGCAAATAAGTTCTAAATCGCGCGGGTTGGCGAGCGCTTTAGGACACCCGGGCCCGGAGGTCCCCGGGCCCTCAGGCCGCACCCTCGTAGCGGCGGATCCAGGCCTTGTGCCAGCTCCCGTAGTCCCCCGCCTCGATGTGGGCCCGGGCCTGCGCGACCAGGTCCAGGAAGAAGTGGAGGTTGTGGATCGTCAGGAGCGTGCCGCCGAGCATCTCGCCCGCGGTGAAGAGGTGCCTCAGGTAGGCCCTCGAGAAGTTCCGGCAGGTGTAGTTGCCGAGGCCCTCCACGACCGGCCGCGGGTCCGCCCGGAACCTCTCGTTCCTAAGGTTGATCGGCCCGTCGGGAGTGAACGCGAGGCCGTTGCGGGCGACGCGGCTCGGGAGCACGCAGTCGAACATGTCCACGCCGAGGGCGATCATCCGCAGGATCTGCGGCGGCGTGCCAAGGCCCATCGTGTAGCGGGGCTTGTCCTCGGGGAGGTGGGGCGTCGTCGCCGCCACCTGCTTCAGCATCTCGGGCTCGGGTTCGCCGACGCTCACGCCGCCGACGGCGTAGCCGGAGAAGTCGAGCGCCGTGAGCGCCTCGGCCGCCTCGCGCCGCATGTCGTCGAATGTGGATCCCTGCGCGATCGCGAAGACCAGCCGTCCCGAGGCGAGGAACCCGCTCTCGGTCGCGATCTGCCTGCAGCGCCCCGCCCACTTCAGGCTCCGCTCGCAGGCGAGCGCGCAGGCCTCCCTGTCGACCGGCCAAGGCGGGCACTCGTCGAGCACCATCGCGATGTCGGAGCCCAGGTTCGCCTGGATGCCCATGACCTCCGTCGGGCCGAGGAAGAGCCTCGCCCCGTCCAGGTGGGACTGGAAGGCGACGCCGTCGTCGCGGATCTCCCGGAGCTTCGAGAGGCTGAAGACCTGGAAGCCGCCACTGTCGGTCAGGATGGGCCCGTCCCAGCCCATGAACCGGTGCAGGCCGCCCAGGTCCCGGACAAGCCCGCTGCCGGGCCTCAGGTTCAGGTGATAGGTGTTTCCGAGGATGATCTGGGCGCCGATGTCCCTGAGGTGCACCGGCGTCACCGCCTTCACCGTCCCCTGGGTCCCCACCGGCATGAAGATCGGCGTCTCGACGTCCCCGTGGAGCGTCGTCAGGCGCCCACGGCGCGCCCCGGTCGCGGGATCCTTTCCGAGCAGTTGAAAGTGACTTGCCATATCCGGGGCAAAGACCCTAGCCGCATCCTTGACCCCCTTGTCAATCGCGGGTCAATTATAAGACGGTGCTCCTCGTCATCGATAACTTCGATTCCTTCACCTACAACCTCGTCCAGTACTTCGGTCAGCTGGGCGTGGCGCAGAGGGTATTCCGCAATAATGAGATCACGCCCGAGGAGGCCGTCGCCCTGAATCCGGACCGGGTGCTCCTCTCGCCGGGACCGTGCTCGCCGAGCGAGGCCGGCGTGACGCTGGGGATGATCAGGGCCTTCGAGGGCCGAAAGCCCATCTTCGGGGTGTGCCTCGGCCACCAGGCGGTGGGCCAGTACTACGGCGGCAACGTGGTCCGCGCCGGCCGGCTGATGCATGGGAAGACCTCACCCATCGCCCACGGGGACACCGACCTCTTCAAGGGGCTGCCCCAGAATTTCGAGGCGACCCGCTACCACTCGCTCCTCGTCGAGCGCTCCTCCTTCCCGAAGGACCTCGAGATCACCGCGGAGACCGCGGAGGGCGAGGTGATGGGCCTGCGCCACCGCAAGCTCCCCATCTGGGGGGTGCAGTTCCACCCGGAGTCGATCG
>Ga0182015_10005546_pt1 | contig 13079 bp, 13 predicted proteins | sample 712P3MmetaG_FD_120478 | JGI IMG/M metagenome (GOLD analysis project Ga0182015, IMG submission 120478) | Permafrost microbial communities from Stordalen Mire, Sweden - 712P3M metaG | ecosystem: Environmental > Terrestrial > Soil > Wetlands > Permafrost | place: Sweden: Stordalen | collected...
CACATTCCCCTTGTCATACGAAGTCTCGTGACTCAAGCCCGAACGGTTCGCCGCAACATTGTGAGCAATAGTGAACAGAAGCTAAATTCCCAAACTGACAGAATGTAGGCAGCTAAGACTGATTACTTCTCCGTACCCGCTCCCAGGAGGACATATGTGGAACTCAAACCCTTTGAGGGCGCTGCGCGCCCCTTCCGAACTCGAAACATTGATTCGCGAACGCACCGCCGAGCTCCAGAAACTTTCTCAACGTCTGCTCACAGTGCAGGATGACGAGAGGCGTAAACTGGCGCGCGACCTCCACGACAGCACCGGCCAGACACTGGCTGCCCTCAAGATGAGCGTTGCTCTCCTGCAGGTTGATTGCAAAGCGGAACCGGCCAGGCTGGCGATGCTTGCCAGCGTCGCGCGACTCGCTGACCAGGCTATTGCCGAAATCCGAACCATGTCATACCTTCTGCATCCGCCATTGTTGGATGAGGTCGGATTCGCGTGTGCCGCCGAATGGTACATCGAAGGATTCGCCAAGCGGAGCGGCATCACCGTGACCGCCGATATAGCGAATTCGCGCACACGCCTCCCTGGAAGAGTGGAAATCGCTTTGTTCCGGGTTTTGCAGGAAAGTTTGACGAACGTACACCGCCATGCCGCAGCTTCGGATGCCAGTGTTCATTTCCAACATAAAGCCGAAGTGGTAACTCTGGAGATAAAAGACTTCGGAAAAGGTATATCCCAGGAACGCTTACGTCTGCTTCAGGGAGCAAGTGCTGAAACGGGCGTCGGCCTTGCCGGCATGCGCGAGCGAGTACGTGAACTCAACGGTGTGCTGGAAGTTGAATCTGACATCCTTGGCACGAGGGTGCGAGCAACCGTTCCACTCAATATGAATGCTGTCACGTCGCGCTTTGGCGATCGCGATAGACCGGCCGCTTCTGCCACGGCACAATAACAACTCTGTCATCGAGAATCAACTTTGTTGTCCTGAGCGAGGTTTATGCTTCGCGTCAGCGAGCACAAGCGCAGTCAAAGGATGCCTGCATCCGCTGCCGTCTCGCTTCTCACAGGTTTTTCTCCGCGTCGCTCGTAAGTGCGATCTCGCACATAGAAATGCTAATTTTGCTCACTTTTTCACAAAAATGAGCGATAATGACGAATATTCGCATTTTATCCTGATGTATAATAAACAGTAGATAGGTCTCTTTTCCGGATGGCAGTGTTGAGAAATCAAGTCACCAGTGCAACAAAAAAACTCGACTTTAATCCTCTGACCTTTCTCTCGACCATTGGGAAGGGCAGGAATATGCTGTCTTTTCGAAAGAAGGAGACGATATTCACACAAGGCAACGCCACGGACGGACTTTTTTTCATTCAACAGGGAAAGGTACAGCTTAGTGTTGTGTCGGAGTCCGGAAAAGAAGCCATCCTCGGCATTTTGAACGAGGGCGACTTTTTTGGGGAAGGCGGCCTTGCCGGACAGTCCGTCCGCATGTCGTCCGCTATCGCATTGACGTCTTGCATTCTGCTGCACGTAGAGAAAGCAGCGATGACGCGCGCAATGGCCGAGCACCCCAAACTCTCAGCCCTATTCGTCAAATACTTGCTGAAGCGCAATGTCCGGTATCAGGACGATCTGGTCGATCAGCTTTTCAATTCCAGCGAAAAGCGTCTGGCCCGGGTTCTTCTCTTGATGGCTCACTTCGGCAAGGAAGGCATTTCCGAAATGTCTGTTCCCCGGCTAAGTCAGGAAACTCTGGCTGAGATGGTCGGCACCACTCGTTCTCGCGTCAGTTTCTTCATGAACCGCTTCAGAAAGCTCGGATTTATTAATTATGACGTTGGAGATAACCTGCGCGTTCGTAGCTCCCTGCTGAACATTGTTCTCCATGACCATGATCATGGAGATGATGGAGAAGTAGTCGGCTCGTCAGCGCAGAGCCAATCCTCCCATTCCAATCACGTCCCAGAATCTGAACCTCCCACGGAGCGCGGACATCTTCCTGACAAGGACCGTGCCAAGCGGCCTCCGCTCTCCAGGGCCACGCGACGCCGTAAGTAAAGCGCGACTGCCCATACCGAGTGAGCAAAACGGATCAGCACCCGGATCGGTTGCATGCTAGCCTCCAGCCATCAAGAAAGGAAAGCCCAGCGATGGCCCCAGCTCCTCTGCGCCCCTCACTCCGAAAACTTCTGAACTGCATAAGTACAACCGAGAAGCTAACCACGGCCTGCGAGTGCGGATCGCCCATGGAGTATCACGACACAATTGTTTCCTACAAGGGCCAAAGCTGGAGGGTTGCGCTCCCGGTTTGTCTCAGTTGCCACCCAATCCCGCTCGTCCCGACACACGCCGCATAACCTCGAAGCGGGGCATACAGGCGCACGCCATTTTTTTTGCTGGGGGAAAGCCTCGATCTTCCGGTCACGCAAGCGTGTGCCAGCCCTCACGATCGACCGCTTTCACCTGTGGACAATAGTGAGCACTCTTGCTCAGAAGAACAAAAGTTCTCTTGCTAAGCTCGAATCTCGAATAGGAAATTAAAGAATTAGGAATTAAAGCAAGTCAAAGAGGAGCGGTCCATGCCACTCAAGATGCACGCAGCGGTCGTCGAGCAATTCGGAAAACCGTTGGAGCTCCGCGAACAGAACATCCCCTCTCCCGGACCAGGCCAAATCCTGGTCAAAACCGAGGCCTGCGGAGTGTGCCACACCGATCTCCATGCGATGCACGGCGATTGGCCAGTGAAACCGACACTCCCGTTTATTCCGGGCCACGAGGCCATCGGCCTGGTCGCTGCCGTTGGATCGGGCGTCACCATTGTGAAGGAAGGCGATCGCGTCGGCGTACCTTGGCTCTATTCGGCGTGCGGCCACTGCGAGTACTGCCTCACTGGCTGGGAGACCGTCTGCGCTCAGGCGCAGTTTGGAGGGTATACCGTGAACGGCGGTTTTGCCGAATACCTCCTCGCCGATCCAAATTTCGTTGCTCATATCCCTGCGGGACTTACGGCAATGGAGGCCGCGCCGCTGATTTGCGCTGGCATCACCACCTACAAAGGCCTCAAGCAGACGGAGGCGCGGCCCGGAGAATGGATTGCCATCTCTGGCGCCGGCGGACTCGGTCACCTGGCCATTCAATATGCGAAGGCCATGGGACTACTCGTCTGTGCCATCGACATCGACGACGGCAAACTCGCTCACGCCACGCGCCTTGGCGCCGATTTCGTGATCAATGCCAAGACCGGAGACCCTGCGATCGCTGTTAAAAAAGCGACCGGCGGCGGAGCGCACGGCGTTCTGATTACGGCGCCTTCGCTCATCGCATTCAAACAAGGCGTCGGCATGACCCGGAAACGTGGCACCTGCGTTTTAGTCGGCCTGCCGCCTGGAGAATTTCCAGTTCCACTCTTCGACGTAGTTGCGAACTGCATCACTATCCGCGGTTCATTCGTGGGGAGCCGCCAGGATATGGCCGAAGCGCTCGCCTTCGCTGTCGGCGGTAAAGTCAAAGCCGATATCGAACTGCAACCTTTGTCTGCGATCAACCAGATCTTCGAGCGCCTTGAGCACGGCGACGTGCCTTCTCGCGTAGTCCTCGACTTCGCGCCGGCTAAAACGAAAAGCCAGGAATCGGCGGCGGATCGGCAACTCGCAACCGCAGGCTCAGGTGCTACAAAAGCTTTATAAAAGATTTAGAACGGCGGCAATTTGCCGAGGAGACAAAGTAATGTCGATAGAAAATTCAGTCGTTGCAACTTATCACACTCATACAGATGCGGATCGAGCGGTCAAAGAACTTCAGCGTGGCGGCGTCGATATGCACAAGTTATCGATCGTCGGCAAAGGCTATCACACGGACGAACAGGTGGTCGGTTACTACAATACTGGCGACCGCATGAAATATTGGGGTAAAGTTGGCGCGTTCTGGGGAGGGTTCTGGGCGCTCTTGTTCGGATCGGCTCTCTTCATGATTCCGGGCCTCGGACCCATCTTGGTGGCCGGTCCTCTGGTGGCGTGGATCGTGGCAGGACTGGAAGGCGCGGTAGAAGTTGGAGTGTTGGGCGCTTTGGGCGCAGGTCTTTATAGCATCGGCATTCCCAAGGACAGCATTGTGAAGTACCAGACCGCACTTACAACGGATCAGTTCCTTCTCATCGCACACGGTACGGCCGCGGAAGTCGCCAAAGCGAAAGACATCATCGAAAGCACCAATCCTGCTTCCGTAACGTCGCATGCTGCTGAAGCCGTAGCCGCATAGGTTATCAAAACGGATCGTTCGAATAAGGCATCTAACTGCCGGAGGTAATCCCGATGCTTACAGACAACAAGCGAAACAACCAGCGCAAGAACAAGGGCGACGATCAGCGCACCGACGAAGAACGAGAAACCGAATCGGCTGGGCAGTCTGGCGACATTCAGGGAATGTCACGCCCAGCCGAAGCGGACTCCCAAAGCGTCGAGGAATTGCTCGAAGAGGGCAATTCCTATGAAGCCTCCGTTGTCGATGGCGTGGAGAACGCCAAGGATCCGGATGTTTCCGAAGTCACCACCCGCGAAGTCCCGGAGGACGACGTTCCTGAAGAGTATCGCGACCGCGACAATCGAGTTGTGTAAAGCGAGTTGCGCAGAGCGAGTTGTACGTTGTACAGAGAACGAATCGCTACCGGGTAAACCGGGGCGACTGACAAATCTTAAAGCGAGGAGATCACATGTCGAAAACCTGGGAGCACTATCAGATCGCCGCTCACCATCATGAGCGGGCAGCCTATCAATTCAAAGAAGCCGCCAAATACCATGAGGCCGAGGAGCAGGAAAGAGCCGCGCATCTCGCATACCTGGCTCACGGCCACGCCCAACATGCAACGGTTCACGCCGCCGCGGCCGCAAAGCTGCATGTCGGCCAATGCGACATCCTCGCGATTCCCGGCATCGGATCCAGCTCGAAAAAAAACATGCACGGTAAATCGACGGGCGACAGCCGGCCCAGACTCGTTCCATCCAACCAGGAGACTCATCATGTCACAGAGACCTCACGAACGAGCCGCGGAATTGCATAATCTTGCCGCCCACGCACATTTGGCCGCCGCCGTCGCCCATGGCAAAGAAGATCATTTGACGGCGCACGAACTCGGCAAACAGGCGCAAGAGCATTCCCGGAAAGCCCACAAGCTGTCTGAAGAACTGGTCAATAAAACCGCACAACATCCAGTCGCGGACGCTTCCGACCAGAAAGCATCGTGACCTTGGCATGACGATGCGCGACACCGAACACCCGCATCCCAACGGAGAGAGTCATCACAGCCATCATGGCAATACTCCGTACTGGAAGCGTGCACACCACGATTGGCGCTTCTGGTTCGGCCTGATCGCGATGCTCGTCGCCATGGCGATTTATGTCGGCACCAACGACCTGTCGTCGGTCCCTTCCGGCCGCCAAAAACAGTTGCCCGCGGGCAGCAGAGTTCCGTAGCATTCTCCGGTTGCCGAACACGCAGCACCGGCACACCAACACCGATTCGCCGAAACAAAGCTAGCCCAGGAGCAGGCGCATGGCATGGCAATCAGCAAAATCGCCGCAAGGCCGGCCCAAACGCAAATTCTGGGGCGTGATCCGCTGGATTTTATTGTGGGGTACGGTTTTCGGACTTAGCGGTGTAGCCCTGGTCGCCGTAACGAATAAAGCCGTGATTTATTCAAGCTCTGACGCTTTTTGCGGAACCGCCTGTCATTCCATGACCCGGCCTCTGGCCGGCTATCATCAAGGGCCTCACTTCAGCAATCCCGCGGGCGTGCGCGCCAGTTGCGGACAATGCCATATCCCATACGACTCCAGCCATGCCACCGCCACCCAGTATGTGAAGCTTCTGGTCTTTAAGGCCGACCGCGGCGCAAGAGATGTCTGGTTTGAATACCGCAAGTCCATTGCAACCCGGGAAGAATGGGATCAGCGGCGCGAGCAACTGCGAACCGAGTTCGATAGTTATCTGGTAAAGAATAATTACATCACCTGTCGAGGCTGCCACTCTCTCGAAGCCTTCGGCGGCCCGCGCAGCCGCATGAAAGTGCTGATCCACCAGGATATGCTCAAAGCCAACACCTTCGATTGTTTCCAGTGCCATCAGGAGATTGGTCACGTCTACGAGCAACCGGTGGCGAAAGTTGGCGGCTGGTATACCGCCGAACAAGCTTCGTCAGGCGAAAAACTTTATCAGGCACAATGCGCGAATTGCCACGGCGAGAAATTGGAAGGCGGCGGTGGCCCTTCCCTGAAAGGCGCAACCTGGCTTCAGATGTATGGCGGCGCAAAACTCCTCACCGTGTGGGGAGAAATCACCGGCCCCATGGCCCAGTATGCCGGCGCCACCTATACCACCCAACAGTCGCTGGATATCGTGTCCTACCTGCTGCAACAGAATGGCCTGCCCGCGGGAAGCCAGCCGCTAGCGAACACGCGCGAACTCTCAGACCTGCTTCCCGCGAAATAAAATCATTCGACAATCACTTAGAAGGCGTACCGCAGCGCGCACTCGATCGTGCTTCCGTTGAAATCCTGAATTGGAATCGGCGCCAGCCCCGGTATCGCGTTCGAAGGCTGCCCCTTCTGGTTTGTATCCGTAGTAGTTCCAGGTCATTCTGTAACTTAGGCCACCGTTGTTTTTAGAACTCGTAATGCACTCCAACGGTTGCGTTGTTTGCATGGAAGTTCCGAGGAGCAGTGAAGCCGTAGGCCGGACCGTTCATCGCAGTATTTGGCAGAGTGCTACAGGGCACGACCGGAGCTGGGATAGTCAGCGTTGGGAGCGTGCTGGAGGGATTGCAATACTGTGCTCCCGAAGGGCCACCCTCGCCGTAGCCGAAGTAGTTATACTCGCCCCTCCAGATCAAATTCTTTCGCATCGCATAGGAGAGGTTCACAAAAGGCGACAGGTAGGTAGAGACCAGCGATCCGTTCACATCGCGCGGATCGTTGAAAAAGCGGCTGCCGTTGACCGAGCTTATTCGGTAACCGATGTTGGCGTGGAACTTAACGTTCGGCGAAAGAGCCAAGGCCACCGACGCGTACTGCGTTGGAGCGTTCATGAAGTCCTTTGCCGGACCAAAAGTATAAGGAGTTCCCGCCACGCGGGGAGGCGGGGACGGGCAGGCCGTGCCGGTGGGCGTCGCGGCGCCCGGGATGGTGGGGCTTGAAGCCGTGCCCAGGAAGCAGATGTTGGTCGCCGTGTACACATCGCTGTAGGCATAGCCGATGTCGAACCCGTAGCGCTCGTTCGGCATCAAGTCGGCGTTCAAACTCACGATGCGGCTATGATCGACGTGCTGGAGCGGGCCATCCACAGACGCTATGCCTGTATTGTTCGTATTGTTGTGGCGCTCGAGGTCATTGTACGCGCCGGAGAACGTCGCCCAGGTCCTCGGCCGGTAAGTGGTGTGAAATCTGTAATGCTGAAGCTGGCGGGGTGCGACCGGCGTGAGCACATTGTCGGCGTACAGAAGCTCGACCGAACCGTTGATTTTCAAATTGGCTGCCGGCTGCATAGCGACGCCGAAGGTGCCCCCGTCCTCATAGATCGCGATGTTGGAGATACCGGACAAGTATCCCGTGGTGTTCGCGGCACCTTCGCCGATGATGTGCTCCTGGTAGTGATAGGTGAGCGTGAACATGGTGCGATCCGTAAGATCGTAGGCCGCCGTAAGGTTATTCGTGATGAATTTCTGGCCGAAGAAATCAAACAGCGGCGTAGCGACGCTCGGACTGCCTTCAAACGTAGAAGTTGGCTTGCCCGTAGCCGGATTGATCGCAGTGTTGATCACCGTGGTGGTTAACGGCGTGCTATTGATGTTCGGGATTGCGGAAGTCACGGTGGTTAGACTCGTCATGTCGGCAACTCCCGGCTGGTGCACATTCGAGTAGTCGATCTGCTCAGAGATGCTGAGCTTTTTCAGCGCCTGCCAGGTGACGCCGTAGTCGGTGGCGATCGCTTCCCGCTTGGCGCGGGCGTTGCCGGCATACGTGATTTCGTGGCTCGTTCCCGACAGACCCTGGAAGTCGTCGTAGTAGTTCGGCAGGGTCGTGTTCGCGTAGGTATAGCGAACGTTCCCGTTCATCGTAACGTTCTTGATGCTCGAGGTTTGTAACCGGAAGATCTCGGTCGGGAAGATTTCGCGGGTTGGCTGGGAACGCGAATAGCTGGCAATCACATTACACGCCGGATCGACAATGGGCAGACCCTTCGGAGTCTGCCTCGGGGAAATTGGGGCGGCTCCAACGCCGGGGTTGCAGGTGATGCCGACCGGACTGTTGATCGGATTGTCGTAGCTCTGGAGCACGGCGACCCTGTATCCGTTCGCTTCCTGCAGGTTGAAATACTGGGGCGCCATGTCGAACGAGGAATCGCCCTTGTAGTGAGTGACCTGCTCTTCGTAGGTCAACCGGCTCCGCAGTACGGGCTTCCACTCGACCGATCCCGTCCAGTCATCGGTGCTGTTGCGCTGATACTCCTGGAGCAGCACGTCGTTGTAGCCGCCAACAAAATAACCGCTGGGCGTCAGGCTCGGACCCTGGAACACGTTTTGCGAGTAGCCGGTGCGGAAGGTTACCTTCGACAGCGGAAGCAGTGTAAGGTTGGTGTCCGTCATGCGGCGCACCGAGTTGTTCATAAACGGAGACTGCGTCACCTGCGGCCACGCGTAGGAACCCGTCGGCGCCGCGACGGGACCGATTGGAATCGACTGGCCGGGCGGAAGGTTCGGATTGCCCAGCAGGTTGTAGTCGAAGTACTGGCGGTCGCGGCGGAACAAGCCGGAGAAGTCGTAGAGCTTGCCCTTGGAAAAGTCCAGCTTGGCAACGTTGTACGGATCGCCGCCGATCCCAGTGCTAAAGGCTCTCAAGCGATCGACGAGGGTATTCTTCGTGTTCGGCAGTGCGCGCAGCTCAAAGGTTTCGCCCAGTATGCGCGGACCGGACTGAATGTTGACCAGAGTGTCGTACATGGCACCGCTGCCGTCGATATTGGCCACATGTCCGCCCAGATCGATAGACTCATGAAGCGCGTAGCCCTCCGGAGGGGCCTGGTTTGATACAAATATTGGAAGCTGCGCCACGGCAGTGCCCGTCGTCAAACCCAAAATGGCTGCGGCCATGCACCCGACGATAATGCATCGGGCCGCCGCAAGAGAATGCTTTTCACTCCAGCACCGGGAAATCCATCCTGGGTTCATCATATTTTGAAAGCCTCACTTGAAAAACATTGCTCGTCGAGACCTTGAATCCCTACGCGCAATCGAAATGCGGCCGCGCCTCCTCAATTCTCCGGATGCACTCCAATCAGGTGCACTGCAATCCATGACTCCTACCGGAGGAACGCCGCATTCATGTTTGAACCATGAATATTGGTATGGCAGTTCGTACAAGTTATGGTTTCCGACGACCCCGCGTTCATTCCGTGGACGTTGCTGGCAGCTACGCCGCTGTGGCACTGGTTGCACAGCGGGTTGATGGCTGGCATGTTCAGCAGGCGGGCGTTCTGGGAACCGTGCGGAGTGTGGCATCCCAGACACCCCTCGGCCTTGACCGCGACGTGTTCATAGACGAACGGCCCGCGCGTCTCGGTGTGGCACTTGGTGCAGATCGCGTTCTGGTCGGCCGTGGACTTCAGGTTGTTGGCTTGGAAGGTGCCATGCACATCGTGGCAATCGCTGCACGTGATCAAGCCTTCCTCCACTTTGTGGTGGAACGGCATATTGAACGCCGGCTTAGCGTCGGAGTGGCACTGGAAGCAGAGCGTTGGCTGCGGAGTCTTCAGCAGACTTTCTTCTTCTTTGCTCTGATGAACGCTGTGGCAACTGATACAGCCGACCTTCGCCTTGGCGTGGGGCGAGCGGTCAAAGTTCGGGTGATCTCCCGCGTGACAGGTCAGGCACATGGCGTCAACCTCTTTGACCGAGTGCTTCGCGGGATTGAATATCTTGCTGATGTCGCCGCCCCCTTCCACGTGGGCGGCTCCGGGACCGTGGCACCCTTCGCAACCTTGATGGGATGGTCCAGCTTTAGTATTGAGTGTGGTCTTCCAGTGCGGCGTCTTCGACCAGTTGTTATATATCTCCTCATGACAGGTCTTGCAGGTCTCTGCTCCCACGTACTTGGAAGCATCGGCGGAAGCTGCGGGAACAGACGGAGCGTTCGCAATCTTGTTGGCAACCGGCGCGGAACTCTGCCCCTGCGCAATACCACTCTCAAAAGAAAACAGGAATAAGAATAGAAGGAAGAGAAAAGCTCTTGAGGTTGTCGCACCCGTCGGCATTTGCACTCCCCTTTCAATGCCTGTGTGGTGATGAATACCTTTCGGAATAGTCGTGCAGCTTAGGAAAAAGACAACTTATCAAGCTCTCGTCGGAGATGTCTGGTCAATTGTGACCACTTTGGGGGACACGAGGCGCCAGAGGACCATATCTGGTACCGTCGTTTTTCTACACCTGAAAGCTTCTAACCGCGTTAAGATCCGGTGCCAGGAAAGGCAGCGTTCTTGAAAGGTAGTTGACTCGGAGGGACTCGGAGGGACAGACGGGAGTGACCCCAATTCGAATCCAGCCAAGCCACGGAAGCAAATCGCTGCTGTCTGGAATCTGCCGTAGAAGGTTTCCCACGTCCGGTTTTCCGCCCGGGCGCCTCGACGCACCGCCCGTAGCACTCCGCTCCACGCCAGTCCAGGGAAACGCATCTAACCAACAGTAATAAGGAATAATAAGGAAGGATGAGGTGCATCTTCATGACCCGATTGATTGGGCTGTTTCTTGCTCTGCTAATTCCCGTAGGTACTGCGGTATCGCAGAACGAACCTGCCTCTAACCCTCCGCAGCAGAACATGCCGCAGCCGCAACTGCACCCGCGGCTCGAGGAACCAGCCAACGTTCCAGTGCCCACAGACCGGCAGATCCGCCTGGATGTGCAGGTCAGCGATAAGTCCGGCGCGCCGGTGCGCGGATTGCAGAAAGAAGACTTCACGGTTCTGGACGACAAGCGGCCGCAAAGCATTCTCTCGTTCCACGCCGCCGACAGCGGGACGCCGGCAGATTCGGTAGAGATCGTGCTCGTGATCGATGCCGTTAATGCCGGCTTCCAGTCCGTCAGCTACGAGCGCAATGAAGTGCGAAAATTTCTCTTGCAGAATGGAGGCAAGCTGGCGCAGCCTACTTCGATAGTTTTTTTCGCCGACGCGGGAGCGAAGATGCAGGATCGGCCTTCGCGGGATGGAAATAATCTGGTTTCACTTTACGAACAATTCGAAACCGGCCTGCGCACCGTCAACCGGTCCCAGGGATTTTATGGCGCAGCCGATCGGCTGGAACTGTCGCTGAAAACGCTGTCGCAACTCACGAACTACGAGAAAGCGCGGCCAGGAAGGAAACTGGTGATCTGGTTCAGCCCGGGGTGGCCCCTGCTCACCGGGCCGAGCATTCAGCTTACCCAAAAGGACGAGCAGCACTTTTTCCAATCCATTGTGGAAGCTTCCACTGGCTTAAGACAGGCGCGCATCACGCTCTACAGCATCGATCCGCTGGGTCTGGCGGATGCGGGCGGAATTCGACTTTCCTATTACGAACAATTCTTGAAGGGAGTGTCGAATCCCACGCGCGCACAGGCGGCCAACTTGAGCCTGCAGGTGCTCTGCGTGCAGAGTGGCGGACGCGTTCTCAATGGGAGCAATGATTTGACGCAGGAACTTGCCACAGCCGCTTCCGACGCCAACGCTTTCTATGTGCTCTCTTTCGAAGGAGCTCGGGCCGACCATCCAGATGAATATCACGCCATTGAAGTGAACTTGGATAAGCCCGGAGTGAAGGCGCGCACGCGTACCGGCTATTACGCCCAGCCGTGAAAAGCGGTCACCTGAATTCCCGCTTGAGTGCGGCCAAGAGAGGCAGATGGTGGCCCATTCAAGCCGTCTTTTGGCTTGAGTGGGGCAGTTCCACCGCAGTCAGTGTCCCCCTGCGGTTCACTGAGCAGAAGATGCACGCTCCGGCATCACCACATACTCGTAAACCTGAAGCCTGAAACTGCGCCGCCCCCGCTCCAACGCTGCCTCGAATATTTGCCGACTTTCGTCGTCGGTAAGCAAACGGCAGCGATGATAGCGGCAGAAAGTGACGAAATGACTCTGCCCGCTGTGCTGAGATCGCCTGAGTCCTCATGGCATGAGGACAATCTAGCTCTTTCGCCGGACTAAGTCTGTGATATCTGACCATCCCCACTCAAGCCAAAACCCGCCTTGAGTGCGCTACCCGCCAGAAAGTGTTTGCCTCTAGCGAGGATGTGTACGCAGATTGTGAGCAAAACTGAGCAGCCGAGGTTCCCATCTTTCGGGATAATTGGTCCAGATCTCCGCATCGGCGATTTAGGAGGGAATATGTTAGGTTACGGATTGTTGGGAACAATTGTCGTAGTTGTGTTGATTGTTTTTATCGTTCGCGCTCTGTAGAACGCAAAACTCTGATCGTATCTGATACCACGCCCAGATTCGCTCGTTGCATGCGTGCCGTCCACTGCGACTCGATCTCACCACACCTTCAGTTCCGGTCAGATAATGACCGGGGATTGGGGGAACTGACTACCCATACTTTCCGCATAGCATCCGCCAAAAGTGCACGTACCATAGAAAGTACTCGCCCCTCCAGCCACGTCTACTTTAGACCCCAATCCGGCACCCTCGCCCCCCTCGAAAGTAGACACTGTTCCCACCGCGTAACTCCAAGCATCCATTAGCCCAGTCAAATGCCTGCACGCAGAATCAGTAACTTACAGCCAATATTTTAGTGCATTTTAAAATGTTCCACGTGGAACATTCGTGTTACTGGAAACGTCCTCGACGAACAACCTTTTTGCGCTACAATACCTCTCAGCGTCAACACGCGCAGGCTCTATCCGGCACGCCGGAGGGGCACTGGAGGAAAACTTGAGTCTCACCCCGACCGGCGGCCCACCGGGCCTTTCCCGCCACAAGATCACCACCTCTTCTCTTCGTGAACATAAGCTTCATCACGAGCCCATCACCTGCCTCACCGCCTATGACTATTCCGCGGCGCGC
>Ga0182015_10005549_pt1 | contig 13074 bp, 11 predicted proteins | sample 712P3MmetaG_FD_120478 | JGI IMG/M metagenome (GOLD analysis project Ga0182015, IMG submission 120478) | Permafrost microbial communities from Stordalen Mire, Sweden - 712P3M metaG | ecosystem: Environmental > Terrestrial > Soil > Wetlands > Permafrost | place: Sweden: Stordalen | collected...
GCCTATAGTTATCGAATCAGTAAGTATCGAAAAGTTTTTGTCATGATTAGAACAACAGTAATAAAAAACCTTATTAAATATTATAATCATTTAAAATTATATGATAGAATAAAGCAAATAAAACCTATGAATATTTTTTCATTACTAATAAAGTTAATATTAGGTCGCTTTGTTTTATTTATATTTAAGTCTATTTTTAATTATACACTAAGTTTACCATTATACGATGGTTTACTATTAGTCATATGATTTTTATCATTTATAATATATATAATAATAAGGTTTAATGTAGTATATCGTATTAACAATATATATAAAGCCTTATGTAAGCTATATAATCATGATAAGAAGTTGTTTATTTTACTTTTACCTATAGTTTCTTGATTGTGTCATGTTTTGTTTTTATTACTGTTGGGTATGCTGACTCCATTTGCGGATTTTTATTTTGTAGCCATATTAATAAGTGTATTAAAAACATCACTTTGATCTTTTACTGATCTTTCCTATAATAATACTATACGCTTTATGAATCCGGATGGATTTTCTAATTCTGGTCAAATGGGGGACTCTGGATCAAATAACCCTGATGGATCTTCTAATTCTGGTCAGATAGGGGGCTCTGGATCAAATACTACGGATGGATCTTCTAATTCTGGATCAAATACTACTAATCAAGAGGTTCAAAACTTTGATGGACTTAGAAGGGCTACAGGCTCTAAACTTAGAAATATTTATGTTAATAGGCCTCCTAGAACTAAAATTTGGATGACCGAACTTGAATATGCGAATAGAATAACCCCTCTAGATCACAATATAGTATGTAGAGCTATTTTGGATTGCGGAAGTGATTTGAGGAAATTTATTGATCACAGGGATGGTATATGATACAGAGGTTATATAACATTAGAGTTGTTACATATTTTGGAACGATAATAGTTTATTTGAATGTTATACATTTTTTTGTTTATAAAAAGTTTGCGTTTGTCACTACTTGCTGAAGTTTGCTTTATCATATGTTTATTATAACTATTGTATTTTCTTTATTGCTAAATAAATAATTAAATAATTTAGACTTTATATTAATTAGTTTTTTATGAATACTAAATATTTATAAATAAACTTATCGCGAATTATATATTTTTCCTTTTCTAGGATTAAATAAAACCGCATAATCTCGCCTTGTTATAAAAAAACTAATTAGTTATAAATACTAGTGTTTATAGACTTATCCTTTATTGTTGTCTGTTTAATTATAAAAGATTAATAAAGAAATTTTTGGGAAGAAAGCGTAAGTTATATCTAACATATGATAAAGCCCATTATTATAATTATGAAAAAACAAAAAAAATATATACAATGAATTTATCCTTAATACTTTTTTTAATCGGAATTTTAGGTTTCGTTTTAAATAGAAAAAATATAATATTAATGCTTATTTCTATTGAAATAATGTTATTAGCTATTACATTCTTAATATTAATAAGTTCACTTAGCTTTGATGATATATTAGGCCAAACATATGCTATATATATTATAGCTATAGCTGGTGCAGAATCAGCAATTGGTTTAGGTATTCTAGTTGCATTTTATAGATTAAACTCTTTATTTTACCCTGTTTATTCCATGACCATACTACTTATTCAAAGAACGTAATCAAGTTTAGTTCTAAAAGAATAGCAATATATTATTCTACAATGGCTAAGAATAACTATACTAGAAATCTATCTAGAAATTATTTAATTTATCCTTGATTTATTACTGGACTTTTCGATGCTGAAAGTTATTTGAACTCTAGATACAAAATAGGGTGGAATGTTCAAGCTAGAGTTCAAATAAAAATGCATGAAAAGGATAAAATTTTAATTCAGTCAATTCAATATTTTTTCGGCGGTATAGGTTATGTTTCTAAACTAAATAATACTTCTGCACAAGCGTAGAGTTTAGGGTTAGTACTTTAAAAGATTTAGTTGGCGTAATTCTTCCTCATTTTTATAATTACCCTTTAATTACAAAAAAACATTCAGACTACCTATTATTTAAACAAATTCTTTTACTTATGTTAAATAAAGAACATAATACTTCAAAAGGTATACAAAAAATAGTAAATATTAGAGCCTCTCTTAACTTAGGTTTAAGTAATAATTTAAAAGAAGTATTTCTATAATTAAATCCAGCTAGTATAAGGCTGGAAAGTTCTGCAAACTTCGTAGAGCGCAAAAATAACTTACATCCGGAATGAGTAGCAGGATTTTCTACAGGAGAATCTAACTTTTTTATTGTCGTTCAAAAATGTAAAACTAAGAGTGGTTTATCTATTTCATTACGTTTTTCAATAGCTCAACATTAAAAAGATCTCTTTTTAGAAAGCTTTATTAATTTCTTTGGTGGTGGCTTTATAGTGAGTTATAAAAAACGTTTGCTAGAGTTTATTATTACAAAAATTAATCTTATAGTTTAACATATAATTACCTTTTTTTGATAAACATCCTATATTAGGATCAAAGCATTTAAATTACTTAGATTTCAAGAGTGTAGCTTATATTATTAAAAATAAAGAACACTTAAATAAAAATGGGCTAGGTTTAGAACAAATTTTAGTATTAAAAAGAAGAATGACGTCACTTTACTAGAATAAGGCTATGGATAATAACAGTGTTGTAAATGGCATAGAGAAATTAGATCAAAAAAGGTAGAGTAAACCTTTGCCTAGTCATAATTTAAATATGGCGAAACCTTCAAATTGCGGGAAAGTCTTAAAGACAAATCTACCAAGTTAGTACAGTAATGTAATTAATGGAACAGGTAATGACTCGTTGTATGGTAAAAACGATTTGTATGAAGAAATAAAATAGATTATCCGCAGCCAAACACCAAAATTAAATAAATGGTGCGCAGTTAATCGACTAAACGTAGGTTGGTGAATAATTATATAAACTTTTATTTTTTTTTTTTATTTTATTATTAATAAGTTTCAAAGTAAAAATTACAAAAATTATTCGCTTAAGATATAGTCAGGCATAACCTAATAGTTATGGAAATACCCTAGCCAACCTAAGGAAATATATAATACTTCTAAGGTAAAGGGGGGAAAACGAAGAGGAAGCATCGCAATAGAATATAAATAATGTATTTAGCTATAATTACTTTACCATTATTAGGATCAATAGTATCCGGCTTTTTTGGTAGAAAAGTCGGTGTTAGCGGAGCACAATTAATTACATGTACAAGTGTAATTGTAACAACTTTATTAGCAATAGCTGCTTTTTTTGAAGTAGGTTTAAATAACATACCTGTATCAATAAATCTATTTAGATGAATAGATAGTGAATCTCTTAACGTTTTATGGGGTTTTCATTTTGATAGTTTAACAGTGTCTATGCTGATACCTGTTTTAATAGTTAGTTCTTTAGTCCATATATACTCTATTGGATATATGAGCCATGATCCACATAATCAAAGATTTTTTAGTTATTTAAGTTTATTCACCTTTATGATGATTATACTTGTTACAGCTAATAATTTCTTATTAATGTTTGTAGGATGAGAGGGTGTAGGTATTTGTTCATATCTTTTAGTAAGTTTCTGATTTACTAGAATAGCAGCAAATCAAAGTTCTATGTCTGCTTTCTTAACTAACAGAGTAGGTGATTGTTTTTTAACTATAGGTATGTTTGCTATATTATGATCATTTGGTAAAAATAAAAAAAAAATGCTTAAGAAATCGAATAAAGTGATATTTAATTATAATACACCTACTATAGCCTATAGACAAACGATAAATTGTTCTTATAATTCTTATTTTAACAATATTAGATCATACTTAGCTGGATTAATAGAGGGTGATGGTCATATAGTTGTATATAATAAAAATTATAAATCTAAGGTATATTGTCTTAAAATTATTATAGTTTTTAATCTTCATGATAGACCTTTAGCATAAAAGCTATATGCTGGGTTAAAAGTAGGTAAAGTAATTGATAGGTCTAGTGCTTATTATGTTTTATTACAAATATTAGCTAAACAATAAGTATTAAATATTGTTAATCTAATTAATGGTCGTATGCGTATACCAAAAATAGAAGCTTTAGATAGTGCTATTTCATGGATAAATAAAAAAAAATAATAGTTTTATACCAATTTTAGGTTTAGATAGATCATCTATAAATAGTAATAGTTGATTGGCAGGTTTTACTGATGGTAATTTCTCTATTACTGTTTATTACCGTAAAAAGGATAGTAAAATTATAAGAACAAGTGTTCAAACCTTTTTTCGTAAAGAAGTTAAACAAAATTATTCTAGATATGTTACCGCTGATCAAGGGGGCTAGTTATTTTAATATTATGACTAAGATCGCTTAATTTTTTATTGTAAATCTATATACTAGAACTGTTGATGATATAGTGTATTATGCTTTTATGGCTATATCTCATAACTGAAAAGGCTACGATATAGCTATAAATTACTTTAATCGTTTCTCTATATATTCTTCTAAGTATTTAGCTTATAAAGATTAATGTCGTGTTCAAGATATATATAGAGGACTTTCTTTAAGTAAAGAGAGTCTAAATGAGATAAAAATCAATTTAATAGTAAGTGTAAAGTATATGATTTCTCACATTTGGATTTCTTAACTTTTTAATGTTGCCGTGGGTAATAGTAATATTACCTTTATTATATAACTATATGCGGGAAACTCCTAAAGTATTATTATAGGATATTGTGGAAACTCAACACCTTATTGGTTTTGTAAAAAGCAGTATAAAAGTAGAGTGTACATAAACCATATAAATTAAAATAATAGAACTAAAAAAAAAAATAAGTGACAATGGACAACCCGCAGGAAATGAATATTCTCTCAAGAGAAGAATAAGATCCTCAGAGACTACACGTTATACCCCTGTAAAATTTATAGGGTGAAGATATAGTCCAAATATAGTTGAAAGATTATATAGATATTGAACATTGATTATAGTACAGTATTTTCATTAGCACCTTTTGTTAATGAAAATATAGTTACAATTATAGGTATATGTTTATTAATTGGTGCTATGGCTAAAAGTTCTCAAGTTGGATTACACGTTTGATTGCCTATGGCCATGGAAGGTCCTACACCTGTTAGTGCCTTGATACATGCGGCAACTATGGTTACTGCCGGAGTATACCTATTAATGCGTACAAGCCCTTTAATAGAATATAGTTCAACTGTATTAATATTATGTTTATGATTAGGAGCAATAACTACAGTTTTTAGTTCTCTTATAGGATTATTCCAACAAGATATTAAGAAAGTTATAGCCTATTCTACTATGAGTCAATTGGGAATGATGGTTATAGCTGTAGGTTTATCTTCATATAATATTGCCTTATTCCACCTAGTTAATCATGCATTTTATAAAGGACTTTTATTCTTGGGTGCAGGTGCAGTAATTCATGCGGTAGCTGACAATCAAGATTTTAGAAAATATGGTGGATTAAGACCATTTTTACCTTTAACCTATTCTGTAATGTTAATAGCAAGTCTTAGTTTAGTGGCTTTCCCTTTTATGACGGGGTTCTACAGTAAAGATTTTATTTTAGAATCCGCTTATGGACAATTCTATTTTAGCGGTACAGTAGTTTACTTTATAGCTACTATAGGTGCTATGTTTACTACTCTATACTCAGTGAAAGTTTTATATTTAACTTTTTTAACTAATCCTAATGGGCCAGTTGTTAACTATAAAAATGCTCATGAAGGTGATATATTTATGAGTTTACCTTTAATTATATTAGCTATTTTCTCTATATTCTTTGGTTATATTACTAAAGACATATTTATAGGATTAGGCTCAGCTTTTTTTTCTGATAATAGTTTATTTATTCATCCTACACATGAAATAATGTTAGATACTGAATTTGCTGTACCTACTTTTTTTAAATTATTACCTTTAATATTTACTATATCTCTTAGTCTTATTGCTATTATTTTTTCAGAATTTTTACCTAAGATTCTTCTTTATTTCAAATTTTCTAGATTAGGTTATAATATATTTGGATTTTTTAATCAACGTTTCTTAATTGAATTATTTTATAATAAATATATAACTGGTTTTGTTTTAAAATTAGGTGGTCAAACAACTAAGGTTATAGATAAAGGAAGTGTAGAATTATTAGGACCTTATGGTCTAGAAAAAGGTTTAATTACTTTAAGTAGAAATATAGTTAGTTTAGATACAGGTGTAATTACAAGTTATGCTTTATATATCTTAATAGGTCTTATTTTTTATATATTAATCCCATATTTATCTTTAACTGACAATAGTTTACTATTATTGATATTATTATCATTGTTTAGTATTATTACTACTAAAATAGATACTAATAATTCAAATAAAAATAAACTTTTAAACTAGAGTTTAATTTTAATAATAATTTAAAGTTACCAAACAAACTACCATCTAACATTAATATACTATCTAATAATCTAATTTGAATTATTTTACCCTTAGTATCTAAATCATTTACATAATATTTTTTACTAATAGTTAAACTTATAATACGATTATCTCTAAAAATAGTTTTCATATTATATATGTTTGAACCTCTTTTACCATTATAATCAGTTAAAATTTTAAGAATAAAAGCAGCATCATAGCCTGAGAAATTATGAGCATAAAATACATATTTATTATAACGAGGCTGTAACATATTATTTATACACTCTATAACAACATCGTCGGAATTCATTGTATCTCTATTTATATAATATGTATAAAGCCCTTCAGATGTCTTAAAACCTGCTGCATATACCCTATTAAACCCATCCGGAGATAAATATGTATCTAAATCTAGAGTACCTAATCATGGATTACTAGTTTCTATAACTACTTTGTCATTTGGTTTTTTAATTGCGTTTAATGGTGTATTAATTATATATTCATATGGTTTATTATCTTTAATCACCAATGAAATATTACCTATAACTCTTGTAAAATTAGAGTTATCAATAATAACATCTTTTATAATCTTAATTATAATAGCTGAACTATCGTATATATATTTAATTGATACATTATTATTAACTACTACATATTGATATTGATAATTCTCACCGAAACCTTCAAAAATATCTCTACCACCCTTAGAATTAGGCATAGTAAAATGTGTTATTAATCCCTTAGAGAAATTAGGAGTAATTTTAATACCATACTCCTGAGTATTAACAGTTAAAGGTAATAACTTATGGAAATGATATTGTTTAGTTTCAGATAGTGTAGTATTATGTAACTTAAATTTAGTTAAGCTAACAACATTAACATCTCCTTCATACAAGCAATATTAGGTATGAATTTTTTAGATCAGCATTATTTCTGTATAACTGCAATAGAGGGATGGATCTTACAAATCCGAAAAAATAACTCTTAATAAATCTTAGATATGCTGATGAGGAATTATCCGGTATTAATGCTAATTAAGTTAGTATATTTAATCCCTTATTTTTTCAACTATTTAATTTAGAGCGTGAAAGATTTAAACTTGAAAATTTTATTCATGTTATGAATGAAATTTTCAATGTTGAGATCTATCAGGATGGTACTGTAAAATATGTATATTTTTTTAAGGTGTATTAGTAATGTGTAATGTGTAATTTACACCAGTTTTTTTCTTTACTTAATTATAATTTACTTATACAATTTATATAGTTTAATTTAACTGCTAGAGTATATTTTATCTTCTCTTCTCTTTATAACATCTAGAAAAAAAAAGACACAATATTTTAACTTAATTATGAGAATTTTTAAGAGTCATCCTTTATTAAAATTGGTTAATTCCTATGTAATAGATTCACCACAACCAGCTAATATTAGCTATTTATGAAATTTTGGTTCTTTACTGGCTGTTTGTTTAATTATACAAATAATTACAGGTGTAACATTAGCTATGCATTACAACCCTAGTGTGCTAGAAGCATTTAATTCTGTAGAACATATTATGCGTGATGTAAACAATGGATGATTAATACGTTATTTACATAGTAATACAGCTTCGGCTTTCTTCTTCTTGGTCTATTTACATATGGGTAGAGGTTTATATTATGGTTCATACAGAGCACCTAGAACGCTAGTATGAACTTTAGGTACAGTAATATTTATATTAATGATAGTTACATCTTTCCTGGGTTATGTTTTACCTTATGGGCAAATGTCCTTATGAGGTGCAACAGTTATTACTAATCTTATGAGTGCTATACCTTGAATAGGACAAGATATAGTTGAATTTTTATGAGGTGGATTTAGTGTTAATAATGCTACTTTAAACAGATTTTTTGCTTTACATTTTGTATTACCATTTGTATTAGCTGCTTTAGTATTAATGCATTTAATAGCACTTCATGATACAGCTGGATCAGGTAATCCTTTAGGTGTTTCAGGTAATTATGATAGATTACCTTTTGCTCCTTATTTCTTATTTAAAGATTTAGTAACTATATTTTTATTTATAATAGTATTAAGTATATTTGTATTCTTTATGCCTAATCTATTAGGAGATAGTGAAAATTATGTTATGGCTAACCCTATGCAAACTCCTCCTGCTATAGTTCCTGAATGATACTTATTACCTTTTTATGCTATATTAAGATCTATACCTAATAAATTGTTAGGTGTTATAGCGATGTTTAGTGCCATATTAGCATTATTAGTTATGCCATTTACTGATTTAAGTAGAAGTAGAGGTATACAATTTAGACCTTTAAGTAAAATAGCTTTTTATATATTTGTGGCAAATTTTTTAATATTAATGATTTTAGGTGCCAAACATGTAGAATCACCATTTATAGAATTTGGACAAATAAGTACAGTAATATATTTTGCTCACTATTTAATTATAGTACCTATAATTAGTTTAATAGAAAATACTTTAATTGAATTGAATATGCAAATTAAAAAACTTTAACGTTAAATTTTAGTTAGGTATTATCAAGCTAAGATCTATATTTTGTTCACTATTTAATTCAAATGGCTAAAGTTTAGATAATGATTAGGGTTTACCTAAAAATTCTATATTTATTTAAATTAAAAGTAAACTTATAAATCCTAATTAATCTCTTAGGCCTTATTATATTTTAATAAGGACACTTTTAAATAATAATACCACCTATTGTTAGTAATAATTTGCATTACTAGATAAGCATAGCGTTGTGCAATCAATGGTTGCCGGCTTCCCATCCCCATCCCTTCAATATTTCGTTTCAAAGAAGTATATCAGGTGAGCAACCTGAAAAGATAGAAACCGATTGGTCTAATATATCGGTATTAAAATCTAATATATCTTTATGAACAGAACGATGATTTTTATCTTCAAATGCGAAGGATATAGGAACATTATATCTAATATTTGCTTTATTCTCTGGATTATTAGGTACTGCCTTTTCTGTTTTAATAAGACTAGAATTAAGTGGTCCTGGTGTTCAATATATTGCAGATAATCAACTATATAATAGTATCATTACTGCTCATGCTATATTAATGATATTCTTTATGGTTATGCCTGCTTTAATCGGAGGTTTTGGTAATTTTTTATTACCTTTATTAGTTGGGGGTCCTGATATGGCATTCCCTAGACTTAATAACATTAGTTTTTGATTATTACCACCTGCTTTACTATTATTTTTATTTGCTAGTGGTATAGAAAATGGAGTAGGTACTGGTTGAACAGTATACCCACCTTTAAGTGGAATTCAAAGTCACAGTGGACCTAGTGTTGATTTAGCTATATTTGGTTTACATTTATCTGGTATAAGTAGTCTATTAGGTGCTATAAACTTTATAACTACTATACTTAATATGAGAAGTCCTGGTATAAGACTACACAAACTAGCTTTATTTGGTTGAGCTGTAGTAGTTACAGCTGTATTATTGTTATTATCATTACCTGTATTAGCCGGTGCAATTACTATGCTTTTAACAGATAGAAACTTTAATACATCATTCTTTGAAGCAGCAGGAGGTGGTGATCCTATATTATACCAACATCTTTTCTGGTTCTTCGGTCAATCAAGGTGGCCCGTAGATAACGAAATTTATCTAATGAAATGGACTATATGCGGGGAATCTGATTATTCATTAATAAATACTTTATTAGTAAGTGGTATATTTTTTAATTATTACCCCTATAAGGTAAAAACTTTGTTAATGTCAGACAATCTGCCGGTAACGAAAAGATACAATTTCTTAGTAGGAACCTCAGAGACTACACGTCCATTATCCTCTAAATCTTCTTTTACATTAAAGGAGAAGTCTTGAAATGAATGGCTAGCTGGACTTATTGATGGAGACGGATGTCTTTTAGTTAATAAGGCCGGTTATACTAGTTGTGAAATCACAATGGGCTTAGAAGACGGTCATGCTTTAGCTATTATAAAACAAAAAATAGGTGGATCTATAAAATTAAGATCGGGAGTAAAAGCTTTAAGATATAGATTACACAATAAAAAAGGTATGATAGAGCTAATTAATAGAATTAATGGTAACATAAGGCATACATCAAGAATTAAACAATTAGAATCTATTTGTTTAAACTTAGGTATAAATATCAAATATCCCAGAGCTATTACCATTAAAAATGGTTGGTTTTCAGGTTTTTTTGATGCAGATGGTACTATAACTTATTCTATGAAAAATAGTTATCCTCAGTTAACTATATCGGTAACTAATAAATTATTAATAGATGTAATTAAATTTAAAGATATTTTTGGAGGTAATGTTTATTTCGATAAAGGTCAAAATGGTTATTACAAATGATCTATACAGGCAAGAAATGATATAGATTTATTTAAAGCTTATCTTTTAAAATATCCGTCCTTTTCTAATAAAAAACAAAGATTATTTTTAATAAGTAAATATTATGAATTAAAAGATCTTAAAGCTTATTCTGCTGTACCTAATAGTTCTTTGAGCAAAGCATGACTAATTTTTTCAGATAAATGAAATAATAGAGGATAAATATATAGTCCTTGTTGTATAACAAACATATTGGTGATATAGTTTTTTTTTATGGGTGTTGTTATTTTAAGTTGTAACATATGTTTATCAAATTTGTTAAAAATTACAATCATAATAGTTTTTATACAATTAAGTTGATTATTTTTTGTAACTATAGTAAAATATTTTTCGGTTTAGATAGTACTATAGTATATTATATATGATCATGTTTAGTTACTTTTTATATATTAATATTATTATTAGGTTTACCTTGAAATATAGAAAGTATATTTTCGTTTATAATTTCCATACTACTTATATTAACTATAGGGAAAATTCTATAGTTGCAAAAAATCCGGTTTCCGATATAATGGAAATGGGTAAATTTAAAGGTATTCCATAGTCAACTAGTGCTAATAGTATAAGTTCAGCAGTTAGCTTTACTGACTTAGCTTTAGTGGTTCAATTGGATAAACAGAACTTTAGCAATGTCGTTAATAGGGATACTGCTAAAGCCACTGAGTTATACAATAAAAAAGCTGATGAGTTAGCTAAAGCTAAGTCAGAATTAGCTAAATATAAAAAAGTGAACAAATTTCTCTTGCTTTCAAATTAGAAGAGCAGAAATCTTTTTAGTTTGTTTTTTATTACTATTAAGCCTTATTGTATATCACTTAAAAATATTATAATCTATAAATAACTATCATCCTAATATAGCTGAAATATAACACAGCACCCAGAAGTTTATATATTAATCATACCAGGATTTGGTATAATAAGTACCACAATATCTGCTAACTCTAACAAGAGTGTATTTGGATATTTAGGTATGGTTTATGCCATGATGTCTATAGGTGTTTTAGGTTTTGTTGTTTGAAGTCATCACATGTATACAGTTGGTTTAGATGTAGATACGAGAGCTTATTTCACAGCCGCTACATTAATTATAGCAGTACCTACAGGTATTAAAATATTCAGTTGATTAGCAACATGTTACGGTGGATCTTTACAATTAACACCTTCAATGTTATTTGCTTTAGGTTTCGTATTCATGTTCACAATTGGAGGGTTAAGTGGTGTTGTTTTAGCGAACGCATCTCTAGATATTGCATTCCACGATACTTATTACGTCGTCGCTCATTTCCACTACGTATTAAGTATGGGAGCAGTTTTTGCATTATTTAGTGCATGATACTTCTGAATTCCTAAAATATTAGGTTTAGATTATAACAAAATGTTAGGAAAAGTTCATTTTTGAATACTTTTCATAGGTGTAAATGTTACTTTCTTTCCTCAACATTTCTTAGGTCAATATGTAGGCCCTTTATATTGGTAACATTATATTATGCATAGCGTAAATTGCTGGAAAACCCTATATGTTAATAAGTAGGACAATCAGCAGGGAAGTCATATAGTCAATATGGAATCTTCAGAGACTAGAAACGCTATATCCTTTAATAAAGAGGATAATGGTATAGTCCACTGCATGTAGTAATACATGTATTAACCTTTTTTTTATTATTTAATTATTTAATACATTTAAAAGTATTTTTTTTTTTTTACTTTATTGTATATAAATTTATAATATTTTATACTTTAATTCATTGCTCAAAATTAGTCACACCCATATCTACTTCTATTTCAGATAAAAGACGAATTCTATTAATTTACCCTTGTAAAATATTCTTGTTATTAATAAGATTTAACACTTCGGCATATATATTTGTAACAAAATTATTAGCATGAATTAATGCCTCTTTCGATCATCCAGATAGAGATGATGAAAAGATAGCTTTTTTAGAGGGTTAAATAATTAAATTTAATGAGTAGCTTTGGTAGTATTTTTAAATTAGATAATAAAAAAAGTATAGCTACAAGGAATGCCGAGAAGAATTAGTGACTATCCTGACGCCTTTGCAGGATGAAATTTAATTAGTAGTTTTGGTAGTATTATCAGTGTAGTAGACACATGATTATTCTTATATATAGTTTATGTACAGTTAGTAGAAGGTAAAGCTACAAGTAGATATCCATGATTAATACCCCAGTTTTATAGCGATACTTTACAAACATTATTAAATAGAAGTTACAATAGTTTAGAATGAGCTTTAA
>Ga0182015_10005550_pt1 | contig 13073 bp, 12 predicted proteins | sample 712P3MmetaG_FD_120478 | JGI IMG/M metagenome (GOLD analysis project Ga0182015, IMG submission 120478) | Permafrost microbial communities from Stordalen Mire, Sweden - 712P3M metaG | ecosystem: Environmental > Terrestrial > Soil > Wetlands > Permafrost | place: Sweden: Stordalen | collected...
ATTCTTGCGCGTCCTTGGCGCAAGAGTGGGCCAAGGAAATGCCAGCGCAACGAGCGCGTACCTACAAAGGTACATATCAGCCGAGCTTTAGCGGGCGTACTCCGCCCACACTCCGCCCAAGTCCAGCCATCCCTGGCGAAGACAACACGAACTCCCGGCCTTTTGGAGCGTACCTTAAAAGGTACCCGATGGCATGACGAGTCTACTTTAGTAGGTATCGGACCCCCTCGAAAGTAGACGTTTTTTCCACAGGCTAAACCATTGAATCGATTGACCCGAGGAAACGCCCGCACGAAGAATCAACAACTTGCAAATTTAGGATTTGCGAAGTTGCAATGTTCCACGTGGAACATTCGTGCGATTTGGACCGCTATCCCCGCAGCTCGGAAAGCGCCTTGCGCGCATCGTTGTTAGCGGGATTAATCTTGAGCACGCGTTCCATTTGCTGGCGCGCCTGCGCCGGCTGGTTGACCTTCTCGTACGCCAGCCCCAGGTGATAATGCACGGTCGGGTCGTCGCCCGCGCCCAGTCTCTCATTTAAACGCAGCGACTCCTGGAACATGTCGATCGCAGATCGGTACACACCCTTTTGAAAATATGCCCAGCCTAAAGTGTCCGCCGCATTTGAAGAATCGGGCATGCCGCGCCGCGCCGTCTGCGCCATCGCCAGCGCCACGTCCACATTGCCGCCTTGCTGCAGAATTAAATACGCAAGATTATTCGAAGCCCTTGGATTGTCCGGCTGAATTTCAAGCGCCTTCTGATACATCGTTTTGGCCTGATCCCAGCTCTTTTGCGACTCATACATCTCGCCCGCGAGAATATAAAACGCGATCTCTCGCGGATGATCTTTGATGGACTGCTGATACAAAGCCAGGGCTTCGTTCACAGAGCCTTGGGCCACCTGCACTTCGCCAAGTTTCAGCAAAGCGTCGGAGTTGTTTGAGTCGAGCTCGACGGCTTTGCGAAAGGCGCTCTCCGCGCCTTTCAGATCTTTTCTCTGAAATAGCGCGGTGCCCAGCAAATCGTAGAAGCCTCCGGTAGTGGGCGACTTCGCCACTTGCGCTCGAGCCGCCGCAATCGCCTGCTCCGGCTGCTTCTGAGCCAGATACGCATTCATAATTCCTTGCAGCGCGTCCGTCGCGGAGGGCACTTTCTCCAGAGCCTGTTGATAAAATTTGATCGCTTCGCCGTATTTTTTCCGCAATTGATAGAGGTTGCCCATTTCCACATAGGGCGCGGAATTTCCGGGAGCGATTCCCATCGCCTTGGTCAGATCCTGTTCGGCGTCGGGAAACTTTTGCTGATTCATCTCCGCCAGCGCGCGCATTAAATATCCGTCCGGCGCATAGGGCGCGCCCGCAATGATCTGCTGCGCGGTCCGCGTAAGCGCGTCGAGATCTCCGTGCCTTAATTCGAGAGCCGCCAGAGCTCGCTGGGCGTCCGTGAGATCGGGGCGCAGTCGCACTGCTTCGCGCCATTCCGATTCAGCCCGCGCTTCGTTATGCTGCACATCGAATGCGATGCCCAGCTGATAATGAGCCACTCCGTTGCCGCTGTCATCTCTCAGCGCCTGCTGCAGAGCGTCGACTGCGCCCTCGGGGTCGGCTTTGCGAAGTTTGATTTGCCCACGATAAACCAACGCGTCCACGTCGTTCGAGTTCACTTTCAACAGCTCATCGTTCAACTTGGTGGCTTCATCCAGTCGATTTTTCAAGATCAACAACTGGACGTAGTTTCTTTTGACTTGCATGTCTTTGGGATGAGCGCTATAGATCTCCGCATATTCCGCCGTGGCTTTGTCGAGGTCGCCACTGGCAAAATAATAATCGCCTAAAATGCGGTAGCCTTCGGAAGTGTCGGAGAGGTCGGATTTGGCCTGCTTCAGCAAAGCTTCCGCTTCCGTTTTCTTGCCCTGCGACATGTACAAACGCACCAGCGCTTCTCGCGGCGTGGGATCTTTTGGAGCGACTTCAATGGCATGCTTGAATTGCTGTTCCGCCTCCGGAAAACGATTGCGAGCCTGGTAGAAGCCTCCCAGCGCAAGTTGCGCGTTCATAGCTTTCGGATCCAGCGCAGCGGCTTTCTTGAAGTTAGTTTCGGCCTGATCGTTCAAGTTGGAGCGAAGCTGAAGCAGCGCGAGATTCAAATAGGATTCCGACCGCGACGGATCGGCGTTTACCCCTTTCTGCATCTCCTGAACAGCGGCGCCTAAGTTGTTTTCTCCGGCGTAATAATCCGCCCACGCTTGAAAGACTTCCGGATTCTGCGGTTGATTTTCGCGAAGTAAGTCGAGGTGAATCTTCGCCTGCTTCATGTATTCTTCGTTCGCCGACCCGTCTGGATTACGCGCGGCAACCAGTAAATTCGCCAGATCGATATGGGCGCGATAGTTATCGGGAGCCAGTTCGACGGCTCGCGATAGTTGCTGAAATGCGCGCTCTCTGTCACCCAATTTGAGATAAGTTTCGCCCAACTGATAGTGCGCGGCGGCAAAGCGCGAATCGACTTGGATGGCGTTCGAATATTGAATGGCCGCTTCGGGATACTTCGCCTTGGCGAAGTATCGATCGCCGCTCTCCAGATATTTTTGCTTGCGAACATTGGGATCGCGGGAACATCCCGTGAATAGGGAAGTGATAAAGACCCCGACCAAAAAAAGGCGCACCACCACCGAGCGGCTCATGGTTACTTTGTCTCCAGGAATGTACGGATGATACGACGCCTACATTCTAAATTCTATGAAAACCTTACGGACCATCGACGATACACCAAAGTAACGCAAGCAGAGGTTAAAAAGAAGTGACCGTTGTGATTTTGCATGGAAGCTGTGTGAAAAAAATGGCGCGACCTGCAAGCCGCGCCACGCGAAACATCGAAAACAAGGATCAAAGTTGAGTCAGGGAAACGCGAATTAGCTCATTACTGGTTGTGCTCCTAGCGCAGCCTCTACATTGCTGCCGATCGGCGATCCGAGCCCGGTGCATGCATTCCAACCCGGCCCCGCGGAGTATGCGCCGTTGTTGCCGGATGTGATTCTGTTGAAATCACCATTTGGGTTTTGGTAGAGCAAGGGATTCACGAATCCAACCGGCTTGCCGGTGTTCTGATTTACCAGCGCAATCAACGCAGCCCACAGCGGAGCGACCGCACTGGTGCCACCGATCACGCCGGACTGTCCATCGACCAGAGTGTCGAAGCCGGTACTGGGGTCAGCATCTCCGGCAACGTCCGGAACACCGCGCCCAACGCGGCCGCCAGCATTTGCCGAGGGAGGAACGTTGGCTCCGCTTTGATAACTGGGCAGCGGAAAAACGTCGCTGATTCCGCCTCCAGTCGCGCCTTCATTCATGGCAAGTTCATTCCAGACAACTTCGCTGGTGATGGTATTTCCGGAAGCTATTAATTGGGTTCCGCCGCAGGCCAGGACATTTAGGCTCGATGCCGGGAAATCCACATGGTTCAAGCCGTCAGTCACGCCATCGGTTGAGCCATTGTCTCCGGCCGCCACACACACCGTGACGCCCAATGCGGCGGCGGATTGAAATGCCTCATCCATGGAGGTCATCGCCGCTTGCGTCCAAGTCGACTCTGGCCCGCCCCAACTGATGGACACAATCGAGGGATTGTTCGTCGTATCGTGGACCGCAGTGGTGATAGCGTTCAAAAAACCGGCGTCGGTATTTTCCGCGAAGTAAACTACGATCTTCGCTCCCGGCGCAATCGATCCAGCGACTTCAATGTCGAGCATGACTTCGCCATCCGGGCCGCTGGGATCGCCTGTGGGGCTGTTGCTGGCGTCGCCCACCGAGACTGCCGTCACGGTTGGAGTCTTCGCCAGGTCGAGCTGAGACCAGTAGTTGGTTAGGTCTGTGGGATTGAATCCGCCACCCAACTCGATCAGCGCGATGCATTCTCCCGTTCCATCCACACCGGTGGGGTAGTCGTACAGACTTGCCACCTTCACCGGCGTGTACGACAAATTTACGGTCGCGGCACGGGCTCCGGCTCGCGCATGCCGTCTACGAAAATGCGGCTTGGCCTGAGGACGGTTATCCAGGCCGAAGACGCCCTCGATCACATCGTGCAAATCGGCTGGGACGTGGATCTTTCCGGTGCGTCCGCGATAGCTGCCGCTGGGATGATCGTATTGTTTCAGCTGAACGCCAAATGCTTCATTCATCGCGGTGACGGTGCCGGAGAGAATGACGGTGCGGCGCTCGGCGCTTTTTTCCTTAACCTTGAGTTTGTGTTCCTGCGCGAATTTTTCGACGCGAGCGATGTCCGCCGGGTCGGCGCCATGTTCTTGCGCAAATTCCTTCCGCGAATAAAGTTTCCGCTTCTCAACGGGCTTGGTGAATTCTTCCGGGCTGATCATCGGCTTCTTTCCTGCCCGTGACCGCAGCCGGATGGTTACATCGAGGGTTTCGTTAGGATTGGCTGGGCCTACTTCTTTCGCTCCTGGTAATGGAGCGCGTTCACTACCGGCCAATGCAAGTGGATTCTTCGGAGCAGACTGGTTGGACATAAAACCGATCTCCTTTCGATGCGGGCTCAGCCGCGTTCGGGAGAGGCAGAAAGACGCAGAGCAGCTTTACGGCAAGAGCGCTTCTTGAAACTCCAGCAGGAAAGGAGCCTAGCCCTCTGCAACCCCAAAATCAGTGCTGGCCCTTGATTCTTGAAACGAAACCTAGCAGCAGACGAAAAACAAATCAAGAGCTTTCTGGAGCTTGTTACAAAATCCGAACAAGTGCAAAAGCAAGCGCCTAGAAATACGGGAGAAGCAGGTGGACCACGAAGACACGAAGGATCATGAAGGCGAGGGACTTGCTGCGTCCGCACACCTAAGCATGGTTCACACGCTTCCGACTCGCGCGCTTCCAATATAAATATCCTGGAATGCCGATGAGCACGATGGCCGTTCCCCAGAAAGCTTCGGTGGGGCGCGTGATGATTGTATTGAGAGTCCAGGCCGCGCCGACCAGCACATAAATGGCTGGCAGCCACGGATATCCCGTGCAGCGGTAGGGGCGCGGAATCTCAGGGCGTTTCCAGCGCAGCAGAAACATGCCAATCACCGTCAGCGTGTAGAACAGGACCATGCCGAAAATCACATAGGTATAAAGCTGATCGTAGCGGCCGCTCAAAGTGAGGACCGCGGCCCACGCGCTCTGCCCCATCAGCGCCACCGCCGGCGTTCGATACTTGGGATGAACCCTCGCCATCTGCGGGAAGAAAGCGCCGTCCAGCGCCATCGCGTAGTAGACGCGCGCGCAACTTAGGATGGCACAGGCGAGCGCGCCAAACACAGATAATGCGATAAGTGCCGAGAGCCACGTGGCGGCTGCGGGAGAGAAAAGCACCGCGGCCGCCGCTTGCGCGATGGTTTCATGCTGAGCCACTTCGTTGAGCGGCAGCGCATATAAATATGTCATATTCATCGCGACATAAACGACACCGACGATCAAAACTCCGAGCACCATGGCAAGCGGCACGTTGCGGCGTGGTTCTTTTACTTCTCCGGCCACCCAGGTGATGTAAACCCATCCGTCATACGCCCAGAAGACCGCGATCAGTGCGACTCCGAATGCGGAGAGCAGCTGAGAGAAGCCCATATGCGCGGTGATGCCGGCCAGCATCCCGTGGGGCGTGGTGAAGTGATGCCAGTCGCCCTTGCCAATGGCGAAGCCGAGTATCACGAATGCCGCCATGGCGGCGAACTTGGCCCAGGTGGCGATGTTCTGAAGAATCGCGCCTGGCCGCAACCCGACAACGTTGACCGCGGTTACAACTGTAATCAGAATTAAGGCCACGATATGGGCGCGAGTTACCCCGATGCCCGCCAGCGAGAGCACAAGATGTTCTTGCGAGATGCTCGGGATCAAGGCCCCGACATACGCGGCTGTACCTACGGCCAGCGCCGCGATGGAACCGCCGTTGCCCACGCTGAACAGCATCCATCCGTAGAGAAATGCGGTCAGGTCGCCATAGGCTTCGCGCAGATAGACGTACTGGCCGCCGGAATCAGGAAACATTGAACCCAGTTCGGCGAATGCGAAGCAGGCGCACAGCGAAATCCCGCCGCCGACAAACCACACCAACAGAAACAGCACCGGATGAGGCAGCGCTCCAGCAATGTCTTTGGCCGTAAGAAAAATCGACGAACCAATAATGCCGCCCACGAGCAGCAGTACGGAATCGAGCAGGCTGAGCCCGCGCACGAGAGTTGGTTGAGCTAGCGTTGGTTGAGCCGGAGTGGACTGCGAGTTCGATGGCAGGGGTTCTGCGGCCGGTGCGAGAGAAGGATCCATTATCATCCCATTCCGAGTTCGTCGGAAGATTCGAGCGGCGTGCCGCAGCGCCGGCAGATGATGGCGGAACAGTCTCCGCAGGTTAAGGGATCGGTTACTTCTTTGGCGCAGTTGGGGCAGTAGAAGGAGCCGGGTTCCGGCTCGGGTGGAGGATTCTGAGGGCGTGTTGCCATGAAGAGGAAAACTGTAGCATAGAGTCGTGATTGAAGGCTGGGATTTCCCGCGGGCGGTACAGGAAAACCAGGGGAACCACAAAGGACACGAAGTATCACGAAGGCTTTGTTCGCAGCATTTGTGACGGGTATTCTCGATTGACGTCATTAATTTTTATAGGAGTGGAAGATAGCGCGATGGTCGAAAAATCATTGACTCCCGACGAGAAGCTACAACAGGAATTCAACCGCTGGGCCGAGGCTGGTGAAGGGCCGAAGATGGAGCAGCATCATCTGGACATTACAGCGAAGACGATTCGCCGTATGAATCTGCGTCCGGGCGAGCGCGTGCTTGACCTGGGCTGCGGCTCGGGGTGGGCGACGCGGCTGCTGGCGCGGCTGGTGGGTGAGGGGCCGGATGGTTTCGGGCAGGTGGTTGGAGTGGATGTTTCGGATGAAATGGTGCGTAAGGCGCGGGCGGCGTCGAAAGATTTTGAGAATGTACTTTATGTGTGGGGGTCGGCGGAGAAGATTCCTTGGGAGGAGAATTTTTTCGACAAGGTTTTGTCGGTGGAGTCGTTTTATTACTATGCCGATCAGGATCGCGCGCTGATGGAGCTCTTTCGCGTTATGGCGCCGCGGGGAAGGTTATTCACCCTGATCAACCTATATAAAGACAATGTGTACTCGTTGCAATGGGTGGATAAGTTGAAGGTTCCGGTGCATGTGCGCTCTGAGGCGGAATATGTTGAGTTGTTGAAGAAGCATGCGTTCGAGAATGTGGAGGCGTGCAGGATTCCAGATGACACTCCGACGCCAGATGATTACAAGACGAAGTCATTTCATAGTCTGGAAGACCTGCGGGCGTTCAAGCGTGAGGGCGCGTTGTTGCTAATGGGGTCGAAGCCGGATCTGCGCACGCCGGGGCCGGGGTACACGATTTATTAAAGTGGGCGGATCCCCCAGCGGCTAAAGCCGGTCTCATATTTGTGCTCTCCATCGCAGCGGTGAACCGCTGCGCCACCCAAAATCAAAATCGAAATCAAAATCAAATCAGGAGCGAGGTGGAAGCCTGGCGCTCAGATTTCGCTGTCGTCATCGTCGTCTTTATCGTGGTTGCCTAAGTCCTTTGCGGGGCTAAGAGCGCGGCCATCGGAGGCGTGGCGGATTTCGATGCGGCCGTTTACGTTTTCGAGTTTGATGCGTGGGCCGCCGCTGCCGAGTTCTCCGCGTAAATCGTGTCCGACGAAGTTGTGATGGTTTACGTGCAGACCGAAGTCATTCTCGATTCCTCCGGAGACCGTGCTGGCGTTGATTTGCGCCTTGGAATCCGAGGGAATGGTCAACTCGATGGAGCCGTTCACGGAGTCGAGTTTAATCGAGGAAGCGGGGAGTTGATCGAACTTCGCCTCCAGATGGCCGTTGACGGTAGAAAGTTCGGCTTGGCCGGCAAGATTATTGGCTTCCAGGCGGCCATTGATGCAGGAGGCGTGAACGTCGCCCTTGGCGCCGGTGATGTCCAGTGAGCCGTTGATCAGCTTGATCTCGTCGAGGCGGGCGTTGCGCGGGACGGTGAGGGTGTATTCGACGCCAGCCGGATTGTTGCGCGATCCCCAGTTGAAGGTGTGATCGTGGTCGGGATACTTGGTGCGGATCGAGAGATGGTCGGGGCGGGAGTCGATGTCGATGCGGGCTTCGTCCAGCCGTTCTTTGGTGCCGGCATATTTTACGGCGTCGACTTTGACTTCATTCTGATCCCAGGTGGAGATATGAACTGCACCGTTGATGTTGTCGAGCTCCACGCGGCCGTTGGGGCTAAGAGCGTAGGTTTGGTGGAATTCCTCGGTTACATCGCCCTGGTGGTCGGAAGCGTGAGCTGCCAGAGTGATAGTCAAGAATGCGCAGGTGGCGAGAATAAGTCCTGAACGAAGGTGGAACTGGCGTGGACGATTCATGGGATTATCTCCGGTTCAATCGAATTGGACGCGACAGGAAGCAAATGGTTAGTGGAAAGCTGGGTAGGCACGGTTTTTTTATGAGAGCACTTGATTCCACCTTCTAGAGAGGATACGTGGGTGAGGGGAAGTCGGTTCCATATTGTTGATCCGGACTGTGGTTCGGAGCTCGAGAATCGCGAGTCAAGCTCCTGCGCAAGATTTTGATAGGCACGAAATTGGACATCATACGATGCTATAATTAGTGCCGAGAGCTTCTTCTTTATGAGAACGGCACTTTTATGAGAACAACACTTGCGCTCGATGACGACCTCGTACGAATTGCACAGGAATTCACGGGAGTAGCGGAAAAAACGATGTTAGTTCGTGAGGCGCTGAAAGCCCTTATTGAGCGGGAAAGCTCCCGCAGGCTGGCGTTGTTGGGAGGTACGATGCCGAAAATGAAGGGCGTCGCGCGGCGGAGGGAAGCAACGGATTGATTCTCGCGGATACGTCTGTTTGGATCGATCATTTTCGGTCGGGAAACAGAGAATTGCGTAAGCTTCTCGACCAAGGGCAGATTCTCATTCATCCGTTTATCGTTGCGGAGCTTGCGCTTGGTACATTGCGGGACCGCGCGAGCACGCTCGCGCTACTGGATCTTTTACCAAAAGTGCGGGTGGCACAGATCAGTGAGGTGCGGCGCGCCATTGAGGCGCGCCGCTTGTTTAGCTCTGGTATTGGCTTGGTTGACGCACACCTGATCGCCTCGATCTTTATCGAGTCGCCGACACTTCTGTGGACAAGAGATAGGAGGCTGCGGAAGGTCGCCGAAGGGCTCGGCATTCACGCCAGTTTGCGATAGACGGCGCTCTTTACCCTGTGGCGGCCTGCTCCTTCCATCGTTGAACGTTCACGCCCATAACAATCAGCCAGAGGCAAAGTGCTATCTCGGCGATTGCAGTAATCGCGAAGTAAGGAAAGATGCGGGGTTGCAGCGCGGGCGCAAGAAACAAGGTGAAACTGTTGACGAGGTAACCAACGCCTTCGATTGCCAACAGGACGCCGATGATTCGTGGAAGAAAGGTTGACTTGTAAATCAGGTATGCCATGGCGAAGCAATCGAATCCGAAAAATACCAGGCAAATGGCAAAGCCGTGCTCGAACAGCTGGATGGATAAGTACGACGCCACTTGTAACTGTTCTGGTGAAAACGCGGCCAGGTGATGTCCGCCTCCCAAAATCAGCAATGGCGCGAAGTGAAAAAGTAAGCTGATGCTCTCGATGGTATTGACGACAATGTCCAGGATTACCATCATCAAAGCGACGTTCCGGTTCACCACTTTGAATAAATTATAGAAGATGACCGTGATCGGGACGTTGCACACGCAATAGAAGAGTTCAACCGCAAAGCCCATCCGATAAAGCAGTTGGTGCGCCATGATGTTGTGCGCCGTGGCTGCGGCGTCGCCGTGAACGACGAGCCGCCCGCGAACGAAAAGCTCCGCGAATATTCCGCCGGCGATGACGATCAGATACAAGACGCCGGCAATTCTGGCTTGCGTTTGCGGAGACAAGGTCGACCGTTTAGGTTTTTTAACTGTGTCCATATTCGGTGGTCCTCAGTTGCGGGATCGTCTCACTGGCAATAGAAGCGGTCGCGTTCGATGGGAAAAGTTTCACTCGGTAGGTTTTGGCCCAGCGAATGCGGATCAGCCAGAAAACCATGAGCGCAAGCGGCAAGAAACTCACGACGGCTAGCACTCCTGTCTTTTGCAGCACGGCAGGGAACAACTGCGGCCGCGCAAGAAAAATGGACGAAGATGCGATAAACAGGGCAAAACACATGCGCCAAAGATGGCGCGCGATGCGTGGTGTGCCGGAGATGCCGCCGCGCACGATCATGCGAATGTCTCCAGCGGCCGCCAGCAGTACGACGCCTCCCATGAAAAAATAAATGCCCGGGGGATAGCCATACTTCAATCCCGTCCGGCTGAGCACGGCTTGCAAGCCGAAGGTCATCTGGGTGGCTCCGACCGCCAAGGCAAACAGAAGTGCCGCCCAGTCGAAAATGCCGGGTTTTCCAGCCTTGCGTTTAACAGCGACCCATGCGGTTGAAACCAGATAGAAGGTGAGAACGCCACCCAATACATTTGTGACCTGAAATTTCAGGAGGGCCAAATAAGCCCCACTCGCTCCCAGGGTCAGCATCGATAAGACAAATACTTTTCCAACCCCGCCATGCCGGCGCGAACCTTTTCGAAGGAACACAGCGATGAAACCGGAGATGCATCCGATGGTCCCGGCGCAAATATGGAGAATAAGTAGGGGCGAAGTGCGCATTGGGTACCTCCTTGGAATGCGATTAAATCGGACCTTGGTAGCGACGGAGCCGGACCGCGGCGGCGAGACAGATTGCGGCAAACACCAGTCCGAGCCACAGACCAGGGCTGCTCAGGAATCGGCCGGGAGCGAGTTGTGTGAGGGGAATGAAATGCGGATCGATGGGGACGCCGCTCTTGTCCACGAGATTGAAGGCGGCCGGTGCGAAACCGACGAATCGGTCTCCTAGCATGACGCCGAAATAAGATGTGTTGAATGCGATCTTTTCGAAGGCCGCGATGGCGAGCGGAGGCAGCACGGCCCATAGAAACGTGGCGCGCCTGGCCCAGCCCGAAACCAAAATAAACCAGCAGTAGATGGGCGCAAACCAAAGCGCCATTACGATGAGGCTGTAGAGCAGCACCAATTCCATTTGCGGCAACGGGGGAGCCCAAGGCGTCGCGATGCCAGATCCTCTTACCATGGATGCGGCAGCTTCGAGTAGAAGCATGATGAGTTGCAGGGTGACGGTGATAGCGAAGACCAGCAGGGGAAGAACCACAAGGGGGATGATGGCTTTCGAGCTCACCGTCGTGAGATCCGACACTGGCAATGACTTCCAGAACAGGATGCTGCGATCACGGCGTTCTCCGTGGAGCGCGTCCAGCGAGTAGAAGATGCCGACGAGGAAGCCGATCAGCGCGATGAGCATTCCGGCGTGAGCGTATGGCATGGCGAGACGCACGAGCAAGGGGGTGGAGTCGTGCAGCTGGGCCATTCCGTGCATAGCTTGCGGCGTCCACATCAAGCTGACGACGAAGCCGAGCAGATAGATAGATGCGACTGCCAATGGGGCGACATAGATGGACCGGTTCTCCCACAGTTCGCGGCGCACAGACCAGCAGAAGGGGCGAGTTGCCGACGTAACGGCGATTGCCTGTGGTTCGATGGATTCTGGCAAGGCATTGGATGGAGTATTCATTGAGCCGCTCCTTGCGTCTGGGTTGGCGGATTGCCCATTACGGCAACAAACAAATCGGCGATGCTGGGCGTGCGCACGTCACCAAGTGAGGCAAGTTGCGGCCGGCCGATACCGTTTAATTTCAGGTCGAAGAGAAGAATACTGCGGCCGAGCACCTGGCGCTCGTGGATGGGCTTGAGGACGCGGGCTGCGGCGATCCGGTCGGGATTTAACGTCAGCTCGACATAGCGCGATTCGAATTCTTCCATGCTACAACTCAGCACGATGCGGCCCCGATTGATGAACATGAGATCGGTCAGAACGTTCTGAACGTCTTCCACCTGATGGGTGGTGACGACGATGGTGCGGCTGCGGTCAAAATAGTCGCTCAGAAGGGAATCGTAGAATTGCTTGCGATAGAGAATGTCGAGTCCAAGGGTGGGCTCATCGAGCACAAGCAATCGCGCGTCAATGGCCATGACCAGAGCAAGGTGCAGTTGGGCGACCATGCCCTTCGACAATTCGCGGACTCTGCTCTTGCGCTTGATTGTGGTTTTGGCGAGAAAGCCTTCCGCCTTGGTGCGGTCGAAACGGGGATGCACTCCGGCTACATAATCGAGCGCTTGCGAAACCCGCATCCAGCGAGGCAGTACCGCGACGTCGGCAATAAAGCAGACATCGCGCATGAGTTGATCGCGGTCGTTCCACGGATCGCGTCCAAGCACCTTCAGTTCGCCGTCATAGGGAGTTAGGCCGAGAACGGCGTTGAGCGCTGTGCTTTTGCCTGCGCCGTTGGGGCCGATGAGTCCGAGAATGCGGCCCTCCTCGACATGCAGGTCGACGCCGTCCAGGGCGATGGTTGTGCCGAATTGTTTGCGGAGGCCGCGGGCTTCGATCACTTTCATGGCTTGGATTTCTCCTCTTCAGGATGCGACGATTGCTGATTCGACGATGTCCGATTCGACGACGGCGGCGCAGCGCTTGAGGAATTCAGTAGTTCCTCCGCCTTCAGGCCAAGCCTCTGGATGGTGGCGTGAACCCTGGGCCATTCTTCCGCCAGAAATTTTTGGCGTTCGCCCTGCATCAGCAAATTGCGCGCACCTGTGTTGATGAACATGCCTCGACCTCGCTTGCTCTCGACCAACTGTTCGTCGACGAGTTGCTGATAGCCCTTGAGAACCGTGAGCGGATTGACCCGGTATTCGGCCGCAACCACGCGCACGGAGGGCAGCGGATCGCCCTCCTTGAGCACGCCGTCGAGAATCATAGCGACGACGCGATCGCGAAGCTGGCGGTAAATCGGCTGATTGTCGTTCCACTCACGGTCCATCGGGATTCCTGAATTGCCTAACCCTAAATTGCCTCAATTTGCATTTCTCGAAAAAGATGAGCC
>Ga0182015_10005552_pt1 | contig 13070 bp, 5 predicted proteins | sample 712P3MmetaG_FD_120478 | JGI IMG/M metagenome (GOLD analysis project Ga0182015, IMG submission 120478) | Permafrost microbial communities from Stordalen Mire, Sweden - 712P3M metaG | ecosystem: Environmental > Terrestrial > Soil > Wetlands > Permafrost | place: Sweden: Stordalen | collected...
CGATTGGTCCGGCTTTAACGGCAGCCGCACGACGGCGGGTTGCCCCGCCGGCTGCAGCACGAGCGACAGCTGGCTCTCCACGGTGCGCGGGCGCATCGGTTATTCGTTCGATCGGGTCATGCCCTATGTCACCGGCGGTCTCGCCGTAGGCGACATTCGCGCCGCGGCGCCCGGCTTCGCCGGTGGCACGGCCACCGATGCTGGCTGGACCCTCGGCGGCGGCCTCGAAGTCGCGCTTCCCGGCAACTGGAGCGCGAAGGCGGAATACCTCCGCGCCGATCTCGGCGGATTCAATTGCACCGGCTGCAGCGCGTTGCCGAGCGACCGCGTCTCGCTGCAAGAGAACGTCTTTCGCGCCGGCGTGAATTACCATTTCGGCTGGGGCAAATAAGCTCCGCGCTCTCCGCCGCTTCCTCCCTCATGGTTACGTCTTCGTTACTTCTCGTCGTGGCGCAGCGGCATTGCGTCGAATTTTACGCAAAAGCGAAATTGGACCGCAGGAATGAGAGCGTAGAAATACCTATACGCGCTCACGAAGGCGCTGGGGGACTTCAGTGCCGACCGTCGCCGCCGCCCATTTCATTCTCGATCTGCAGACACTGTTCGCGGTGACGGTTTTCATCGCGGTGACCGGCGGCCTGTTGCTGCTGTTCGCCTGGATCCAGACCCGCAACACGCCGGCGCTTGCGGTGTGGGGCGCCGGCTATCTCATGGGCGCCGCCGCGGCGGCCTTGCTGGCATCGCCCGGAGGCATTCCCAACCCATGGTCGGTCTGCGCCGCCAACGCGCTGATCTGCGGCGCCTATGGAATGATGTGGGGCGGTGCAAGATGCTTCGAGGGCCGGCGCGTCCGTATCCCCTTGCTCGCCGTAGGCGCGGCGATCTGGATTGCGGCCTTTCAATTCGAGAGCTTCGCGCAATCCCTGCAAGCGCGCGTCAGTCTGGTGTCGGCCATTACAGCGATCTATGCGCTGCTTAGCGCGCGCGAGCTTTGGTATGCCCGCGACCGCGATTTGCTGTCGCGCTGGCCGACATTGGCGCTGGTCGTCATGCATGCAGGTTTTCTTCTGGCGCGCATTCCTTTCGCGCAGGCCCTGTCGTCTTCGGCCACCACCGGTCAGTCGCACAGCGCGGTCGTGACTGTGATTGCTTTCGAGGCGCTGTTCGTCACCTTTTGCCTGCCGTTCCTGCGCGTCGCCATGTCGAAGGAGCGGACAGAACTGGAGCAAAGGAAGGCGGCGCTCACCGATTCGCTGACCGGGATCGCCAACCGCCGCGCATTCTTCGATCGCGGTGGTCCGTTGCTCGAATGGGCGCTGGCCGACCGCCAGCCCGCCGCGCTCTTGCTGTTCGATCTCGATCGCTTCAAGGAGGTCAACGACACCGCCGGCCATCAGGCGGGCGATCGTGTGCTGCAGGCCTTTTGCGATCTTGTGGCGGGCTCGATACGGCCCGGCGATCTGTTTGGCCGGCTCGGCGGCGAGGAATTCGCCTGTCTCTTGGCTAACGCATCGATGGCGCACGCGCTGCACACCGCGGAGCGGTTGCGGCGGGAGTTCGCGGCCATGCGCTTGCCGGATCTGGACGTGAATCCCACCGTGAGCGTCGGCGTCGCCATGGCGAACGAAGCCGGCCGGAGCTTGCCGGCGCTTTTGGCGATCGCAGACCGGGCGCTCTACCGCGCCAAGGCGGAAGGCCGTAACCGCGTCGCGCCGGCGCCGCTCGTCCTGGTGGACACCAGCACCGGCGAAACCTCGCGCCAGGCGATGGAAAGAACGGCGGCGATCCCTGAGCCCATGGCTGGCTAAAGACAAATGCCTGGCTAAAGGGCCATGACTGGCTAAAGGCAAATGGCTGGCTAAAGGCAATGGCCGAATAAAGCCAAAATACGCCGACGTAATTCTCCGGCGGCATGTCCGTTGAACTCATCCGACAAATGATAGGCTAAAGTCGCCTGCGCCCGGTCAGGTGGGGTGACGATGTCCGAAATTGCCAGCGGGACCGCTCATCAGCCGGCGCCTCAGCCCTACGAGCCTATTCGCGCGTTGCTCCGGGCGGGCCGGAACGACGACGCCATCGTCAAATTGTGCGCGATCGTCGTCACCAGGCCTGACGATCTCGCCGCCAAGGAATTGCTGTTCGACGCGTTCTTTCAAAAGCGCGATTGGCCGCCGGCCTTCGTTCTCGCCGAGGAGCTGGCCCGCCGTCAGCCCGAAAACGCGCGCTCGCAGCGAGCGTTGATCGCGACTTTGTCGAACATGAAACGCTACGACGAAGCGATCGTGCAGGCCACGCGCTACATCGAGCGGCATGGCGAAGATCTTACGATCCTCGACGCGCTCAAGGTCGCGCATTTTTATTCCGGCAAAGTCGACGAGGCGATCCGCCACGGGCAGCGCGGCATCGAATTGCGCGACGCCGAGGCCCGCCGGCTTCCGCGAGCCGCAACCATGACCGAGCCGAAGGGTCCGCCCTTGGGGCAAGACATCATTTCATTTTCGCTGTGGGGCTCGGCGCCGTTCTACGGCTACGGCGCCATGATCAATCTGGTGCTCAGCCGAACGGTCTATCCGGGCTGGCGCTGCCGCTTCTACGTCGACGCCACGGTGCCGCGCGCCTGCACAGCCTTTCTTGCCGACAATGGCGCCGACGTGCGCAAGATCGAAGACGAATATCCCGGCGTCGGCTTGTTCCAGCGCTTCCTGGTAATGAACGATCCTGCCGTTGGCCGCTTCCTGGTGCGCGATTGCGACGCTCGGCTCTCGGCGGCGGAAGCTGATCTCGTCGCGCAATGGATCGACTCTGGCTACCCGTTCCACGTGGTGCGCGACCACGTGCTGCACAACGAGCTGATGATCGGCTGCCTGTGGGCCGGACGCACCGACTGCGGCATCGACATCGTTGCGCTGATGCGGTGCTATTTCACCTCCGGGCCGAAGGCAAAATACGGCCACGACCAGCGCATGCTCGGCCTCATGCTGTGGCCGCTGATTCGCAACCGCTGCCTGGTCCACGACAAGTATTACCAGCTCCCCGGCGTGCAGACCGTCGCCCTCACCGATGCGCAAAGCCGTTTCGACGCCGGCCACCAGAACCTCGCCGCCGTCCGCGCCGCGGCCGAGCGCCTCGGCATTCCGCGGGTGTTGTAGCGCAGCGACTGTTCCGTCGCCCTGAGGTGCGAGCAAAGCGAGCCTCGAAGGGCGACGGCGCCGCGGCCGCGCATCCTTCGAGGGCCGCTTTGCGGCCACCTCAGGATGACGGTCAAGAGTTGTGCCGGTGGTGCGACAGGCCCTTAATGCAAGTGCACGAGGCTTTGCAGATGCGCCTGCAGGTAGCTTGCCGCCATGCCCGGCAGCGTGATGCTGTCGCCGTGACCAAGCTCGATCACCGCATCGCCATGGGCGTCGGTGGCGATCAGCGCCGCCAGTTGCTGCGTATTTTGAAGGTTGGCGAAGTGATCGAGCTCGATCGTGTCGGCGGTCGGATTGAAGTTGATGATGGTGTCGGCGCCGACGCCCGGCGCGAACACGAAATTGTCGTTGCCGGGGCCGCCGATCGAGACCGACACGGTCTGGTTCACGTTGTCCGCCGGACGTTGCGCGTCGGTGACTTGGACATTGTAGGACTGCGTCAAGGTCTCGCCCTGCGTCAGGTTAATCTGGTCGTTGCCGGGCGTGAATCCGAAGCCGATGACGGCGCCGCCGTTGGTCTCGGTCACCGGATCGAGGGTGAAGGTGCCGAGATAATTCGAGCCTTCGGGCGTGACACTCGCGGTGAGAATATCCGCGGCATTTGCAAGAGGGAAAGCGATGTCGCCGACAACGTTGGACGTACCGGGCACGACCGTCGGGTCGACCGCAGTGTACGTTATATCTGTTCCGCCGGCGCCGTCGGTCGAAGTGAGAAAATTCGCGTCCGAATAATAGCCGGTCAACGTCAGCGTCGCCGACAAATTGTCGTGCGAGTCGGTCACGCACAAAGTCGTAGTATTGTCACTGCAGTCGTAGCTAGCATTGAGATGCGTATAACACACGTTGAAATTGGACAGATTGATCGTATCCGAGCTGGAATCGTTTCCAGAGAAATCGGTAATTGTCGCTGAGAAATGCGACGCGTCACCGAGCTTGAGCGTACCGGTCAAGTCGGTGAACGTGAATGTCTGACCGGCGGAGACGCTGGACTGGAAGTCGAGGATTCCATCGCTGCCGACCGCCGTCGATCCCGTACCCTTAACACTGTCGTCGACGACAAGGATGCCGCCGTTGGTCGCTTCCAGCAGACCGTGATTGGTGATGGCCCGGCCGGTATCGATCGTGAGCGTCTCGCCGTCCACATTGGCGTCGACCGTTCCGGCCGACTTGTTGGTCAGCGCAAAATCGCCGTCGCCGCTACCGATCGTGCCGGCGCCCTGAATCGTGTTGTCGACGTTGTCGAGGGCGATGATGGATCCCGAGTGGGTCTCCGAGTATTCAGCGCTCTCGACAATCTGACCGCCCCCCTCGAGCGTGACGTCGCCGCCGCCGGTGAGCCGCAGGGAAGCGGTGTCTACCAGCAGCTCCGACGTGCCATCGACCAGGACGCCCTCGATGTCGGCGACCGGATCAGTACCGGTGTTGTGGATGGTGCCGTCCTGGACGTCGAGCGTGCCGCCGTCGGTCGCCTCGATCAGGCCGCTATTAGTGACGGTGTGCCCGGTATCGAGGGTGAGCGTGCCGCCGGTGGCGTCGACCGTTCCCTTGTTATGCAGGATCAGATCGCCCGTGCCGTCGCCGATCGCACCGCTGCCCGAAATGTCGTCGGCATTGATGAGAACGTTGTGGCTGTCGTCACCGCTCGCGCCGACGATATTGTCGCCCGTACCCGACAAGACAATGTCGCCGCCGCCGTGCAGGTGGACCGTGCCGTCGATCACCAGATCGGGATCGCTGCCGTTGCCCGATTGCGCGCCGCCGACCGTGATCGTTCCCTTATTGTCGATGGTGTGTTCGAGGACGAGCGCGGTGCCGTCGCTGACCTGAACGTCGCTCCCGCAGGCGATGGTCACCCCGTCGAAGGTGCTGGTGCTGAAGCACCCGTCCGAAGCTGTGACGGTTTGAATGAGGCCGCCACAGTCGGTTTCCACCGTGCCACCGTGGATCGTGGCATTGAATAGATCGACCAGCGAGCCGGTCCCCGACGATGTCAGTACGCCGCAATCGGTGTTGCAGATGGTGCCGTCGAGATAAACCGTGCCGCCATCATAGGCGGCCACGATGTGCGAGTTGCTGACGGTGCCGAGAAGCTCCAGTTCGCCGCCGGCCGTGGCCTCCATGACGCCTTTGTTGATGACGGCGTGATCGCCCGTGTCGATGACGAGGGGGTTGTCGCCTCCCGTGGCGTTGATGATGCCGCGCGCCTCGTTGACGAGCTTCAGATCGTTGCCGCCATCGCCGATGTTGCCGAAGCCGGTGATCGTGCTGTCGTTGTCGAGCGTGCCGCCGCAATATGCACCGATGATTTCATCGCCGGGGCCATCCAGCGTGACGGTGCCGGAGCCGTCGAGCTTGACCGTTCCGCTAATTATAAGATGGGCGCCGGCCGCGTCCGGATCGACTAGGTCGATCGTGCCATTGGTGCCGTTCTTGTCGAGATCGATGGTGCCTTTGAGCTCGAGATTGGCGCCGGCGTCCACTTGCACAAAGCCGGCGATCGTCACCGCGTCGTGCGAACCATCGAAGACAGTCGTGTTCGAACCGTCGTGCGGCGACGCCACAATCTCGATGATGCCGCGATCCCCCAATGTGGAATCATCGGTCGTGAGAGTGCCGCCTTTAATTGTGGTGTTGGCGAGCTCGACGACAGAGCTGTGCCCATAAGCCGCGATGGTGCCGCCGGAATTGTCGACGGTCGTGTCGAAGAATTGGACCGTGCCGTGATCATTGGCTTTGATCCAACCGGAATTATCGACGCGATCGCGATCGAACTCGACTTCAGATCCTGATCCCTCCGCCGCGATCGTGCCGTCGTGCTTGTTGTCGACGTGCGTCTCGTAGAACGACACTTCGCCGCCATGCTCGGCCTCGATGTGTCCTGAATTATCGACGTGGTCGCGGTCGAACTTGACTTCCGATCCTGATCCATCCGCCTCGATCATGGCATCGTGCTTGTTGTCGACGTGCGACTCGTAGAACGACACTTCGCCGCCATGCTTGGCCTCGATGTGTCCCGAGTTATCGACGTGATCGTGGTCGAACTTGACTTTCGATCCGTGGCCGTCCGCCTCGATCTTGCCGCGGTCCTCGCCATCGGCCTCGTTATCGACGCCGACGTTGTCGAACGACACGCTGCCGTGGTGCTCGGCGATAATGGTGCCTTCGTTGTCGACAGCCGTCAGGTAATCGCCGCTGGAGAACTCGACCTGCGAATGACGCCCGCTGGCCTCGATCTTGGCGCCGCTCGCATTGAACGCGTCGCCGACGATGGCGAGCGTGCCGCCGGCAATCGCCTCGATCTTTCCGTAGTTGCCGCCGTCGCCGGTGTTATCGATATCGGCGACGTTGATGGTGACCGTTCCGCCGTAAGCGGCTTTGACCGTGCCGTCATTCGCGTCGCTCAAATTGTTGTTCAGGGTGAGCGTGCTGCCGTGGCCGAGGGCTTCGACGATGCCGCTTGCCTCACTGGTGGTGCTCCCCTCACGGTTGAGCGTGAGCGATCCGCCGTCGCGGGCTTCGATCTTGCCGAAATTCTCGCTGCCGTCGGAGAGCTCGGTGATGGAAAGCGTATCGCCGTGGCCGGCTTCGACCTTGCCGTAGTTTACGATCGACCCGACCGTGAGCGTGCCGGAGCCGGTTAGCGTTGCGCCGTTATCGCTGATCATCAGCGATTTCGCGGCATCGTCGAGATCGGAATTCGCGATCGTGATCGTATAAGTGCCGGATAGGTCAACCGCCGCGTCCATCGAGGACGTAGGCGGGGCGCTGTTGCTCCAGTTGGCACCCGCGGTCCACGCGCCGCCCGATGTGTTGATCCACTCGTCACTTGTTGGCGGCAATGTCGCAAGCTCGACCTCGGCTTTGCCGCCGGCGCCTAAGTCGTCTGCGACTTGGAAACTGTTTGCATTGTAATTGCCACTGATCGCGATCGTCGCTTCTGTTACCCCGCCGTCGGAGATGGTCAGGATGCCGCCGCTCCAGGACGCAGTCTCGGTATTCGTCCAAACGAGGTCGGTCAGAACGATGCCATCTCCGGCAACGAAGCCGCTTACCGTGCCGGTATAGTGCGCCGTAGCGAAATTTGAATCCGTCGCTTGGTTCTGATGGTCGAGCACCAGCGTGCCGCCGGACCCGGCAAAGCTGGTGTTGACGTTGGAGGACCAACCATATTCAAGCGTGCCGCCATTGATCGTCGCGGAGCCGCCGCTGACTCCCATAAAGAAATCGACGAACCCCCCAGACAGCGCCAGCACGGTGCCGCCCGCATCATTCACCACGCTGCGAACTGAGAGTTCCCCACCTTCGGTCGCCAGTAGAGTTCCGGCGTTGGTGATGATGTTGTTGCCGGTGTCGAGAATAAGCGGCGTCGGACCGAGGGCGGCAATAAAACCGTTCTGCTCGTTGTCAAGCGTCAGGTTGCCGCCGATTTCGCCCGCACCTGCAATCATGGTGTTGACGTTATCGAGCGTGCCGCCTCCAACTCCGGCGACGATCTGAGCGTTTCCGTCAAGCGAGATCGACGCGCTGTGCGTATTGGCGCCGTCGGTATCGAGCGTGACGGTTCCGGCGATTAGGAGATTTGCCGGCCCCGTTGCACCGCCTTGCGGGCCCGCGACGTCGATCTCGCCGTTCGCGCCGTCGATGTGGATTGTGCCCTTGAGCTCAAGCTGGGCGCCTTGGAAGACGCCGACATAGCCCTGGACCGTCACCGGGCTTGAGCTGCCGTCGAGGACGCTCATGCCCGCGCTGGGCGCGACGACGACATCGATGTTGCTGCCGCTGGAGCCGGGTCCGCTGGTGCTGAGCGTGCCGCCGACAACAGTCGAGTCGGAAAGATTGACGATCCCGATTGCAGCGATCGTGCCGGCCGCGTTGTGGATTGTGCTGTTTTCGATGTCGATCGTGCCGCCGGCCAGCGCCAGGAATACGCCGGTATTGTTGACGTTGTCCTCGATCAGCAGCGTTGCCCCGGCCGCCGCAGCGAACAGGCCGGAATTGCCGACCATGTTTCCGGTATCGATAATGAGCGTGCCGTTGAGTGCGGCGACGCTGCCGCCGGCGTCATTGATAAAAGTCAGTTCGCCGTCGCCCTGACCGATCGTGCCGCTGCCGATGATGACGTTATCGACATTTTCGAGCGTCGCGTTAGTGCCGTGGACGCCGACGATCATGTTGTCGGCGGTCGGGCCAATCAGTTTGAGCTCGCCGCCGCCGACCAAGTCGACCGTGCCGTTGATCGCCAATGTCGGATCGGCGCCCGAGGAATTAAGCTGGATCAATCCGGCATTTTGAATGCCGCTGACGACCAGCGTGCCGCCGTCGACGATATTGAGGGTTCCGCCCGCATCGATGGTGAGAGCGGCAACGGTCTCCGCCGACGACAATGTCACCTTTTGCGGCGTGATCTCGACGTGGGCGCCGGGTGTTTCCGGATTCCCGCTCCAGTTCGACTGGTCTTCCCAGTTTCCGCCGGACGTCGCGGTCCAGATGATCGTTGTCGAGGTCGATGAGCCGTGCGTGGTCGGGCTTCCCGCAGGGACATACACATAGACGGTCGGCGCGCCCGGCTCCTGGAGCAATATCGCGAAGGGCTGGCCCTCGTTGCCGCCGCCGTTCTCGGGCGTGAAGTGCGGAAGATCGATATCCGGCAGCGTCGGACTGCCGGGCGTGTTGAAGTTTTGTGGATTGGGATTGTTGATGAGGTCGAGGACGCGGAACAGATCGTTGATGATCTGCAGCTCCTGGGTCAGCTGCAAATTCGACGACGGTTCGATGAAGATGAGCGGCGTATTGTCGACCCGCGGCGTGAAATAGTGCGAGTAGCCGGTCTCGGTCAAAGCATCGATGATCTGGCCGTAAGTCGGCGAGTTCGGGTTGTCGTCGATGATCTCGATGCGGCCGACGTGATGGGTGTTGTGGTCCTCGAACAGCGAGACCAGATATTCCAGCTGCCCGAGGTTGGACGTGATGGTGGCGAAATAGCCGGTGGTGCCGCGGATACCCATCGTCGCCACCGGGGTGGCGATTTTCATGCCGTTGCCGGTATGGGCGACCTGCCCGGCGACGAAGGCGAACGTCCCCTCGACCAGCGTGAACAGCGCGGCGTTCGACGTTCCGCCGGCGTCGAACGAATAGTCGTTCAGCGCCATCCGGGTGTTGGCGACGAGGCTCAGCGCAGTGCCGTCCGGAAAACCGATGCCGCAGGACGAATCGGAGCCGGTCTGGATGACGTCGCTCTTGTAAACGGCGTCGCCGACGTGAAGCGCGACGGAGACGCCGTTGCGCACGACGTTGACAATGCCGACCACCTTCTCGACCTTGCCGATCGAATCGGCAGGCGCGGTCGGCTGCACCTGGGCGTATTGTCCGGGCGCCGGCGATCCGGCCAGGAGATCGACCATGTCGGCCGATAGCCGGGCGCCGTTCGGCGCTACCAGGGCCGGGTGGTTTTCGCTCGCGAAATAGCCGGGAATAATATGGTGGTGGCCATCCTTGCCGGTGAGCAAGAGGTCCGGGCCTGATCGACCGAAGTGCCCCCTGAAGAGCAACTCCGCGTCGGGAATGCTAATGTGGTCGCTGTGAGAGGCGTCGAAGTGAAATACGGACGCACCAGTCCCGTACCCGCCCTCGGAAGACGCGTAAGCCATTGCATGCTCCCCGCCACGCCCCCATCAGAGCGCGCGAATAGCCCCACCCCCTTGCCGGCTTGCGCGTCGTCACCCTCACTTTAGCGGGTCCCCAGTGCCGACGAGCAGGCGCTACGATGCGCTATATCGTCCCTGCTCGCAAGATCATCGTAAATGAAAGGTAAATCCGCCGCCGGCCTTCCACTATTATCGTAGGATCAGAGGGTTAGGCGATCCGCAGAGGGCAGGGCGGCCTGCTCGTTATCGCCGGGTTGGCCGGGGCTTTTCGGAATGCGCGAAACCGGGGGAACGAACCATGAATGAGCGCCCGAGCCCGCTGCTGACGGATCTCTACCAGATCAACATGATCCAGGCCTATCTGGACCAGGGGGAGACGAAAACCGCCGTTTTCGAGCTGTTCGTGCGCAATCTGCCGGCGCGCCGCGGCTTTCTGGTCGCCGCCGGGCTGGAACAGGCGCTCGATTTTCTCGAAGACCTTCGTTTTTCCCCGGCGGAGATCGAATGGCTCAAGAGCACCGGCCGATTCGGCCAAAACCTGCTCGATTATCTGGCCACGTTCCGCTTCACGGGGGACGCGCACGCCATGCCCGAGGGCACGGTCTTCTTTGCCGATGAGCCGATCCTGCGGGTGACCGCGCCGCTGCCGCAGGCGCAATTCGTCGAATCGCGGCTCATCAACCTGCTGCACTTCCAAACGCTGATCGCCGCCAAGGCCGCCCGCATGATGCTCGCCGCGCCGGACAAGGTACTGGTCGATTTCGGGTTCCGGCGCGCGCATGGCGCCGAAGCGGGATTGCTGGCGGCGCGGGCGAGCTACATCACCGGCTTCGCCGGTACCGCGACCGTGCTTGCCGGACAAGAGTTCGGCATCCCGATCTACGGCACCATGGCGCATTCCTTCATCGAGTCGTTCGACGACGAGACGGCGGCGTTCGCGGCGTTCGCGCAGTCGCGGCCGGACAATCTCGTGCTGCTGATCGATACCTACGACACCGAGGCCGCGGCGCGAAAGGTCGTGGCGCTGGCGCCGCGGCTGCGGCAAGCCGGGATCGCGATCCGCAGCGTTCGTCTCGACTCCGGCGATCTCGTCGCGCTGTCGCGGAGCGTGCGCGGCATCCTCGATGCGGGCGGACTTCGCGACGTGACGATCTTTGCCAGCGGCGGTCTCGACGAAGATGCGCTCGCCGTCTTCAGCAAAGCAAACGCGCCGATCGACGGCTTCGGTATCGGCACCAGCATGACCACATCGTCCGACGTGTCGTCGCTCGATTGCGTTTACAAATTGCAGGACTATGCCGGTACCGCGCGGCGCAAGCGCTCGGCGAAGAAAGCCACCTGGCCGGGGCGCAAGCAGGTTTGGCGGCACTATGGCGCGGACGGCCGCATGGCCGGCGATGTGCTGGCGCTGGAAACTCCCTCGCGCGAGGGAGGGAAGGGTGAAGGTGGCGAGCCGCTCATTCAACTTGTCATGCAAGGCGGCCGGCGCTTGCGGCCATCGCCGTCGCTCGACGAAATACGGCGTCACGCCAAACGCGAGCTTGAACGGCTGCCGGAGCCGTTGCGCCAGATCGAGCCGGGCGCGGTCTATCCGGTCGAGATCGCCGACGAACTGAAAAAGCTGGCTGCCGAGGTTGATCGCCGCCTGCGATAACCGCGCTCGTCGCCGCGAGCAGATCCGCGCCGGCGGCATCCTGAGGTCAAAGCCGACCCAGCCGCGTGGTTAATTGCGCAAAAGCCCAGAAATTGTTGGCATTATATGCACTTATGGCAGCGCAACGGTTGCTGTGTGCAACGCACAAAATCGTTGACTCCACGAAAAAGAGGGCGGACATTACGAAACTGTGAACAACCGGTAACCCGATGCGTCATCAAACGGTCGTGCCACCGTCAAGTCTCCCCTCGCTGATGATGCCTTGCCCGGTTTGCGCCGGCCGAATGGTCTATCACGCCCGCCGCCCGATTACTTCCGAAGTCGAAGACACCGTCTATGTCTGCCGGCGCTGCGGCGCTGAGCTGATCCGCACTTCGGCGCGTCCGGTCGAGCACAAAAGCGCGGAAGCGGCCTGACCCTCGTCTACTTTTAGGACAGCGGCGCGAGCCCCATCTGCCGCAGCCGGGCGCGGCCGACGAGGCCGTACGGATTGGCCATCGTCTCGAACAGCTCGAAGTGATTGTAGCCGTCGCCGACGATGAGCTCGGCCGGCTTTCCCTTAGCCTTGAGCGCGGTGAAAAACTCGCGCGACTGGCGCTGGAATTCCGGCGTCTCGCAGGTGCCGTGCGCAAGAATGAGCGGCGTCGTGATGCCGTCGAGATGGCGCTGCGGGCTTAAAGCTTCTTCCATCTCGTCGGTGAATTTGACGTAGGCCGAGCGCGCCGACAGCCGCACCGGCTCGAGGTCGTACATGCCGCCGACGAGCAGCGCGCCCTTGCAGAAATCCGCAGGCAGATTTTCCTCGCGCCAGCCGCGCGACAGCGCGCAGGCCGCGAGGTGCGCGCCGGACGAATGCGCCGAGACGTAGAAGCGGCCGCGGTCGCCGCCAAAACTTTCCGCATTGTGCCACGCCCAGGCGAGCGCGCGGCTGACTTGCTCGGCCATCGGCATGAGACTGCCGCCGGCCTGGCCGGCATTGATGAAATCGATGATGACGGCATGCGCGCCGGCGCCGACGATCGCCTCGGCGGTCAGTGCGGTTTCCGCGGCGCTGCCGCGCATCCAGGCGCCGCCGTGCACGAAGACATTGACCGGCGCCGGCGCGTTGTTGCTGGGGGCGCGGTAGATATCGAGGCCTTCGTGCTCGCTTGGCCCGTAACTAGCGCGCTGCGCCGGGCCTAGGATCTTCCGCGCCCGATCGCTAGCGGCGGCGATCCGCGCTAGGATCAGATCGCGGTTCGGCGCGAAGACCAGCTGATCGTAGCAATCGTCGAGCGTCTTTTGGTCCATATCGCGCCAGACGAGCGGCGCGGCAGCGGTTGCGGGTTGTTGCATAACGGCCTTTGTACTCCCTCTCCCCGCGCGCGGGGAGAGGTGAGTTACCCCAAATTCAGTTCCTTGAAAAAGTCGTTGCCCTTGTCGTCGATGACAATGAAGGCCGGGAAATCCACCACCTCGATGCGCCAGATCGCTTCCATGCCGAGCTCGGGATATTCGATGCACTCGACTTTCTTGATGCAATGCTCGGCGAGATTCGCCGCCGCGCCGCCGATCGAGGCGAGATAGAAGCCGCCGTGCGTC
>Ga0182015_10005553_pt1 | contig 13070 bp, 13 predicted proteins | sample 712P3MmetaG_FD_120478 | JGI IMG/M metagenome (GOLD analysis project Ga0182015, IMG submission 120478) | Permafrost microbial communities from Stordalen Mire, Sweden - 712P3M metaG | ecosystem: Environmental > Terrestrial > Soil > Wetlands > Permafrost | place: Sweden: Stordalen | collected...
GCCGTTGAAGTGCTTCCCGCTCTGCAAAGATCATTGTTAGCAACTGCTCACCAATGCGCTTCAGCCCACGTTCCCCCGCCGACCGAATGAGCCGCTGTGCGGAGTTATCAACCAGTCCAGTAAGCGCGTGAACTAGTTTGTTCCAGTCCCGCCCGGTACTGCTATGCTCAAGTCGCTCGGCCGCACTGATTTCGAAAACGGAGTCCAGCGGACGGTGCAGCCTTTTTTCGAGGTGCTCCCGCGCGAAATCTATCGCCTCATGTCTTTCCGTGTCGGTGGTGCGATCAGCCTTATTTAAGACAACGATGACTTCCTGCGTGTGCTTCGAAATTGCCTCCACGAGCGCCAGTTCTTCCCCTGTCAGCGGCGGATCAGCGCCGATTACGACCAAGGCTGCGTCAATGTGAGGAATAAATTCTCGTGTTGCCTCAGTGTTTCCGGTAAATACGGATCCCAAGCCTGGCGTATCCACGAAGCACATCCCAGTTGCTAGTAATGCGCTAGGGACAAAAACTTCCAGGCCAGTAACATGTTTTGAATTTTCCGGATTCTTCTCTTCGGATACGTATTGATCCAAAGTTTCTACCGGGATTGTGGTCCAGGCGCCACTGTCGAAACGTATACGAGCGAATATAGACACGCCGTACCGGACCACGGTAGGCACAGTCGTGACTGGCACTACTCCCGTCGGCAGCACGCTATTACACACAAGCGCATTCAGAACGGAGGATTTGCCACGCTTGAACTGACGGATGCAGGCAACATAAAAGCGTCCATCGGATAACCGTTCCGATAGCGACCGCGCGTCTGCCGCAATGTGTTCAGCGTTAAATACCTCAGCCACTTCTGCCAGGCGTAAGAGAAAAGTTTCTGCAGGTGAAGTATCAATCGTCAGTTGATTGGCTGCTGACATCCAAGTAATGAACGCTGATGATTGGAGATTTGAATTCAACTAATTGCATGCGACTGTTCGCGTCGCGCTCTTTCATGCCTGATCTCTGATCTTTGAACACGAACGCCCGGGTCACGAAGCCGGAGAGCGCTGCCCGCTTTGGTGCACATAACGGATCACTTCGACGTCAGACATTGCGATCAATCCTTGATCAACCATCTTGTCCAGAGCCGGAAGCAATTTATTTATATTCAGCTCGGTATCAACCACTGAGACCATAATTGGACGATCCGACGATCTGAGCAAATGAGAGCGGTGGATTAGAGTGCTCGCCCCATAACCCTCAATGCCGCGGAATACGGTCGCGCCAGCGATGTCAAGCTCCCGGCATTTTTCGATGATCGCCTCATATAGGGGCTTACCGCCCAATTTGTCATCTTCTCCGAAATGTATTCGAAGCATTTTGGCCCTTCCTTCCAGCTTCATGGACGCGCCTCCTGCCGACGGTTAGACTCTGTGTAATTGTGGGTGTACTTAACCACATCCACATCAGAGAGAACGACCAGCCCTTGCTGAACCATGTCTTCGAGTACCGGCATGAAAACCCTTAACTTTTCTTCCGTGTCCACAATTGAAAGCAAAATAGGCCGATCATGCGACAGACTGAGAGTCGCATCCTTGTGGATTCGCCGGTTTGCCCCGTAGCCGAGGATGCCACGGTAAACAGTCACTCCCGCAATATCGTGCGCGCGAAGACCGTTGACGATCCCCTCATACAGGGGCTTGCCATTCCACTTGTCGTTTTCGCCGATGAAGATGCGCATCATCTTGGCCTTGCCTTCGCGCTTCAACGCGGGTGGGAAACTTGCGCTATCGCGCTTCGGTTTTTTCTCCGCCGGTTTCACGATCGTAGTGTCGTGCATTTCGATCAAGCCCGTCCCGGCCATCTCATGTAATTTGGGAAGCAGAGTCTCGACTTTTTCCGCGGTTTCGATGAATTCGACCTTGATCGGCAACCGGGTCGCTAGATCCACCAGTCGAGTAGTGTGAAGATGATGATCCGCGCCAAAGCCGGCGATGCCACGCGTCACCGTGGCGCCCGACACTCCGTGAAAAAAGAGAAAATCCAGAATTGCCGCATATGCGGCGCTGCCGTGGTACTGCTGCTCTTCCGCTACGTAAATACCGACTTTCTTACCAGGTCCTGCTGTGAGCACGTTCGCCTCCCAAGTTACAATCCTCTTTGGCCGACCAGGAATTCCGCGGCGCGTCCCAAAAGGCCGCCGCCCTCGTGTATTCCTTGTTTAAGTTGTTCACAGAAAGCTTCGAGTTCGTCCCGAAGTTCGGCTCGATTGCGTTTTACTACTTCCTCGACCAGCCTGCGATGCTTTAATGGCACGTATTCTTGCAGCTTTTGCGCGTGCTTGAGACACAGGCTTCCATAACTTTTCATCCATTGCGCAAAAAGAGCTCGTTGCAGTTGTCCGCCCAACTCACGCAGACGATATGCTTCTTCTTTCGCGATATCCCGACAAAAAATGCATTCGTGCGTATTCTCTGTGCCTTGCTCATCGCCATTTAGCATTTTAAGAAAAATCGCCGCTACATCTTCGGCGGACCCTGATCTCGCAAGGGCCCAAGCGTGAAAATTGCAAAAATGTGCATCGGCGCACAACCGGTACTGCTCCGCCGATTTCGACTGAAAGTCTTTCAAGATTCCACAAATCGGGCAAGCACCCTTCGTCAGCGCTTGACCTACACTGATTGCATGATCTGAAGCATCGGATTTCATGGAAGTGATCTCCCGGCTATAACGCCTCCCCATACAGCGGCAAACCCCAACAAAACACTCGATACTACGTACAAGAGTCCGATTCCAATCTGACCGTCCTGCATCGTGCGCAAAGTTTCATATTCAAAACTAGAAAACGTTGTGTACCCACCGACGAAACCAATCGGAATTAAATAGCGCCAGTACGGGCTCCAGTTGGTCTTGACTGTTAATAGCGCGAAGACCAAACCGATCAGGAACGATCCCGTGACGTTAATGATGAAAGTTCCATAAGGAAATCGCGTGCCCATTTTTCCGCCAATATAGCTGCCCACCCAGAAGCGCAAGATCGACCCTAAACATCCTCCGATTCCTACTACCAGATATTTCAGCAAGTTGTCCTTGGTCCTTTCTCTTCGCAACCCTTCTTCGCTAAAATTTTACGATTGTTCATGAGGCAACAGGCTGTTCGATCCGGTCGTGCTCGATAGCGTGCAGATCGCGAAGTATCGCTTTCTCTTGCTCGGGTGCCACGTCTCGGGATCCCAATGTCCTCTCCGCTTGCGCCCGGTAGCTATTTGCATAAGCATCGAATCGTCTTTGAATCTGCGTCAGAATGTTTCCAGCCCAGTCGCTTAATAAAACTCGGTAGGCAGATAGACATCTTGAAATTTGTCTTCCCATAGAGTTCGTTAGCCTGTTCGCCGCGATATATTCAGATACCCTTTGTCCCATTAGGAAAAAAGCTAGCGGACGGCGCAAACGAAAACTCGGATCTCCGGGCTCGAAGCTCGGCATATCGCGTAACATGCTTGAAAACTCTTGGTCTGGCGGAGCATCTGCCATCTCCAGAATTTGCGCGGAAGTTTGAAGACTGCCGGAAAGTTCATGACAAAGTCTGTCGATTAGCGCACGCAAAGCTTCCGCCTTCTTCCGAACGGTTCCATTGATAGAATCGAGAACGGCTTCCTTCAAACTCTTTGTGCCGTCATCTTTAGCGTTCCAACGCTGGACGAGAGACGCAGCCGCATTTCGAATCGCCGGCACCGATAGTCGTTCTATATCGTCAGTTAACTTTCTAGCGATCTTTTTCATTTCCTCAATCTTGCCGCTGGCCTGACGGAGTTCCTTTTCTACATCGCGAAGTTGCTCCACCTTCTTCGGGGGAATCTGACCTTTGCGATGAAGCCGCGAGCGCAAGGCAAATTCAACAGATTGGCGAAGTCCGCCGATTTTGCGCCGTACCGAACGGAGCTTGAGTACCTGACGCTCGGCATATAGCGGAGCTATGTCATCGGTCATCCATTGTGTAAGCAAGCCTCTGCCTTCGGGCATTGCGCTTACAGGATGCACCGGCAGATCAGAATTCAGATCGGATTTGATGTGCTGCTTTACATAATCAATAGTTCGAGCCTGATCCGCAGGACTAACCAAATCCGCCTTACTGAGCAAAATTATCGCTGGAATCGCAGCCTCATAAAGAATCTGAATAGTCTGCAAATCATCCCGCGTCAGCATTGAGCCGGCATCGATAAGAACCACTCCCAAGTCGCAGCGGGGCAGATAGGCGAGCGTCTCGGCGGCTCCTCGGATCGCCAGCGATCCGAGCCCCGGGGTATCCACAAAAACGATGCCGTCTTTTAAGCGAGGCGACGGCAAGCCCACCAGAATTTTGGTGACGTGCTTTTCGTTGCCGGGATTTTGCTGTTCAGCGACGAATTCTGGCAGTCGTTCAATCTCGAACCTTTCTGCCGCCCTATTGGCAAACCACACGTTTACAACCGGCGATTCATGATAAGTAATTCGCGTCGGAATTGCCGTGATCGGAGTGACTCCCACTGGCAGAATGTTCGCCTCCAAAATCGCATTCAGTAACGACGATTTTCCTGAGCTGACGCGCCCAAAAATTGCAATTTCGAAACTGTCGTCCTCCAGGCGGTCAAGAATCATAGATAGCGTGGAACGAAACTCAACCAGGCCATTGTTGGCAATGATGGATTCAAGTTTCCTCAGCAGCACAATCTCGTCTCCTGATCCTTCCAAGTGTTCAAGACGCTGCTGTAAGTTTTGTCCTGATTCGCGCGTCAAATATCGGTCCAGTTGTCTTACAAGGCCCTGTAGCTCGCCAGCAATGCCGTTCAATTCAAGGGCAGCTGTGCCCGGGACTTCGCCGTAACCACGCATATATTCGGGTTTCAATTCCTCCGCAGCTATGTCAATGAAAGTCAGGGTTGAGTGTAGCGAGCGAGAAACGGGAATATCGGGCTGCGGTCTCTCCATCCCCTGACCATCGAGCACGCGAACTAACTGGGAACGAATACGGGTGACGTAATCCTCAATGACTCGCCTTTGAGCAGGTGAAATATCGGCTATGTACTGCGGAAATGCAACCTTCGAAGAGGATGCGTTCAGCGTGTTTTCCATGTCCGCAAGCAGCTTGTCAATATAGCGGCAGGTCACGCTTAGACGTCGCTCGTGATTCGAATTAAGCGAGTTTTCCCGTTCAGCCATGCGCCACATTCCCCGTCCACGCAGAGGGGTCGTTCCATTTTGGCGAAGGTTGGGAACTTTTCTGGGATTGAAGGGAGCAGATGGTGTCGAGCCATACAAACTCCTACCAAGAAAACCTCCTTCTTCGTAGGAGTCATCTGCCCTATGGGCGGTTAAAAGGTGAACTCCAACACCCGGTAAGCAGATTATGGCAACCCTGCGTCATGAAGTCAATCGGCTGATTCTGATCCCACATCAAAAAATCCGATGCTCCACTATTTAGCTGCACGAACTGACGCCGGGTTCGAACCCATGCGGAAATCGATGTACAAGGGCGTTATCTTGATGTTCTCTCCTGAGCGGTACTTCGGATATTTTGCCATCTCAATCATTGACACCATGGCGCGGGGATTTCCATAGCTAAATTCCACCAACTTGTCTAAAAATTCGCCGATGTTTCCCGCCGAAAGACTCGCGCGGCTGACCATCTCACGAGCAAACGGTTCGGCCACCGTAGTAGGGAAATTTCGAATTTCACATTTCTCAGAACGATCGGAGTAAATAGGCTGAAGGAATCCGGTATCTTCCATGTGACTGGATTGGGCGACAGCGACAACTGGAGTTGCTCCCCAGCTAATTATCTCTCGAACCGCAGCTGCGAATGGGTGAGAAGGCTGCTGCAAATGATCCAAAATTATGCAGTACGTTCCTCCATGAAGTGCATCCATTACGATCCCTTTTAGAGAGACTGCAGATTTGGTCTGGATCGCATCTTCGTCGCGAAAAGCCTGCCGCGCGCGAGGACTTCGCTGCTGGAATAAACAATGCGCGAGACTTCGAAAAGCGGATTGGGTCGTAGCAGATTTCTCGCAGTAAAGGACCGAGGGCCATTCGGATAACAGGCTGCGCAGCAATAACGTCTTACCAACACCCGACGGCCCATGGACCAGGAATGACCGACGTTTGATTAAATGTCGCCTGAGATCATGCAGCTCGTCTTCGCGGTCAAAAATGAAGTCGGCCATTGTGCTTCGGTTCGTGCCGCCGAACACATTACGCAGCTAGCTCGCCCACCCATTTCGCATAGACCGCGCGTCCAGTGTATTTAGCACTTCTTCCCAGCTCCTTTTCGATTTCAAGGAGGCGGTTGTACTTGGCAATCCTCTCCCCACGGCAAACCGAACCCGTCTTAATCTGGCCTACGCCGGTCGCAACGCAGAAATCAGCAATAGTCGTGTCGTCGGTCTCGCCGGAACGATGCGAAATCACCGCCGTATAGCCATTTTTTTCGGCCATCTCAATACAACGCAGCGTTTCCGTCACGGTTCCAATTTGATTCAACTTAATGAGTATGGAATTCGCAACACCCTCGCGAATTCCGCGTTCGAATATTTTCGGATTTGTCACAAAAATGTCATCCCCTACCAGTTGAATCTTGTCGCCGACGCGCTTCGTCAACTCCCGCCACCCATCCCAGTCCTCTTCCGCCAAGCCATCCTCCAAAGAGAACATTTCCGGATACGTCTTGGTCCATTCTGTCCAAAATTCGATCATCTCATGCGAAGTCTTCCGCGCTCCATTTGATTTGTGAAACACGTAAACGCCATCCTGATAAAATTCGCTGGCAGCGGGATCGAGGTTAATTGCGATATCCGCACCAATTTTGTAACCAGCTTTCTGAACAGCAAAGTCGAGAAGTTCCATGGCTTCATCACTCGAACGTAGTCTCGGTGCGAAGCCCCCCTCATCGCCTACACTTGTTTCGTATCCTTTCCTTTTTAGTAGCGCTTTCAGGCTATGAAATGTCTCCGACGCTGCCCGAAGAGCCTCGGCAAAATTGGGAGCGCCGACCGGGGCAATCATAAATTCCTGAAAATCCACGTTGTTATCGGCGTGCTTTCCGCCATTCAACACGTTGAGCATTGGGACTGGAAGTAAATACTCCTGACGATCCGCAAAATGCCGATAGAGTGGGATATTTTTCTCGCTTGCGGCTGCTTTGGCCGCTGCCATGGATACGCCAAGAATTGCATTCGCGCCCAGTTTGCCCTTGTTCGGCGTGCCATCCAGAGCAATAAGCTCTTCATCTAGACTCTTTTGATCAGCTGCATCCATCCCAATAATTGCTGGCCGGATGATTTCGGCCACATTGTTGACAGCCTTTAGAACGCCCTTACCTTGATATCTAACTTTATCTCCATCGCGTAGCTCCACCGCTTCATTCTTGCCGGTGGAAGCTCCGGAAGGCACTTTTGCGATGCCAATCGCCCCGCCTTCCAAATTTAAAGTTACCTGTATAGTTGGATTCCCTCGAGAGTCCAGTATCTCCAAAGCGCTGACGTTCTTAATTTTCGACATGATGGCTATTTCTCCTTAGTAATTGTCCGCCCCGTTTAAACGGAGCCGGTCTGCAATACTGTGATCAGGTCTGTTTCAATTGCGGAGGGAAAAGATAAACTCCGTAGCTTTGCAATGGTCTTGTCTACATGATATGGAAACGACTTCAGTTCAAAAGACCCGTCTTGCCAAACCGCATAACAGGCATTAGGATTACCGGTCTTGGGCTGGCCAAGGCTGCCCGGATTTACCAGCACACGATTCCCGATCTGTCGGATAAATGGCGTGTGAGTATGTCCAACGAGTAACACCTCGGCGGAAAGGCCTTCGATTTCGCTGATCCATTCCTCGGAATCCTGAGCAGAATACCCATACAACGGATCAGATGGCTTAGCGTGGCACAAATAGAATCGGACATTCCCTTGCTTGAGTTCGGCTTTAAGCGGCAAATTCCTCAAGTATTGTTTTTGCTGTTCACTCAGCGTCTCCGCGGTGAATTTGCCAGTCGCCTCTGCCATTTTCTGATATCGCGGTGTACAACGTGGATCAACGTCGTATCCGATGGAGTGGTCGCGATTCCCACGCACTACAACTGAAGATTTAGCAGTTACGAAGTTCACAACTTCGCGCGGTTCGGGCCCGTAGTTAACCAAATCCCCCAAGACCCAAAGCTCGTCATAATCTTCCGGCAACATTCGTAAGGCTGCGTAATTGCCGTGCAAGTCGGACATGATGACGATCTTCATCGTTTTGTCCAAGTACTTTGGCACCCTAAAAACTTGACAGGGTCAATCTCAATGAACCACCATCACCGGACAATGCGCATACCTCAGAACTCGCTCGGAGACCGAACCGAGCATCATCCTTGAGATCATCGATCGTCCTCGCCTTCCGAGAATGATCAGGTCAATATTGTCCGCCTCCGCGCGACGGATGATCTGTTCTCCGGGATGACCAACCGCCATGTCAGTTTTCACATCAAGGTCGTGAAGGCGTGCTTTTTCCAGAATCTTCTTAAATCCTTCCTGATAATGCTCACGTGCATCATCTAACATTGCCCCCAGTTCCAAGGATGTTGCCGGCTCAGGGGGTCGTGCAATCGCGAAAATCAGAACTGTCGAATCAATGCATTCGGCAAGCGAGAGCGCGACATCCACAGCTTTTTCTGACTGCGGAGATCCGTCATAACCGACCAGCATCCGTTGAAAGTGCGGATTGTTTCTTGTCCCAGTCATGGTGTTCTTCCTCCCTCGGCGCTAAGAGCGACCGTCTGCACTAGCGCAGGCTTTTCTTCCTCTGGCTTCGGTAATAAATGCCGCGGCATAAACCAGGCGTTAGCGATCACAGTGGGAATTACGGCGCTCCCGATCACCGTAGCCACCAGATGCGAATACTGCGCCTGGTCAATGATGCCGTGATTAAGCCCGAACAGAGCCGAAATCGTACCGAAGGTGAGGCCAGTCGACATCATCAGCGTGAAATAGAGACCCTCCTCCCGCTGATACTTGAATGCCCTGATTGTAGGAAACAGTCCAGCCATCTTGGAAATCATTTTCGCGAAGAAAAGCGTGACAAAGACTAGCGGCGCCGCTATCAGGGCGGAAACTGAAACAAAGGAGCCTGCGCGGATGAAGTAGAACGGCGTAAGCAGTCCGAACGTTAAAGTACGCAAGCGTCGAATCAGAATGTGGTCCTTTCCCACCGTTCCCGCAAGTACCATTCCAATTATGTAAGCCGGAAGGACAGCCTCGCTGCCGGACCAGACGGCGAGGCCCCCCATTGCAAACAGTAAAAATAGAATGTATTTCGCTTCGAGTTCCGATACGCGCCCACCATAGTGTTTGAAAAACTTCGGCGTAAGAAACGGCAGAATAATGAAAACTACTATGCTGACTGCAATGAAGATCAATGTCCTGATCGTAAACGGCGAGAAAATTAGACCAAGAGCAATAACAGTTCCCAGATCGTTTATGAAGCAAGCGGCAAGAATGCCCTTCCCGAAATCGGTGACGTTGAATCCCAATTCGAGCATCACGGCATAAACAACCGCCACGGAGGTGGTCGAAAGCGCAACGCCCGCGAGCCAGCTTGATCGGACCGACCATCCCAGTAAATAATGCGCGATGGCTGTGCATCCCAGGAACGGTCCGATGAAGCCGACGAGGCCTATGACCGTCGCTTCCTTCCATTTGGCGCGGAAGATTACTGGATCCAGTTCGGCGCCTGCAAGAAACGTAAGAACGATGGCACCGGTACCGGCCAGGAAAGTGATCCAGCCCGTTTTCGCTCCCAGCCCTCCCTGCATGATGAAGGCGCCGATGATCAACTGGCCCACGGTGCCCACGACAATTTCACTTAAAGCAGTGGATATTTTGAACCAGATCGCGACAAGAGTCGCGACCAGCGCGAGACCGACCCACAACGCGGCAAGAGCCCACACATTCTCCATCGCAACCTCGCCAATGCTAGATGTTATTCGCGGATTACTTGCCGATGCCATGACTCCGCGACAAGAACCGCTTGTCAGGAGTCATCAGCTGTTCCCGGCTAAGGAAAGGGTACAGCGGTTCCGGTGAACTCCTTCACCGTTGATACCGTTTTAGTACAACAAAAAGAGCGTGTGGAAGTCAAACCAGACTAACTCGATATCGCAGTGCGACCTCCAGACTATTTCCGCAAATCAGCGATCTAGGTTCTGCCATTTCGTGGGACGGCAAAGAGCGATATCGCATTCAAGCCGAGACGTTGTTTCTCAGCTTGCCCTGTTTTCTTCACTGAGCGAACTAATCATATCCGCCGAAAGCTCTCTGCCCGTATTGATACGCCGCAATTTCGGCCAGAACAGCTACCGCGAAGAAACAGAGGTCGATTCTCTCGAATAATCGTGCTCTGCCTTTGTTCTCATCTTCTGTTATCAGTACCATTGCTGGCCCGCAAGGAGTTAGTGGGCGTTATCAATTTGCAGCGATACAGCCCGCGGGAAGTCAAGCTGCTTTCCAGCATCGGAGTTCTGCTCGGGGCTGATATCGGTATCTCGCGGCTGGAAAACCAAAATTCTGACCTGCTGGTGGAGTTGGAAACACGGAAGATGCGGAGCGCGGCAATCTACAACGGGAACTGGGCGCCAGCGAGCACGAAGCCTTCCTAACTTCGCAGGGCCAGAACCAGCAGGAAATAACACATGAAGAAGATTGCTCAAGCGATCATTACTTCCTTGGCCCGAGTGCTGAAGTCAGCCAGAACGGCAGACAAAACTAAATAAAGAGGGCGCGGTGGCCAAGTGCCAGAGCGTGTTGCGGCAAGCGAGACGAGACATTACGAGACAAATGAAGCACGGAACCATCTTGTTCAAGATCAATGGTCCGAAGGAATGTTATTGTTTCAGTAAGTGTCCGAGTTTTGCGACATTCCCGGGCCGACGATTACGATCTCGATCACCCCCGACGGCGAATATCACAACGCAAGCGGCGGCGGCAACATCAACTTTCATTGCGACGGCAAGGGATTCGCAGTGGGAACCCTAGGCGCGCGTGCGAGCGGTACGCGTAGCGAAGCCAATTGGAAGTCCCGAACTCATCTGGTGCTTGTTGCCGCCCAAGAACAAGACGCGGACGGCCTCTAAATGGATCTCCCTAGCGCGAGCAGAACTGTTGCGGAGTCCGTGGGATGCTGCAGCCAAAATGAAGACGCTCAATTTTCGAGTCCGAACCCCAGCCCTGAGAAGTTCGCCATAACTGGTGCCTCCTGCATTTTTAGGTTCGCGTTCTTCCGTTAGAATATCTTTCGCACAGGGGTACTTACTTGTCGCTTAGGAATTCCTGCCACGGTCCTCAGAAGAACACTGAAATGGAGCTCGAACTGAAACATCTCTACTACGAAAATCCAGAAGTATCCACGGTGGTGGAAAATGCGAGAGACCACCAGGTTGTCAATGTGGTTCGCGCGCTCGGTTTTATTGTTCTTTTGGTCGTGTTCTTCCATCGTATCGCGGCTTATGGCGTGGATACGAACGGTCAGTCTACAGCCCAGATGGCCGTTGCCGTAGGTCCCCAATATGACACGACGCACGTCTACGTCTCTGCCGGTGATTTTGACGCGTTTGTGAACAGCTTCATTGCGACGTTCGGCGGGACTGCTTCCAGGCGAGCCGTAGCGAACATCACTCCAGTTTCTAGCAGTACTGAGATGCAGGCGGTCTTGACCCCAGTAGGCAATCTGTCGATCTTCGCATTTCAGACTCCAATACCGTTTCCGTTCGGAGAAGAACGTACCGGAAATCTGGTCACGGACATGAATCGGGCGATCCAGGGTGCGCGTGCGGCGGGAGCCGAGGTAATCGTTGAACCATTCAAAGACCCTATTGGAATGGACGCGATTATCCAGTGGCCGGGTGGGGTAAAAATGCAACTTTACCGGCATTTCAAACCTTCCACAAATGTACCTCTCGCGGCGGTCCCCGACAGTCGCGTATATGTATCAAAAGATCAAGCCGACAACTTTGTGCGTTGCTTTAACGCGTTTGCCAATGGCTAGGTAGTCGCGGACGAACGACATGCCGACGCGGGAGAGATCGGCCGCCCGGGAGAAACTTACCGGCGCATTCGCGTTGAATCGCTATTCGGTAATATGCAGGTACTCGTGACCGACGGACATCTGCCTTATCCGTTCGGCCACGAAGCAACCGGATACCAAGTTCAGGATCTGCACGCAACGCTATATAAGGCAAAACTAGCCGGAGTGAAGATGTTGTCGGCGCCTTACAATACCGATCGCCGGATGAGCGCAGTAGTCGAATTTCCCGGCGGTTACATCGCCGAAATACATGCGACGGCTTTGCCCTAGATTTGCGAATTTTCCTAATGACTGAAAACGATATTAGACAAGCATTTTCCAGGAGGCGAAATGCCGCACATTCTCGCACTCATATTTCCGCGACCAAGGCTAGTTCTTGGCGGAGCCGAGATTTTCGAACCCCGGGTACAGACTTCGACTTTGGAATGTTTGGTTTGTGCGATCCAAACCGACCTGAGTTCCATCTTGCCAAATGTCTGAACCTCGAATCCGGCACACAATTGGCATAAACCCATTGGTCGCCGGTGGTAAGCGAAAGACTATGCGGTTGCTGGCAGATATTTTCCGCGAAGCGTTCCACTTCCGTTCCGGGTCCACTTGAAACCCAGGTGGTTGGCGAAAAATCGCCATTTCACTCATTGACAGGGATCGTGAGTGAAAATGCCTGGTTGCGATAGGAATCCACCACGAGAATGCGCTTTGAAGGGCCAGACATGCGCATGCACGAATCGTGACAACGCCTCCCGAACCACCATGATAAACAAGTGTCCAATTTTGACCAGACTGCAAAATTCCCGAAATGGGAAAATTCTCATAGCAACAGACTGCTAGTTCAGGAGGCGCGCTGATCATGTCCCTTGGCGTAAAAAGCATCTGCAAGCACGCCCGTGGGCACGACTTTGTGTTCGTAGGATCCGCTGCTGGCCATAACGGCGATCTTGGGAAAACGGCGGGTGTTGGAACCTCGCATACCATTGCCGCCAGTTCGCCTCAAGGATCGAGCGGCAC
>Ga0182015_10005554_pt1 | contig 13070 bp, 12 predicted proteins | sample 712P3MmetaG_FD_120478 | JGI IMG/M metagenome (GOLD analysis project Ga0182015, IMG submission 120478) | Permafrost microbial communities from Stordalen Mire, Sweden - 712P3M metaG | ecosystem: Environmental > Terrestrial > Soil > Wetlands > Permafrost | place: Sweden: Stordalen | collected...
CAAAAACGGCGGCCGGCGCAGCGCCAGGAGCCACGTCAGCACGACGATCAAACCGCCGTACAAGAGAAAGCGAACCGTATCGATGTTGATCAACTTCGCGATCGAGAACGTTGCCATCGACTGACGATGCACGAACTCGAACGCGAAGGTTTCCCAACCGACCGACGCGTTCCACATCAGGAACGGGACGTAGGCCAGCACCGCAATCGCGCACGCCGCGCCAACCGGCCGCAGCAGGTCGCGCCGCGCCGTGACCGCCCACGCGAGAACACCGGCCACGAGCGCCCAGCCAAACGTCCGCGAGTACACCGTTGCCGCCAGCGCCAATCCGAGTGCGACCGTAACGCGCGGCGACGCGCGGCGCGCTAGCGCAGCCGCCGCCCAGAGCGCGAGCGCCCACGAGAGGACGTACGCGCCGTCCGGGATGGACTCCGCGAACTCGAGTTTGGTTTGCGGGATGAGCGTGAAGACGATCGCGGCGAACGCTCCCGAGCGCGCATCCTTCGCGATGATCGCAGCGGCCATTCCCACGGCGATCGCCGCGAGGGCTTCGGCGGCCACAAACGGCAAGCGCACGGCACCGTAGCTATGGCCGAACAGCGAACCGAGCGTGATCAGCCACGCGACCATCGGGGGATGATCGGTGTAGCCGAACGACGGATGGAGACTCCAGCTCCAATAATACGTCTCATCGGCGGTCAGCGGAAAGTTGAAGGCGGCGTAGGCGCGAAGCAGGGACATGATGCCGATAAGCACCGCCGCTCCCAAAACCGGTCGGGACATTACCAAGCGCGTTCTCCTCGGGTTCTACGTGGCCTGTGCACTCCTGGGCAGCGCTGCGCCCGCGGTTGCAGTAACCGGGACACCTCCGCCGGTCATCGCGCCACCGCCGCCGGGGGGTGGGCCGATGGCCTATTACATGATGCAAGGCAACCGGATCGTCAGCACCCCGTTCAGCAGCGCCCCGTCCTGCTACAAAGCCTTAGCGGTCCTTCAGAAAAAGCTCCCACCGAACATCGCACCAATCGTCTGCGCTCACCGCCGTCCGTAACACGCCCTCAGGAAGGGGAGCATCCCATGCGCACTCTACCCGGTCTTTGCACGCGGTCGATGCTGATCGCCTTGGCGATCGTTTTCAGCGGGATCTCGGTTCAAGGGGCGGATGAGCCCGGACTGACGACCGTTCGCATCGTGGACGCCGGACAAGACGTCGATGCGGAAGCGTTTTACGCGCAAGACCTCGGCATCTTCAAAAAATACGGGATCAATGCCGACATCACGCTGCTGCGCAAAGGCGGCGGGGCTGCAGCGGTGGCCGCAATTGCCGGCGGTGCGGCCGATGTCGGTGAGGGCGACATCGTTTCCGTCGCTAACGCGCATCAGCGCGGCATCCCGATCGTGCTGCTCGCACCCTCGGGAATTTTTCGGGCATCGGCGCCGACAACCGAAGTGATCGTGGCCAAAGACTCGCCGATTAAAACGGGCAAAGATCTCGAAGGCAAAGCGGTCGCGCTCATTTCGCCTGAGGGTCCATCGCGCATCGCGACCAACGCGTGGCTCGAGAAAGACGGCGCTGCGCTCGACAAGGTGCAGTTCATCGAAATTCCGCCCGTCAACATGGCGGCGGCCGTCGAGCGCGGGACGGTCGCGGCGGCGGTGATCAACGAACCGGCACTCGTCGCCTCAACGCAGAGCTGCTGCCGTGTGTTGGCGAACAATTTCGCCAGCGTCGGGAATACCTGGCAACTCAACGCGTGGTATTCGAACGCCGACTGGGTGACCAAGAATCCGGCCCTCGCGCGCAAATTCGCGCAGGCGATTCACGAGGCGGCGATTTGGGCCAACAACCCCGCCAACCACGCGAAGTCCGGCGAGATCCTGAGCAAGTATACGCCGTTTCCGCCCGATCTGTTGGCCAAGATGAATCGTGCAACGTTCGGCGAGACGCTCGACCCCAAGACCATGCAGCCGCTGCTCGACGCCGCGCTGAAATACAAAGCGCTACTCGCTCCGGTTGACCCCAAGCAAATCATCAGTTCGGCGGCACTCGCTCCGTAGCCGTAGCACGATGACCATCTCGCGCCGCCGTTTCAGCGCCGCCTCCGTCGCCGCACTAGCATCGATCGCTTTCGTGCGCGCACCGGCGCGGGCCGCGGCGTGGAACTATCGCTACGCGAGCAACCTCGCCGTCGATCACCCGCTCAACGTTTCGATGCGTCAATGCTGGGATGCCGTACGCCGCGAGTCCGGTGGACGGCTCGACGTCACGATCTTCCCGAACAGCCAGCTCGGCGGTGACACGGCGGTGCTGACGCAACTGCGTTCGGGTGCCGTGCAGTTCTTCACGCTCGACGGCGGCATTCTGCAAGCCGTCGTTCCGGTCGCAGCCATCCAAGGGATCGGCTTTGCGTTCAAGGATTCGGCCGACGCATTTCGCGCACTCGACGGCGCGCTGGGCGACTACGTCCGCAAAGAGATCGCCGGCAGGGGCCTCTACGTGCATTCCAAGATGTGGGAAAACGGAATGCGGCAGATCACGTCGAGCTCGAAGCCGATTCACACGGCCGAAGATCTGACCAACTTCACGATCCGCACGCCGGCGGGCGCCCTGTGGGTCGACCTGTTCAAATCCTTCGGTGCCTCGCCGACGGCGATCAACTTCAACGAGACCTACACGGCGCTGCAAACGAAGCTGGTCGACGGTGAAGAAAATCCCTACGCCATCATCGACAGCGCACATCTCTACGAGGTCCAGCACTATCTGAGCGTCACCAACCACATGTGGTCGGCCTACCATTTACTCGGCAACAACGACGCGTGGCAAGCCTTACCGGCCGACGTGCGAGCGATCGTCGACCGTAACCTCACCAAATACGCGCTACAACAGCGGCGTGCGACGGCCGAGCGCAACGCATCCCTAGCCGATCAACTTGCCCGCCGCGGCATGGTCGTCTCGCAAGCCGGGACGGGCAGCTTTCGCACGCGCCTCCAAACGAGCGGATTCTACCGCCGTTGGAAGGCGGCGTTCGGACCTACCGCGTGGGACCTGCTCGAAGCCCACTCCGGCCAGCTCGCTTAGCGCCTAGGGAAGAGGTCGCCGATCAGTCCACGGATGCCGGGCGTGTTGCGACGATCTTGGCTCCGATTGTCGTTCTCGACCGGCACGGTTCGCCGGCGCCGGTCGCCGCGCCGGCGACTGGCTTCCACGGATTGCATCTCGACGTCGCTGCTTGCCACAGTCTGGCTATTATACCCGGTCTATGCAAGCCCGCACCGGACGCGCCGATCGGGGTAGGTTCGACCGCTCGCTTGGTATCTAGGGTGGTGGGTTCGTGTCACCGAGTGCCATCGCCATCGCACGGTAAACGTTGAGGCGCCCGCAGCCCTGATGCGTGTCGCTGAGATCATCTGCGGTCGAGCAGAGGAGTGCCTTCATCATCGCCGGCGTGCCATATCGCGGAGCGACGGCAAGAATGAGCGCCGCGGCACCCGCAACATGCGGCGTCGACATCGAGGTGCCGGCGATCAACGTCCGGCAATCGACTTGACTGCTCGTCTCAAAGTCCGGCGTACATGAGCCGAGAAAATTTTGGTCGCCGGGCGATGACAGAAAGGGCGTCGACGTCCAGATATTTTCAATCCAGTGCAAATCGTCGGCGTCGTTGCCGCGGGGATCGCCACCCGGCGCAACGATGCCCCAGGCGCTCGCGCTGCGCACATTTTCACCCGGACTGCCGAACTGCGAGTACGAAGCCACGTATTCGACGATGTTCGTCGAAGATGCGGAGCCCGTGCGCGAGGATGTATAGCTCCCGCTGGTTCCCGTCATTGCGCCATCGTCGAGCGACGTCGCGCCCGCAGCGATCACTCCGGTGTCGCAACCCGGAGCGGTCACGCCGCTCGTTCCCGGTGCACTATTGCCCGCAGCCGCAACGACGATGACGTTCGCCGCGATTGCCTCGGCAATGGCCCCACCTTCTATTGGATCGGTATCCGTACCACTGCCGGTGCAACCGCCGCCGCCGAGGCTCATACTGATGATATTCACGTGCTGCGTATTGACGGCATCGGTAATGGCCGACGCGATATCCGCCGTATCTGCCGAACATTGCGGATCGTTGGAACCATCGTTGGCACAGTTGTCATCCGGCGTCGGAAAGATGCGGTACCCGTAGATGACCGCTTTGCCGCCGGCACCCGTAAAGCCCAGTGCGTTCCACGAAGCGGCAGCCGCAATCCCCGACACATCGGTACCATGCCCATCTTCGTCCGTACTGAAGTTGCCGCTCGACTGCGCCGTTCCGGCTTCGTTCGTGATGTAACAGTGCTGATAGGTTATCTTACTGCTCAGCTCCGGATGGCTGGCGTCTTCGCCGGTATCGATAATCGCGATCTTTATGGACGACGAACCCAGGGCCGCCGGGTTCGCCGGATAGGTCGTCCCGGTTTGGCTGTAACCGTAGGCGTGCTCGAGTCCGATCGCGTGCATGTCCCACTGGCCGGGAACGCTCGAACTCTCAGCATACGGCAGCACCTCCGTATACGGCGTAAAGCCTTGGAAGTAGGGATCGTTTGTGTATACTGCCGATGTCGTCGTGCGGTAGCGGCGCTCACCGGTAACGGCAACGCTGAGCACGCCGTCCTGCGCGCGAAGCGTCGCTTCCATCTGCGCAAGTGACGCGGTCGGCACCGATACGACGCGCATCGCGATGTTCTGATGGGTGAAATCGTAGGCATGGACGAGGTTCAGACCCAGCGCAGCTTCCCGCGCCGCAATCTGCGTCGCATTCGCAAGGGCACGCGAGCGATCGTAGCTGACCGCGAGCAGCGTCGTCGCCGACGTGCGCGCTTCACCGTAGCGGCGCCAGGCTGCGCGACGGGTGGCTTCCCCGCTCGCATCGGAACGCGCAAATGAAGCCGATGCCGCACCGGTTACCGGACACGTGAACGCGGAAGCGACCGCCGACGAAGTTGGGCTGGGCGATGGCGACGGCGATGGTGACGGTGAGGGCGTCGGGGTTGCGGGGACGAGCACTTGTGCGGTCGAGATGAGTGCAAACGCATAGGGCGTTCCGCTCACGAACGAGATCGAACCCGCAGGCGTGAACGTGACCGCGGAATTGACGATTGCCGCCGGACCGGCAAGCGTCGACCAATTCCCCGATGTATTGCCGGGATTGTATGCGAGATAGAAGGCGGCGCCCGCCGGTAACGAGGTCCCGGACGGCAAGAGGAACGTGAACTGCGGCCAGCTCGGGAACGTCAGATTTGCCGTCGTCGTCAGCGTGACGTAGAGCAGCGGGGTGAGAGCGCCGCCGATTGCTTTCGGCAACCGCGTCGAAGCCGCCACTCCGGGACCGCTGGGATTAAAACCAGCCAGGACCAGATTGGCTGTGCCGCTTCCGGCCGCCGTGGCGGGCAAGAAAACGGATCCGCTGTAGCCGCCGGCGATCGTCGCGAAGCCGGCCGTCACCGCTGCCGCGCCCGCGGTTACCGAAACCGACGAACTAGCCGGCGCCGTGGTCGGCGTCGGCGTTACCGTCGGCGTGGACGGCGTGCTGCTACCGCCGCCGCCGCCGCCGCCGCACGCACACAGCAACGCACAAACGACGAAAAACCATGCCGGTACAATGAGCCGCACCACCGGGAGTACATGCGACCGAGGTATCTTGTCCTGCTAGGCCAAAGGCCGCAGCCCGATGCCCGTGCACCTCACGACCCTCGATCCGTTCGCCTTTCTCGAACGGAGCGCAGCGATCTACAGCGAGAAGGTGGCGGTGATCGATGGTGACCGGCGTTACACGTACGTTGAGTTACTGGACCGGGTGCGGCGGTTGGCCGCAGCGCTGCAAGCGGCCGGTCTACGCGACGGTGCGCGCGTTGCCGTACTCTCGCCCAATGCTCGCATGCCGCTCGAAGCAACCTTCGCGGTGCCGCTCGCGGGCGGGATCCTGTGCGCGATGAATACGCGGCTCGCGCCCGCTGAGATCGACTACATGCTCGCTCATTGCGATGCATCGCTCCTGCTCTATGACGCCGATCTCGACGAACTCATCGGCGCGCTGCAACGCACGGTGCCCAAGGTGCGCTTCGGTGGCACGCATGGCGACGCGCGCGACTACGAAGACGTGCTCGCGACGGCCGATCCCGCGGCCCTCGTTCCAAACGCACCGGACGAAGACGATACGATCTCGATCAACTATACGAGCGGAACGACCGGCCGTCCCAAAGGCGTGATGTATACCTATCGCGGCGCCTACCTCAACGCGCTCGGCGAAGTCTTCCACGCAAACCTGCGCCCGGAGAGCGTCTATCTCTGGACGCTGCCGATGTTCCACTGCAACGGCTGGTGCTTTCCGTGGGCCGTCACCGCGGCAGGCGCGACGCACGTCACCCTCCGCCGCGTTGAGCCGGCCGGCATCAATGCCGCCATCGCCAACGACGGCGTGACGAATTTCTGCGCTGCACCGACCGTTCTCGTGGCACTCGTCAACGCGACCGGCACGATCGCGTTCCCGCGGCCGCTAACGATTACCACGGCCGGCGCGCCGCCCTCACCCACTACGATCACGCAGATCGAAGCGCTCGGTGCGACCCTCGATCACGTGTACGGCCTGACCGAGACGTACGGCCCGATCACGGAATCGGCCTGGAAGTCGCCGCTGTGGGATCGCGCCGGCAGCGCCGAACGCGCGCAGCTCAAAAGCCGTCAGGGCATGCCGATGATCACCGTTGGTGCGAACGATGTCCGCGTCGTCGACGCAGCGCTGAACGACGTGCCCGCCGACGGTACGACGCCCGGCGAAATCGTCATGCGCGGCAACAACGTGATGAAGGGCTACTACGCCGACCCCGAGGCGACGGAACGTGCCTTTGCCGGCGGCTGGTTCCACAGCGGCGACGTTGCGGTCGTGCACGCCGACGGGTATCTCGAGATCACCGACCGGGCCAAGGACGTGATCATTAGCGGCGGCGAGAACATTTCGACGCAGCAAATCGAGAAAGTGCTGATGGGGCACGAAGCCGTACTCGAAGTTGCGGTCGTCGCGATTCCAAGCGAACGCTGGGGCGAAGTACCCAAAGCGTTCGTCACGCTCAAGCCTGGACGGACCGTCGAACCCCACGAGTTGGAGCGCTTCGCTCGCGAACAGCTCGGCGGGTTCAAAGTACCGAAGATCTACGAATTCGGAGCGTTGCCCAAAACCTCGACCGGCAAGATTCAGAAGTACGTCTTACGCGAACGTGAATGGGCCGGGAAAACGAAGCGGGTCAACTGACCGCTCGCCCGCGTTCACAGCCTTTTCCCAGGTAGGGTCCGCTTGTTAGATTGCTCGGCGCCCTGGGAACAGTCCGGCCATGAAACTTTCATCCATCATTCTACCCGCGCTCGGCGGATTGCTCGTTCTCGGTTCGATCGGTGGAACGCCGACCGCGGCCAAGGCCGACACGGCTTCGACGATTGCGATCGCGGCCGGCGCGGCAGCGATCGTCGGCGCCCTCATCTACGACGGCAACAACCATCCCTACTATGTTCGCAACAATCATCGCTACTACGTCACGCAGCAAGAAGCCACGTACTACCGCGGTCATCATAGCGGCGGCCAGATGCGTCAATCCTACGTGCCGGAACGCGAATACCCGGTCGCGCGCGATCCCTACCACGGCGGCAACATGATGAGCCACGACCACCACTAAGGGTGGTCTCGCGGTCTAGTGAGTGGTAATGGTGTCCGCGTTGAGCGAGTGATCGCTCTGCGCGGACCCGCTCACGTCGACGGTCATTCCGGGCGCCAGCGACGTGCCCCGCGGATCGATCACGGTGCCTTGGTGCAGGTGGACTTCGCGATACACGTTGGGCGCCGTTTCGAGCTGTAGGTCGAAGCGCCGGAAGTACGTCACCTTGCCGTGCGCGGTGTTCCCGTTGGTCGTTTGCAGCAGCAAATTACTGACCGCGTTGATCACGCTCTGAACGATTGGGTTATTCTGAATCTGCGGCGGGATCGACGGTATCGCCACGGGGTCGGCAAGCGCCGCCCCGGTACCGGCAATCCACAGAGCGGCCACAAGGCCCAAAACGCGCGTTTTCATACCCATTGCAACGCTCGGCAGCGAGAGATCGTTACTTTTCGGGACTCACAACCATCGGATACGTCGCGAACTCCACGTTGACGAGCGCACCGTCGCGCTTCTCAACGCGTCGCAGGTAGATGTTCTGGATGATGTCGCGCGTGTCGGCATCGATCGCGATCGGTCCGCGCGGGCTTTCTGCCTTGTAACCCTTGAGGAACGCCAACGTCTTGTCGGGATCCCAATCGCCCCGCTGCACGGCGAGCGCTCGATAGGTAGCGGTCAGAATATCCCACATCGCCGCGCCGGCGAAGCTCGGGTTCGGATTGCCGTGCGTGATCGCCATCGCTTCTTGCTGATACTGCCGGTTGAGTGCGGAGTTGTGCACCGACGAGTAGTGATACGCCGACACGATCCCCAACGCCGCATCGCCCATCTGCGGCAGATTGTTCTCGCTCACCAAGTCGCCGGTGCAGAGAACCTTGATGCCGGCCTTGGGCAAGCCTGCCGCATCGTACTGCTTGAGAAATTGCGCGCTCACGCCGCCGGCAAGTAGGAAAACGAAGCATCCATCGGGCTTGGCGTCCTTCGCCCGCTGGATATAGGCGGAAAAGTCTCCGGCCGTCAACGGCACCGGACTCACGCCGACGACCTTGCCTCCGGCGCCCTCGAAAGCGCGTTGAAAACCAACGTTGGCGTCGACTCCGGACTGGTTGTCGGCGTAGATCGTGTAGATCGTTTTGTAGCCGTTCTTCGCCGCCCACTTGCCGAGCACGTCGGTCAGCTCGAGCGTGGTGAACGACCAGCGCGTCATATACGGATACTTCGGCAGCAATCCGGTCGCGACCGAGTTGACCAGCATGACCGGCGTCTTCGATTGGTTCGAGATATCCCCGACCGTCATCGAATTGGCGGTGAAGATCATCCCGGCGATCATGTCGACCTTTTCTTGGACGACCAGTTCTTGCGCCATGCGCCGCGCGACTTCGGGATTGACGCCGGTGTCATCGCGCCGGATGATTTCGACCTTGCGGCCGGCGACCGTATCGCCACGTATTTTTTGGAAGGCCGCCATTGCGGCGTCGAGCTCGGGACCCGCGGCCGGACCGCCCCCGGTGTACGACCAGATGATGCCGATCCTGAAGGGCCCCGCCGGCGCGGCAAGCGCGGGTTTAGGCACGATCCCGATCGAGACAAGCGCCGCGCCCGACGTCTGAAGCATCCCGAGTCTCTTCACGCGAATGTCCTCCGCTTCCGTAGCGCGATTACTGCGCCGGTACGATGAGCGGCGCACATCCACCTCGAAGCGAGTGGATGGATCGGAGGTAGCTATGTCCGGGTTTGCCGACTTCCCCGGCTCAGAGGTGCGCGCACGACTCGATCACCCGGTGATTGATTGCGATGCGCACGTCGTCGAGGCGCGCTTCGCGATCGAAGACTTCCTCAAAGACCTTGCCGGACCGAGCGTCGTCGAGCGTTATCGCAAGTGCGCGCCGTATCAACAGTACAATCAACCCAGCCGCGGATTCTGGTGGGGCACACCCTCCGGTCCGCACACCAGCGACCGTGCGATGGCCATGCTGCCGAAGCTCTTTCGGGCGCGTATGGACGATCTCGGCTTCGATTTCGCGCACCTCTACACGACGGCCGGCATCCCGGGCCTATACTTCCAAGACGACGAAGTCCGGCAAGCGTTCTGTCGCGCGACCAACATGCTCTACGCCGACATGTTTCGCGAGGTCTCCGACCGCGTGCGCCCGGTAGCGCTGATTCCGACCTTTACGCCCGAGGAAGCGATCGCCGAACTCGAGTTCGCAGTCAACGAGTTAGGGCACAAAGCGATCATGATCGGAACGGAGCATATCCGGCCGGTTCCGGGCGCGCACGACAAGGCGCCCTTTCTGACGAAATCGATCGCGATCGATCCGCCGCACGACTACGATCCGTTCTGGGCGAAGTGCGTCGAACTGAAGGTGACGCCGGTGTGTCACACCGCCGCGATCTTCAATGCCTACCGCAACTCGCCGACGAACTACGTCTTCAACCACCTCGGCGGCTTTGCAACCGGTGCCGACTACTTCTGCCGGGCGCTCTTTATGGGCGGCGTTACGCGCCGCTTCCCGACATTGAGTTTCGGCTTTCTCGAGGGCGGTGCGGCCTGGGCCCTCACGCTGCTCAACAACATCGTCGAGCACTTCGAAAAGCGCAACGTGGAACACATGGAGCGCAACCTCGATCCCGCGAAACTCGACATCGAGTTGCTGAGCCGGTTGTTCGGTGAGTACGGGAACGAGTATCTCACCGCCGAGCGCATCAAAACCGCAAGCTTCGAGAACTGGGAGATGGCCGTTACGCGTCCGGTACCGTTCGATGAATTCGAACCGTGCGGCATGACCCAGGTCAACGATCTCAAAGCGCTCTTCATCGACCGCTTCTTCTTCGGCTGCGAAGCCGACGACCGCATGACGTCGATTGCGTTCAATCGCCGGCTCAATCCGGTCGGCGCCAAGCTCAAACCCGTCTTCGGCTCCGATATCGGGCATTGGGACGTGATGGACGCAACGACGATCCTCTCCGAAGCGTGGAGTCTCGTGGACGCGGGGCTGATGGACGAAGGCAATTTCCGCGAATTCGTGTATGAAAACCCGGCCATGATGCATCTCTCGATGAATCCCGATTACTTCGCCGGAACGGCCCTCGAAGGCGACGCCGCCAAACTACTGCGCGAAAAAGCGCCGGTCGCGCAACCCGCGTGACCTATTCCGTTGCCGACGCTGCGGACGTTCCACCGGGAACGATGATGCACGTCGAACTCGACGGACGCATGATCGCCCTCTACAACGTCGATGGTGAATTCTTCGCGACCGACGACATCTGCACGCATCGTCGCGCGCGTCTCTCCGATGGATATCTCGACGGCCGGGTCGTGCAATGTCCGCTGCACTTCGGCAAATTCGACATCATCACCGGGCAGCCGCTGAACCCGCCGTGTAAGATCCCCCTGGCAACGTATCCCGTAACGCTCGACATCGAGCGGCTGCTGATCGACGTGCCGGAAACGCAGCCGGAGGGGCCGTGAAGCGCACCGACTACGCGCTGAGCAAGCTGTTCTTCGATCTGCAGAGCGGTCCGGCGGCGGCGGAATATCGCGCCGACCGCGCCGCCGTGCTCGATCGCTACGGCCTCGAGCCGGAGATCCGCGCCGCGGTGCTCGCCGACGATGTCGCGACGCTCGCGCCGCTGGTCAACCCGTATTTGCTGCGCTACTACTGCACGGCCTCAGGCATGCCCGAAGCGGACTTTCTCGAGAAAATCCGTGGCTAAACTTGCCGGCGTCTACGCGGCCAGTCACGCGCCGCTCATCGCACGCGACTGGCACCTCTTCGACGATCCGCTCAAAGCAAAGTTGACGTCGGCCTACCAGCGTCTGGGCGCACGACTCAACGCCGCGCGGGCGGACATCATCGTTGAGATCGCGCCCGACCACTGGTCGAACTTCTTCATCAACAACCTGCCCAACGTGTGCATCGGGGTCGGCGCGACCCACAACGGGCCGCCCGAACCGTTCCTCAAAGATTTCGGCCACACGACGCTCGCCGGCGAACCGCAGTTCGCGATGCACCTCTTGGAAACGGCGCTCGCGAGCGGGTTCGAGCCGTCGGTATCGCATCAACTCGCACTCGATCACGGCTTTTGCATTCCGCTGTGGCGCATGGAACTCGACCCGCTGCCGCCGATCGTACCGATCGTGATCAATAGTCTCGAACCGCCGATGCCGACGATCGCGCGCTGCGTCGCGTGGGGCAACTTGCTCGCGAGCGCGATCGCTTCATACCCGGTTGATGCGCGCATTGCTATCGTGGCCTCGGGCGGCCTCAGCCATTCCATCGGCGAGCCGACGATGGGCGCCATTGACGAGACGTTCGACGCCGGCTGCATCCGGGCGTTCGAAGCGGGCGGCGAGCCGGCGATCATCGACTATCTCGATCGCGCGCTCGTAACGGCCGGCAACGGATCGCACGAGGTCCGGAACTGGGTCACCGCGCACGCGGCCGCCGGCAGCCACGGGTTCGAGCTGATCGAATATCTCGCCGTACCCGAAGTCTATGTCGGCTGCGCGTGGGCAGCGTGGAACCCTGCGGCCTAAAACAGGGAGCAACCACACGGGCGATGCCGAAGAGACGGTGATGCCCTCCGAGCCTCCCGGGACGCTTTTCTGCACGCTGGTCGACCGGCGCTCGAGCGTGCCGCTCTCCGACGCGCGCGTCACGTGCGTCATCGGCGACGGAGTCGTGCAGGTCGACGTCGACGCACGTGGTGAGTTCCGCGCGGACTTCCCGGAGGGCGTCTTCGATCTCGTGATCTCCGCGCGCGGCGAACTCTCGTTGACGCTCCGCGGCATCGGCGTCCTCGCCGGGCACACTCAGCGCATCATGCGCGCGTTCATTCCCGGCGAAGACGACGGTCACGACGGCGTGCCGGCATCGGCGATCGGGGGCTACATCACCGACCGGCTCGGACATCCCCTGGTCGATGCCGCCGTATCCGCGATCCTGGTGCCTCCGCCGGGAACGCCGCTTTACGGCACCTCCGGCGCGCAGACGTATGCCTCGCAGTCAGATAAAGTCGGCGCCTTCGTCATCCATGCGATCAAGCCCGGCACCTACGACGTCGTCGTGCGGAACAAGCAAAACACGCTCTCGAACGAGCGCGTGATCGTGAAAGCCGACCGCGCGTTCCACCGCCACGATCTGCGCCTGATGATGACCGTTTAGCCGAAGCGGCCGGTGATGTAGTCTTCGGTTCGTTTCTCGCGCGGCTTGGTGAAGATCTGATTCGTCGTTCCGACTTCGACGATCTCGCCGAGATGGAAGAATGCCGTGATGTCCGAGATGCGCGCGGCTTGCTGCATCGAGTGCGTCACGATGACGACGGTGTACTGTGAACTCAACTCGCCGATGAGATCTTCGATCTTCGAGGTCGCGATGGGATCGAGGGCCGAC
>Ga0182015_10005556_pt1 | contig 13065 bp, 13 predicted proteins | sample 712P3MmetaG_FD_120478 | JGI IMG/M metagenome (GOLD analysis project Ga0182015, IMG submission 120478) | Permafrost microbial communities from Stordalen Mire, Sweden - 712P3M metaG | ecosystem: Environmental > Terrestrial > Soil > Wetlands > Permafrost | place: Sweden: Stordalen | collected...
AGCTTTGGGCGGGCGAGCGCCGGTCGCGCGCGGACCATCTAGGATGCCCGCGTGGTGATTGCCTTCGCGGTCCTGCTGGCGGTGCTCGCGCTGGCCGCGATGGCGGTCGTCGTGCTCAACCTGCTCAGCCTCGATCCCCCCTGGCTCGCACAGACCCGCCACGCCCTCGCCGAGGCGCGCTACCGCGCCGGCGGGCTGCTCGCCGAGTTCGGCGACTGGCTGCGGCTCGGTCGCTAGGTGATGGCTGAGCGCGACGCTCGGAGCACGCCGGGCGAGGTCCGCGAGCTGGCCGCCGGCGAGACCCATCGGGCGCACGCCGCGATGCGCTGGCTGAGGCCGGCTTATGAGCGCGAGCAGGCCTTCGTGGCGCACGTCGACGGCGTGCTGCGGCCCGGCGGCTACCGGTTGGCGGCGAGCCTGCTCGGCGATCGAGAGCAGGCTCTGGCCGTGGCGGGGTTCCGCGTCGCCGACAGCCTGGCCTGGGGTCACCACCTCTACGTCGACGACCTCTCCACAGCGCCCGAGGCGCGCCGCGAGGGCCACGCCGGGGCGCTGCTGCGCTGGCTGGAGGCCGAGGGGCGCCGACTGGGCTGCACACAGCTGCACCTGGATTCGGGCACCGGCGAGCAGCGCTTCGACGCGCACCGTCTCTATTACAACCACGGGCTGGCGATCCACTCGCATCACTTCGCGCGCGGGCTGTAGGCGGCGGCCGTGGGCCGGCCCGGGCGCGGCCACGCTCGCCCGCGTCGCGTGTCCCGCCGCGTCGCCGCTTCGCGCTTTTGCAGGCCTTTTACGCTCCTTTCCGCAAGCGAGATTGCGGCGCCTTCGCGCCCGGTCCGCCGGCCGCGGGCGGTAGAATTAAGGGTCCGCGCGCGCCCCACCTTTCCGTCCGAGCCGAGGCGGAAGATCGTCGACCCCAACCGATCACTTCGCCAGGGCGTCGACGCCGCGACGCAGAGAGGGAAACACCAATGGAAGCACGCACCGCCGATACGACGATCCACAGCGACGCCCTGAAGCTCCGCCGCGTCTTCACGACGCCCGGGGTCCATCCCTTCGACACCGTCGAATGGGAGCTTCGCGACGCACGGATCGGTCACGGCGACCACGTCGCGTTCGAGCAGCCCGGCGTGGAGTTCCCCGTCTCCTGGTCCCAGAACGCCACGAACATCGTCGCCCAGAAGTACTTCCGCGGCCAGCTGTCCTCAGCTGAGCGCGAGCGCTCGGTCAAGCAGATGATCGGCCGCGTCGCCGGCACGATCGCCGACTGGGGTCGCTCGCGCGGATACTTCGCAGCCGCCGAGGACGCCGACACCTTCGAGGCCGAGCTGACCTACATCCTGCTGCACCAGCTCGCCGCGTTCAACTCGCCGGTCTGGTTCAACGTCGGCTTCGAGGAGAGCCCGCAGTGCTCGGCCTGCTTCATCCTCTCGGTCGACGACACGATGGACTCGATCCTCGACTGGAACACCAAGGAGGGCCACATCTTCCTCGGCGGCTCCGGCTCGGGCATCAACCTCTCCAACATCCGCGGCTCGATGGAGCCGCTGTCGAAGGGCGGCACGGCGTCGGGACCGGTCTCCTTCATGCGCGGCGCCGATGCGTGGGCCGGCACGATCAAGTCCGGCGGCAAGACGCGGCGCGCCGCCAAGATGGTGGTGCTGAACATCGACCACCCGGACATCGTCGACTTCATCACCTGCAAGGCGCGCGAGGAGGACAAGGCCGCCGCGCTGCGCGACGCCGGCTTCGACATGTCGATCGACGGCGAGGGCTTCCTGTCGATCCAGTATCAGAACGCCAACAACTCGGTGCGCGTGACCGACGAGTTCATGCAGGCGGTCGAGGACGACGGCGAATGGCGCCTGATCGCCCGCGCGACCGGCGAGCCGGTCGGCGACCCGATCCCCGCACGCGAGCTGATGCGCGAGATCGCACAGGCCGCCTGGCGCTGCGCCGATCCCGGCGTCCAGTACGACACGACGATCAACCGCTGGCACACGAGCCCCGTCAGCGGCCGGATCAACGCGTCCAATCCGTGCTGCTTCGTCGGCGAAACGGTCGTACGGACGACTCTCGGAGATTGGACGCTCGACGAACTGTGCAAAGTCACGGACGAAGGCGGCCAGCTGCCTGCAGTCGAGGCGTTCGACGTCCACGCTGGAGAGCGCGTCGTGCGCGACATCTCTCGGGTGTGGAAGGCCGGCGACGCCACCCGTCTGACCGCAGTGGAGCTGAGCGACGGGAGTCTCCTGCGGTGCACGCCCGAACATCGTTTTCTCGCAGCATCCGGGGAGTGGGTCGCCGCGGAAGCCCTGACCGCTGGCGCAGGGATACAAGCGACCTGCGACCTGCCGGACGGCGAGTCGCCCTACCTCGTTCGGACCACGACGACGGTGGCGGTCCGTAGCGTGACCACGTTCGATCTCCTCGAGCCGACCCCAGTGTTCGACATGGAGGTCGACGGAGTGCACAACTTCGTCGTCGCGACGGCCGACGCCGCTACCGGGATAGTCGTGCACAACAGCGAGTACATGCACGTCGACGACTCGGCATGCAACCTCGCATCGCTGAACCTGATGAAGTTCCGCCGCGCCGACGGCAGCTTCGACGTCCACTCCTTCGCGCACGCCGTCGACATCATGCTGCTGGCGCAGGAGATCGTCGTCGGCCCGTCGAGCTACCCGACGGAGCAGATCGGCGTCAACGCGCGGGCGTTCCGCCAGCTCGGCCTCGGCTACGCCAACCTCGGCGCCTTCCTGATGGCCGACGGCATGCCCTACGACTCCGACGAGGGTCGCACGACCGCCGCCGCGATCACCGCGCTGATGACCGGTCGCGCCTACGCGCAGTCCGCGCGCGTCGCCGCCGTGCTAGGCCCCTACGAGCGCTACGCCGAGAACCGCGAGGCGCACAACGCTGTGATGCGGATGCATCGCGACGCCAGCTACACGATCGCCGACGAGGGCCTGTGCGAGCCGCAGCTGCTCGAGGCCGCGCGCACCGCCTGGAATGAAGCGGTCGAACTTGGCGAGCGCCACGGCTACCGCAACGCCCAGGCGACGGTCCTCGCGCCCACCGGGTGCCTGGTCGCAGGCTCGCTGTTAAGCACGAGCCGCGGGCTTGTGCGCATGCGCAGTCTCGGCGAAGTGGACGGGGACAAGTGGCAGGACATCGACCTGGAGGTGTCAACCGACCAAGGACCGCGGCGAGCGACAAAGTTCTTCGTCAACGGCAGCGAGCAGGTCGTGTCGATCGAAACCCATCGCGGTTACCGCATCCAGGGCACCCCGGCGCATCGAATCAAGGTCGTCGACAGTGGGGGTGCTTGGGTGTGGCGGCGGATGGCCGAAGTGGCGCCCGGCGATCGCGTCCCGATGATGCTGGGCAGCATGGTCGGGGAACCGTGCGCGGTCGCCCTGCCACCGCTTGGCGATCTGCACTGGAACGTTGGCCAGCGCACCACGGTTCCGCGAGAGATGACGGCGGACTTGGCAGAGTTCGTTGGCTACTTCATGGGTGACGGATCCCTTCACGCCAAGGGTCTGCGCCTGTGCGTGACAGACGGCGACGACGACGTCGTCGACCGTCTAGTGCAGCTGGGAAGAGAGCTGTTTGGGCTTGACGCACACCTCCTCCCGCGCGAGGGCTACACAGAACTCGCTTTTCACTCCGTGCCGCTCACGATCTGGTGGGATGCGTGCGGCTTTGCGAAGCAACCTCCGTTCGAGGGCCACAGCGGGAAAGGCTGGTCGCCGCACATCCCCGATGCCGTGTTGCACTCGAATGATCGCGACGTATACGCGGCCTTCGTGCGCGGACTGTTCGAAGCCGACGGGAACGCCAACCACGGCTACGCCTACTGGAGCACGACGTGCGAGGACTTCTCTCGGGACGTGCAGACGCTACTGCTAGTGCTCGGCTTTGTGACGACACGGGACCTTCAAGGGTCGAGAGAGAAATGGGGTGCCGAGTGTCACCGCCTCCGCTTGCTGAACGCCTCAGCGGCTGCGCGTTTCGTCGAGGATGTCGGTTTCATCTCGGAACGCAAGAACGATGCGCTACGTGACGGCGATCACCCACAGGCTGCTCGCTACGACCACATTCCGATCACTCGCGAGCTCGTAGACCGCCTGGCTCCGGCCAACGACTCGCTGCGCAAGAACATGCTGCTGCAACTGGCGCGCAACGGGGCCGTGTCGCGTCGCCCGGCCACCGCACTGCTGGACCGGGAAGCAAACCCGGAGCTCGAACAGCTTCTCGGCTACTTCTACGATGAGGTCGCCAGCAGCGAGCTGCAGGAAGACCAGCCAACCTTCGACCTCTCGGTGCCCGACAACGTCACCTACGTCGCCAACGGGTTCGTGAGTCATAACACCATCTCGTTCCTGATGGATTGCGACACGACCGGTGTCGAGCCGGACTTCTCGCTCGTCAAGTTCAAGGAGCTGGTCGGCGGCGGGCAGATGACGATCGTCAATCGCACCGTCCCGCTCGCGCTGCAGACGCTTCGCTACTCAGACGAGCAGATCGAGCAGATCGTCGCTCACATCAACGAGCACGGGACGATCCTCGGCGCCCCCGGGCTGCGCGAGGAGCACCTGCCGGTCTTCGACGTCGCCGTCGGCGAGCGCGCGATCTCCCACATGGGCCACATCAGGATGATGGGCGCCGTTCAGCCGTTCATCTCCGGCGCGATCTCGAAGACCGTGAACCTGCCGGCGAGCGCGACGGTCGAGGACATCGCCGACGCCTACACCCAGGCCTGGCGCCTGGGGATCAAGGCGCTGGCGATCTACCGCGACGGGTCAAAGACCGCCCAGGCGCTGCGCACCGACGCACAGGATGCCGCGAAGCCCGTGGATCCAGAGACGCTCGACGCAATGATCGCCGAGGCCGTCGCCAAGGCGGGGCCGCAGCGCCATCGCATGCCGCGCGAACGCATGTCGATCACGCACAAGTTCTCCCTCGGCGGACACGAGGGCTACATAACCGCGGGCATGTACGAGGACGGCACCGTCGGCGAGATCTTCCTGACCGACATCGGCAAGGAGGGCTCCACGCTGCGCGGCATGATGAACGCCTTTGCGACGGCGATCTCGATCGCGCTGCAGTACGGCGTGCCGCTCGAGAAGCTCGTGGAGAAGTTCAGCTACATGCGCTTTGAGCCGGAGGGCATCACCTCCAACCCGGAGATCCCCTTCGCCAAGTCGATGCCCGACTACATCATGCGCTGGCTCGCCTCGCGCTTCCTCGACACCGACGCGCAGGAGGAGCTCGGCATCCTCACCCCCGCCGTGCGTGCGCGCCAGTCGGCCGAGCACGCGATCGTCGCCGTGCACTCCTCGGACACCGCGGTGCCCGCGAGCGAACTGACGACCGCCGCCCCGCCCACCAACGGCGGCGCTGCGAAGCCGGCGAGCGCGGCGTTCACCGACTCCCCGCCCGTCGTCCCCGCCAGACTGCAGGGCCTGGACCTGGGCCCGGCGTGCACCCAGTGCGGCGGCATGATGCAGCGCACCGGCTCCTGCTACACCTGCCCGAGCTGCGGCAACAACACCGGCTGCGGGTAGGCAGGCAGGTGCCACGCCGTGACGTCCGACCCGCGCCAAGCGGGTCGGGCAGCGGCCGGTGGCGTGACGTTGAGAACCCCGATGATGCGGATGCCCGCATGCGCGGTGGCGAGCCCCCGCTGGTCCGCCACACCCGCTCGCAACAGCTCAGCGCGAGCCTCGCCCTCACGTATGGACAGCGTCAGGTCAGGCTTGCGCTAGGTACTGTGTGAGCGGGAGCTCGGAGCGGCCGACGTGGCAGGAGTCCCAGTCGGGCGCTCCGATCAGCTGGCGGCGCAGCGGGTCGCCGATCGCGGCCTCGAGCTGCGCGGCGCTCGGGAACTCGCGCTGGACGATCCAGCGCGGGCTGTAGCCGAAGAAGACGACCATCCGCGTGCGGTCCGAGACGTTGGTGCTGCGGCCGTGCCAGATCCGGCGCTCGAACAAGGTCACGTCGCCGGCCTTGGCCAGCACCTGGATCGCGCCCTGCGGGGTCTCTCCGGGGGTGCGCGGCAAGAACTCGGTCCAGCGGTTGCTGCCGGGGATCACCTCGAGGTTGCCCATCCCGGGCTCGTCGCAGTCGCTCAGCCAGTAGCCGAGCTTGGCCGACAGGCGCGCGCGGTAGTCGAGATCCGCGGTCTGGCGCCCGCCGTCCTCATGCCAGCGCCAGGCGTTCGGCTTGTCCTCCTCCGGCGGGTGCACGTCGATGTGGGAGTGGTAGATGTGGAGGTTCGGCGTCAGCGCGCCGGCGAGCACCCCCATCAGCCGCGGATCGACGGCGAGGTCCGTCAGGCGCGGGTGCAGGTAGGCGGCGCCGAGCGCGTGAGTGAACCCAAGCTCCGGGTCGAAGTGCTCCTGCGCCAGCGGCTCGACGACCTCGCGCAGCTCGGCGACCTCGTCGGGCGAGAGCACGCCCGGGATGTGGACGAAGCCGTTGCGGTCGAGCTCCTCGAGGACCTCGCGTGTCTGCGCGGCATCGAACATCTGGCTGGTCGTGCTCACCGCGCCAGAGCCTAACAGGGCGGCCCGACCATTCGTGTCGTGCGCACGGGGCGCGCGCGGAGGCTCGCTCAGCCGATCAGGACACGGTCGAGCAGCGCGTCGACCTCTGTGCGCTCGATCGAGACGGCCAGCTCGTTGGCGATCGACTCGCGCGTATACCCTGAGAGAGCGAGGTCGATCGCACGCACGCGCGCGGCCGCCAGCTCGGGGGTGCTCTCACGCTCGGGAAGCGCCGCCGCCTCTGCCAAGAGAGGATCGAACTGGAACGCCGCCGGCGCCGGCTCGCTGAGGGCTCCGGCGCTCGCGGCGGCGTGCGCCGCCCGCCCCAGCTCCTCGATCTGCGAGGCGGTGGCTAGCTCGAAGGCGTCGAAACGCAGGCTCAGGCGCTCAAGCGCCCGGGCGAGGTCGTCGATCGTCGTGCTCAGTGACGTGGTCCGCGACTGCGAATCTTCATCGCCGCGGGCTGCAGCCACGATCTCGCGCGCTTCGCGCTCGGCAGCGCCGAGGATCTCACCCACGCGTGCGCTGACATCCTGCGCGCTCAGAAGAGGGACATCCGTGTGCTCGTCTGTCTGGGTCACACCACTTCCTTCGGCGTCCGGCAACGGATTCTTGAGAGCCTTCGCGGCACCCTCCACAAGTGTCTGACGCAAGCATACGCGGGGAAAACATGCCTAGCCAGTCATGCCCGATCTGCCTAGCAAGTCATGCCCGATCTGGTGTACGTTCGGACGTGAGACGACAATGGCCCGATCACACCCACATTCGCGAAAAAGCGGCGAGGAAGCCTCCGCCGAGGACCTGCGCGCCCAGGTTGCGCTGCTCGCTGAGCAGGTGCGGCGTCTCGGGCAGGAGTCCGGCGGGCGCGCGGACGAGGATCGGGCGGTGGAGGCGCCCTCAGCGAGTCCTGCGGACCTGCCCCCGCCACCGGCGCCGCGCCCGCGCCGCCCTTTCCCCGCGGCGCCGACGAGCGTGCCCGACCGGGCACAGGAGCCAAGCTCGCCGGCAGCGCAGGGCGAGGCGCCCGTGGCCCCTCCGGAGCAGGAGGTTGCGCCCGGCGCAGAGGGCGGCGTCGAGCCCTTGGCCGGCGCGGGCGCGACCTTTGCCGACCGCAGCAGCCAACTGGTTGCAAGCGTCGTCGCGCTGGCCGAACTGGCGGCGATCGAGATCCGAACGGGCGCCGAGGTTGAAGCGGCGGCGATCCGCGCGCAATCGAGCGAACGCTCGTCCGCCGCGAACACCGCCCATCTCGTGGTCCTGCTGGAGCGCCAGCGCCGGATGCTCGCTGCGCTGGTCGCCCAGACCGAGCGGATGCAGCGCGCGGGTGCGGTGATACGCGCGCAGATCGTCGCACTGGAGGCCGAGCGCGAATACCTCCAGGAGGTCCTGGAGACCGGGCGCAACAGTCTTTAGAGAGGGTCGTCGCTCGAAGGCTCTAGCGCGCGCCGTGCTTGACGCGGTACATCTCTTCGTCGGCGCGCTTGACAAGCGTCTCGGCACTGGTCGCGGGATTCTGCTCGACGACCACGCCGATGCTCGCGCGCACGACGAGCAGCCTGTCCCCCGTGCTCACCGGGTGCGCAACCGCCTCGGCGAGCCGCCGCGCGAGCGGCTCGGCGGCCTCGATCCGGACCAGGTCCTCGCAGAGCACGACGAATTCGTCGCCGCCGAAGCGCGCGACCGTGTCGCCGTCACGGACCTCGTGGCGCAGGCGGTCGGCGACGGCGATCAGCAGTTCGTCGCCGACGTCATGGCCGTGCAGGTCATTGACCTCCTTGAAGCCGTCGAGGTCGATGAACAGCACACCGACGGCCGTGCCCTGACGGCCAAGCCGAGCGAGCGCCACCGACAGGCGGTCCATCAACAGCTCGCGGTTCGGCAGCTTGGTCAGCGGGTCGTGCATCGCTCGGTGCTCGAGCGCGCGTCGCGCTCGCAACTCACCGGTCGCGTCGCGGAAGCAGATCACGACGCTCTCGTCGCGCTCGCCGAAGACGCTGACCGAAACCGCCAGTGCGCCGCCGTCGTCACCGTGCAGGGCGACCTCGAATTCGCCTCCCGGCATCTCGCCGTCGGGACTCTCCTCGGGCGGGTTGAGCGCCATCGCCAGATGGGCGTCGAACTCCTGGGGGTCGGCGACGATCCGGTGCACCTCGCGCACAAGGACCGAGATGTCGTGCGTGCCGCCGCGTGACGGCGGCGAGGGAAGCATCGAGGCGAGCTCGTGGTTCCAGGTCGTGAGCGTGCCGCCACGGTCGAGCACGGCGACGCCGAACGGGAGGGCGTCGAGTACGCCGCGCATCAGCGTCGCGTACCCGCGCAGCGCCTCCCACGAGGGCGCGGTCGCCAGCAGCGGCACCGGGCGCGCCCGGCCCGTTTCAGGCACCGTGTCGATCTCAGATTGCGTCGTGTTCACCTCAGCTGCGAGTGTAGGGGCAGGGTCGGCCAGAGGATGGGTGGGAAACTTAACCGCCCGACATCTGAAAGCGACCGGAACGCCTGCACCATGCAATGTCGTCTCTTACAAGACTCCTGTCAAGGAACAAGTGGGTTTCTCTCAAGGAACAAGTCGGCACTGTGAGGGCGAAGCTGAACCAGCGACGTTGCAAGAACGTCCATTAGCCTCTCGGGATGCCCGATCGCGAGCACGAGAAGCAGGCCGCCGCGGAGGCCGCCACGGCGCTGGTCGCAGACGGACAGTTGGTCGGGCTGGGCACCGGCAGCACCGTCGCGCACCTGCTGCCGGCCCTCGCAGCACGCCGCCTCACGATCCGCTGTGTCGCCACCTCGCCGCAGACCGAGCGGGTGGGACGTGAGCTCGGCCTGGACATCGTGCCCTTCACCGGACTGCAGCGGCTCGACATCGCGATCGACGGCGCCGACCAGATCGACGAGGACGGCTGGCTGATCAAGGGCGGCGGCGGCGCCCACACCCGTGAGAAGATCGTCGCGGCCGCGGCCGACCGCTTCGTCGTGATCGGCTCCGGCGACAAGGCGGTGGCACGGATCGGCCCACCGGTCCCGCTCGAGCTGCTGCGCTTCGGCCTCGACGCCACGCTCGCGGCGCTCGGCCCGGTGCGACTGCGCAACGCCCAGCCCAGCCCGGACGGCGGCGTGATCGCCGACTACTTCGGGGAGTTCTCCGATCGCGAGGAGCTGGCGGCGCGCCTTGACGCCCAGCCCGGCGTGATCGGCCACGGCATCTTCCCGCCGTCGCTGAGCGCCGACGTGCTGCTGGCCACCGGCGGCCGCGTCGAGCACCGCGTGCTGCGCTGAGTCTCGCCTCAGCGGGGCCGCGAGAGCGCCGAGCAATGCGTCGTGGCGGCGCCGTGTGGCGCCATGCTGCCCGCCGCTCAGCTTCCCCGTGACTTCAGCAGCGGCTTGTAGGCGCCGTGAACCATCATCCGGCTCAGACCACGGGGGCCGCCGAACAGGCCGAACACCGCGCGCATCTGCGGGCGATCGACGATCACGACCGCCTTGCCGCCGCTCGCGGCGGCGGCGATCGCGGCGGCGACGCGTTCGGGCGACATCGCCTTCTCGAGCGTCGCCCCGCCGGTCGGTCCCCAGGCGATCTCGCCGCGCATCTGGTCCGTGCGAACGTCGCCGGGGCAGACCGCGCAGGCGTGCACACCGGTCCCGGCGAGCTCGTGGTAGAGCACCTCAGCGAGGCCCACCATCCCCCACTTGCTCGTGCAGTAGGACGCATACGAAGGCCCGCCGATCAGCCCGAGCTCGGAGGAGACGAGCACGATCGAGCCCCGCCGGCGCTGGCGCATGCCACCCAGAACGCGCTGGCTGAGCCACAGCGCCGCGCCGACATGCAGTCGCCAGGTCTGCTCGAAGTCCTCCGGTTTGACGTCCTCGACGAAGTCCCGATGCAGGACGCCCGCACAACTGACGAGCACGTCGACCGGCCCGAGCGCAACCGCGACCTCGTCAACGGCGCGCGCGCACTCCCCCGCCTCGGTCAGGTCAGCGGCGACGACGTGCGTCCGGCCGCCGATCCGCTCCGCGGCGGCGGCGAGCGCCGCCTCGTCGCGAGCGACCATGCCGACGCGCGCGCCCAGTGACGCGAAATGCTCCGCCGTCGCGAGGCCGATCCCGCGCGAGGCCCCCGTGACCAACACCGTCTGTCCGTCAAAGCGCGACACCGCATCCTCCCCAGGTCGAGATCCAGGCGCGCACGCTACGACACCAGCACGCCGCGCGCGTGCAGGCCTTGCGGCGCGGGGTGCTGGCCTTGCGGCGCGGGGAGCAGGCCTGCGGGAGCGCGCATGCGGCTCGGCGGCGCGCAGGGCGTCGGGTCCTCAGCGCGGGGCGAGCAGGTGATGGGAGACCATCCACTCCTGCCCGTCGCGCCAGCCCCAGATCTGCTCGGTCGAGAGCAGGAACAGCCGCCAGCCGGCCAGGGCCCGCTTCGCATGGCGTGGCCCGAGCGCTTCGCCGAGCACGATCCGTGCCCGCTCGCCGTGCGCGTCGAGGCGCTGCAGCCACGCCTCCAGCGTGCGCGCGTAATGGGTCCCGGACACCGCCCAGCTCGCGCGCACCTCGAGGTCGCGCTGGAAGTGCAGCAGCAGGTCGTGTGAGGGCATCCGCCCGGCGGTGAAGAAGCGATCGGCCGCCCAGGTGCCGGTGAACTCGTAGGCCAGGCGCCGGTGGGAGAAGACGTGGACGAACAGCCGCCCGTCGGGCTCCAACCAGCCGGCGATGCGCGCAAGCAGCGCCTCCCAGTTGCGCATGTGCTCGAACATCTCGATCGACACGACGCGGTCAAAGCGCCGGCCCGGCATCAACGCGTTGACATCGGCGGTGATCACGCTGAGGCGATCGTGGAACCCGCGACGGTCGCGGAGGGCCTCGATCCACGCGCGCTGCGAGGCCGAGTTGGAAACCGCGACGACAGTTGCGCGCGGGTAGCGCTCGCAGATCCACAGCGACATCGAGCCCCAACCGCAGCCGAGGTCCAGCACGCTCATGCCGTCCTCGATGCCGGCCCGCTCGCACGAGAGCGCAAGCATCGCCTCCTCGGCAACGGCCAGATCGGCGATCCCGTCGCCCCACCACGCGCAGGAGTACTTCATCCGCGGGCCGAGGAACAGCTCGAAGAACTCGGCGGGAAGCTCGTAGTGCTGCTCGTTCGCGCTCGCCACCTCCTCGGCGATCGGCCCGCTGCGCATCGTCTCGAGCAGCAGCCCCAGCCGCTCCTCCTGCGCCTCGACACCGCCACGCTGCTCGCGGCGCAGCCGGACGCGAGCGCCCACGCGTGAGCCCGCCGCCAGCACCGGATCGCCAAGCAGCCCGTGCTCGAGCGCCCGATCGAGCAGTCCGTATCTCGCACGCGCCATTACGCCCATCACAGCTCACCTACGCAGATCGAGCCGATTCGGCTCACAGGCGTCATACCCGCATAGTCGCAGGCGAAGCTGAGCGTGGTGGCCGGCTCCGCCGGCGGCCGAGGCCGATTGACGTGCAGACAATCTATGTATAGACTGTCTGCTTATGGCCAGCACCGAGCTACAGGGGCACCTCGACGGAATGCTGCTCGCGATTCTCGAAGCAGGACCGCTGCACGGGTATGCAATCGTGGAGGAGATGTGCAGACGCAGCGACGGCGAATTCGACCTCGCCGAGGGAACGATCTATCCGGCCCTTCACCGCCTCGAAGCCTCAGGCCTCCTGTCGAGCAGCTGGGAGGTCGTGTCGGGTCGTCGCCGGCGCGTCTACGCGCTCTCGCACAGCGGCGCGGCAGCGGTGAGCGAGCGCGTCGCGAGTTGGCACGCCTTCCGCAGCGCCGTGGACGCAGTCTTTGCCCCGATCGCGCCGCAGGCGCAGCTTTGAACCCGATCGCCGATTACATCGCCGAGCTCTCGGGCGAGCTGCGTCGCGGCCGGCGCCGCCGGATCCTCGCCGAGGTGCGCGCACATCTGCTCGAGGCGGCCGCGGCCGACGCGAGTCGCGGCGTCGAGCCGATCCGCGCCGCGCAGCGCGCCGTCGAGCGTTTCGGACCTCCCGCACGCGTCGCGGGCCAGTTCAACGCGCTGCGCCGCCGCCCGCGCGCACTCGTGCATCGGGCCGCCGCCGTGATGCTGGCCGGCGCAGCGATGGCGTCAGCGGGGACGGCCACCGTCTGGGCGATCGAGCCGGCAGCCGGCCAAGCCCACCACGCCCAACACCAGCGTCTGCGGACACGACACGACGGCAAGCGCCGATGAGCACCCCGCCCGAACATCCGGATCAAGAAGCCGGCAAGCTCGCCGGCGCCGAGAACGACGACGCGGACCGCGCGGACGCGACGACACGCGCATGGGAGGCCGCCGCGGCCGCATATGCGGCCCGGGTGCGCAAGGTTGCTGCGCCGCCGCCTGTCGCTGCGCCGCCGCCTGTCGCTGCGCCGCCGCCTTTTGCTGCGCCGCCGCCTTTTGCTGCGCCGCCGCCTTTTGCTGCGCCGCCGCCTTTTGCTGCGCCGCCGCCTTTTGCTGCGCCGCCGCCTTTTGCTGCGCCGCCGCCT
>Ga0182015_10005557_pt1 | contig 13065 bp, 8 predicted proteins | sample 712P3MmetaG_FD_120478 | JGI IMG/M metagenome (GOLD analysis project Ga0182015, IMG submission 120478) | Permafrost microbial communities from Stordalen Mire, Sweden - 712P3M metaG | ecosystem: Environmental > Terrestrial > Soil > Wetlands > Permafrost | place: Sweden: Stordalen | collected...
AAAGTGCCGCTTCCCATCGTCGGCCGGTCGATCATCACCACAAATTGGCTGGAGACTCCGAAAACACCGTCGAAGTAGCGTTCGCCCACAATCGCCTGTTTGGTCGCGTCCACCGACGAATACACACCCGGCAAACCCCATGAACCTGACGCCAGAGGAATATAAGTTTCAAGAAGAATCTGGAAATCGGAGAATCGCCAGTGATCGCTCCTACCACCGTTGTCTGGTCAATCCGCGACCATTCCAGCGTGATCAGCGCTTTGCGCGGAGGAACGGCCCACGACATCCGGCAGTAGGACGCGACCGGCGCATGGGGGCCGACTTCCCGGACCGCGTCGAAGATTGCAGGGCCATCGATAAACGTCTGGCTGAACGATCCAAATCGGAAGGCAAAGTCGGAAGGCTGCCGAAACGCCCGCGCCGCGAAAACCACGCCATTCCAGGCATCGGCATCGAGGGCGTCAACATGCACGCCGTCAAACTTGGGTGTGACGTCGGCAACCTGCGCTCCCGCCACCGACAACGCAGCCAGCAACAGAAGACTGCAGGTGACAAACAACTGCACGCCAAAAACTTTTTTGCCGTACAGCCATTCCATCATGGAATCCTCGCCAAAAGGGAAAGCAATCCGTGCGAAGCTTACCATTCGTCGGGCAACACGGCAGGCGAGCAAAATCTCATCATGCGTGATGAGAAACAAATTCGCGGCCTACTCCGCATCCTGAACACAGCGGAAACCAACTCCGCCAGAACGATCCAGGCCCGGCGCCGTCAGCAGCAACTTGCCATGTTCGTTGAGCTTGTAGGTCACCGGGAAATACCAGATCGAACCCTGCGGTTGATAGTATTCGCCGCCGCGCACAATACCGGCGCGCGTGTGCTCGTCGGTGAACTCCTCTGTCCATTGCCACACATTCCCGACGAGGTCCATCACGCCGAAAGCACTTTTGCCTTGCGGATTCGCATCCACCGAATCCGGCCCACGCATAGCGCGGCTTTTGTCCGGCACAGGCACCGCGCTCCCGTTCCATTCATTTCCCCAGGGATAGATGCGGCCATCGCTGCCTTGCGCCGCGTACTGCCATTCCCACTCATGCGGCAACCGCTTGCCAGCCCACGCCGCGTAAGCCCGCGCGTCTTCTAACGAAACCCACGTAACAGGTTTGTTGTCCCAACCAGCGGGAAAACTTCCTCCTTTCCAATCTCGCAGAAAGTTCAAATCATCCTGCGGATGATAGTGCGTATTGTCCAGAAACTTCTTGAATTGCGCGTTGGTGACTGGATACGTATCGATCCAGAATGATTTCACCTGCATAGGATGTTCGTGGAAACGCCGCGGAGAATCCTCCCAGGGATATTGCACGTCCACGCCGATGTCATCGTATCCCTCAATCTCAATTCCCTGCACCTTGAAGACAAAGTTCCCCCCAGGAATCTTTACCATCCCGGCCTGGGATGCTGAGGAAGACACTGGAGGCGGTTTAGTCGCAGCGATCGGTACGATCTGCTGCGGCAATACTTTCCACTCATGCGAATAACCCGCCAACGGCTTCGCAGTCATCTCTTGCATCTTCGACATGAGCGCCTGAATAACCGCATTCGGAGGGGTTTTCGTGGCGAACAACGCTCCATAGCCATGCGCTTCGATATCGAAACTAAGCACGACCTTGCCTTTCGCATTGCGTTCGGGCTGCAGGTCGGCGCCATGATAAAGATCGAAATAGCGCATTCCGTCTTCAGTCTGCAGTTCGATTTCGCGACCTTCCACGTCGTACTCGTTGCGATTCACGATGGTCCAGACCGTCTGATCATTTTGATCATGCAAGGGCCAACGGCTGGCAAAAACTCCGTAGCGTAACATCGGCGCAAGCGGCTCCCATTCACCGCTGACCAGGAACGGGGCAATAGAGCGCTCGATGGTGGCGACGCGGCGAGTTGCTTCGGCATCGCGCGGCGTGATTCCATTCCAGATTCCCCAGATGTTTTCCCAACTCTCCCAACCGACGCCATTAAAAAAAGCAAACAGCAGATCATTGGTTTTGTCACGATTCCAGCGATCCGAAATATTCACCATGTGGCGCGGTTCAAGCCACTTGTACTTGTCAACCAAAGGAACGAAGGGAAAGTTGTACTGTCCCCAGGTCATGATGTTCCACGCCAAACCTTCATCGGAAGGCCCGTCCTCCGGCTCAAAGGCCAGCGGATGTCCAACCTTATCGGCAGCCGCTGAAAATGCGAGCGGGACTCCATCCTGGGTATCGCCGTTGATGCCGTCGACTCCGACCTCCTTCATCAATTCAGCAATTGCCTCCGGCCAGGGTTTCCCAGGATCGCGCGTTCCCTGGTCCCACATCATCATCGGAAAAAATACGCGCACACCACGCCGATGAAAGTCTGCGATCATTGCCCGCACACCCGCAGCCCCTCCTGGCATGCTGCGAATCAGGTCGTGCTGATTGCGGTCGTCGATCCCCATATTCGGATATGTCGGCCAGATCAGCACCGCGTCGATGCCGCCGTACCGTTTTTCCAAATCGTCGAGATAACGATCGACGGTGTAGCGATGCGCCACCGGATCATAGAAATAGCGGTCCTGTACCATCATCTGCGGCTGGATAAAACTGGACTGCGTCCACCGAAGCTCGGGCAGATCGTAGCGCGATCCATCGTAGCCAATGCGGATCAAGCGCTCACTGCGCCAGTGCCGGATATCGGCGAGCCACCTATCGTGGTCCTGTTGCGTGCAAGCTTTCCATCCACCTTCCCACGCCGCTTTCATCGACAGACAATCAGGTACAGGAATCTGCTGATGCTCAGGATCAAAATGCGTATCCTGCGCGCCCACCATGCAGGAAAAAACCAGCAGACTCGAAATGACAAGTTGCTTCGCTTTCAGCTTCATCTGTGCAAACTTCATGTGTGCAAGCTTCATGCGTTCAAGCTTCATGAGTACAATCTCGGTTCTTCCTGGGATCGATTTCCGAAGCTTACCGCGCGTGAATGCCCCCCCGAATTACAACCACCGATGCTGCCGGTAATTCATAAGCTGTATCCGCGCTGACATTCTGCTTGACGTGCAGAATCGGCCCGTCCGGATCGGCCATGCCGAAGCTTTCCGCTTCCACCGAAGTTTCAGCCGGATATTCGGCATGTCCCACGAAACGCGTATGTCCCGGATGCCACTGATACTGTCCTTTTCCGAACGTCGAAATCTCAACAGCTCCGTCGAACGCCTCGTTCTCATGGCTGGCCTGGTCTTCAAACGCGATCTTCACCCGGTGAGCATTTTGCTGATCGCGATTCACGATAAGCAGCGACCACTGGCCATCGGGACGTTTCAGGGCATATGCCGTTACCACCGCATGTCCCGCGCCGTCGTCGATGTCACTGCGGGCGGGAAATACATCATGCGGTTTCTCGCCCGGAGTGACCCACTCCAGATTAATCAGTTGGGCCGTGAAGAACTGCGCCAGAGGCTGCTGAATCTTGTATTGCCCGTCGACCGTGAGCATCCCAAAGGTTCCCGGCGAATCGTTGCAGCCGTGTTCCATCACCAGCGGCAGATAATGAAAGTAGTAAACGCCGTTGCCTCCCGCGGTCAGAAATGAACCGATATAATCGGCGAGCCAGAGCCCCGAAAAAATGTCCATGAAAGTTTCGCTGGCCCCCGAGGAAAGATTTCCCTCTGTGATGAACATGGGAAGGTCCGCCGGAATTCCATCATCGCGCCAGACTTGCATGATGTGGTTGATGAGTTGCGGCTCGTCATAAAGGCTGCCCCAGGGAATCTTGCACGGGTCGTAAGGATAATGTTCGAAAGAGAAAAACGAAAGATCGCGCATGCGTCCGTGCTGTTTCAGGTAATCGATGAACCGCCCGGTCCAGGATACTTTGCCGTTCGCAGCCGGCCAGGTTTCAATATCCTGGTTCACGCCCTGAAATGACGGTCCCCCCAATTTAAGACTGGGATCGAGCCGATGCAGAGCCGTAGCCCACTGCAGATAAAGTGCACCGTAATCCTCCGGCGCGGTGTATTGTCCGTCCGCTTCTTCACCCATTTCAACGTAGGAAATTGGGTAGCCCCGTTTCCGCAGATATGCAATCTCGGCGACGGCATTCTCCGGCGTATCGTAAACCAGCGCGATCGGGATCATGGCCGGCAGACCTCGGGTCACGCCACTCATAAAGAAAAAATCGAAACCTACCTGCGCTTGATGAGTTGTTCCGAGATCGGAAGCTTCGTGCCATGGGTCCACGGAGGAGCAATACGTCGTGGTCTGTTCCTGGTCGGGCGTATGCCGCATGATGTCGTGGAACTCGCCGTCGGCAGAGGCCGTTCCGAGATAGATTTCGCGGATCGCGTAGCCGACGCAAGCGCGAGGATCGGCAGAGGCGTGCCCTGCTGCGCAAGTATTGGAAGACTCCGTCATCAGAATGCGCAGGAATCGAACTGGAAGAGGACTCGCATTCAGACGCATGATCTCTGATCCGCCGTGACCCTTCTCAATGACCCCCAGCGGATACGTCTGCCACACCCCCTTGGTTGGCGCGTGCATCGGATCGTCTCCCGTCCAGTGCTGCACTACAAATTTCGTAGCGAACGGTTCCCCCCATTTGATCAGGATGCTTTCGACTTGCTGCATTTGCGCCAGATCGATCACGACCCACTGCGGATGCAAGGAATCGCTTTCGCCAGTGAAGCGCTCAGTCAGATACGGATTGCTCTTCCAATAACTATTCTCATCGCCATCTGTAATGCGCGAAAACCCGGCATTCGGCGTGCCATCATTCCGTGTAAAGCCACGATGCGGCAGCGAATATCCATACGAGTGACGGATCGGTTCGCCAGGAGTTGCCGAGCCCACGAAATATCCTTTCCCGTTGCCTTCGCTCCAGGTGCCCTGCGGATTCCAGTGCCATGCCTCGATGGATAACTCCGTATTGTTTCGATAGCTGACAGGCTGCCACCCGGAAGCCATTGCCCTCGCTAAATTCGGCTGCGTCAATCCGCTGTCAACAGCCTCCGACGGGATTCGGTCAATTCCAGCGCCCAGAGTCTCATTCGGACGAAAGTGATTCGTGGAGTGAGCCGGAGTGATATCGACCTGGATGGTTTGTGCCGACGACAAGGTCACGAGAACGACGCATGCAAAAACAAAACTCAGGGCTATAAAAAGCAGACCTATAAAAAACGCGACTATTTTGTTCAAGGCATAACTCCTGGGAATCGACATCGTCGCATTCCATGCTTGACTGCATAACTATTTCGTGGCATTCCCGTTCATCGCGAGAGTCGTGCGATGTATACCGCGAATGGATCAAGGGCGATCTGATCGAATTGGCCACCGGACGCTGCGGCCACAGTCGTGAGCATAGTTATGACCTTAGCGGAAGCGAAGCCTTGTTCGGAAAGATTAAAACCGACTTGCTGTGTCGTCCCTGACATATTTAGAACAACCAGTACCGCCTCATTCTTGTAACGGCGCAGGTAGGAGAGGACGTTGGGATTGTCCTGATTCAACGCGACATAGTCTCCGTCCAGCAACGCGCGGTCCTCGTGCCGAAGCGATAGCAGGTGTTTGTAAAATTGCAGAACCGAGTCAGGGTCTTTTAGTTCGCTGGCCACATTGTGGGTGTAGCTGGCCGGAACCGGCAACCACGGCGTAGCCTGGCTGAACCCGGCGTTGGGCGCGTCGTTCCACTGCATGGGTGTGCGTTCGCCATCGCGCCCTTTTTCCTTCGGCCATCCGGTAACCCCAAGCGGGTCCTTTACGTCTTCCTTGCGCACCGGATCATTGTTCTCCATCGCCAGTTCCTCACCGTAGTACATGATCGGCGTTCCGCGAAGAGTCAGATACATCCCAGCCATCAGCTTGGCAATCTGGTCGTTGTGTTTTCCGTCGCCATAGCGCACAGAGGATCGCGGCATATCGTGATTGCCGATCACGTAAACCGACCAGCCGCCCATAGATTCAGCGTTTGCGATCTGTGTACGAAAGTCGTTCGCCGACAGCTTATCCACCGTGCAGAACATGAAATCTATGGGCAATTGGATTTCGTCATTGTGATCGCCGTAGTATTCTTTCAACTCCTCTCGATTCGACGTGTAAGTCTCTCCTATCAAGACCGCATTATTCTGGTCGGCCACCTTGCGCAACTTTTTAAGTTCACTGTGATTTTCCGGCAATTTGTCGTTGTATTTATTTTCCATCCTAGGATCGCCCAAATCAGTCGTGCCCGGTAAGACTGGATTGTCGTGAAGATCCGGGTCTTCAAACAAGAGATCCACGGCATCCAGCCGAAACCCGGAAACGCCGTTCTTATACCAGAAGCGGGTCACGTCGAACATGGCTTTTCCCACTGCCGGGTTGCGCCAGTTGAGATCCGGCTGCTGGACCTCAAAGAAATGGTAGTAATACTGGCCCGTCTTCGGATCAAACTGCCAGGTCGACCCGCCGAAGTCGGAGATCCAATTGTTCGGAGGAACGCCGGGCGCTTTCCCGTCGCGCCAAATGTACCAGTCCCGATGCGCCGAAGTTCGGGATGACGCGGAATCGAGGAACCACTTGTGCTGCGAGGAACTATGATTCAGAACAAAATCCATGATGATGCGGATGTCGCGCTTCTTCGCTTCCTTCGACAGATGCTGGAAGTCTTTCAGTGTTCCGTACATCGGATCGATATTTTCGTAATCCGAGACGTCACAGCCGAAATCGAATTGCGGCGATGGATAACAAGGCGAAATCCAAATGGCATCTACGCCGAGATCCTTCAGGTAATCAAGTTTCGACGCGATGCCATTGAGGTCGCCGATCCCATCGCCATTACTGTCGGCGAAGCTGCGCGGATAAATTTCATAGAAAACGGCATGCTGCCACCACGGGTGGACTTCCGAATCTGCGCCCCGGTCCTGCGCGCCGGCGAAGGACAGTGCAAAGCCTACGGCCACAACCAGTAAAGTTACGGTTCGAACTCTTCGAAACATTGTGCGTCGCTCCCCATAACGCCAAAAGCTGAAATGTAAGATTCTCCGACATTACAACAAAATGAAAGATGGTCGCGGACCGTACGTCAGTTCCGGCCACACCCGCCGGAAATTGTATGCGGACCCTCAAGACGGAATTCCCATCCTACTCCTCGATCGATCTCCTGCTGGGATGAAAATGACTGTCTCAGCGCTCGTCTACGATGCCGACCGTCGTTTCACCCCTCATTGACTTCACGTTCGGAACACCCCTAACATGCAGCCTAAGCAAATTGCACAATAAAACACGAAACTCCCGCATCGCCTTTATCCTGCCGCTGTTCATGGTGGTCGCGAACGCCGCGCTCTTCGCGCAGGCCGCACCCACGGGCGCACCTCAAATTGTTGTGGCCTGGGAAAAGAAAACTCCAAATCGCACCGTGCCCACCCTGCAGGCGGTGGTCAATCCGATGCTGCGTCGCGGATCGCCCATCCACGACGCCTCCTTCGACGCTCTCCGCACTCTGGGGGCTGACTATGTTCGTTATGCCTTCTGGCTTCCCTATCCGAAGCTGGCGGTGGCCGAGTTGCGCCCTCCTGACGCCAACCAGACCTATTGGGACTTCCAATACATGGACCCTCTGGTGGACGATTTCTTGCATGCGTCCGCCGGCCACAACCCCGTCATGAGCTTCAGCACCATTCCTCAATGGCTGTTCACCACGCCTCAGCCAATCACCTATCCGGACGATCCCAATCAAGTAATCTGGAATTATTCGCAAGGCATGCAGCTTCCCGACCTCAAAGCGCTGGGCGATTACTATGCGCGCCTCGCGAGCTGGTATACCCAGGGTGGATTCACCGACGAATTGGGCAAATTCCATTCTTCCGGCTATCACTACGATATCCGTTACTGGGAGGTCTTCAACGAGGTCGATGGAGAGCACGACACTACGCCCCAGCAATACGTAGAACGTTATGATGCCGTGACCCAGGCCGTGCTCAAGGTCGCGCCGCAAATGAAATTTGTTGCTCTCGCTCTGTCCGGCCCTTCCGATGCTCCGCGAACGTTCGCATATTTTCTAAACCCTAAGAACCACGACCCAGGCGTGCCGTTGGATTACATTTCCTTCCACGTCTACGCCACGCCGTCGGGTGATCAAACGCTGGAGGACTGGCAGTACACTTTTTTTGACCGGGCAAGCGAATTCGTTTCCGTAACGCATTACATCCTCCAGCTTCGAGATCTGCTGTCCCCATCCACCAAGGTCATGGTCAATGAAGTGGGCTCGATTCTCACAGGCGACATGGTTCAGGGCGAGCCCGGTCACATCGAGAGAGCAATCCCTCCTGCGTACTGGAATCTGAGTGGAGCGCTCTACGCTTACCTCTACATCGAGTTGGCAAAACTCGGAGTTGACACCGTAGGCGAATCGCAACTCGTCGGCTACCCTTCGCAGTTTCCCAGTGTCAGCATGATCGACTGGACGAACGGCAAACCGAACGCGCGCTTCGCTGTTCTGCAGTTGATCAAAAACAAGTTCGGCCCGGGAGACGATCTCCCCTCCACCGAAGTGCGAAGCCATGGCTCGCTGGCGGAGTCCGATGCCATCGAGGCACAAGCTTTCACCAGAGACGGCCACCGCAAGTTACTGCTGATTAACCAGCGAAATCGTGAGGTCACGGTGGAACTGCCCAAAGAATGTATCGGGGCCACAATCCAGACCATCGGCGGAGTGTCACCGGACATCGTGAGGCAGAAAGTCGACGAAGCCAAAGTCCGTCTGCTCCCCTTCGCGGTATCCGTCGTTGCGTTGAAGGATTAACTGTGCATCTGAAAGTTGACTCCCCAAATTCCGGAACCTGTTTTTCTAGCTTCAAATCCAGTGGAAATCGTCTTCCATGAACATACTTGATCTCGTTGTCGGCAAACCCATCAAGACCAGCGACGAACGCGCCGAGCAGATCGGTCCCACCCAGGGCACCCCGATCTTCGGGCTCGATGGGCTTAGCTCCGCCGCGTACGGCCCAGAGGCGGCCCTCAGCCTTCCGATTCCCCTTGGCCTGCTCGGCGTTCGCTATATCGTTACCATCAGCGCTGCCATCATCACGTTGTTCGCGATCGTCTACTTTTCGTATCGCCAAACCATCGCAGCCTATCCCTCCGGCGGCGGCTCCTATACCGTGGCGCGTTTCAATCTCGGCGCATCTGCCGGTCCCCTCGCCGCGGCCGCGCTGCTCGCCGACTACATTCTGACGGCCGCCGTTGGCATTTCCGCGGGCGTCGGCGCTTTGGTCTCGGCGGTTCCGCCCTTGTTACGGCACACCGTTTCTCTCTGTGTCGGAATTCTGATCGTCATCACGATTATGAATCTCCGCGGCGTGCGCGAAGCTGGCACTGCCTTCGCGGTTCCTACTTGTTTATTCGTAGGCACTCTGCTCATCACCATCGTCGCAGGCGTTCTCCGCGTGCTCTTCAGCGGAGGCCATCCCACACCCGCAGTTCCCCTTCCGCCTCCTCCCGCCATGACCGAAGCCGTGAGCTACTGGCTGCTGCTTAAGGTTTTCGCCAGCGGTTGCACGGCCGACGGGCGTGGAAGCGGTCAGCAACGGCGTCAAGGCTTTCGGCGAGCCCACCGTAAAAACGCTCAGCGTACTCTCTCTGTGATTATTTTTCTCCTCGTGGGGCTGTTGGCCGGAATCTCCTATCTCGTGAAGACCTACGGCATCCCATGTGAAAGCGAAGGATTCTGATCGTCAGAATGATGATCATCAGAATAATGATCCTCAAATAACGATCTTCAAATAATGTTCACGCTCGATCGGAGGTTCGATGTCGCCCTCAGACAAGTCCACTCGCAGAGAGTTCATCGCGATCACTTCCTCCGCAGCCCTGGGTGCAGCCGTTCCCGCGCCCGGTGCCCAACCCTACGCTCTAGACGCGAACCCTCCTTCGGCTCCTATTTCTGAGGAGATTCCTTATTCCTCGCAAGAACTCTTCGACAACGGACCGCAGCGCACTTTCAGCGGCGACCGCGCCACTCAAATCGCCATGCCCTTGGGAGGGATCGGAGCCGGTTGCATCTGTATGAATGGCTACGGCGGGTTGCAGGATTTTTCGATCTGGAACCATCCCTCAACCACCGCGTTACCTGAGGGCTACGCTTCTTCGCAAGCCGCTTTCGCCATTCTCCATATTAAAGGCGCTTCTCCAGTCACCAAACTTGTCGAGGGACCGTTCCCCTTTTTTAAAATTTACGATCAGGGACTCCAGGGAGAGGGTTACCGCCGCGGTGGGTTCGAAGGCTTCCCCCGGTTTCAGAAATGCGTCTTCCAAGGAGAATACCCTTTCGGCGAGGCCACGATCAGCGACTCATCGGTTCCACTGCAAGTCTCACTTCGCGCGTGGAATCCCCTTATCCCGCTCGACGACAAAAATTCGAGCATACCTTGCGCCATCCTGGAATATACCCTTCACAACAGCTCGCCCCGCACCGTGGAATATGAATTCTCCTACCATCTTTCCCACTTAGCGCCCGGATGCGCCGAGGAGCAATCGGTAAGCCGCAATACCGTGATTCCCGGGCGAGGCGTGTTTCTGCACAACCTCGAGAAGCCCAACGCCGAAGGCTACGGCAGCGCCTGCCTGACTGCCATCGGCAATCAGGCGCGCATCAAAGGAATGTGGCTGCGCAGCCCGGGATGGGAGTTCGATTCTCTGTCGGCGCTCTGGCGCGAAGTTTCAACCGGGACATTCACTGCCAACGACGGCTCCAACGATATCGATACCCGGGGACGAAATGGCGGTTCGATTCTGCTTGCAGGCGCACTCGCCCCCGGTGAATCGCGAACCTACCCGATCCTTATCGCGTGGCATTTCCCAAATTGTTATTTGCAAGTTGGGGGCGATCCCCTTGCCGAGGCCCAAGGCGAAGCCGGGTGTCGTTATTTTCCGGGAGGAGCGTCGCCCCGGTGGCGGCCATACTATGCCTCGATCTGGAACGATGCCCGCGAAATAGCTCTCTACGTCGAAAAACATTACGCTTCCTTACGGGCGCGCACGCTTGCCTTCAAGGAAGCTCTGTTTTCCTCGACCTTGCCCGCCTATGTGCTGGACGCTGTCTCCGCGAATCTGGCCATCCTCAAATCTCCCACCGTGCTGCGTCTGGAAAATGGCGACCTTTGGGGCTGGGAGGGATGCTTTCCCGACGCGGGTTGCTGCCATGGTTCTTGCACTCACGTGTGGAACTATGCCCAGGCTTTCCCTCACCTTTACCCGCAACTGGAGCGGACTCTACGCGAACTCGAATTGGGCCGCTCCATGGATGAGAACGGTCACGTCACCTTCCGTTCCGCACTTCCCGAAGGCCCGGTCACCCACGACTTCCACGCTGCTTCGGACGGTCAACTGGGCGGAATCATGAAAGTATTTCGCGACTGGCAAATTTCCGGAGACATGGATTGGCTTCGGAAAATGTATCCCCTCGCCAAACGCAGCCTGGACTACTGCATTCGCACTTGGGATCCCGATCACCAGGGAGGCCTGTTCGAGCCTCATCACAATACCTACGACATTGAATTCTGGGGGCCAGACGGCATGTGCACCAGCATCTACCTGGGCGCCCTCTCGGCATTCGCCCAGATGGCGACTGCTCTTGGTCAAACTCAGGATGCCGCGTTCTACGGCGATCTGGCGCAACGTTGTGCGCGCTTCATGGAACAGCAACTTTTCAACGGTGAGTATTTTCAACAGAAGGTGCAGTATCTCGGACTGCGCAACACCTCGTTTGCCACCATGGTCGCCCAGGTTGACGATCACAGCAGCGAAATGCAGAGACTCTTGAAGCGCGAGGGCCCCAAATACCAATATGGCAACGGATGCCTCTCGGACGGCGTCATTGGCGCGGGGATGGCGCGAATCTACGGAATCGACACCCCGCTTGCTCGCGAGAATGTGCGAAAAACTCTGCAAGCCATCTTCCGCCACAATTTCAAGACCGACCTTAGCCTGCATGCCAATGCGCAACGTCCCGGCTACGCCATGGGTCACGAGCCGGGATTGCTGCTCTGCACTTGGCCTCTTGCTGGTAAACCCACGCTGCCTTTTGTTTACTCCGACGAAGTCTGGACCGGAATCGAATACCAGGTAGCTTCGCATCTCATCGCGGAAGGTTTCGTCAACGAAGGCTTGTCCATCGTGAAGGCCCTGCGCAGTCGCTACGATGGGCGAATCCGTAACCCTTGGAACGAATATGAATGTGGCAATTATTACGCTCGCGCCATGGCCAGTTATGCATTGCTTGGTGTGCTGGCCGGGTTCCGTTATTCCGCCGTTCAGCGGACACTCTGGTTTGGTCCACAGCTCACCATTCGCCCCTTCAAAACCTTTTTCTCTACCGCCTCCGGCTTTGGCACCATCGAACTCGATCGTCGCTCGCTCCGCCTTCAACTGCTCGAAGGAGTGCTTCCGCTGGAGAAGTTGGTGCTCACCGATGGGACCCAAACCCAGACCTTGGAGTGGAAAACCACACTCCACCCGGGCCCTTCCGCAGTCAAGAACCTATGAACCTATAGTTCTTCACCGCTCACTGTCTAGCGCGACATAAGACATTCCACTTCCTGTTCAATTTCCGAGATCGCAATCGGAGCAAGCTCTCCGTCCCTCAATTTCTGATTGAGCTGCGGAAATTTCATCTGCTTGAATGTCGTCCACTCTTCCCTGCTTTGACGAGCTGGCTCGACTCTTTGTAAACGGCGATCGCTTGCGAAGGCACGGCACGATCCCCGCCTTCAACAACGTGCAGTGCCGAGGCCAGTTCGGTATAGCCGTCTTGTAATCCTCCAGCCTGTTGCGTGATCTCTCCGGTAAGAATCTTTGCGATGTCCGATTTGAGCATCTGCCAGAGCCGGCTTGAGAGCTTGATTCTTCTCGCCAAGTTTCTGCTCATCATATTGACAACTACAGCCGAGTAAAGTGTGCAGCCTTGCCGGAAGGACACGACGCCTTCAGGCCAGCGCTTCAAATGCGGTGATGATAATGTCTTCGGTTATCAGTTCCGGGGTTTGAAAATACGTGAGGCTCGCTCGTGATGGACCTTCAC
>Ga0182015_10005560_pt1 | contig 13061 bp, 14 predicted proteins | sample 712P3MmetaG_FD_120478 | JGI IMG/M metagenome (GOLD analysis project Ga0182015, IMG submission 120478) | Permafrost microbial communities from Stordalen Mire, Sweden - 712P3M metaG | ecosystem: Environmental > Terrestrial > Soil > Wetlands > Permafrost | place: Sweden: Stordalen | collected...
CCGTAACGATCTGGGGCGGGTGAGCGAGTATGGATCGGTCAAAGTGAAAGACTTGATGTACGTGGAACGCTACTCGCACGTGATGCACCTGGTCTCGGCGCTGGAAGGCACGCTGCGCAAGGATCTCGGCGCGATCGACGCCTTCGCCGCCTGCTTTCCCGCGGGTACTTTGAGCGGCGCGCCGAAAGTTCGCGCCATGCAGATCATCGAGGAGTTGGAACCCGTGCGCCGCGGCATCTATGGTGGATCGGTGCTCTACGCCGATTTTGCCGGGAACCTGGATTCCTGCATCGGCATTCGAACCATGCTTATGCAGGGCAAGCATGCCTACGTGCAGGCGGGTGCGGGAATTGTTGCGGACTCCGACGCAGCGAGTGAGTTTGAAGAGTCGATGAATAAGGCGCAGGCGCTGTTAAGGGCCGTGCAGATGGCTAAGGGCAGTGCCACTGGTCAGTAACGCCTGCCTGCGGTTCGGCAGCGAGGCCAGAAGACCGTTGAGAATCCGGCTCACTTCGGCCGCGATGCCGAGCAGATTCTCACTCTCGCGTTGTTCCGGATAGCCCCGTTCTTGTGCAATGCGAATTTGCGTCTCGACTTCCATTCAAGACCCTCGAGCGCTAGGCATTGCATTTGTCTCACATAAGGTGGGAGAGAGCTGCCAGAAGGTCGGGTTCGTCGCCAAGGCTCGGTGGATTTCCTAAAATGGAAGTGGTTAAGACAAGTTAGTTGAGAGTCACTGGTCACTGAGTACTGGCCACTGTTAGAAAATTCCCCACCAACTTTTTCCCTGCATCCGTCAGCACGCTCTCCGGATGGAATTGCACCCCTTCGACAGAACATTTCCTGTGACGCAGGCCCATGATGGTGCGGCTTCCATCTTTTTCTGTAGTCCAGGCGCTCACTTCCAGTTCTTCTGGCAAGCTTCGCTCCTCGACAATGAGCGAGTGATAGCGAGCGGCGGTCATGGGGCTCGGCAGGCCGCGAAAAATGGTCCTGTTGTCGTGTAACACGGCGCTAGTCTTACCGTGCATCAGGTGAGGAGCCCTTACAACATGTCCGCCAAAAGCGGCGCCAATCGCTTGATGTCCCAGGCAGACGCCGAGAATCGGAACTCTGCCGGCGAAGTAGCGGATTAGACCGATACTGATGCCGGCGTCCTGCGGGGTGCATGGACCCGGAGAGATGACAATACGTTGCGGTTGCATCGCTTCGATCTCTTCGATCGTGACTTGGTCGTTGCGGCGAACCTCAACCTGAGCCCCGAGTTCCCCGAGATACTGGACTAGGTTATAGGTAAAAGAATCGTAGTTGTCGAGAACGAAGACCACTGGACGTTCCGGCTTTTAGCTTACCACCGTGCGAGGGTGGGTCGCATTCGCGATGACGAAAGCGAAGTCGGGACTGTCACGTGTGTTGGGCCTTGCCAGAACGGGCCACTAGCCTCCCCGACGGTGGTATTGACGCTACTTACCCTTGAACGTGATCATTCCGAGAAACATAAACGCCATTTCTAGCGCCTGGGAGTCATCATCATGGCAGAAACCTCGCAGGAAAAGAGGGCTGCACGACGCTTTGCGTTGCGGATTCCGGTATCCGTGGGTCGCGGGGAGAGCATTGGTAACAGCGAATCTGCTCAACTGCGAGACGTGAGCGCCCGGGGCATTTGCCTCTACCTCGATTCGCCCATTGAGCAGGGCTCGCCACTCAACTTCACTCTCACCCTGCCGCCGGAAATCACGTTGACGGAAAGCATTCGCGTGCAGTGTAAAGGTCGCGTCGTGCGGGTCGAAACTGTCGCCAATAATGGAAAGATGGCTGTGGCCGCGGTGATCGAAGAGTACGAATTTCTCAGCGACAGCTAGAGCCGGAATCTTGGCAGAGCGCTCCCTTTTTTCGCCACTGGATAGTATTAAGTGCTCCCGCTACTTTTCCCCTCCCGCCGCAAGTGGTAAGGTTCCTTTCAGAGGGGTTTGAGGGAAATTTCCTTGCTGCAAGGTCGGATGCAACTGCTGAATATCCTGCTGGTGGCAACGGCGCTGCTTGGGGCGCATGCCCGGTCGCAGTCGCCTCAAACGAAGGCGGCTGTCCCAAAGGCTCGTTCTGCAAGTCCAGACACCGCGGTCGTGACCAGTGTACGCGTGGTTGAGGAGGGAGGAGTTCCGGCGCTTGAAATCCTCTCCACTCGTCCATCGGTTCCTGAGATTCAGCTGCTGAACCGCCCGCCGCGCTTGGTGATCGACTTACTCCACGCTCGTACGGAACTGCCGGAGGGAAAAATCCCGGTGGAGCAGAAAAATATTCTCGCCATTCGTGCCGATCAATATCAGGAAGACCCTCCCGTGGTTAGGATCGTCCTCGACCTCTTGGCGCCCTATACCTATACCTGGGACGAAGCCGGGAACCGGCTGATGGTTCGGCTGAGGCCGCCCGAAGATCCGAATGCGGCGGCCAGCAAGAAGACACCGTTCCATCCGCCCGCGGTGCTGGCGATTGGAACGACTGGCGCGCCGGAGGTAATTCCGATGGCCGGAGGTACCGGCAGCGCTGTCGTGGCAGATAGCAGCCTCGCCGCCGGATCCTCCCTGACCGCGGGCGCTGACACGACAATTTTGCACCTATCCAGAGGTGGAGAGGTGCGAGTCTGTCCGGGCACGACGGTCTCGGTGACCCCTTCCAAGAGCGCGAAAGACTTGATGCTGGGGGTGAGTACGGGTGCGCTGGAGGCGCACTATACGTTGGGAGCCTCCGCCGATACCGTCCTGACTCCGGATTTCCGCATTCTGTTCACGGGACCGGGAGATTTCGACTTTGCCATCAGCGCCGATTCGCATGGCAATACCTGCGTGCGGGCGTTGGCAGGGAACACGTCGCCGGCGATTGTTTCGGAGTTGATGGGAAGCCGCATTTATCACGTGGAACCGAACGAGCAGGCAGTATTTCGTTCTGGGCGAATCGACAAAGTGGACAGCAACGTTCCCCTGGAGTGCGGTTGCCCCGCCCCAGTTCCGGTAATGCGAGCCGATTCGTCGCCCGCTGCCGATTCTGTGTTGCCCACCAACGCCAAGCTCACGCCAGGCGAGTTGCCATCCAAGACGGGCCCGACGCCCGACGATCACAGAACCCCGGCGACGGCTAACGAGGCCCGGACGCTTTCGAACGGACCCGAAACTCAACCCCTGCCAGCCTCTCAGCCGAACGACATTCACGTTCAGATCGAAGCACCGATTGTGTTCCGCGGCAACCCGGGTGCAGCTGCATCCGTGGCACCGACGGACGAGGCTGCGCTTTTGCCCGTGATCGCAACTCCATATCAGCCGGCTCAGTTTGAGATCCAAATCCAGCCACCACCAGACGCATCGCAGACTTCCGCACAGCCTGCCTCTGCCCCGCGCAGAGTCCTGCGGCGGGTAAAAGGGTTTTTCGGCGCGATGTTTCGGTGATGGCAGCAGGTGGCCACGGATGCCGCGCGCAGTTACCCGCGATTGATTGCTCGCCGCAGGGGTTCCACTTGATCGCGCAGTTCGTCGGCAAAGCTGGCACCGCGCTCGGCGATGTCGCGGACACGTTCCTTTGCGTCACGAGCCCGATCCTTAGCTTCTTCAGTCCAGTCCTGGAGAGTGTCTTTGGCGTCTTCGTAGCCGCGCTTGAGGTCGCGGCGAAATTGTTTGCCGGTCTTCGGAGCAAGCACCAGAGCCGCGAGGGCCCCTGCTCCAATCCCAATCAGCAGAAAAGTAACTGCAGTTCCAATGGTGTTGCCGTCGGAAGATTCGTAACGTCCAGAACTCATGATATCGACCTCAATTCGTTGAGTACGAAGCATAGCGTGTAGGGCGGACTCAAGTCCGCCGCCGGCGCTAGTAACAATTCTAGTCCCGCGAAGCCGGCTTCGCGAGTCCGCATAATGCAGGTGCCATGGGATGAGTCGCACCGGCGCGCCGGGCGCGCCGGCCCAAAGGTTTTCTTTCTCAGGCACGGAGTGTAGAATCATGGATTCGGACCTCGTGTGCGGCGGAAAATGTGGCCTGCCCGCCTTCCGTCAGTTCAACAAACCGCACTTATTTTGAAGGAGATTGTTGCAAGCAATGTCGATCCCTGCAACCCAACTGCGCCCCGGCATGATCATCAAGCACAATAATGATCTGCACTCCGTATTCGCCGTTGAACACCGGACGCCCGGTAACCTGCGAGCTTTTATTCAGGCCAAGCTGCGAAACCTTCGTACCGGCGCCATGTTCGAGCACCGCTTCCGGTCGCCCGATCCCATCGAGAAGGTCAACGTGGACGAAGTCGACATGCAGTTCCTGTACGCCGATGGCGACAATTACTACTTCATGGATACTTCGAACTACGAGCAGACCCATTTGACCAAAGACGTTCTGGGCGATGCCGTCGATTACCTCATCGCCAACCTCGAAATCAAAGTCGAGTTCTTTGATGGCAAGGCGGTCGGCATTGAATTGCCGCAGACCGTGGAACTCACCGTGGTCGAGACCGAACCTGGGCTGAAGAGCGCGACGGCTTCCAGCGTCACCAAGGCGGCGAAGACGGAGACGGGACTGGTGGTGCAGGTGCCGCCCTTCATCAACGAAGGTGAGAAGATCAAAGTGGATACGGCCGAGGGAGTTTATTTGTCGCGGGCTTAACGTCATTGTTGATTGTTGATTGAAAAGCCAAGCACTGCCGGATTCTCAATCAACAATCAGCAATCAATAAATCAACAATCATCAGCGGTATGACTTCCACAGAAAAAACGACCGAAGCCCGCCGTTTTGTGGTTCGTGGGCGCGTGCAGGGTGTGGGCTTCCGCTGGTTCGTGGAACGTGAAGCACACATTCTTGGCATAGCTGGCTGGGTTCGCAACAATGCTGACGGCAGCGTTGAGGTTTTTGCCCAGGGCACCCACGATCAGCTTTCCCGACTACAATCGCGACTGCGGGAAGGCCCACGGGCCGCCCGTGTGGATGCCGTCGAGAAATCCGCCGTTCCACCAACGACCGGAGTCAGTTCATTTCGCATCGAAGGAGCCTGGTAGATTGTCCGCTGAAGCGAGCCTGAGTGCCGACCAACTCAAACAACTGATCCGCGAAGTGCCGGACTTTCCTAAAAAGGGAATTCTCTTCTACGACATCACGACTTTACTAAAAGATAAGGACGGCTTTGCGACGCTGGTTGACAGGCTTTCCGAACATTACATTCACCAGAAAATTGATCTGGTTCTCGGGATGGAAGCCCGAGGATTCATCTTCGCGCCGGCGCTCGCCTACCGCCTGCATGCCGGATTTGTGCCTGTGCGGAAGGTGGGGAAGCTTCCCGCCGAAACAGTGAAGTTCGATTACGCGCTGGAGTACGGGATCAATTCCCTGGAGATGCATAAAGATGCCATTCAAAAGGGTCAGCGCGTGCTCATTGTGGATGACCTGCTGGCCACTGGAGGGACCGCGGAGGCGACGGCCAAGCTCGCAACCCTGCTGGGCGCAGAGATCGCTGGACTGGGCTTCATCGTGGAGCTGGATTTCCTGAAAGGCCGCGAGAAGCTCAGGGGCTACGACGTGATGTCGCTCCTGCATTACGAAAAGTAGGGGCTTGCTCTCAGCCGCTTCCTTTCCAGAGCCTTACTTACCTTCGACACCAACGCGACTGATTCCGCGCGTACAGCGCGCGCCTTTGGCGGGACTAGCAAGCTCGCCGGTAGCCGCGATCCTTGCTTTTCGTCCCATTCCGGGATAATATCTTTATAGTAAAGATAACGTTCTCCCTCACCAGACGCTGCATCCTGCCGAGTGCCATTTATGAACGGTGACTTGAATTTCCACATCGGCGACAAAGTCGTCTATCCCAACCACGGTGTCGGTGTTATCGAACAAATCAGCAGCCGCTCGATCGGCGCTACTGTCGAAAAGTTCTACCTGCTCAACATCAAAGCCAGCAGTCTGAAGGTGATGGTGCCTTGCAATAATGTCGGCAGCGTGGGCATTCGTCGCGTCGTGCGGAACGGCGAGGTGCAGAAAATTCTCGATTTCCTCTCGGTAGCGGACGACCTCAGCACCTCTGATTGGAAGGACCGCTTTAAGGAAAACTCCGATCGAATGCGCACCGGTTCGCTCTTCGAGGTCGCGGGAGTGCTAAAAAGCCTCATCGCTCTGCATCAGGCCAAGCCGCTCTCTTTTCGGGAGAAGAAGATGCTGGAGCGCGCCCGCTACCTCTTGGTCAGCGAACTCGCCATGTCCCGAAACTGTGAGGAAACTAAGATCGAGGAATTGCTCGCCCTCTCGCTCGCCAAGTGCAAGCTGCGCTTTCCCGAAGCCTCCGAATTCCAGGCTTGATGGTCCGCTGGCGGCAGGCTGGGACCTTTCCGTCAGAGTCCTTTCGGACCGTAGATTCTACGCAGAGCTAAATGCTCGCCTTCCTATTCTGGAACAGCCACCAGCGCACTCATGTCCTAGCCGCTGGGACTCTCTGTTTCGTAGGCTTATCACCTTCATACCGCAGAGAATGGGTGGCTATGTCGAAACCGGGTTTCCTGCCCAAATGTTCTCGTCGCTCAATCTGCATTTTGAGGCCGGCCTTTGAAAGCGCTGGTCACGAATGCATGCCTGGAGTCCTATGCGGGGGGACAGAGGTTGTGGTCCGTGACCTGGCAATCGACTGGCGCGCCAAGGACGCAAACCGGCTGTGTGCTCCCGCAATTTGGGCGCAGTGGCAAGAGAAATCCGAAATTCCGGGATTGAGGCGACGGACGACCTGCGAACGGCGGCCACCCCACCGGACGTAATTCACGGCCAGAGTGGCCAGAACCACTCCCAAACCGTGGAGGCACTGCTGCGCTTCCCCTGTACCCCGCCGATCTTTTTCGTTTGCCACAACCCCACGTCATGCCCCGATGAACCCCTTCTATTTCCCGCGCATTCTGCGGTAGCTAGCGGTCGATCTTCGGCGCAGGAAGCGCTTGGAGAACACCCAGGGGATTCCTGCCGAGAGGGTTCAAGTCATCGGAAACGCGGTTGACCTCACAAGGTTTCGACCCCGGCCTCCTCTCTCCGGCAAGCCTGAACGAGCTTGCTCTTCAGCAACTACCCGGGAACACTTTCCGTGGTCCGCCGAGTATGCCGACAGCGGGGATCAATGTCCCAGAGCGTTAAAGCCGGCTTCAAAAACGGCGGTGCCCAATCCTGAAGGTGCGCGGCAGCAGTGCGATATCGTTTTCGCAGTCGGACGCTGCGCCCTGGAGGCGATGACCGTTGGTTGGCTGCGCCGTGGTGTTGTGCGATTTTGAAGGCGTAGGGCAGATGGTCACCTCCACCGGCTTCGACGCACTTCGCCGTATGAATTTTCGACGAAGCGAGCTGGCGAAGCCTCCGCGGCAGGAGTTTCTAAATCGGGAAGTTGCGCAGTTATGATCCCGACGACGCCGCTTCTATGGTGCCGGTTTGCGGATGGAAGCTCCTAATTCGGCGGGGACAGGTAAGGGTCCGCGAGCTTGCCGGCCAATTGAATGTCTCGTGCGGCCCATTCGGAACAACCGCGGAGGCGGTCTGCCCATGCAACAGGAGGCGACGTGTCAATCCGTATCCTCGTCGTAGACGACTATAGGTATTGTGCGCCACGGAGTGCGGCTCATTTTGCGCACCCGCCCTGGAGTGGGAAGTGGTCGGGGAAGCCGAAGATGGCTTTGACGCGATTGCCAAGACCCAGGCTCTCGATCCCGATCTGGTGATCCTCGATATCAGCATGCCTCGCAAGGACGGACTTGAAGTGCTTGCCGGCCTGACCGAGATGAAAATGCGTGGCCGCATTCTCGTCCTCAGCCTGCGCGATTCCAAGGAACTCGCCGCGTACGGGCAGAGAGCAGGAGCGCCCGGCTACGTAATCAAAACCCAGGCCGGCCGCGACTTGGCGCCCGCGGTCCGGGATATCTTCCATTCTTTCCTGCGGAACCCTCCCCACCGCCCACACCCGAAGCTTACTGACGCCGGATCGTGCCGCCTCTTCGCGCTCGTGGCGAAACAATGAAACCACCCCTGCGAGGCAAGAGTGGCTCCGGAAAAACGAATTAAGTCTTCTGGCGGAAAAGAATTACCTTCCTACCTGCTGAATGCACTCTTCCAGCACGTCGAGTGCAACGTCCGCTTCTTCTTTCTTCACCACCAGCGGAGGGCACAGCCGGATCGAACTGGGCCCGCAGCCCAGGAACAGCACACCATGCTCAAACGCCTTCTCGACGATGTGGTCGCGCTCGGCGGCGCCATATTCTTTCGTTGTTTTATCCTTGACGATGTCGACGCCAATCATCAGGCCGCGCCCCCGTACGTCGCCCACCAACTTCAGCCGGGTGGGCCACTCCGCCATGCGCTTCATCATGTGCGCGCCCACCTCCGCCGAGTGCCGCAGCAAATTCTCGTTCTCTATCACGTCGAGGGTAGCCAGCGCAGCCGCTACACATACCGGATTGCCGCCGAAGGTTGATGCGTGCGAACCCGGCACCCAGTCCATGATTTCGGAGCGCGCCATGGTAATGCCCAGGGGCATGCCGGACGCAATCCCCTTCGCGATGCAGATCATATCCGGCTCAACGCCGGTGTGCTCAACCGCCCACCATTTGCCCGTACGACCCATGCCGCTTTGCACCTCATCTACCACCAGCAGGATTCCGTGACGATCGCAAATGCGGCGAAGTTCCTGCATGAAAATGGTTGGCGCAACCACATAGCCGCCTTCGCCCTGCACGGGCTCGACGAAAATCGCCGCCACTTCTTCCGCAGCGAGCGTGGTCTTGAACAGCTTCTCCTCGATGAAGCGTGCACACCCTAACGCGAAGGCCTCCGCATCTTGCTGACCGGCGACGCATCCGCGATAGACGTCGGGATAGCGCACATGGGTCACTCCCGGCACGAGCGGTGCAAAGCGGCGCCGCTGCTGCGGTTTCGACGCGGTCAAGGACAGCGCGCCCATGGTGCGTCCGTGGAACGCGCCGAAAAACGCGATAATGTTCTGTCGCTTGGTGTGGTAGCGAGCCAGCTTGAGCGCGCACTCGATCGCCTCCGCGCCGGAATTGCCGTAATAAATTTTGTGCGGTCCGGCCATGGGTGCGATCTTCGACAGCCGCTCCGCAAGTTGGACCATATTCTCGTAATAAAAATCCGTGCCTGACATGTGAATGAGCTCGCCCGCCTGCTTCTGAATGGCAGCGACAACGTCAGGATGGCAGTGACCGGTCGAGGTCACGGCAATGCCAGCGGAGAAATCGTAGAACTCGTTGCCATCGACATCCGTGATGACAATGCCGCGGCCGCTCTTGGCCACCAGCGGATACGAGCGGGTATACGACGGCGAAATGTATTTCTCATCGTTCGCCAGCACGCGCTTTGCGTTCGGCCCCGGTAGCGCAGTCTTGATCTTTGGGCCGGCGCCGGTCGTCATCGTCTTGGTGGTCATGGAATCCTCCTGGGCAGCTCTCTGTAGTGAGCGGCAAGTGCTAAGTGATGGGAACCTCGAAATGCGCGGCCTTGGTTCAGACGTGCGCGCGCAGAGGCGAATCAGGCGGAGGGATCGTTAGTCACTACCGAAGAGGCTGGGACGAAGCCGGGAAGGCAAATTCGCACGATAACGCCGCGGACACACCAGACAGTGCAGCCAACATTCGGGCAGATGCGAATTGGGCGGGTGCGAATTGGAAAAGTTGCGGAGCATGGGTAATCATGTCTTCCACAACCATTATACGTGGAGGAAACGGGCGGCGTAACCCCCATTTCATTGGGGAATATGCGCAGAATCGGGGTTCCTGGCAAGGGCGCCCGGCTGTTGCACGGGGGAGAGCCGAGAGCGGCTGTCCCCACATTTGTCAATGGACGCTCACATCTGTTTTCCGGCGTTCTCGATTCAGGTTTTGACATCCTCGTAAACTCCCGCCTAGCATAGCCAGACTCCCGCGCGGCGGAGCGATCGTCCTTTGCTCGACCAAACCATTTCGCACTATCGGATTGTTGAGAAGCTCGGCGGCGCGGGCATGGGTGTGGTCTACAAGGCCGAGGACATCCGCCTTGGACGCTTTGTCGCGCTGAAGCTCTTCCCGAAGATCTCCAGCAGGATCGTCAGGCACTGGAGCGCTTCCGCCGGGAGGCGAAGGCCGCTTCCGCGCTTAATCATCCCAACCGCTGGTTGCGATGCGCGCGAGTTCCCCAGCATTCCGACCCAACTTTAGAATTCATTCCTCGCCCGCACTTGTCTGATATCTTCAAGCTTCCCAGTTTTTCCATTGGCATGCGTAAAGCACAGAGCCCGAGCCGGTTCGCGGTGATTCTTGCCTTCGGGCTGGTTTATTTATTTTGGGGCTCGACTTATCTGGCCATTGACATTGCGGTCGAGAGCATTCCTCCAGCATTGATGTGCGCCTTGCGGTTTTCGATCGCCGGCGTGGTGATGCTGGCGGTGTGTGCGGCCACAGGGCGCAGGATTCGCTATTCGGCGCGGCAGATTGCGCTGTCGGCCGTGGTTGGAATTCTACTTCTGATGGGCGGCAACCTGACGCTCTCGTGGGCGGAACAGACGGTTCCCTCCGGACTGGCCGCGCTGATCATTGCGATTACGCCGTTGTGGTTTCTGGTGCTCGACTCGCTGCTGCTCGGACATCATCGCATTGCAGGGCGAGGCAAGGCCGGGCTGGCTCTGGGAATGGTGGGATTGTTCGTTTTGTTCTGGCCGGAATTGCATTCCACCTCAGCCATCGGTCGGCGCGAGCTCGTGGCCTCGCTGGGATTGATCGGTGGCTCATTTTCGTGGGCGCTGGGATCTGTGCTGTCAAAACGTTGGCAGTCCGGCATGGACGTGTTCAGCGCTACGGGATGGCAGGTGACGGCTGCGGGCGTGGCGAATTTCTTGTTCGCGGTAGTGAACGGCGATTGGTCGCGAGTTGCGTGGACGACGCGCGGCGTCAGCGCCGTACTGTATCTGGTGGTGTGCGGATCGTGGATTGGGTATACCGCCTACATCTGGCTGCTCGAGCACGTTCCTACATCAAAAGTGTCGACCTACGCCTATGTCAATCCCGTGGTCGCGGTCTTTCTGGGTTGGTGGATACTCCACGAGCGGGTGGACCGCTTCATTGTGATGGGAAGCGTCATCGTGGTGCTCTCGGTAATTTTGGTGACCAGCGCCAAGGTGAAGGAGGGCGCCTCCGGGAAGGAATTGCCGGCGGTGGAAGCCGCAGGAGATTAGTCAGCATTCCCGTGCTCGCCGTCGCATCGGCGGGATTTGAGCGGATGGAAGTGGGCGATGCGTGAGTACGTAGATTTTTACAGCTTCTTCGTCCTCATCCTCCTCGGTTAACAGGTCTACGAGGGGGCCTCGAATGGCGAAAGTTTGTTTGGCCACTCCTTCGGCTCGAAGCTCACACCGATGGGAGAGCGCCGCCATTCAGGCGCAGGGCAGGCAGAATCGGGGGTAGCGTCCTTCCCGGCTCCGTCCAACAATGCTCTGACCGTCGAGGATTTTCTTTAACACCGCCTTGCGGCGGCTGATCTGCGCCACGACGGCGTAGACTTTTTTGCCGTCGTCGGAGCCACCGCAATCGGCCGCATAATCGCGATACCAAATCGCCGCCGAATCAAGCATGTCAAACTCGGGCGGATTGATCGGAGAAACATGTCCGGTGACGCGGGCGACCATGAGCCATCCGCCCTGCTGCCATTCCCACGCGGCGGCGAAGATTCCTGGGGAAGAGTGTCATGGATGCGAAACGCCCGCCGGACCATGAATCAGCGATCCGTGATGTCATGGGCGGGGCCGAGCGTGAATTCCTTGATCCCGGAGTCGACGAGAAGGGGGCGAACTTTCAAAAGCAATGGGTTGGTGCTCGGCTGTGACGCGAACAGGGGACCATGAAACCGTGATCCACTTCCCGAAGGCGATGACGTGCGGTTTTGCCAAAGAATGCGCGCTGTTGGCCAGGCCGCACATGAGCAGAAGCGCAGCCGCCATCCGGATGCGAGATCCGGAGATGCGGACCATGGCCGAGATCCAGCATCAGAGGATCTGCCTGACAAGGGTAGACGTCACCGAATTCAGCGAGTTAAATCCGAAACGGGACGGACGCAGAGATGAACCAAGCATTCTCCTATCGCTCTTTGTAACCACCCCAGCTTTAAGATTGAAGTAGAATAAAGTTCATCGAAATTTCAGCTCATGACCTTTCCCCGCGACTTCCGTTTAACCTCGAACCCTGGCCTGCGTGCAACGTCCCAGCGAGAAGTCGCTTCTTACCAAGGCATGGGTGGTTTTTGGACACGGCGGCGCGCGCGCATTCTGATAGTGGACGACAACCCCAGCATTGCCGCGCTGATGAGCCAGTTGCTCACGATGCGGGGCTATGAAGTTGTGACCGCCTGCGACGCGCAGCAGGCCGAAGCGGAGGTGCGGAGGCACGCGCCCGACCTGATCTTGTCCGATGTACGAATGCCCGGAAAATCGGGCTATGAGCTATGCCGGGACCTTAAGGAAGATCCCGCAACCAGGCTAATTCCATTTGTTCTGATCACAGGATTGAGTGACAGCGCGGACAAAGTGCGAGGAATTGAGGCGGGCGCCGACGACTTTTTGAATAAGCCAGTTCTGGCGGAAGAGTTGACCGCGCGGGTAAAGTCTCTGCTGCGAATGAAAGAGTTTACCGACGAACTGGAGACTGCGGACTCCGTATTGTGCACCCTCGGTCTGATTGTGGAAGGCCGCGATCCTTACACCGAAGGGCATTGCGAGCGACTAGCGCTCAACGCTGCGGAACTGGGGCAGCATCTCGGATTGGATCAGGATTCAATTGTGGCCTTGCGGCGGGGCGGATATCTGCATGATTTGGGCAAGATCGCCGTGCCGGACGAGATCCTGAAAAAGGGCAGTGATCTGACGCCGGAAGAGTGGATCATCATGAAGCAACATCCTGTGACCGGCGAGAATATCTGCAAGCCGCTGAAGTCCCTGCGGTTGGTGCTGCCGATCATCCGCCACCATCACGAGCATGTGGATGGCTCGGGATATCCCGATGGGTTGAGGGCAGGCGAAATTCCTTTGCTGCC
>Ga0182015_10005561_pt1 | contig 13059 bp, 14 predicted proteins | sample 712P3MmetaG_FD_120478 | JGI IMG/M metagenome (GOLD analysis project Ga0182015, IMG submission 120478) | Permafrost microbial communities from Stordalen Mire, Sweden - 712P3M metaG | ecosystem: Environmental > Terrestrial > Soil > Wetlands > Permafrost | place: Sweden: Stordalen | collected...
ACGACTGACTCCACTGGTGCGACTGCGGATTGTACAGAAACAGCGACAGTCCTTCCCAATGTCCCTTCGGACCGTCGGCCTCAATCTCTTCCAACCTCGCGCGCCCACCCCAAACCGGTCGTACCGTGACCGTGCCGTTGAGTTCGATCACGCCGCTCGAAGCCGAGAACGGATCGAGCACACGGCGTATGTGCGTATGCCACACGCCAATGTTGAAGTCGAAATCATGTAGCCCGTCGCGCGCCGAGTTAGCCGGCTCCGAACCGGCCGAGAGAGAAAATGCCCGATCGGAGTGCCAGCAAAGCGCACACATCAACAGAAATAGGGCAAACAGCCGGAGCCGATCCTTGGTCCTCTGCTTCGCATCGGAACGTGTACCGTGCGTCACCCTCCGAAACGTCGTCTGCTCGATCACTCCGCAGTGAGGCTTTGTCACCTAACGATCTCCTTTCGGTTCAGGGAGCAGTGTAAGCTTGATTCGTGACAGGTCGTCCCACTTATGGCGCACGGATTTTCAAAGGAAAATCAAAGCTCACCTGATACCGCTTACCGGTTCGGCGATTTTGAGCTTCATCCTCGCGACCGGCTATTAAAGCGGGCTGGCATTGCAGTCCCGCTCCAGCCCAGGGCTTTCGACGCGCTTCTCTGCCTCCTCCGCAATGCAGAACATCTTGTCAGCAAGCAAGAATTGATCAGGCTGCTCTGGCCATCGGTCCATGTAAGCGAAAGGAACCTGACCAACATCGTTGTTAGCTTAAGAAAGATTGTTGGCCGGGATGCGATTCGCACCGTATCGAAACACGGCTATCGATTCGAGTTGCCGGTCGTGGGCGAACCGGGTGTGGCGCGATCGACCTATGAAAAATTTGCCCGCGCCAAGGAACTTACGGCTCAACGTTCTCTGGAATCGATGTACCTAGCTCGAGACTTGTACTGGACCTGCCTGGCTGAGGACCCCACCTTGGCACCCGTCTGGGCTTGGCTGGGTCGATGCTGCTGGTTCCTGGACAAATTCAGCGGAAACTCCTCGGCGAATCTTGAGTTGGCCCAAGCAGCGTTTCAACGCGCCTTCGTGCTCGATCCGGACTTGGCATCGGCTCACCAGTTTTTTACGTTTGTGCAGGTCGACACCGGCCACGCAGATGAGGCCATGTGCCGACTGCTGAAACGGCTTCAGCATTATCCCGGCGAGCCAGAGTCCTTCAGCGGTCTGGTTCAGGTGCTGCGCTTCCGAGGGCTGCTTCAACAGTCGCTTGAGGCGCACAGACAGGCGAAGGAGCTAGACCCCACCATTGTTACCAGCGTTGCTCATACGTTGTTTCTGGCTGGAGAATATGCGTCGGCCATAGAAGCCTATAGCGGACGCGCAGCCTACTACCTCGACGCTGCGGCTTGGGCCGCATTGGGTGACCAGCGTCGGGCGATTGCCCTCTTGCGCGAACGCCTGGACAGGATGACATTATCGAAGTTGATGACCGCTCTCATGAGTTCCCTGTTGGCCGTTCTTGAAGGCAGAGCGGACGATGCCGTCCGTCTGATGGAAACAGCAGATACGACTCGCGAGCCGGAAGTCAAAGTATATTTCGCACGGAATTATGCGCAGATCGGCTTGATTGATTCCGCCATACACGCCCTGGAACAGGCAGCACAATCGGGTTTCGTCTGCGCACCCATCACTCTCACCTCAGACGCTTGGCTGAGCACGCTGGGTCAGTCTCCGGAGTTTGATTCCCTGCTGAAAAGCCTTGAAACTCTCGTTGAGGAAGCCAAATCGAGCTTCGAACAATCCCCGGCATTCGACTCGTCCAGTAACTCATAATCTCAAGACGACTGAGACGGAGACCAGCGAGCGTCGCCGCTGAGCAAATGAAGTCCTCAACTCAAGATCCTGGGACCAGGTTTAGCCGAAAGGTAAGACGACCCGCGCTAGGCGGCTTCGAGCACGGACAAAATATTCCCGGCTGGGTCCTTGAACCATGCGATGGTCGGTCCATTCCCGCGAGAAATCCCGCGCGCGTCCGTCTTCAAGTTGGGTTCGTTATAAACCTCAAATCGCACGCCTCGTTTGCTTAGTTCATCCACGGCCTTTTCCACGCTGTCAACGGGAAAGTTCAGAACCGTAAAAGTAGCAGGCTGATGATTGGGTTTGGGGTACATCAGGGCCTTGGTACCGCCAGAAAGCGGCGCAACCAAGGTACCTTCCGGACCGCTGGAAAGTTCGAGCCCCAGCGTCTTGCCATAAAATTCCTTGGCCTTCTGAATATCGTTCACCGAAAAACTGCTGAATGCTTTGCTTATGTTGAGCATGGATGCACTCCCTAGAGTTTTAGTGTCCTAACTTCGATGCAGAATCACTTTCCCGGTTTTCGAATGTTGGGACCGCCTGATCGAACGCGAAGTTCGAGGCTGTTCGTGACTTCCAAGCATTTTCGCGCGCCATGTGATCGAGGCGCGCGGCTATAACTGCAACAATGCGTGCGGAGTGATGTCTCTCGGAATATTGAAATCCCACACAACCGTTATCTTCATCAGGGTAACCCGCGCAAACGAGAGCGCGGGGTCGGATCAAGCACTACGAATTCTGGCGTACCTCTGACCAGGCCTGTGGCAGAAAGGGACTGCACGGAACTCTCGGCCAACGGAGCAAATCGTTTTTCAAGGCTCTTGTTATCCTTGAGAAGGCCCAACCATACGAGATAAGGTCCATCTGTGCGAATGGGCAGCTACGGAAAGTTGTTGCTCACGTCCAGCGTAACCAAGACACCAGCCTCTCGTGCCCTGCCTCTTGAAAACTGGCAAAGGCCGACTCCGCTTGTTTCGCAAACATCTCTACGCTGTTTGCCTTTATCGCAAATATCAATGCGACGACAACACCGTGCGCCCCAGCGGTTTCCATCACAGGATCAACGGGAGGCAGAATCGTCACACCCCGCTCAGGGGCTAGAGGACGCAAAAGCAAGACATTGTCCGAGTCAGTCATCAGATCATTCAGTGTCGTCCTGTGCTCTCTCCATACCGGACCGTAATAGAATGCCGCGTTCTCTACAGCACGAGCCTCGATCGTGTGAAATCCTCGAATCCAGGTGAAACCGTTTGATTCTTGCGCTCGAAAAACGATCCGGCGGCAATTGCGCCGGTCTGTTCCATGGCCTCGGGAAAATAGCTTTCGAAATACTGAGCGAAGTGTTTGCGTTCTCCCTCTTTGCTTGTGTATCGGCGGAATTCGATTGCCTGAAAATCGCTCAGGTGTGCTGATGGGTCCGTCAACGTGGTTGCCGGGGCAGGAGATTGCGCAAACGACAGTTCGCAAACTGCAATCATACTCAGAAGTCCCGCCACGATCCGCATCGCGGTGATTCCTTTCCTGCACTTGACAAAAGGAAGCGCCTCCATCTTGCGAAGGAGCAGGTGCGTCCACAGCGAAACTGGCAAAGGAGTGCTGATGAGATATACACAATCGAAAAGTAGCTATGCTTTGATATAAACGTACATAGACTGAAATCGATCAAACCTGAAACAGTAACGAATCGTCTAAAAAACGATCCGACCTCGGACAACCTGCATCCACGAATTCATACCTGCATCCCTCGCTCCTCAGGGTAAGTGACTGCGAATGCTCGTGCCTCCGATTGGCCCCAAGATTGCCACTCAGGTATGGGCGTCGACAAAAGGGAAACCTCGCGGTTCATTGACCGAACAGTGCTTTTAGCACCGTACGAGGCGTTGTCTAAGAAGTGCTCCCTAGTATCCGGATCCCAATCGAGTTGTAAGTTCTGCCGTAGATGTATCGCGTTGATCCGAGAGTCGTGCCACCGCGCTTGCGCGCGACATGCAAGTAACCACTACACGGAGGCAGCAAATGCGATTCACCGTATCACCAAGGATCTGTGCGTTGCTGGTAGCGGTAGCCCAAATGCTGTTGTGCGTCTGTTTGTCCGCTCAGGAAACAACCGGCGGCCTGCAGGGAACGGTGAAAGACTCGACCGGAGCGCTCATATCCTCCGCGCACGTCGAGGTCACCGGCACTGCCCTGCTCGGGAACAAAGCGCTCGATACGGATTCCGCCGGCTACTACAGGTTTGCAAACCTGCCGGCCGGCACATATACCATTACGGTCACGGCAAAGGGCTTCAAGACAGAGAAGCGCGAAGGTCTGGCGATTGAGACCGGCCACTTGCCTACGGTGGATATGACGCTGCAGGTTGGCGGCGCGGCAGAAGTCGTCGAGGTGACAGGCGCAGCTCCAGTCATTGACGTCACCACAAACACGAACCAGACCAACCTCACAGCCGAAACACTGAACGACACTCCTCATGGGTACAGCTTTCAGTCCGTAATCCAGTACGCGCCAATGGCCCGCAATGAACCTCTCGCAGGCAATTCGGCTGGCATGACCGGCAACGCCGGCGGTTCTTCGCCGGGGAGCACAGGCAACGGCCTGTCTAACGGTTTCTCAATAGGTGGTTCGGCCGACTCCGAAAGTTCTTACCTGATCGAGGGCCAGGATACGGAGAACATTTCCGGCGGAGCCTCGAACGCCAACGTGCCGTTCTATTTCATTCAGGAGGTTCAGGTCAAGACTTCGGGCATCGAGGCCGAGCACGGCGGCGCTCTGGGCGGCGTGGTCAACGTCGTCATGAAGAAGGGCAGCAATGCTTACCACGGCTCGTTCTTCGGCACCTATGAAGGCGACGCGTTGGACGGCTCACCCAACGACGCCTTACGTTACGATCCTAGCGGCAGCATCACGGCCGGGGGGGCTGGCGGGCCAGGTTTTGATGCCGATGCACAGACATACGAGCCGAAGAGAGACCACTTCCGCAACGTTCAAACTGGCTTCACTGTGGGCGGTCCGATCGCGAAAGACCGCTTGTGGTTCTTCCTGGGGTTTGCGCCGCAATACCAGTCCTTGGTCAGAACGGTGAATTTCGGCCCCTCTTCAATCGCGTCGAATTCTGTCCTCGGCATCCAGGGTCTTGGCCGGGACAGCCAGACCTATTACGCCACTGGCCGGCTCGACCTGGTGGCTACGCAGAAGATCCGCCTGTTCGGTTCGTGGCTGTACCAATACGAGCGCGCGAGCGGGGTCAGCTTGCCAACAGCGGATTCGGTAAATGGTCTCTTAAACAGCGGATACTCAAACGGTATTAACATACTTACGGGGATCAATACACCGATTACTCAGTATTCACACGCCCTCGGTTTCTCCACCCCGAATGCGACTTACAACGTTGGCGGTGACATCAGTCTGACGCCGAGGATTGTCGCCACCACCCGCTACGGCTACTTCTTTACCAACTATCACGACTTCGGCTGGCCTACGTCGGGCGTTGATCTTAGTTTCCAAACGGGCGGTGTGAACCCGAACGGTACCCCGGTACTCGACAACTCGCGCGCGGCCCTCCCGCTCGGCCTGCAGACGCCTGCGGGCACGACCACCGCTCCTTACAATGGAAGTTTCACTAAGGTCAATGCCAGCAAGCACTACCAGTTCAACCAGGACGTGGCGTTCTTCAAGGGCGGTTGGTGGGGTACGCACAACATTAAGGCCGGGTATCAATTCAACAGACTTTCCAACGAGATTGATCAGAACGGCAACTTGCCCTTTGCATTCGTAAGCGTTGGCGCCGGGCAATATTATTCACCTTCGACCCAACTGGGTGGTACCGCTTGCGCGGCGTTGGCTACCGAGTGGGGAGGGTGCGCTGGCCAGTACGGCTTTGTGAAAGTGCAGGACTTCGCAACCATCCTGAAAACACCAACTGGTCAGGTAGTACCCGCTACCGACAATAACCATGCTCTGTTCGTCCAGGATGCCTGGACGATCGGGCACGGCTTGACCCTCAACCTCGGCATACGTATCGAGAAAGAAACTTTGCCGGCCCCCGCGGGAATCGGGACCGCCGACATCAGAACCATCAGCTTCTCATGGAGCGACAAGATTGCGCCCCGTTTGGGAGCTGCATGGGGATCGCCCGACGGCAAGATGAAAATCTTTGGCAGCTATGGCGTCACTAACGACGTTATGAAGCTGCTGCTGGCTCAGACCTCGTTTGGCGCACAGGGATTCGAGTGGTGCACCTACCCGCTTGGCCCGGATGGGACGGCAGCCGGGTTCACCCAATCCGATCTCAATTTTGCCTTCAACTCTGCCGGCCGCGCTTGCCCGACTGGCGTCTCCAATGTCCCAGCTGTGTTCAGTACGGGCACCGCCCCGCCATCTCTGACGGACGCCAAGACGGGTGCCCAGCTGATCGAAAACCTCAACTTGCGTCCGGAGGAGCCGGTCGTGCCAGGATTGAAGCCGTACCGGCAGCACGAGTTCGTGGGGGGATGGGACTACCAGATCCGCAAAGATTGGGCTTTCGAGGCGCGTTACGACCGCCGGCGCCTCGACCATGTGATTGAGGACGCTTCATTGGCTGATCCGAGTGCCTTCGAGATTTACAACATTGTTAATCCTGGTCAGGGTGTAGACAAAACCCTTAACGGCTACGCCAGCTATTTGACTTCTATTGGTGATGCCTACGGTCCCGGGACAGCCGCGTTTAACCCCACGGGAAAGTTTTGGACGGGTAGCGGCCCCAATGGTACCTGTGCCAACTGCCCAAACAACCCCTTGGCCATCCGCGACTACGACGGAGTAGAACTTCGGCTGACGAAGGGCGCGAGCAGGGGCTTGGCTGGAATGTTCAGCTACACTTGGAGCCGGCTGTGGGGCAACTATGCCGGCCTGACCACTACCGACCAGGTCGACGGCGGCGCGATCGGACGCAACTCGCCCGACACCAGCCGTTCCTTCGACGAGCCCTTCTTCTACTTCAACTATAAAGGCCAGTCCGCTTCTGGACCCCTGGCGACAGACCGTCCAAACACCTTCAAGGGGTATGCGTCTTACGCACTGCCCTGGCGCGGCGGCCTGAGAAATAACACCACAACTTTCGGACTCTTCCAGGTTGCTTACCAGGGTAGCCCGATGAGTGCATACGCTGACTTGGGCGCCGCGAACCCAAACCCTAGCGGACCCTACCCGTATGAGGCTACGTACCTTTTTGGTCGAGGCAACTGGGTCAACGCAACGGCAGCCCCCGGGACTGGAGCGGTCACCATTAGCAGCCCCTATGCGCGCCGCACACCCTGGTATACGCAGACCGATTTCAACCTGCAGCACTCCATCGCCGTCAATAAGAGCAACGAACATCAGGTGCTCAGTTTCAACGCAACCCTCACCAACCTGCTGAACCAGCACGCCGTTACATCCTACTGGGAGAGTCTTGACTCGAATTTCACTGGTACGCCGTTGTTCTCAGCCAATGGGGGGATTTTCGGTGGAGCGCTGTTCTACCAGAATGTTGAGGAAGGGTACAGCCCGCAGCAGCAGATTACCAGCTCTAACATGATATTGAACTCGCTCTATGGCAAGCCGAACCTGTGGCAACTTTCGCGCAACATCCGCCTCGGGGCGCAGTTCGAATGGTAGATTCTTGGAGTACCGGAAGGTGACAACTGGCACGGATCAGATTCCTGGCTGTCGGGGGTCCCCGGCCGGGAATCTGATCTTCGTGAAGAGATAAATTTTTAGAGATAAATTTGCAGAATAAAATGGGACCGCGTAGAGGTTGTGGGTGCGCCGGCATTGAAGCAACGCGTGCGACGGCCGTCGGTCGCTTCGATAGAGAGTGGACATGACCAGAAAGCTGCTTTCGCGAACCGGCCGATCTGGTGGTGTTGTCGGCTCGATGGAGGCAGGACATTCGCGCGTTCTCACCTGCTGCTGTTTCTTGGGATCGGGTTGGCGCTTGCTCTGATTCCGGCTGAGGCCATTCGCGGAGGCACTCGCTGGTCCGAAGATGATCGCAAAGCGCTGGCGGCATTGGATGCGAAGGATGTTAACGCCTTAAGGCTGAGTGCTCCGTTGAAATCCTTCCCATAGATCGCCGCAGCCGTAGCCAAACCCTCGGCTAGGCTCAAGCCCGCGTCGAGGATGCTCAGAACGTCTCGATAGTCTTTCGCCTCGGCCCTTTACTGAACGGTCTTTAACTTCGACGCAAGCAGATCCAGCATCGAAGCAACCTGAATCCCATTCTCTTGAACAATATCAGGGTCGTGAACGCGCTTGATTCCCAGAGATCCAAAGAAGGAAAGCTTCACCGGGCCATTCCGGTCCACAATCGCCGCAAGTGTGTTGTCCTGGAATTGGGTCATTTCGGCGTTTTTCAAATAGGGAACGCTGTAAGGCAGCGAATTGGGGTGAAAGGGCAGGTTCCCTCGGCAACCGCCACCAGCAGTTCATTTTTCTCGGAAAAAGTCGGTACGGTGCGTTGTGCGAGACCCTGGCCTTGTGGGAAGCGCAGCCGCTCACGCATGTCGAAAGAACGATTTCGAGTGCTTGTCGGTTCTCGCTGGAATCAAGGCACGGTTGGCAGCGACTGTATAGCGACTGTATAGGGAGGGAAGTAGGCTCCAACTCGTGGCTATGCTAGCGACCGGAAAGGTGGTGCCCGCGCTTTCCCCCTAGGCCTGGTTTCATTACAGCTCTGCCCCGAGCCACAAATCCGCCAAGAGCCGGAGGTTTTTCGCATAGCGACGACTGACCCTGAAGCTCCTTCCAGGTCGGATCCGCACACTGTACTCCCCTGTTAGCAATAGAACTTCTTCGACGTGCGTACTGTTGATCAGCACGGAGCGATGAATGCGTATGAAGCCGTAGGGCTCAAGTTTCTCTGCCATTGTTGAAATAGAACCGCGCAACAAGTGGGAGCAGCTTTGCCCCTGGAGCAGAACATAACTCCCTTGAGCGTGAACTGAAATGAGCTCAACCGGATCGAGTAGCAGAATTCTGCCCTTTGATCGGACCGCGATTCGGGATGCCTTCCGGCTGGAAACTTCTCGGTGCGGCAGAGGCCGTCTCGATTCTGCGGTTCGGGTTAAGGGCATATCCAACAAATCGTTTCGACCGATCGCACGCGCATGGCGCCCGGTAGTAACTGTACCTTCGGCGTCAGCGATCTCATGCTGCTGATCGAGAATAGCGTGTAAGCGTGGCTTGGAAATCTCTGGGGAGACTTGGAATTCGGCTCTAGGGCATTCTGACATGATCACTCACCATCGCTGAAAGCTGAAACCGAATCGGGTTGGCTTGACATGCACGTTGCATGGGCGGCTGGGAATGTCTCCGTTGATACCGCCTCACAGTTCGTCGGACGTAGGCAAATGTAAGGTTGTACAGCCTTAAGAGTTGAAGTTCTGCCTATCGTCCTCACTGGCTCAATCCTTCTCTAGGTGGTGGTCTTTCACAATATCCACTATGCCGCGAGCGTGTATAGCCACTAGGGGCGAGAAGAAAGATCGTGCTCTGATCCCGTCCGCTCAACATAAGGGCCATTGGACCGTGTGCGGATTTCATGTCATCTGACCGATCGATCCGCAATAAGGATCCATTACCTGCGATCTCCTTTCGGTTCAGGGAGCAGTGTAAGCTTGATTCGTGACAGGGCGTCCCACTTATGGCGCACGGATTTTCAAAGGAAAATCAAAGCTCACCTGATACCTTATGAGCGTCACTTAAGGCGTCTGCGACGCAGGAATTCGTCCCGTCGCGAGGCCTTGCTCGAATCGATCACCAAGTACCTTCAAGATCGAGTTGAAGTAACCGGCGATGGCGCGGGAGCTCATGTAGCCTTATGGCCAAAGGGGAGTCAATCAGAGTCGTCCTTGATCGCACGCGCCGCCGAGCGAGGAGTTAGAATCTATGGGATGTCGCAATATTTTTTGGGAAAACCGAGGCGGCCCGGGTTTTTATTAGGTTATTCTCGGATGAACGAAGAGGAAATTCGAGAAGGTGTCAGAAGATTGAGCCAAATACTATGAAGGATCCGGTTGTGAACCAGAATCTGCTCGATTGAGACCTCCCAATGGATTTTTTCCTGATCTCCCTCACAGAGATTGCGAGAATCGAGTCGACCGGCGGGCGCTTGACACATCTTCCACGCTGTTCAGTCCATCACTTCGAAGACGTGCCCATTCGGATCACGAGAGTGTCTCGGTTCACCTAACGTTCTCGATCTAGGCAGCACGAATTCTCTTCCGCTCGAAGTAGATCGAGGATGGCGAGCGGGATTGTTTCGCAGGAATTATGTGCCATTCATGCATCGCGGCTGTTCGGTCTCACGAATGACGCTGCTGCTATTCATTCGCGTTTTCACTGACGGATCACGTCACGCTGGGGCTCGAGCCGAGACCGTCCGGGCTCTCGCGCGGGCTGTGTGTGATGGACGAATCAGCTTCGAGAGTGTGACGGATTCCGAGGCTTTGTTGAATCGGTTGTGCGAAATTCCAGGGATTGGAAAATGGACGGCACAGTACGTGGCTATGCGAGCACTTGGGGAACGCCATTAGCACCTGCGCAAGCGGCTCAGTGAGCGTGCTGCTGGGAAACGGGGATGGCACGTAAGCGTAGATCGCGGATGCCGCGGTCATCTTTTCATGCAAGAGGTTCGCGCCGTCCCGCAACAGCACACGAAGCAATCTTCCGACCTGAGCGCGTGGCTGGGGCCGACTCACAGCGCGCACCTACATACTCCGAATCGCTTCAACCCGCCCTGTGATCTTGACCGCGCTGAACCCTCTGTACTCTGTACATAGGCGATAAAGGCAGGATGGTTGGAAAACTCTCCTCGAAGGCGCGTAACGCAGCTCCGTGCAAAGCAAAAAAAAGAAGCCGAAGAGGCAGAGCGGCGACGTGCGGTGCGCTCTACAGCGCAGCGGCTTCGCAGGAAGATCGCCCGCGACGCCGCCCAGGCTGACGGCCTCGATGATCTGCCGTTAGAGGTTGCGATCGCGATGGAGTCAAACCCAGCTCCAGCGCCGACACCACCAGCGCCTACTCCGACTCCTGCGGATGATGTTACTAGTCTTGTCGATCGTCTTACAGTAATCAGGGAACGTATTTGGCGATTGAGGGCTACGTTTGCTGTGACCTTGTCGCACGATTGCGCGATGGAGGCCAACCGATTCCTGGCATTATTCCAAGACATCGCGCAGAAGCTTCGCGAGAAAGATCCTAACGCGCTCGAATTACTAACTCGCGGGCATGAATCGCTTCTCCTGTCGCCTCCGATCCAGGTCAGGCAAACTATTCCGCTCGATACGCAGCGCTTATGCGAGCTTCGCTGGGAAGTTAGCCAAGCGCCAGCGCGACGCCCGCCGAAGCGCCCCACCGTTCCGGACGGATTGGACTGGATGGTGAACTAGAACCTGTGACTCCATCGCCTTACCTGTCCCCTGCAGAAGTCATATACCGCGAGCTGGCGCGCCCGAAGCCAGCAGCCGTGAAGCCTGCGAGTGTCGCCGAAGCCAAACCGCTCACCCGTGATGACGTTACAGCGATCATCGCGCGCAGGCGCAGCGCCACGGCGGAGGAGCTGCAGCATGTCAGCGAGCACTCAAAAGATTTCAACCTGACAGACGCAGAAAGGAATCAGCTTGGATTGGATCTGTCCATCCTTTCGGCACAGCGCTTGCGTCAAGCAAACGGCAGACGTGAGGACCCAAACGCACAGTTCATCAGCCAGACGTTAAAACTACTCAGCACGCCCTGGGGATTGATAGACCGGGCATGGTATGAAAGCCTGTTGCACTTAAACTCGGAAGCAATCGCGCAGTGCCGAGATCACCGTCCTCCCCGCTGCGCCTGCTGGAGCGGTGCGCGAGAAATGCTGTGGCACGCGGTGCATGCGCATGGCAATGAAAGTCCAGAAGCTTGGACGGCGACGCAAGTCTGGAACATTCTGGAGGAACTCGAAACTGCATCTCGTCCAGATTACACAGAGCCGCGCTCTGCAGGCAGCGCTGCGTTACAGAACCTTCGCAGTAAAAACAGATAAGGAGCAAACGATGTCTAACGCATATATCAACGAGCATGACCAACTCATTTCGCTAACCGCCAATCAGCAAAATCCCGGCGCGGCCAAACCAACCGACTTCAAGATTGAGGATCGCGACGGCGGCCACACCGGAGACACCAAAGCAGAGCGTGCCGCGCTACTGGCACGGGTGCGGTGTGTGAGATCGAATCAAATTGAATACCGTTTAAGAATCCCGATTCGGAAGGATTCGATCAAGACGTGGTCAATTCTGAGCAGTTATCCTAAACCTGACGTTTGATACTGGTGATTGCCTGCGAAAGCAGGCGGAGGAGTTCACCTGGAGGCGGCTGAGGGACGGTTGCCACCAAAGCTGAGCTGGCACCACCGCTTTACATCACCAGCGTGACGTTTGGCTACCACTTAGAGGTTCAAATGGCGGATGTAAGAATCGAGCGCGGGACATGTCGTTTCGTCGCCGGAAAGCGTGCTGGTGGACGGGCAACAATCACCCTTCAATTCTCCCAGGAAGCCGTTTCACTCCTAAACCACGCTACTTTGAGCTTTAATCTTCTGAGTGGCCTCACGCTAGAACAGGCACAGAAGATGGCCGAAACTTTGACCGAGAACGTGCTGGATGCTTCCGTAGAAATGTCCAGCGAACATCCCATGTTTGTAGGTGTTGAACGACGATGAAAGTGCTCTTGATCGAAGATAGCAAGTTCCAGCGGACCGTAATTGGACGGGCGCTCATCGGTGCTGGGTACGATGTCGTCTATGCGGCGGACGGCGAGGAAGGTCTCGGTGCCGCTCGGGAGAACCTTCCCGATCTTATTTTGCTCGATATGATGTTACCCAAAGTGTCAGGACTCGATGTCCTTCGGGCTCTCAAAGCCGACGTGCTCGTAAAACACATCCCAGTCGTCGTGCTGAGTGGACTTGGGCAAGCGAATGAAGCGAAGCTCTTGAACGAGGGTGCAACGGCGTTTCTTATGAAGTCAACGGAATCCTTCGAGAACAATTCATCGGCCATGATTCAGGCAGTGCAACGTCTGCTGACAGTGTCAAAAGCCTAGGAGTCCGTCCGAGAATTGTCTTTTGAAAGGTGCTTCCGCGACCGATTGCCGAATTGTAAAAACAGCCAGTCAGAGTTCGCGCCATGAAGCTCGGGACAATGCTTGTAGAAGGGCTTCCC
>Ga0182015_10005562_pt1 | contig 13057 bp, 6 predicted proteins | sample 712P3MmetaG_FD_120478 | JGI IMG/M metagenome (GOLD analysis project Ga0182015, IMG submission 120478) | Permafrost microbial communities from Stordalen Mire, Sweden - 712P3M metaG | ecosystem: Environmental > Terrestrial > Soil > Wetlands > Permafrost | place: Sweden: Stordalen | collected...
CGAAATTTCTCACTCCGCGCCCTGAGATCGCCTTTCCCATCGCCTTCACACCCGATGGAAAAGCCGTCGCGTACAGCATTGTCGAAAACGGCGTCGGCAACGTCTGGATGCAGCCCCTCGACGCCTCGGCGGGACATCGGCTCACGAATTTCACCTCGGACCAAGTCAACGATTTCCAATATTCGCCCGACGGCAAATCGCTGGCCATCACGCGGCAGCATATTGTCTCCGACGTAGTTCTCCTGCGCGACACCCGCACGGCGTCGCAATAGCCACGTGTTCGGCCCGAAACTCTCGGCTTCGCCCGCGCCTACGCTCTTTCTGGCGAGACCGCTAAAACGAAAGCCGCCTACAAAGATTTCCTCGCGCTGTGGAAAGACGCCGATCCCGACATTCCCCATCCTTCCGCAAGCCAAGGCCGTGTACGGCAAACTGAAGTAGCGAGCGCACCGACACGGGACTCCGTTGCATCGTACAGCGGCTTGCCCAAAAACCTGTCCTCCCGCGAGCTTGCAATCCATTGATTCCACGCGCGCGAGATTTTTCATTCGGATTGCCCAGAAACACATGTTTATGAGTCGATTGTGTCGTCTCGGCTCGCCGGAGGAGGAGTTACGCCTGATGACACACTAGGCTGTTTACCAGGAGATGGAACGGTCTGAAGGTATACCCTTAGACGAACCAAGGTTGACTGTTGGAATAATGAAAGCGATCCAGATACTGGTTTCCCTTCCTACCCGCGACAACGATTTCCAAATTGAACAGGCTTTATCTGCAGAACAGGCAGCTCGCAAACTGGGGATTGCTCTAGAGATTTTCTACGCGAACAACGACGCCGTGACTCAAGGCTCGCAAATCTTGACGGCGCTCCAACGATCTCTCGAGGCGCGGCCAGACGGCAATCGTCTTTGAACCGGCCGGCAGCACCGCACTGCCCCGGGTGTCCCGAGCGGCTCGCGACGCCGGGGTAGGTTGGGCTGTATTGAACCGGGCCCCGAGCTACATCTCAGAACTCCGTAGCGGCGCTAAAGCACCCATCTTCGCGATCACCTCCAACCACGTTGAGATTGGTCGTATTCAGGGACGACAATTTGCCGCGTTGCTCCCAGATGGTGGCTACGTACTTTACATCGAAGGACCTTCGCAAAGCTCCTCGGCTAGTAAACGTACCTCCGGGATGCTAGAGACGAAACCGCCGAATATCCAAATCAGGACGCTCAAGGCACAGTGGACGCAAGAAAGCGCTCAGAGGGCAGTTCGCTCCTGGCTGGGCCTGGTCGCGGCGAAAAATGCGAAGATCAATCTGATTGGTGCCCAAGATGACTCGATGGCTATGGGAGCGCGCAATGCCTTTGAAGAGCTTACTGATAAACGCGAGAGCGATGCATGGCTCAGCCTTCCATTTACGGGTTGCGATGGGGTACCGAAAGTTGGTCAAGCGTGGGTGCGTAGCGGACTTCTGGCTGCAACGATCCACATCCCGCCACTAGCGGGCCAAGCGATTGATATGCTCGTAACGGGGATTCAGGCCGGAATACAACCGCCGGAGAGTTCGGTAACCATCTCGGTTTCGATTCCATCGCTACCCGCCCTGGCCGCGCGGCGAAAGCAGCGCGTTGGAAGCGACTTGTGAGATGCGTTTTGATGCGACGGTCAAGACCCTAAGTTCCACTTAATCCTTCCAAGCAGCCCTGCTTCGGAGGTTGCTGTTCACCTAGTTCATGGACGCAGACCACGCTTGGCGGCGATTACGGTCAACGAGATCAGAACAGGGTACCGAAGCCAAAAGTATGACCAGAAAAATCTTGCATGAACGATGCTCAACCCGTGCCGCCGCCTTCGATCCCAATAGCCGTCGATAGCAAGGAACAGGATTGAGAAAAGAATCACAAATGCGGATGCCCAGAACATCCGGATGGGCGAAACAAGCCTTACAGTGCCTTGAGGACCTGAATCGATCACTCCGACGGCATTCACGTAGGTCAGCAGAGTAATCGCCAGATACCGAATCCACGAATACCACTCGTATTCCGTTTTTTCAGATCGCATTCCGAATCTATTAGGCCGAACCACTACGTCGAGACCACGACATTTTTTTCTTTCCCAACCGTAGTCGGCCAGCATGAAGAAAAGCCAAAGAAATGTAACAACTCCAACGGCGATTAGGACAAGGCTAGTTGACACCGCCTTACACCTCTTCAATCTCCATTCATTTCCTAGCGCCGTGTTAGGAGCGCTGTTTCGCTCAACTGCCGCATTCGTATTCAGCCGGAGTTTTCGATGGAATCGCTGCTCCCTGACGAGGACAGCGCCAGGTCGTCCGAGGGCACGAAGGACGCAGTGCTCGGCGCATGACGGCAGTGATTTCCTCGATCTTGGTTTGCTGGCTCGTCGTCGTCCGAATGGGAACGGAACGTAAATTGTGGGTGCCCCGGGCCGGATGTTGGGTCTGCCGACAGAAAAAGAGCGAATACAAGCGATGTAATCAATTCTCTGCGGACATTCCAGCAGGAAAGCCGAATGGCAGGATTAACTCTCAAAGGCTTCATCTGATTCGGGAAGTTTGTCACCCTCTCGCGCGAACCATACGTACAGAGTGGGCAGGATAAAGATGCTCATTGCCAAATTGACCATCAGGCCTCCTACGATGACGATCGCGAACGGCCTCTGTGAATCCGAACCAATGGCGTGTGACAGCGCCGCAGGCAATAAACCGAGCGTTGCCACCAACATCGTCATCATGATCGGACGGAGCCTCAGCACGGCCCCTTCAATCGCGGAATCCTCGATCGAGCGCCCTCTGGCGCGGAGCTGGTTGATGTATTCGAGCATAATGACGCCCGTTTGAACCGAAACGCCGAATAGCGCCAAGAAGCCAACGCCGGACGAAACGCTGAAGTGAGTTCCTGTGAACAGGAGAGCCAAGAGCCCGCCAAAGCTTCCCATCACAACGGTGGCAAGTATGAGCGCAGCCCACTTTGGAGAACGAAACATCATGTACAGGATGAGGAAGATCACCAGAATCGTTAACGGCACTATGAGGAGCAGCCGCCCTTCGGCGCGCTTCTCACTCTCGTATTCGCCTTCCCAATCGATGTGGTAACCGCGGGGCAACTGAACCTGCGCGTTTACTTTCTTGATGGCTTCCTCAACAGCGCTCCCGAGATCGCGGCCGCGCACGCTGTACTTGATAGCAACATATCGCTCGTTTCCTTCACGATAGATTTCCGAAGCGCCGTCCTGTTCTTTGATTTTGCAGAGCTGCGCGAGCGAGACCCGTTCGCCCGATGGCGACAGCAAACGAATGTTCTCGATGGCTTCCTTCGTTGTGCGGTACTGCGGAAGGTAGCGCAGGACGAGATCGTATCGCGCCTCGCCTTGCAATACTTGAGTAAGAGCGGTGCCGCCGGCGGCCGTTTGGATGGCGTCCTGAATATCCGCGACGTTGATTTGATAGCGCGCGGCTTGCTCGCGGTCCACCTCAAAATTGATATTCGGTTGGCCGAGAGCGCGAAAAACACCGAGATCCTCGATTCCCTTCACTTGGCGCATTACGTTCACGATCTGATCGGCCTTCTCCTCCAGCACTTTCAAGTCGTCGCCATAAACTTTCGTTGCAAGTTCGCCCTTTACGCCGCTTACCGCTTCTTCCATGTTGTCTTCAATGGGTTGAGAAAAGCCCCACGTAACACCCGGGATTTTTTCCAGTTCCCGGTTCATAGCCGCAATCAGCTCATCCTTGTCCTGATGAAAGACGGGCCGCCACTCTTCTTTGGGCTTCAGGTCCACGAAGTATTCAGTATTAAAGAAGCCCGTGGTATCCGTTCCGTCGTCGGGACGTCCCACCTGGCTCGTGCATTGAGGCACCTCAGGAAATGAACAGAGCACGACGCGGGCCTGATTCGATAGCCGGATCCCTTCACTCGGGCCAGTGCTGGGCGCAAGCGTACCGCGCACCCAAAGCGCGCCTTCATCCAGGTGAGGTAGGAACTCAGAACCGATCACGCCGCCCACCGTAAGATAAATTGCGATGAGCAAACCGATCGCCGCCATGCCAATCGTCACCAAACGGTGCTCGATCGCCCATCTCGCAGCGCCGCGATATCTCGTTTTCAAGAATTCCATCACCGGATTGCGCGATTCGCGAACGCCCTTCCCGAAGAAAAAACTCGCCAGAACCGGCGCGATGAGCATCGAAAACGCGAGCGCGCCAAGGAGTGCAAACGTAACGGTCCAGGCCATCGGCTTGAACAGACGACCCTCTACACGTTGCAACGTGAAAATGGGCAAGTATGCCGTGATGATGATCGCGATCGCGAAGAACACAGGGCGCTGAACTTCATGCGCAGCCTCAGCAACAACCTGTATCGTCGTCCTCGAACTAATTCCGTTTTGACGCTTGGTAAGATGGCGGACGATGTTCTCAACCATTACCACCGCGCCATCCACAACCATTCCGAAATCCAATGCACCCAGGGATAGCAAGTTGGCGGGGATTCCCTTTAAGTCGAGACACGTTGCGGCGAATAACAGCGAGAACGGGATCGTGAGTGCGACGATGATTGCCCCACGGATATTCCCGAGAAACAGAAAGAGGATGATCACGACCAGGATGATCCCTACCGTCAGATTGTGGAGCACCGTATGAGTCGTGAAGTGCAGTAAGTCACTGCGGTCAATGAAGGGAACGACTGTTACGCCAGGAGGCAGAATGTGGTCGTTCAGCTCTTTGACCTTGGCGTTGATTCCGGCGAGCGCCTCATCTGCATTTGCGCCTTTGCGCAAGAGCACGATGCCCGATACCACATCGTCGTTGTCAATGATTTTGCCGTCTTCGCGATGAATCGCTCGGGCAAACTGTCCGAGGCGAATCTTCGGCCCTTGCGCGACTTCGGCAATATCCTTTACCCGAAGCGGCGTACCACTCTTGGTCACAAGAACAGTATTTTCGATATCCTGAACGCTCTTCACTAGACCCACTTCACGAATGTTGACTTGCTGGAGGCCGGCCTCGATAAAGCTGCCGCCCGCGTTCGCGTTGTTGTTCGTGAGCTGTTGCTCCACCTGGGCAAGGTTGAGCCCGTAGGAGATCAGCTTATTGGGATCAAGACGAACCTGGTATTCGCGAGTAGGCCCACCGAAGCTGGAAACATCAACGACATCGGGGACTGCCTTGAAGTTCTTCTCGATCACCCAGTCTTCGATCGATTTCAACTCCATGACGTCGTATTGGGGATTGGTGCTGCGGAGTGTGAAAAAATAGATTTGACCGACGGGACTCCAGTCGGTACCCATCTGCGGCACCACTCCGGGAGGCAACGTAACTTGCGAGAGTCGCTCGAGAACTCTTTCACGGTCCCAGGCATTCTCTTCCTCATCATCGAAAATCAGTTTCAGATCCGAGAGCCCGAACAAGGAAAAAGAGCGTAAATGGGTGACATGCGGAATCCCGTTCATCTGAATCTCGAGAGGAATCGTGACCTGCTGCTCGATTTGTTCCGCGGAAATTCCCGGCCACTGCGTGATGATCTCCACATAGTTGTCGGCAACGTCGGGGTAGGCCTCGACGGGTAACCGATGGAAGGAAATCGCGCCCCAGCCGAACAGCAAAACCGCCGCTGCGAGCACAAGGAAACGATTCTCCAACGCAAAATCGACAAGCCTGGAAATCATTTACTGCTCCACCGTGTTCTCGAATACAAGTGCGTTCTGTATGACTTTTGTCCCGGGATTTATGCCTGAGATGACTTCCTGCATATTGCCGGGCAGCGTGCTTCCACTGACGATTTCCACGCGATGAAATTTGTTGTCGCCTGCGGAAACGAAGACCCAGTCGCGGTCATGTAAATGCAGGATTGCGTTGGTCGGAATTGCCGCGTGAACTTCCTGCTTGTGTCCGTGAAAAATCGCCGTCGCAAACATGCCGGGACGGATAAATCCGGGATTGCGGACCTCAATGCGAACTTTCGATGTGCGGGTTGTTGGATCGAGAACCGCGCCGATGTTGCTGATCGTGCCCTTTAGAATCTGGTCTGGATATGCGTTCAGTTTGATATTGGCAGTCTCATCGAGGTGCACGTTCGGCAACGCATTTTCGTAGACATCACAAACGATCCAAACGGAGGAGAGATCGGAGATCGTGAACGGGTTCGCGGCGGACAAGCTCTGTACGCCGGCCGCGTTCGTCACTTGCTGATCGGTAATCACTCCCGAAATCGGTGCGTAAATATCGACGATTCCGGTCGGATGATCGGGATCATTACCGAGGAGTCGAAGATGCTCCGCGGTGGTTTCGACGGCGACCACCGCGTCATCTTCACCGTCTTGAGCGATTTCAAGTTCCGACTCCGGGATGGCGCCGTGCGCGTAAAGGTCTTTCGCGCGAGTAAGTTGCTTTCGCGCGAGAAGTTCGTCGGCGACGGCTCTGCGGTAGTCGGAGTAGCCTCCAGATACGTCGTCACTGCGAACACGCAGCAGGAGCTGGCCTTTCTGCACTGTGTCCCCGAGGCGCGCCCGGATATCCACTACGCGCCCCGAGGCGAGGGAAATCACCGGCACCGTCCGGGCGACGTCCGGGCTTACGGTACCTGTCACGGACAACTGTGAAGCGGCATAGTGCTGGGTCGCTGCAACGACCGGGAATTGTTCAGGATGATCTACCTGAATGACATTCAGATCCTGTTCGTGTTCAACCAGCGCGGGCGGCGGCGCCTCGGCCGCCGGGTCTCCATTTCCGTCGCGACAGCCTCCGAAAACAAGTGTCGCGGCGAAGGCCAGAATGAGTACTCGGCACTTCGTGTATTCCATTGAATCTCCTCACGTCCGGTTGCAAGATTCACCGTTTGAGTTGCGGCACCGACTTTTGGGAAAGCGCTCTGCGAGCCCTCTAGCAAAGGCGAGTTTGAGACGTCGTGCGACTTCGGTCAGTAGATCCGTGCCGAAGGAGCTAGATCGTAGGTTTGCTGATCGATGAGTCGATTGCTTAGAGGTGGGGAACTTCGTGTGGCGGTGCGCGATCGGATTGGGAGACTAGGAAGGGATTGGTCGGAAAACCCGCGCTCGAAGGCGGAGTCAATACAGCTGGTGGTCGCTCGCGTATTTGTTCTTTTTCTTCCACCCAGATGCTGGCGCTCCACTGCGGCGGTACGCCAACAGTGTCTGTCGCCAGGCTCGTGGCGGAATCCAAATTCGTTTTCGACTCGCTGAACGCTCTAGGGAATGTAGTCGGTTCGGCCCGCGAAAATCTGCCGTGGCCGTCGTTAAGAAATATCGCTACAGGCTGTCTGAACAATGCGGTGGCGAGGACCAAATCTACAGCATGATCGCCGTTAACATCGAGCGCCTCGACCATGAGGCCGCCTGCAGGCGCAACTAATCGAATAGATTGTCGCCCGGCTGACGACAGCTGAAATTGGATCCAATATTCAGTCCTGCCTAAGTTGGTTGGCCCGGTTTGAATGCGGGCCAAATCTGGACGAAGGTCTCCGTCGAAGTCGGCGATTGCAAAGGGTAGACCTGGTCCAGGCGAGGTGACAGGTGGATTCTGAACATCTGCGCTCGCCGGCGCGCTCCCGCCAACGAAGCCAACAAACAACAATAATATCAGCGACCGGAAGAGGAGATTGCGTCTCGTTGCAACGCCGTCCCTCAAAAGCGTTAGAGCACCAAACTGGGGAGCGAAGGTAACCACGATCTCTCTCACAAAACTTTCAACCACAAGATACCATCCAAAAATCTGTTGCGAAACGAGAAAATCGATGCTCATGTCGATTGAAGAAAAGCCCCGTCGTCATCTGGAGCTAGAAGCTTTGCCGTAACTAAAGGTCGAAGTACTTATTGAACTGCTCTTTGGACCCTAGCGTTAGACGAGCCCGCAGAGCATAAATGTTAGCGTCCCGAACATCCCGCGCGACGATAGAACAAATCAAATTAATCATGACGCTTGAGCCTTGCCTGTATTGCCCAGAAACAGTTCCTTTTGAGGCGGGTGAGGCACACTTGTGGGCAAGCGAATTCACAACGATTCCGCGAGCCCAAAGAATAGGGATTCTGGGCACGGAGGGTTTCTGGGCAGGCCTCACTTATCCGGTTACCCGGTTAATCAAGAATTGCCAGCTCCGCGAACAGAAAGGAAGCTCAGATTACCGAGTGAACGAGTACATGGGAACGAACCGAACCAAGTTGGAATTCTCCCTATACAAAGCAAAACAAGACATGGTCCGGGAGTCCCATCAAAGCAAAGGTGCACCCGAACGATGTTCAAGAACAAAAGCTGGCCAAAAAGAAACTAAACCAGGAATGTTGAAATCAGCGACGCGCCTAGAACGATAGGTGCAAGCTCAATTGCAGGAACCGCGGGCTCCCAATCGTATGCTGAATCACTCCCAGGCTGCCCTCGGGCGGGATCGATGGCGGACCTATGAAGTTGGGGAAGAAGTCCACATCGTTGTTCGGCGTATCGAAATCGGGATGGTTGAAAATATTGAACGCGTCGGCTTCAAAGCGCAGACTGAAGCGGTCATTGATGCGGAACACCTTGGCCAGACTCATATCGAAGCGCACCTGGAAAGGGCCCCGAAACAAGTTACGGCCCGAGGTTCCGTAAAGGGATTCGAATTCATCGCACCCGGATGAGTCGCACGGAGGCACTCCGTTCGTGCCAGGAGCGACAAACTGCGGCAGGAAATCGTTGGCATTGAGCACGGGCTTGCCCGCATTCACGCCGAGGGTGCCCTGTAGTTTCGCCTGTGCAGCAGTTACACCAGGTGCGAGAGGCACGATGGGGTTCCCAATCTCGTCATCGGTACCAAAAAACAGGCTGCCCACCGAACCCGAATAGTCATAGACGCTGTATGGCTGGCCGCTCTGAGCCACTGTCTGCCCGCCGATGACCCAACCGTTGACCAACTCCCCCAACACCTTGCTCTTGGCTAAGCTCGGAATCGTGTAGCTGTAGTTCACGAGAAAGACGTGGGTTTGATCGAAGTCCGACGTCGCATAGTTGGCGCTCGGATTCAGCGGATTGTTTCCCGTAAAGAACAGACCCAGCCCACTCTGATCGTCCAGAGAGTGCGACCAAGTATACGAACCGGTGAACTGCAACCCGTTTGACATGCGCTTCCGCACCTGAACCTGCAGAGCGTCGTAGTTGGAATTACCTTCGGCCTCGTACTGCACCGAATTCATGTCATAGCCGATGTATGGCACGCGGACCGGTGCGTTACCGGAAAACTCGTTCGTGAAAATCGGCTCGGTATCGAGAAACAGTGGAGTCGTACCACCATAGGAATAGATCTGACCGTTCACAGGACTCTGTGGCGTCGCGATAAGCGGCTGGTTGAATGGAACGGGGAGCACTTCATGCGTGCCGTGATTCCCCACGTATCCGACTTCGAACACCCAGTTGTTGAAGGGCTGGTATTGAAGGTCGAAGGTCCAGTTCTGCGTGTACGGTAATTTGTTCTGCATGTCATAGCCGCCAAACAAGAACGGGCCAAAGAGGTTTCCCGCCGGCCAGCATCCAGGGAAGCCACATGCGGTATCCGCAAGGTTCGGTAAGGACGCGAGAAAAGCTGCGCCGGTGGCAGTTGGTGGCGGCGGGGCAACAGTCCCGAAGGGCACTGAAAGGCTCGCATTCTCCTGAGCGGCGACCGGTTCGACGAATGGCGGCGCGAGGGTTACGCCGAACGGTCCATTGAAGCCGGAGCCGGCGCTGGGTGAGAAGTAGGTGAAAAGCTCGCCGCGGTCGTAGTAGATGCCGTAACCCGCGCGCACCGTCAGTTTCGAAAACGGTGTCCAGGCGACGCCAATGCGCGGGGCGACTCCCCATTGGTGGTTATTCAGCAAGGAATTGTTGGCGCCTGGCGTGGCGGCGGTCGCGTTATTCCCGGCAATTTCGAGACCGGAACCGGTAATGGTGTCGGTGCCCGCGTTGTACGAATAGAGGCTGGGGTTGAACGCTGTAAGCCGGCCGTACTTCTCCGAGAGTGGCCCGTCGAAATCCCAGCGTAAGCCTGCGGTCACCGTCAGGTTGCTGCGAACCTTATAGTTATCGTTGACGAAAAGGCTCGCGGTATTGGATCTGTAATAGCGCTCCGCCGAACCTGCGAATGCATCTCCGGCTCGCACGTCCCCCTCGACAAACGTAAGGAAGGACGTGAAGTCGAGTGTATCCGTATTGGTGTTGTTGTTAATGACGTTGAGCTGGGTGTGGTCCCATTCCCCGCCGACGCTGATCGTGTGCTTTCCTTTGGACAGGTTCAGCGTGGATCCGCCTCCCCATTGATTCTGAAACATGCCGGCATCGCCAAAACTGGCGCTGGGGCCGAACTCCAGACCTGTACTAATCGTCGGATCGGCCGTTGTGATATCAAACTGAGGGAACGTCGCCGACCCGAGCAGGCTGATGCCCTCTGCGCCCGGGGTGAAGGCCTGTTGCGTATTCGCGTAAGCCCGCAGCCGCGTGAACCCAAAGTGCTGCTCCCAAGTCACGCTCGGAGACAGGACGATCGTGTTCGCAATGGAGGCTACCTGGCTGCCCGCCGCAAGTTGCTGAGGAAAGCCGAGCAAGGAACCAACGGCCCCGAACGGATCGGTGGTGGGATCGTTCTGATAGTAATACTTCACCGACAAACGATCCTTGGCGCTCAGCGCATAATCCACACTAGCGATCCACTGATTTACATTTGACTCCGAGTTGGGCCCTTGCACCACGGCATCGTAGCCAAGATTGTTGGCCGTTGTCGGGTCGGTGATTTGCGCGCTCGGAATCAGATATTGTCCGTTTGGAAGTTTGGCATTCAAAAGGTTCATCGCTGCCGGATTGACCTGGCTAGGGGTGAGCGTCATTTCGTAGCTCGTCTGGATCATGTTGATGATGCCCGTCGTGCTGCGGTCATTCGTCAGAGCCAGCGGCACAGTCGCGTCTTTCAGAGAAGATTCCGCATCGGCAATCCGAACCCCTTGGTAGGACACGAAGAAGAACAGTTTGTCCTTTTTGATGGGCCCGCCGGCAGTGGCGCCGAACTGGTTTCGATTGAGAAAGGGCACCTTGGTGGTGATCGCGGGCGACGCGTTGTAGAAGAATGGCGCAGCGTTCATGGCGCTGTTCTGGAATTGCTCCCAGACTGACCCATGGAACGCGTTCGTGCCTGATTTCGTGGTCACGCCGATGTGTGCGCCGCTATTGTTGCCCTGCGTCGCATCATACATCGACGTATTCACGGAGATTTCCTGGATGGCGTCCAGAGGAGGAGTGGGGAGAGCTTGGCCGATCGCTCCATAAACCGATGTGCTGGTCTGAATCCCGCCACCCGAGCCGAAATTCTCACCGGTGTTTAGGACGAAGCGGTTCTCGCCCACCTGACTGGTGGAGTTCCCATTAAACAAGTTGTTCGTACTAATGCCATTTAACGAGAAGCTATTGCTGGTGTCCCTGTTTCCATTGGCGAAAATCGCTTGATTGCCGAGACCGGTGTTCGAGCCAGCGCCGCCCAGGAAGTCCGCGTGTACGCCGGGACTAAGAATCGCCAGTTGCGTAAAGCTGCCTGTGCCGAGCGGTGTGTCCTCGATGGTGGCAGGATCGACGGTGTAGCCGTTTGTAGTATCGGTCTGGTTCATGAGGGGCGTTGCAGTGACCGTGATTTCAGCAGAAACTGCACCCGGTTGAAGCGTCGCGTTGACGGTTGCAGTTCGATTCCCTTGGACGAGGATTTCGGAGTGAACTTCGGTCTTGAATCCTTCTTTAGAAATCGTGACGGTATATGTCCCGATCGGGAGATCGACGACCGAAAACGAACCATCATTTTTCGTCGTTTCCGATTGCTCAAGGTTGGTGTTAACGTTGCGCACTTTCACCGCCGCTCGTTGCACCACTGCGCCGCTATTGTCCGTTACCGTGCCGTTGATTCCGCCGAGAGTCTGCTGTCCGTAAGTAGGAAGTGAAAAGCACGTAAGCAAGCAGACTAAGACCGCGACACCAAGACCTCTTGGATTCATTTGAAACACCCCTTCTCCAACAGCTTTCTAGTCCTTTCAGCCGGCTATAGTCAATACCTGCAAATCACTGTCTGTGGAAATCTCGTGGCAGTGAAGAAGCCACACTCGCATTTTTGCATCGATTTCGTTGCGGGGACTTGAAAGTTTAATTACGCGCATTTGAATTTTTGTCGAACGAAAGGCCGTTTCGGGCTGCCCGCACGCTACAAGTACGACGAGCGAGCTGGCGGACGGCGGTCTCAAGGCGTGCCCTGACCGCTAGACTCCATCAACTGGCGTAATTCATCTAAGCCGAAATTTTCGATTTGGACCTCTGTCTCGCGCATCGTGTGCTCGTCCTACCCTGGACACAACGAATTTGGCATTGGAGCAAGCCCAGTTGCACCTCGTGAATTAGCCAAGTCCCGATAAACGCTGCCAGCTCAACCGGTCGATGCAACACCATCTAATCATTTGATCCGACAATACTTCCCTGGAGAACCGATCTGTTTAGCTGTACTCGGTCAAAACCTAGTCAGGGGAGCGTTCCGGCTGATCTAACCTAGCGAGCGATTTTAGCTTTTGTTTTCAATGCAAGGTGGGTTCGAGCTGAGTGTAGCATCGATCCATTGAGACCACCGCATTTATCGGATACTAGCCCGTTCGGTACATTCCCTTTAAACGGACAGCTCATGCCGCGACGTGCTAGCTTGTTTCAGGGACTCGGGACGCATGAAAATCCCAGATGATGTGCCGAATCCATGTGGGAGAAGAGGAATGTCTTCATTAACGGCAGAGAAACACGCGGGTTCGGGCGCAGCGAGTAACCAACCTGCGGTCGCTGAGCCTACATTCGCTGAACGAGCGCGTACCTTGGTGTATCTAGGCCGAGTTGGGAGTCTCTCGACAGTTTCACGTAAACAGCAGGGGTTTCCCTTCGGATCCGTGATGCCCTATGGATTGGACGACCACGCGAATCCTGTCTTCCTGATCAGCACGATGGCCATGCACACTCAAAATGTGCAGGCAGACCTGACCGGCCCGATTTGTTAGTCCAGGAGAAGTGAGAGTTTTTATATCA
>Ga0182015_10005564_pt1 | contig 13054 bp, 12 predicted proteins | sample 712P3MmetaG_FD_120478 | JGI IMG/M metagenome (GOLD analysis project Ga0182015, IMG submission 120478) | Permafrost microbial communities from Stordalen Mire, Sweden - 712P3M metaG | ecosystem: Environmental > Terrestrial > Soil > Wetlands > Permafrost | place: Sweden: Stordalen | collected...
CTCACTCGCACCAAGAAATGAACGACCTCTGTGCCTGCTGACGCCAAGAAACTCTACTACAGACACAGAATCGAACTCCGTTTCATCCCCTGCGGGTCGGCAACGCCGGTGATGACTCAACTGCTGGAAGCGGTTCGTCAAAAGAAGCTTCGCAGAGAGTTGGTAGATGGATACTTGCAGCAAGCGGCGGCGGCTCGCGACCGCGGCGATCTCGAAGGCGCCGAGGCAGGTATCGCGAAGGCGCGTGAAGCGGACTCCGATGACTCGCGCGTTCGCGCCGCTCACGTTGCGCTGGCGCGTCTGATCGAAGGAGCAGCGCTTCAGGCGAAAGCACGAGAGTTGTTGGAGGATGCGCGCAAACAGATCGGCGCCCGCCACTTCACCGCCGCCATGGAGGCTCTTGCCCAAGTGGAACGGGTCGATCCCTCGAACCCCGAACTGATCAGGTTGCAGACCGCGGCTAAGTCCGGCCGCGACATGGAACAGCGGCGCCGGATCCTGGAAGAGTTGCAAAATGAGGTTTCGCTCGCCTCTACTCCGGAAGAACTCAACCGCGCCGCGCAACTGGTAGACCAGGCTCTCGAACGCATGCCGACTGAGCCCATGCTGATCAAATTCAAAGGGCAACTGCGCGAGGTGGAGATGCGCCGCCGCGTCGATCAACTGGCGCTGCACTGCCGGAGTGTGATGGACACCGCGCCCGAGGAAGCCCTGCGGCTGGTGCACGAGGAACTGCAACGAGCTCCGGGAAACGAACGCTTGTTGGCGCTTCAATCCAGTATCGAGGGGCAAATTTCGCAGCGACGTCAGGAACAATCCCTCGCTCAATATCTGACTCGCGCGCATGAGGCCCTTAGCAGCGGCAAGTACGTCGAAGCCTTGCGCCTTCTCGAATCGTGTCAGAAAGAAGGTATCTCTTCGCCGGAAATCGCGGAACTGATCGACTTCGCGCGGCAGGAAGCCGATCGTCGGCTGAACGACGGCCATCTCCAGGGATTGCTCAAGCAGGCGCAGGAATTAATGGCAGGCGGATCGTTCGGCGCTGTGGTCGATTGCTCACTCCGGTTGCCGAAGAACCGGGAGCAGCTTCCCTGCTCTTTCTTCTGGAAGATGCTCGCAACCGCCTGCAATCGCTTCAACGCAATATCGACGCATCCCTGCAGACAGTCGAGGTCCTCAGGGTTGATGAATACTATGCGGAGGCAATCACATTTCTCGAATCTCAGCCCCCGTCGGTGATGCATTCCGAACCAGTGCAAACTGCATTGAAACGCTTGCGCCAAGCCAACAACGGGGAGTTGGCTGCCCTGCAGGTCGTCGGAAAAGCCTATGCTGCCTTGGATCACCTTGACATCGACAGGGGCGCTCTGCAGAATCCAAGCGGCAACGCGGCCTCGTCGCTGCTGACACGCATCGTCCCAGTCTTTCGTTCGCGGCGCAAGTCCATGGCCGATCGCCAACTGTCGGCGGGGCTGGAACAGGCGCGGGCAGCCATGGAAGCAGGAGATAAAAAGCAGGCAGCGCGGGCCCTCAAGTCGGCGGAGATTTTTACCGAATACGCCAGCAGCGGCCTCCAGAACGAGTGGCAGACTCTCAGCCTGCAAGCTGAGAAGGATAAGGGGTGGGGACGACAAGGCCAGAAGTAGTCCCAGCGCTTCATCTTTTCCGTTCAATCCAAGCACGGTTTTTGGTTCTGAATCTGCCCCCTGCATCGCTTGTAGGCGCGCGTAGAGTTGCCCCTCAGCCTCCTGAACCGCAAGGTTTCAAACCTGAAATTCGATCGCCTTCGCTGTTTACCCAAAGCTTGGCGTGCGGTAGGATTTAGCGCTTACCTTCGCCATGAGCTTTGTAATTCAAGCCGCCGGCAACACCGACATCGGCCTCGTGCGCAAGAACAACGAGGACAATTTCGGTTACGACTTACGCCATGGAATTTTCGTGGTCTGCGACGGCATGGGCGGACAACAAGCCGGAGAACTGGCAAGCAAGATCGCCGTCGATACTGTTCTCGACTACTTTCGGCAGGACCGAAACGTCGCCCCGGTGGGCGGAGCCAAGTTCGAGGGCGTCTCCCCACGCGCGGTGGGCTTAGCCGGCGCGATTCAGTTGGCGAATCAGGCGATCCATGAATCCGGAGCCAGCAATCTTCACCATGCGGGCATGGGTTCGACGATTGTTGCGGTCGCGGTCGAGGGCAATCTGTTTTCCGTTGCCAACGTCGGCGACAGTCGCATTTACTTGATCCGCAAGAATAATGTGGTGCAACTCACCAACGATCACTCGCTGGTGATGGAGCAGGTCCGACGCGGACTCATGACTTTGGAAGAAGCGCAACAATCCAAAATGCAAAATGTGATCGTGCGCGCTCTCGGCACCGAGGACAGCGTCGAGCCGGATCTCGCAGACCATGAGTTCAATTCCGAGGATGTGCTGCTGCTGTGCAGCGACGGACTGTCGCGCTACGTCAAAGACGAGAAGATGGCCGAAGCCGTGAACCAGGATTCTCTCGAACAGGCCTCCACCGATCTGATTGAAGCGGCAAAAACCGGCGGCAGCGACGACAACATCACCGCTCTGCTGATCCGCGCGGGTCATCCTTCCTGGAAAGATCGAGTGCTTGGGGTGTTATCTGGCCCTGGCGGCCAGAAAAGCTCAACCTAACTAAACTAGGCAAGGGCTTCGCTACATCAAGAAAAGTCTCGATGCCGCTGCATTTTGTGAGCCCTTCGAGAAGCCACAGAGGGTAGAGAGCAGGCCAACTTCATCCAGCAATAAGGGGTGGAGCAGATGAGAGACGCTTCGACCTGTTGAATTGCCCGGTCGATCATGCCACTCGCTTCGCTGGCAGCCACCTGGCTGACGGAATCAATCGCTTGGTCCCGCAGGAGAATTCCCTCAATGGCCATCTTTGCAGCTACGAGTTCCTGGCCAAGGCTGTCATGCAGGTTACTCGCAATCCACCGACGTTCTTGGTCTTGCGTGGCGATCAGGCTACGGAGTTCTGCGTTGAGCCCGTCGATGCAATTATGATCAATCAAGGTCGGCTGAGTGCTTCTGCTCTTACCGAGGGGATCGGCAAGAAAACATCCCAGTTGCAAATCGCTACCCCTTCCGTGTAGAACGTCTGTCAATCATTGACAGATAAGCAATGCGCGCGTGGGTGTCCAAGATTCCCTATTGGAATGAAATTACAAGTCTGATGGGTCGGGCGGCTTCGGAGCATTTGCTAGCACCTTCAACTCTAATCCCTTTAGCGTACCCAGCGAGTACGCCGCGGATTCGCGCTCTTGAAGATCGGTGTTGAAATTCAGCAATTCGCGAAGGCGCATGGTGACGATGTGTTTGACGTCTTTGATTCTTTCTGCAAATTCCTCGGTTCGTATTTCTACCAACCCAGCTTCGGACAGGACTCTCCAAACATGCTGGTCCTCGGTTTCCTCGTCGGATCGGCTCACGGCTCCAAACCTCGGTCCATTGACACGATCTGAGACCTCCTACTGCCGCTCAGTTTGTCATCGCTCTGTATCTTGCACTTTGCGCCCTGCCTGCTTGAACCTCAGGTACGTGTATGCCAGATACTGGTTCAGCTCTGCCCAGAAAGGCTGGTCCCGTTTGCGAGGATCCATCCCGGCTGCGGCCATCGAAAGGAGCCGCTCCTCACACTCCTCTCGCTCATGGCCAGTGACCTCATTCATTTTGCGCCATATCTTAGGCTGGGGAGAGCCCAAGATCCTGTGCTCTGGTATCACCCGTCCGTCTTCCAGAATGAAATCTCGCCAGACCAAACCCCAATGCACTTCATTAAGAATACCTGTCTCGTTCCCGGCGGAAGATTTGAACGAAATGACCTCGCCTTCTTCAGGAGGCCAGTTCGCTTCACTGCGTAGTTGCTTCACCGTGGACTGCATTGTTCGGATACCGGTGGGAACTAGATTTAGTTGCCTTCTTCGTGATTGGGCTTGCGGCTGACGATCCGGCTTCCGATTGTGCTTGGTCTCGGCCAATCGCCGCGAGATAAGACCCGGTCCACCGCCTGTTCTACCCTCAACATAAAGCCCGCGTCAGGATCCGACACAGCGGCTGACGCAGCCGATGCCAAACCGAGAGTATTCGCATTCGTCGCTGCCACAACCTTCGGCACCAGTTGCGGCTGCTGCCTCAAATAGCCAATCCAGACAAGAGTCACCGCATTGTACGCCGTGCTCTTCAGTAGGCTGATAATCGCGCCTTGAGCGCTGCCATACCGCATCACAACACTAACCAAGATTAGCTCAGTGCTGGCAAAGACTCCGAATCCCAGCGCTATGCCGAATACCTGTTGCCGCGAGCAATTTTTGAGAAAACGGCAAAGAAACATCAAGAGCAGGAAGAGCCCAACCTGCATCAGGCGTACGCTGCGATCAAAGGCAAGGACCGTCGCCACTATCCTGTCTCCACCCCCCTCGCCACCGGACAATGCACTTAAGGCAGCAAGGATTAAGAGCAGCCCACACGACCATCGGAATATGGTCGTTCCCAAAATCTGAATACCTCCATAATCTTTAAAGAGACTGTGCAATATTTCATCCATCACCGCGACTGTAAAGATTACGCTGACGGCGTTTCCAGTCCAGTACGCGTCGAAGTAGCTCTCGGGAAAATACCTGTACGTGACAAACAAACATGCCGACTTGAGAGTCTGAAACAGAATGTAGGAAAAGAATCGGGGAAACACCCTGTAGAAGTTGCGCCGAACTATGAAGATCAGAAGGGTGATCTGCAATAGCGGACCTGCGAGCCAGTTCACATTCATTAACCAGTTCATCGCATCGGGTCCCTGACGCTCGAAAGCATACCTATCCCTCGGCCGCGCTGCAACATCTATTTTGGGGCGGCCGGATGCCGATTCTATGAATTCACTCTCCGATACTTATTGGCAGTGTTTGCCGCGGCACAGCGGCATCGGGTCGCTGCCATCAGCAACTACCACAGTCTGTTCGGCTCGAATAGCGGAATCACCCGACCGCGAGTTGATCGTCGAGATTGCGCTATACAACCCAGCCAGGGCCAAAGCGGTTAGCAGGATTTCCAGTAGCTTGTTCATTTGGGGGAGGTCTCCTTTGCGCATACTTCTACGCGTGGCGAAGTATATGCCGAGTCGATGCTCCGTGAGCAAGTAGGCCTGTGGATAATTGTCGTTTCAGGGTGGCGCCGTGCGGAGAGACCTGTTGGAACTGAGGCCAGCCGGCGCACTCACCGCTGGCCTACTCCGGCCTTTTCCCGCAGACAAACACCTTCAGCAGCACCCTCAGGGGTCACCCAAAACGGGCCAACGAGAATGAGGCCCGGGACGTTGATTTCGGCGTGAGGCATGTAGCCTTCGTCGATATGAGCAACGTCTTGAGCGAAGCGAAAAACAACAGGTGATTGCCCTGGGACGACTCGGATGGCCACTGCGGCGCATCGAGCAAGAGACCGGGGTGCGTCGAGAGACGGTCGGAGCCTATCTGAAAGCGGCCGGCATCGGAGTGCGGCCGCCGGGCGCATGGGGACGGCGACCGCCGGCAAAACCGGCCAACGAGAACCAGGTGACCACCGGGTCGGACGCGGCAAAACCGACTCAAACGATCAACCCCAACCCCGAAAACCTTTCTAAGGGCCTAAATCTCAGCCCAAGCAACAAGGCTTTCTCAAGGTGGTGAGGACGTTCGCATCGTTCAACGCCCAGCGATCTGACTGACACATTTCATGCCCTGCAGATCGAAGAATGGATTTGCACTGCCCGAGACCTGCAACTGGTAGTCATAGGATTTCTGTTTTCCGTTGGGCAGCATCACAGTCCTTCCGTTGGTTTCGCTTACCCATTCCAGTTTGCCTCCTCCCAGTTGACGCGCACGCGCCACGAACTTGAACACCGCCCAGGGTCCACTGAAAGAATCCAGAGGATCACCGCTCTTGGTCGTGACGTCGACATTGTCGGACGCACCTGTCCAAACGAATGTTTTCTGCGCGCCTTCTCCCTCCAGTTTTTCGCTGCCGATCTTCACCTCAACTCCCTCCAGGTTGCTCGGCATCTGTTTCAGCGTGTAGGAAAAATGGGGAGGCTGCGAACCCGAGGGGTATAGAGTTTCGCTCAAGCGTCCCACGCGATTCAAAAAAGCTACGAATGTCGGCGATGGTTTGACGCTCGCTGCAGGGTTCGCGTCATACCGCGAACCAACCTTGAGCACAAAGGTCTTCACATCGTCGTTCAGCTTCTTCCAGGCATCGCCAGTCGGCCCGAAAATCGCGTAAATCTGATCTAAGGATGCGTCTTGCAGAGAATTTGGATCGAAAGGATATTTATTGATCAGCGATGCGAACTGCGAGCAATAACCTCTGCCCGAACCATTCGCGATGTCAATTGGGCCTCGTCTCAACAACGCTTCCGCGGCTTTGATCGGCTCTTGCAGCAATCGCCGCACTTGATCCTGATTGCCAAACTGCTGATCCACCGGCACCGAGGTGATGATCTTGGTCACGGCGCCGGAAGCCGCATCTGCGGAGTTCGCAGCTTGGGTTAGTTGGGCCGGATCGGGCGCGCCCGGATTTTGCGCAAGAGCATGAATGTCAGACCCTAACTTGCCCAAAGCCTCAACGTAATCCTTATTCGCCGCAACTACATAATGATCCGGGGCCTTGTCCGCCGGACCTGCCGGCTCCACCGCTTGAACCGGCGCAAAATGTGTCTTCGCGTCGGGGGGCGCTACATCGGTATTGTGCGAGATGAAGTACAGCAACTCTAATAAAGGTGAGGTCGGCCCGCTAAGTTTTTCCAGCTTCTTGTCGGCGTCGGCATTGTTCTGATATTCCGCGACGGACGAACTCTTCAAGACCGTATTCCACTCGTTCACAAAATCCTGATCGTAGCGCTCGGTTAGTTTTTGCCGCACAAGTTCCGGATCCATCGCGCTGGTGTCGGTTTTTCCCAACACCCACTCCTCCCCGCCCATATAGAGGCGGGGATCCTTCAAAGCATCCTGCACAAAGGAAAAGCCGCCGCGAGTAAATGCTCCTTTCACTTTGTGATTGCTCAAGATTAAGCCGGCAGCATCTTTAAATTGGTCGTTAAAACTGAGGTCAGGCTGCGAAACTTTGGACAACAGCTGTACGTAGTAGCGATCGACTCCAGCAAACTGCTTCAGATAAGCGCGCGCCTGCTCGATCATGAGCTTGGAATTGCCCATCGCGAACGGATTTTCCTTCGCTAGTTCCGTGGCATAGAAATCGAACTGCAATCCGGCCAGATCTTTCCGATCTTTGTCGATGTCGCGGTCGGCGACCCAATGGCTCATCAAAACAGGAGTCAGAAATTCTTTTGTGCTTTTGTCGTGATCCGTGGGTTCGGTCGTTATTAAATAGGCTTTCAGATCGTTGTAGGTTTTCTCGTAAGCGTCGTTCGGCGCGTTGGCCACGGACTTACCCGATACAGCTTCCAAACCATCGGTCAGCCGTTTTTGCGTTTCGGCGAATAAAAGCTGGCGGAAACGCTGGAAATAGACTCTTTTCGCATCCGGATAAATCTGATCGCCCACATACAAACCCCAACGCAGGCTGAACGGCGCCCCGTTGACTTCGTAGTCCGAAATATCGACGAGCTCTCGCCGCAGATTGTCGAGTTTTTGCAGGTCGGCAACATTCGCCACCTGATTGTTCGCGGTTTGCAAAGTGCGTAAGTCGGCAACCGCATCGTGCACGCGAGTCTCGAGCGCACGGTTTCGCAAGAACGAAACCGCAAAACCCGTTAGGCAGATGATGGCGGCAAGAACAATGCTTCCCAAACCGACGCGGCGCAGCAGGTTCACGCGCGAACTCGACCCGCTGGTCGCCAATGCCACGCGATCCTTCACCAGAACATCGTTGAACAGGGTGGAGAGGAAAACCCACTGCGGCACTCTGCGCGATCCACCGGTTCTCACAGCCACGGGCGCCGCCTGCAACTGCGAACCCCCGCCGCGGAAAATCTGCGTCGCGCCGCCATCGAACTCCGCTTCTGCCGCTTCCGCCGGAACTGCCCGCGCTGCAACCACGTCGTCCACCACGACGGGCCTGACTCCAGTAAAGTAAAACCCACGCAGGAAAGGATTCGTACCGAGGTGGCTGGGCCGCGCCAGGTCCACTAGAAACTGCACCAGCAGGGTGCGCAGCTTCCTGAGTTCCCTGGGAAACTCGTAAATGGCGGGAAGCTTCTCCCCTTCGTGTTCACGGGGAAGCAGCAGAATGCGTCTCTCCGCCAGCGAGTAAAAGATTTCGTCGAATGCCTTGGTGAGCCGCTTGGTCTCCTCGTCCGCATAAACACCAGCGCTGAGGGAGTGCAGCGGTAAGGTAGCACCCAGCACTTCGCTGGCTTCGTCCTTGCTCATCCCGCGCACGAAGTCGGTGAAGAAGGAGATCCGGTCCAACTTGGTGAACAACACATAAACTGGAAAGCTGATTCCCAACAACTGCGAAACTTCCTGCAGTCTTACCGATAACCTTCGCGCCGCGGAGACGGCCGTTTCGCTGGCCCCCGGCTGCAAGAAAGTTTCACAATCGAAGCACACGATTGCGGCTCGTGGCGCTTGCGCGCGTTTCCCGATGGCCGCGGAAAATCGCCCCGGCTGCAGCAACCTCACCAAGCGTCTCCACCGATCCGCTTGTCCCATCATCGAGCCCGCAGGATCCACGAAAATTGCTTGTCGCGTGTACCAGATGTTCGCGTTAGAGGTCGCCAGCACCTGGCTGTCCCGATACACCTGGCCCGCCAGCAGTTCAGGATCGAGCGCGGAATGAATCAGGACCGTGGTCTTGGTTGAACCAGAATCGCCTAAAACGAATACCAGTGGAAGGCTGCCAAGGTTCGTACCTCGGCCCAAGGTCGAGTGCTTCAATCGCCGGACCGCCTCCTGCACCAAAGCATCCAGATCGTCGGTCCCGCTGGATGGGGCATCGCCCTCCGCGGCAGGCTCTTTCGCCTTCTCAACTTTGTAAACGTAAAAATAGGCGACCGCTGCTCCAATGATTCCCAGCACGGCAAGCACGCCGCGCAGTATCCATACATCTGAGCCGTGTAGAGGCAGCCACCTGCCCAGAAGCCAAACCAGTACCAAATAAACGAGCAGTACCAGAGTGGTCACCAAGTACAACATTGCAGCCTCCTGTTTTTAGATTCCGCCGACCAAGGCGGAAAGCGACGAAGCTCCCGACATCAGGAGAACTTTGAAAACCACAAAGAGGACCACCGCGAGACCCACGGTGATGATCGCAACCTTTCCTAAAGCGCTGCTCCAGCGATCTGATTGCGCCAGGCGCACGGCGTCCGCAGGAATCGAGCCCCGGGGCGACAACGGGCCTGCCGGGCCGCGCACCCGCTGGATTTTTTCCTGAATCGCCGCCGTAATGGCCCGCAAATCTCCTCCCGCAGCGTAGCGACCCTTGAAGCCCAGCAGCAAACATAGGTAGTAGACTTCCAGCAAATCGGCGGTCTCCTGAGAATCGTTACGGCTCAGTGTTTTTTGCAGCTCCTGGAAGAAAATTTCCCCGGCCAGTTGATTGCCGAAAAGTTCCGCCTGCAAGGGCAGCCGCGGCCAATTCGCGAACACCGGATTCCCTGAACTCAGCACCGATTCGTCCAGGAACGCCACCACCGCAAAAATAACCTTCTTCACATCCTCGGAGCTGCACCCGCGACTGCGCGCTTCCTGTTCGGCGACACGCAGCGCTTGCCGCATTTGCGCCCGAAACGCTTCCGCATCCTGCACCGCCTGCCGGTTGTATCGCAACCGCACCACGGCCGTGAATACTTCCTGAAACCCCAGAGCGAGGTTCCAGCCGCGCCGGTCCATGGCAGGACTCGACCCCCGATAACTTCCCAACGGCGTAACTTGTGCGGACGATCCCATCTCAGCTCTCAAGCAAAACTATCAGTTCAACTTCCGGAGACGGCAGTTCCCCCGGTACATACACGCCGACGTTGCGCGTCTTCATAAGGTGTTCCCAACACGGCCCGCTTCTCGTAACCACAAAGTACTGGCTGTCCACTTTGGCGGAGATCGCGGCCGGCGGAACCTGCATATGAGTTAGCGTCAGACCGGGTAGCGCCCGTTTCACCAATTCCGTAACAAATTGCGCGGAACATACTTTCACCAGTTGCAAGGTCTTCGAGATCACGTCCGCCTCGCCCACTGGCGATCGCAGCCCCAGTATCCAGCGCGAACGTCCCAGGCAGCGTTGGTCCCGGATCTCGCCCTCGTAAAAATAGCGCGCCGCCGGCTTCAGCGGAATCACCACTGCCTGTGACGGAACGATAATTTCCAGGTGCCGAATAATGTGTTCCTCGAGATAGTCAAAGCCCGGCCCCGGATCATAATGGTTGTACGCAGGCAACGAACGCGGACTGCTATCGAGACTGAAGGTGCACAGCGCTCCCGCCAGCCGCGAAATTTCGCGAAACATTTCCTCGGGATGCCGGTGCTTGGCCAGCAGAATATGGCGCAAAGGAGTCAGGCTGGAATTGATGGCGTGCAGAAACCAGAACTGGGCGACCTGGCGGGCAGACATACCCGTCTGAAACGTCCCGCCGGTCTGCTGCTCCTGGGTGACCACGGTGCTTTTCTCTTCCAGAATTTCGACCAGCCGCTGCAGCATCTTCGACAGCCGCTCGCTGGCACTCAGGCGTAGGCAGGAAGGAACATGTGTGGGATCGTACACGAAGTGTCCCGACTGATCGCGCATTACCCTGGCCACGGGAATGGTCAAGACATTTTCTTCCTCTGTGGGCAGCACGACCAGCCGAATATTCTTGCGTCCCATTTGTACCGGCTTGGCGTCCAAACCTGTGTTCTCGTCATGCACCATCTCGATGGTGCTGGTGTAACGGGCGTTTCCCGAAGGGATCGCTTCGAGGTCGCAGTTCTGCTGGCCCTGAACCCAGCGCGGAACCGCCAGGGCAACCGTCAGGCTATCGGTCGCGGGCAGAAATTGTTCGGCGATGTTTCGCGGCTCCGGACAAAGATCGCACTCGGGAATGTCAAAAGGCAGACCGTCTTGAAACATTCCACGCGCGTGCAACAGGCTCACCGTGCCGTTGCGTAGAGCATCCGCATCGAGTTGGCAGGCTGCAAGTCCATACGAGTCTCTCCACAGACTGGCTGTGGCAAAATGGACGGCTTCTTCGAAGTACCGGTTCTGCGCCTGAAAATGCTGTGGCGCCAGATACATGCCTTCCGCCCACACTACTCTCGACAGCAACTTCATGCCGTTTCACCTGATACCAGGAAGGTTTTATTGCTGGTCGTACTCTGTCGTACTATTATGAGTTGCGCTCACTGCCCGACACGAATCTGCGCCGCAGGGCAACGTCTGGCCAGCGATGCTAGGCGACTCGGTCTCTATTGTCAAGGAACTTACCCCCTCTCGCCGGAGGCGCGGGTCTGGTTCGCGACATCCAGCTCCTCTCACCATAATAGAAGACACTCGTCGGGTGTCGTGCCCTTGGGTTATTCCATCTCAGCAGCTGCATCTTCATTTAATAGCGACGCCGCCGATCAGTTTCGAAACTGAACAAGCCGTGCGGTTGTACGGTGTCAACCATGCATAAGCGTGCGGAGGGCTAGCGGGCTGTCGTCTGTTTGATACCCTACGTTCGGATTTCGTAACAAGAGTCAGAAGACGTAAACGGTGCAAATGCAAACGTGACAGACTTCCTTGGTTCAGGAGGTTGGCGCGGAATTATGGAATCGCAAGACGAGAAGAAAAAGCCCTATTCCCCTCCCACCTTAACAAAATTAACCACGGAGCAAGCTAGGCAATTCGTGGCAGACCGTAACAATTGCAGCGAAGAAGAAGCCACCGACTCCTTGAAGTCGCTGCGAAAACATCCACCTTTCGATGTCACAGAGCAAAAACGGAAACGCTCAGCATAACTGCCGAGATCGCTAGTAGAGAGAACGAAGAAGAAACGCAGTAAGGACAGCACTTCAATCCAATTTTACGAAACGAGGACAATACGCCTGAGAGTGACACCTGTCCAGACCCAGGCCAATAGCGAAAAACGGGAGCGCTCGGCCTTAGACGACCCACCTTCCGGCAACGATCATTGCTCGATCTAGGAGAGAGGCCCGTGACCGAGATAGGGAACGTAAGAGAACAACGGCGTCACACGCGACGCGAAATGGAAGTCGAAGTTATAGTTCGTACAGACAGTGAATTGTTACCAGGCCGGACTCATGACATCAGCGAATTCGGGATGTCGGCGATTCTACCCGTCGAATTGCGTGAGGGGCAAGAAGTCGAACTGCAAATTAGGTTTCCGCAGGCCGATGCGAATACGCGCGCGATTGTGCGACATCGCAATGTCTTTAGTCATGGCTTTGAGTTCGTGCAGCCATTGCCCGGGATTTTCAGGAACGATGTCATTGCAGACGGGCTGGATGACAAACTCACTTGTTTCGATCTGAGCCGCGCAATTTTCCCAAGCCATTGTTACGAATAGCGAACAAAAACGTAACCTCGTCCGCGAAGAGTGGAGAAGTGGAGAATCGCTGTTATGGTAGCTATGTTCCACTTTCGTTTCGATCCGCTCCTGCAAGGAGTTGCCTTCCCCTGTCGTTCTCTCGGGCAGGATCATTGAGCAAGAACGTTTTCGACGCGAGATGTGCCGTGCTCCACAGCGACTTCTGTCCCGAGTCCCCCCCTGCAAATACCCTTCTTTGCCTGCAACTCAGCGAGAGCCGGCAATTTTGCGGGCTGGCTCAGTTCGAGAAGGGCGTCCCCGAGATTACCACATAGGTACTATCTGCAATTGTGTATGACCTCGACCATCCAAGCCAGATTCCTGAGCCGTATGATTTAGCCTCTTTTCTAGACATGGAGAAACGGCATTTCTCCTTGAATTTGCCGGGGAGACAGATGGCGAGCAAAGCTACTCTGGATTTCAGTTCCACAGTTTTCCGCACAAAGTTCCGCACTGGGATGACTGTTCGCAGCTACCCAGATAACGAAGTCGGTTTTTCGCAAGGGGATTCAGCCGATGCTGTGGTCTACATCCAGAGCGGTA
>Ga0182015_10005565_pt1 | contig 13053 bp, 10 predicted proteins | sample 712P3MmetaG_FD_120478 | JGI IMG/M metagenome (GOLD analysis project Ga0182015, IMG submission 120478) | Permafrost microbial communities from Stordalen Mire, Sweden - 712P3M metaG | ecosystem: Environmental > Terrestrial > Soil > Wetlands > Permafrost | place: Sweden: Stordalen | collected...
AGCATAGCCGAGGCCCGGCCAGTGTCAAGGCCGCGCTTCGCGCGCCGCGTTCGCGGTCGAAGAGCCTTGACACTGGCCTTTGCGCCTCGGCTTATTATTCAGCTATCCGGGGGATGTCAGATTTCTATTTCTACGAACCGGGCTCCGCCCCAAGTCGAAGCACTGCCGATTGTAGTTGTCCTCTTACACAACCCGACAGTGCCAAACTGCTGTCCAGTCGGAGGAAGTCTGGCACTTGAGAAAGACGTGTTCAAACAAGCGTTCTTTTACAAGCATGAGAATCAGTACTTATAGCGACCTGCATCTTGAATTTGGCTCGGGCTGGACGTTGCCCCCCGCAGTGAGCGGAGATGTCATGATCCTGGCAGGCGATATCGTCACGCTCAGGGATTATGAGCCGCTCGACCAGACTCTGCGGAAGTGGAAGAAACCAGCCCTCTATGCGACGAGAAAACCACCAATATTACACGCGAAGTCCAATGAACGAAGAGGACAAAAGATTCAAACAGTGGCTCATAACCAAACATCCGCACGTGAAACTGCTGCTTGATGAAGAGGCCACCCTCGGGGTGTCCTTTCTTGCGGCGCCATGTGGGCAGATTTCAACGGCGGGGACTTGGGCGGCATGAAAACGCTCAGGATCAAATGAACGATTTCCGGCTGACACCCAAATGCGGACCAAACACGCTTCAAGCTTCAGTCCAGCCCAACGTGGTTGCCCTGCATACGAACTTCGCGTCGAATTGCTGAACTGCTCGGCAAGGATTTTAAGCGGTCCGCGCGTGGTTATCAACCATACTGCACCGGTCATCAATAATCGGCTGGACCGGGATCATTTCAAATCAACTCGGATATCCCGTGTTGTTCAATAGTGTCTTGCGTTGGTGGACATGTTGTTGTGAAAACTAGTCGCGTTCGGGAGGCCGGCGAGAAAGTTCTGGATCGCGGTTTGATACGCCGGATCACCAGAGCTTGTATCGCCGGTATCGGTCGAAATTGTGGTAGTCCCGTACGCCCAGTCCAACAGTTCTTCCCATATTTCCACCGAGCAAATCGTCTGCCAAGATCCTTGGCATTGCTGTGTCGCAAATGGCAGAAGGACCGGAAGATGCACGCCCGAGTAAACGTACCCACCGGAATAAGATGCTCCGGGCGCATATGGAAAGGTTCCAATCAGGTTAACGCTATTGGACCCGCAAGAAGGATTCGGTGGCGGAGCATAAACCTGCTGGATCCCATTGAATGCTGGATTCGAGCTTTGGTCGACATAGACCCATGGCGCTACCGTGCAGAAGGCGCTGCAGTCTCCGCTTGAGCAGTTGATTGTTGCCTGCTGGCAATTCGAACCCGTGCAGGAGCTCGAAAGTACAATGTTGTTAACCGTAAAACGTGCCGCCGTTGGACTCCCAGGCTGCTCTGTTTGTAGATGGTGAACCGGGACATTTGGAAACTCTCGGAAATTAACAGCCCAGTTCTCAACCGTCGATGGAAAAAATGAAGGAGTTGGGGAGAAGTAGCTATAGCTGTTGGCCGCATAGGTTACCAGATCGCCGATGTTCAGAGCTTGCATACCTATACCCAATCCGTTTTGATTGGCCACGAAGGCCTCAGTATCTGGATACGTGTAGTTCATATTTTGTGGAGGCCCATGCTCGATAGGCGAGTCCATTGGAAAGGCCCAATTGAGAGAGTTAATGTATGAATAGAGTGAGGCAACGTAGCCGCTTCCGTCATTTTTGCCTGTCCACGTTGTGAGATAGCCACTATCGCTGTACGCCCCTGTGGGATAGCCTTGTAGTCCGGGCCAGAAGAACGTGTCACACTGGGAAGCGCCGCTGGTGCTTGAGCACGCGCAGGCGGGATAGTTCTCGCCGCCCCCGGAGGGACCGATGCGCATATAAGCGATTGATTGCGCGATTGTCGGGCCGTTCCCGCACGCGCTGTTAGCGTAACTACAATTCGGTGAGTAGTGGATCGAGAGCGCACGAATAAAGTTTCGCGCGGCATAGGAAATCGGACTCTCGTACATGACTGGGTAGCCTGAATAATTGTTGTTGCCTCCAGGATTGGTCCAGCAACCAGCGGCACCGCTCAATACATGTATCCCTTGCGTATTCCAAAGGCCATAACTTCCGACACAGCTCCCCGCAAAGGTGTTCTGCATAGGGGCCTGAAAGTTCCAACCTATCGTGCTAATTCCGCTGCCTTTGTGTTCTTGGCAGATCAGAACATCCTGCGGCGCGCAATTGCTGGGAGACGTACAACCAGACGCCGGGGTTGCGTAACCTGCCGTATTCCCCCAGCTTTGAGAGAAAATGTACGTTGGCGTGTTGGGAAAGGGGTTGGCAATGGTGTAAGGCGCGCCGGTGTAGAGATTTGCGCTCCCTGTATCGGCTGTTAGCCAAAGAATCAAGGCAATTTTGCAAGGACGGCCACCGGCGCAGCCGTTGCTCCAGGTTTTTCCCGTCCCGATTGTGGCTTGCAAGTATGTCATCAACGGTGCATCCAGCCAGTCCCATTTGAAGCAGGTACCAGACAGGGCGCAATTCTGGTCATCTGCGGCGCACTGAAGCGGACTACTATAAGAACCGCAGCTATCAATCCCCGCCCATGGCACGACGACTCCTATCCCGGAGATGTTGGGAAGGACGGTTGACAGAAAGCAGGTGTAGGATGTTCCGCTGCAATTTGCTCCAGGATAGGTATAGGTATTTCCATCGTACGCTTGAAACCACCCTTGACCCACTTGGACGACTTGTGGGAGTGGAGCTGGCGCTTGCCAGGCGATCAACAAAGGCCTGCTTTGCGCTTGGCACGTAGCATAGGTCATCCAAAATGGGATCGTCAGAAGAATTTGGACAAGTATTTTCACAATGGCTATCCTCTCGCTTCGCAAGGGTCGTTCAGCGGGGTACAAAAGACTCTAGCTTTACATCGATACCATTAGGTAAGATGCAAGGCTAGGTTTTTTTCGAGGGGAGCATCAAGATGAAAAATATCGTTCGTTTTCTCACCATGATTGTGTTTGCTGTTGTTTCCGTTTGCGGTCTCGCATCCAGCCAAGTGACCGAAACGGTCCTTTACAGCTTTGGAGCATATACCGGGGACGGAACCTTACCATCCGGTGGTCTCCTCTTCGACTTAGTTGGAAACATCTATGGAGTCAGTAACGCAGGGGGTGCCCACTGTGTCTCCAATTACGGATGCGGAACCATTTACAGACTCAGTCCCACGGGATCTGGCAATTGGAACCAGACGATCTTGTTTAGTTTTTGTAGTACGGGAGATCCAACATCTTGCCCTGACGGCGCTTATCCCGCTGCGGGTTTAATCATGGATACGGCTGGTAACCTCTATGGAACTGCGGGTAGCGGTGGAACGAACGGCTTGGGAATCGTTTTTCGTTTGAGTCCTCCTTCAGTTGCTGGTGGGGAATGGACTCAAAGTGTACTCTGGAACTTTTCGATGAACCCTAATAATGGCGGTCGCCCAGGCTTCGGAAAACTGAACATGGATGCTGCAGGTAATATTTACGGCACCACTATAGGAGGTGGTGCCAAGGGACTCGGCACAGTCTACGCGCTTAGTCCACAGACCGACGGCACCTATGCTTTCTCCATCTTGCATAGCTTCTCAGGATCTGATGGCGTCAGCCCTGACTATGGGGTAACTTTCGATACCTCGGGCGACTTATACGGAGCCACATCTCAGGGTGGCAGAGGAAAGTCAGTTTGTAATTATGGTTGCGGCCTCGTGTACAAGTTGACGGAATCCCAAGGAACTTGGCAAGAGACTGTTCTTTTTGAGTTCGACGGGGTAGTAGGAGCATACCCGATTTCTCCGGTCTCCATAGACAAATCTGGCAATTTATACGGGACCTTCGAGATTGGTGGAGGGGGCGATTGTCCCCTTTTCCCGAGCAGTTGTGGAGGTGTGTTCAAGCTTGTCCCAGGATCTAGCCGTAAATATGAGTTTTATTTCAACGACAACGGCGGGCCAAATGATGGGAATCCGCAGAGCGGGGTCACCATTGGATCCGGCAACACTCTCTATGGAACGGTCGGTATCGGCCAAGGCGGAGAAGTATACATGCTGCAGAATTCGCAGGAAACCATTCTATATGACTTCTGCTCATTGCCCAATTGCGCAGATGGGGCTGAACCGTCCTACGGAAATGTTGTGGTTCGGGGAGGAGCACTTTACGGCGCAACCAGTTCAGGAGGTAACTACGGCTTAGGTGTTGTCTATAGCATAAGCAAGTAGATCGTACCGACGAGCGTGGTCGTTCTTTTAGGCCGCTCTTACCTAATCTGGAGTCCTCCGACTACTCTCAAGCGAACCAACTGGATAACTGTGTGGTTCTTCTTTGCACTAGTTTTTCCTCCATATACCCATTACATTGATGGCGAGCGAGAGGTGGGTATGCATCCAGAGAGAGGAGTTCTTGTAGCTCTCGTTTTTCTTCTTGGCAGCGCAGGATCAGGATATAGCCAGAGTCAGAATGCTCCATTTAACTCTGTGGTTGGTGTGACCTCCAACCAGATCAGCAATCCTACCGTCACGATGTCTCAAGTGGCGTGTTCGTCGGGGTTAACGACTTGGACCTATTTCGTATCGGCTACAGATGCGGCCGGAGGTAGCACACAGGGAACTATGGCCCAAGTAATGAATTCAGGATGTACCAGTACGAGCCTAGGCACGACAGTCTATAGTTTACTTACCATCACTGCGCCTGTAGGAGCCGTAAGCTGCAATGTTTATAGAACGAGTCCAACCGCCACCAGCTTCAACGGAAGAATTGCTACGATCCCATGCGGCGGGGGAATCACCGCTACCTACCAGGATATTGGCGGCAATGCTTTAGATTCCACGACGTATTCAAGCAACAACAGTACCGGGAGCGTGAAGGCGGCGGGCACCATTACGGCCCTGAACTTTCTGAGCCAAGGGTCCAGCGCAGGGACGAGCGATTGGGTCCAAGGTGGGGCTGTCCAGACCGGTCTTTTGTACCAAGTGGAGTGTTAGTGTAACTCCTTGTTAGACATTTGTCCGTCGTAGCCGCCGGGGGTGTGGGGATGTGGGAAACGCGAAGCGTTTTCCATATCTCCATGCCCCGGTTGCTTCGGCAAGATTGCTTGTGGTGCCGGCGGCCTATAACCCAGTGCCGAATGCGGCCGCTCCGTGTTGTATTCCACGCGCCACCTCTCCGTCAGAATCTGTGCCTCCTTCAAGGAGTAAAAAATCTCGCCGTTCAAGAACTCATCGCGCAGCTTCCCGTTGAAACTCTCACAGTACCCGTTCTCCCACGGACTCCCAGGCTCGATGTACAACGTCCTCGTCCCCACCTTCCCCAGCCACTTTCGCAACTCCTCAGCAATGAACTCTGGCCCATTGTCCGAACGAATGTGCTCGGGTATTCCGCGCACCAACATCACATCCGCCAACGCTTCGATCACCTGCAAACTTCCCAAACGCCGCGCCACCCGCAACGCCAAACACTCCCTCGTGTACTCGTCGATCACCACCAGGACGCGTAGCGCTCGTCCATCGTGTGTCATCGCCTTCACAAAGTCGTAGCTCCACACATGATTCGCACGCTCCGGTCGTAACCGGATGCACGAACCATCCCCGAGCCACAACCGCCCTCGTGGCCGCTGCTTCTGCGGCACCTTCAGCCCTTCGCGTCGCCAGATCCGCTGCACTCGATCCTTGCCCACCGGCCACCCCGCATCCTGCAACAGCGCCGTGATGCGCCGATAGCCGTATCGCCCATACTTCGCAGCCAGGGCCAGGATCGCCTGCGTTAGCTGATCTTCGTCCGTGCGCCGCAGCGGCACATAGCGTTGCGTTCCTCGCCACTGCCTCACCACTCGACACGCCCGCCGCTCACTCACTTCATACTCCTGGCGGGCATGCTCCACGGCGCACCGACGTCGCTCCGGGCTTAGAAGTTTCCCTCCGCAATATCCTTTAGTATCTGTTTGTCCAACGCCAGCTCCGCCACCAGCCGTTTCAACTTGCCGTTCTCCTTTTCCAGGTCCTTCAGTCGCTTCGCCTGGTCCATCTTCAAACCGCCGTATTCTTTCCGCCAGCGGTAGAACGTCTGGATGGTGATCTCTGCTTCTTTGCAGGCTTGTGGAGTGGTTTTTCCGTTCGCGATGCTGACCTCAATCTGTCGCAGCATCGTCACGATCTGCTCTGGCTTGTACCTCTTGATTGGCATGACCTGCTTTTCCTCCAAGTGGATTCTCTCTCATTCCACTTGGTACAACTCTTGCCGGTCAGGTCAGCATTGCCGCTGTGCTCGACCGGCCAGCCTCAACCATGCATTCAACTCAACTCCTTCTTCTTGCAAGCTCCGTCCTCAATCCCCACCGCCTTTGGGTGGACGGCACCGTCAGTTGCAAATAGTGCTGGCAGTACGCCGCTGGTAATCGGGCAGTCGACCAGCAGTTCAGGCGTTCCGACTTCCACCTTGTCGTATGGATTCACAGACACTCTAGGCACGATTACGCCTGGGTATCTTGCAGCCTACACCGCCTCGGGAACTATAGGAAACTGTTCAAGCTCGCCGTGCAATCCCATCCTCGGCGTTTTCAATTCTTCCACAACGTGGATTACCAGTGGCGAGACGGCCGTCATTCTTGATGGCAGCGTTAACGTGACGTACAACGACATACTTTGCGCTTCTAGCACAGTCCCCGGAACCGCGCATGATAACGGATTGGTAGCATGCACAGTTGGAGAATGGGTAGGAATTGTGAAAACCTCCGCGACAAGTACTTCGTCGGCTACTGCCTTTATCGTTTTGAGGTGACACCAAATGAAGAAAACATTCGTTTTGCTATTGTTTCTGATGGCGGCATCTGTGGCGTTCGGTCAACAGGGACCTGGTGAGTGCAATGTAAACGGAACCTGGTTTGAATGCTGGGGGGTCAATTCTCCTTATCTTGTGCAATCTGGTCCGGCCGTAAGCACTAATGCAACGACCAAAACTGTTACCGCAACCTTCAACAGACTCACAGCGCGTGGGAATACGCTAGCGCTAGCCTGCGGTGGAACACAATATCAAACTTCAAATTGGACTGCGACAGTGACCGATACACAGAACAACTACTGGCCGTCAGCAGCCGAGTTTGCCGTAAACTCTACGACGCAATGGGCAGGGATCTGGATCGCACAATCGACTGTGGGCGGAACAGCCGACGCGATTACATTAACAGTTTCTGGTTCAAACACGACAAACCAGAGCATCAGTTGCTATCCCTACGAACTTCCTGGTTCGTCTTTTCCGGCCGCACCGATCGATCAAATTAGTGTTGGCAACAACTCGGGCTCTACGACTCCGAGTACAGCCTCAGTTACAACCTCTCCGGGTATCGAGGTTGCGCTCACGGCCATAGCGGCCCATGCCACGTCCGGATCATCACCGTCGATCGCTGCCGGAAACTTCTGGACGCTGGATAGCAGCACTGTGTTTCCAGCTAGCGGAAGTCTGGCGTTCGGTTCCGAGTCACTGTTTCTCACTTCGTCTCCTACTTCCTCGGTGGCCGGAACGGCTACACTTTCAGCCTCGAACGCCTGGGCGGTAGCAATGGTTACGATCCCAGTGATGAAAAACGCCATGCATGTTTTCGGCGGCCAAACGACCAATTCCACGGCAATCAGCGGCTTGGGAGTACTCCCTTGCTATTACAACTCATCTCTTCCTACGCTTACGAGCGGCAATTCTGCCTATGTTGCTTGTGACATCAATGGCCGCCCCCTCGTCAACATTTTCGGAAACTCAGGCGCGGCCGTCGATGCTGAGAATAACACATCGCCTCCAGCCAATGTCTTGGCAGTTGGCATGACTGCGCTGGCCACGGGCTCGAACCCAACCAGCTTTACGACGACTGACATCGCAAGGCCCTCGATGGATTTGGGAGGCGCTATTTTTGTGCGGGCAGGTAGTCCGAACACATTTGATTGCGGGGTCACTGGCGTAGGCACAACGGCCACACAGTGCCAATCCGCACCTGCTTCCGGCTTCTCGCTCTACGTGACGGACATAACGGCTTGCGCCGCCGGCGGGGCTAATTCATTTAAGCTGCAGTACGGCTCCTGTACGAGCGGCACTCAGTTCTTTCCTGCTGCCGCGTCAGCGACGTATACAGCCCCGAACTGTTCAAGTACTACCGTTCAGTTGACGCATATTAGCTTTAACACCCCTTTGAAAGTGCCAGCTGCCAATGCCTTGTGTGTTTTGGGGAACGCCACTAATACAATAACTGCTGACATTGGAGGGTTCATTGCTCCGTGAGGCAGTCAATTTCTCCGGAGTGAAATTGCGCCGACCTCGTTCGTTATACGCGGAACGTGGTAGGAGTGAAGGTCTGGATCGGGTTGTAGACTAAAGTGAATGATTATGTTCAGAATTTCAAAATACAACCTGACTCCGACACGCGAGATGCGCGCGCGGCACATGCGCTTCGAATCTAGACGGTTTTGAGGCTGTCAAAGCATCAAAAAACTGAAATCATCGCTACAACTTCGAGTAGCGCCACCATCTCATTGAGTTCGTGCCACTTGGAATCAACAAGAATCTACAAGAATCAGTAGGCGGCCAGATCCGACTCTTAGTCAGTCGGTTGAGGATTTGGTTTTTGGGGAGAAAAATTGGTGGTAGGCCATCACAGTGCGTAGTGGGCAGATTCTGGGCACCTTCCGGGCACCCAGGCTGATGCCTTCTCTGGATCTCATTGAATTTGTTGTGTCGTGCATGGAATAAGCTGGACGTGCAAGTTGTTGTTAGTGTTTAGGTTGGCGACCCTTTTAAGGCATGGGTCGCAGGTTCGAGCCCTGCCGCGCTCACCATAGCATCACAAATTCGCGGACGGTCGACTTCAGAACTTCCACTTCCAATGACTTTCTAAGGATAATTCCTTTCGAGGGTTTTCTGCGTGCAGTGCGTGGCGTTTTCTTCCCTTCCCGTCTGGCCAACCTGATGGCGACCTTCTGTATCTCACTACTACCGGCTGTTCCTGGCGGAAGAGTGTCACGAGCAATCCTGGGAACAGCCGAGACGAGCTGGCTCGGGCAGGCCATCGGAGCGCGAAACGGTGTACAATTTTTCTCTTTCCATTTCTTAAGTTAAAAAGAAAATTACCGCTTAATCGCGATGATGATGCATAAGCATGTTGAAAGGAAGGTCTCCGATGTTGTCGGTTAGCGGCTTCCTACGCGGAAAGCCATGGATTTGTCTTGCGTCTCTCTCTCTGGTGTGTGTCCTGCTCTCCTCTTTGACGTTGCTGGCGCAGACAACCATTTCTACCGGCAGTATTCAGGGCCTGGTCACCGATCCCTCGGGCGCGGTCGTAGGCGGTGCAAAGATCTCGATCAGCGATAAGGCTACAGGTCGCCTGATTACGGTCAAGTCTACGTCCGCGGGAGCTTACACCTCGGGCGCGCTGACGCCTGGCGATTACACGTTGCGAGTCGAAGCCCAAGGATTCAAGACGTCAGAGGTTGCGGTCACTGTGCAGGTGGGTGTGACCGCGCCGGGGAACGTCAAGTTGCAGGTCGGACAAGCCACCCAGGTGGTCGAGGTGCAAGGTACTGAGATTGCGGTGAATACGCAGCAGGCGACGGTGCAGGGAGTCCTGACCACGCAGCAGATCGAGAACCTACCTATCAACGGGCGGAACTTTCTGGACCTGGCTCAACTGGAACCGGGAGTACAGATCCAGGACGGCGGGAACTTCGATCCCACTAAAAATGGTTTTTCTTCGATTTCATTCGGCGGCCGCTTCGGACGCACCGCCCGCATCGAAGTGGATGGATTGGACATCAGCGACGAGACGGTGGGCACGACCACGCAAAACGTACCCGCCGGCGCCATCCAGGAATTTCAAATTCAGCAGTCCTCACTCGATCTTTCCACCGAACTCACTTCTTCCGGATCGGTGAACGTGACCACCAAGTCGGGCACGAATCGCTACCATGGCGAGGGCTACTACGCCTTCCGTGATCAATCCCTGGACGCCAATCTACCCGGTGGCACCGACAATCCTTTCCAGCGCAACCAGTATGGTGGCAACTTCGGCGGACCCATCCTGAAAGACAAGCTGTTTTTCTTCCTGGATGCCGAGCGGACGAAACAAGATCTGCTGAATCCAGTTCTGCCGAGCGGATCGTTTTCCGCGCTCACCGGCAGTTACAGCTCGCCTTTTCGCGAAGTGGAAGGCCTGGGACGCATCGACTGGCAGATCAATGGCAACTATAAGTTTTTCTATCGCTTCTCCTACGATCAAAATCACAGCGTGCTGGCCATCATCCCTAATAGCTTCCAGCCATTTGGCAATGTGAATCACACGCCCGTTCACGCCTTGGGCCTGGACTTCAACACCGGACCTTACACGCACAGCATTCGCTTCGGTTACATGAAATTCCGCAATGGAATCGTGGACGCAACCGCTGGAAGCAGCATCTACAACCCGCTCCCAGGGATCGAGTTGGCCATTGGCGGCGATCCGGATTGCCTTACGGCTGGCGCGGATGATTTCTGCTCTGGTCCAAGTTTTCTGGCGCCGCAGCAAACCTATCAATCCGACCGTCAGATCAAGTATGACGGCAGCCGGGCACTGGGCGCGCACATTCTTCGCTACGGTGGCGGGTTCAATCATATTTTCGGTGGCGGGTTTGCCAGCTTTCTGGCGCTGGCTCCAGCAGTGGGAGCGGGAATAACGGATTGCAACGCTGCATGTATGGCTTTGCCCGGCGCAGCAGGCAACCCGGCGAACTACCCAGCTAATAGCGTGTCCTTGGGCAACGGACAGGGCTTTGACTCGGAAATACCGGCTTTTGGGTTTCCCGCGGGCGGCAGCGGTCCCGACAACCGGATTTCGCTCTACGTCGGGGACGCCTGGAAGCTCAAACCAAACTTCACGGTCACGTACGGTTTGCGCTACGTGCGGGATTCGGGCCGCACCGACAGCGACCTCGCTCCAATCCCCTCTCTGGAGCAGTTCGACAATCAGTTCTATTCGAGCCTGGGCAATCGAGTGCATCAACCCAATCTCAACTTCGCGCCGCAATTGGGCGTGGCCTGGGATCCTTCCGGCAAGGGCAAGACGGTGGTGCGCGGCGGCATCGGCCTTTTCTATGAGAACTCGATCTGGAACAACATCGAATTCGACCGGCCAGCTCGGCTGCAGAAAGGATTATTCCTGGCGGATACCACGGTTTGCTCCAACGGCAGTCCGGTTCCGTTGTCTTTGCCCAGCGGCGGCTCGGTCACGCCTACGTTTTGCGGCCAGCCGATTGGAAGCGTAGCCAGTCAGATCTCCGCTCTCCAGGCACAGTATCAAGCGTCCACCGTGGCGGCGGGCCCAGCGGTTAACCCATCATTTATCGGTACGCAATTAGCGGACGGTCTGGACGCGACCGGTACGGATTTGCTGGCGCCGAACTACGTCAGCCCGCGATCGCTGCAAATGAATATCGGTCTGCAGCATGAACTTAAGCCAGGAATGGTTTTCACGGCAGACTATCTGCGTAACATCGAGAATCATACGCTGCTCGCGGTTGATACCAACCACGTGGGCGATGCGCGCTTCTTTAATCAAACAAATGCATTGGCAGCAATCAGTACGACGCTTAGCAATTGCGGCGTGGGATCGGTTCAGCTGGCGCTTTCGGGCTGTCCAAACAGCCCCGTCATCCTGCAACCCGGCCAGACTTACACGCCTAGGGCTGTGACGATTTCCGATTTCGCCACCAACGGCCTCGATTCCGGCTATTCGCTTTGCGGAGGGTTCCCCTGTTCCAATGCTGCCTTTCCCGGCATAAACGAAAATCTCGGTGCCAACCAGATGTTGTTTCCCATCGGTTACGCGAAGAATACAGCGTTGCAGTTGTCACTGAAACAGCACTTGGAGCATCCCTTCCCCGCTATTAGAAATTTTGATCTGCAAGTGTCTTATCAGTTGGAGCGCTATATCGCGTCGGCGACTGACAATGATTTCATCACCATTGCCACCGACTTTAATAATCCTCAAAAGTATCTGGGGCCGAACGGCCTCGACCGCAAGCATCAGATTTCTTTCGGTGGCACCATGGACCTGCCCTTCCACTTCCGCCTGGGTGCGATCGGCCACTTCTATAGCCCGCTGCCGGTGACTCTCACCCTCAACCCAACCGGAAGCGCGGGCGGCATCTTCGTGACCGATGTCACCGGCGATGGCACGGGCGACGGCAGCTTCGCCTCAAACGGTTCCTTGGGAGATGTGCTTCCGGGTACCAATGTCGGCTCGTTCGGGCATGGCGTCAACTCCAGCAACATCAACAATGTGATTAGCAGCTACAACCAGAATTATGTCGGTCAACCCACTCCTGCCGGGCAGGTATTAATCACCAACCAGTTGTTCACGCTCCAGCAACTGCAATCCTTAGGCGGAGTCCAAGGAGGACAGGCAGGGGGAGGCATAGCGCCCATCCCCACCGCTCCCCACGACGAAGCCGATATGGATTGGTTGCGTGTCCTCGACGCCAACTTGGGCTGGGTTTACAAGTTCAAGGAAAGATTCCAGGTAGAACCGGGGGTTTCGTTTTTCAACGTGATGAACCTGTCGAATTTTGATGGACCGGCCAACCCGTTGAGTGGAGCTCTGAGCGGGACTTGCGGATCAGTCAACGGCACGGGCGGCGCGAACTGCTTTCCAGCCTCTCAGCCCAGCAGCAACCGCCTGGGCCTGGGCTCCGGCGTGTTTGCGTTGGGTTCTCCGCGCGCCCTCGAGTTCTCGTTGAAGCTTAGCTTTTGATGAATCGCTGATCTAAGACAGCGGGAGAGGCTGCTAACAGAAACCGTTTCGACATGAATACGAAAGGTTTGGGCAGCGGTGCCTGCTGAAAAATGGGGGCCCCGGGCGGAGTCGAACCGCCGACCAACGGTTTAGGAAACCGCTGCTCTATCCAACTGAGCTACGGGGCCGGTGCGAGTAGCCCATTATCTCATGTCAATTTGAGGATCGATCTGCCGAACAACTTGGTTCTGAAGCCCATTAGGCGTCCATC